>JABAOH010071956.1_pt1 | contig 19672 bp, 16 predicted proteins | sample 7062181 | NCBI WGS metagenome assembly JABAOH01 (sample SAMN14538630, study PRJNA623070) | marine sediment metagenome | biome: marine biome [ENVO:00000428]; feature: marine pelagic biome [ENVO:01000023]; material: deep marine sediment [ENVO:00002113]; isolation source: pool of 5 deep marine... | reverse complement strand
CCACTGCTCTCAAAACGCGCTTTTTTCGCGGTCCCGGAGCGGGGTGTAATTCAGTAGATTAACCGCTTCTTTTTCCGTATGTCCACCTGTTCCTCTCTTGACTCCTCCTAAAAAAAAATGTATACTTAAAACCAAAAAAAGGAGTGATAATATGAGAACTAAAAAAATTTCAAAGAAACTTACTTTTAATAAGGAAACCATTGCTGATCTTAACTGGGAGGAGCTATCCAGCGTTCGCGGCGGTGATGAATTGACATTGTGTCTGGAAACGCTATGTGTACCCTGCAACACAAGGGTAAGCTTCATATTACCTAATTGTTGCCCAAAGGACCCGGAGAGAAAATAGGGAAAAGTTGACATGCAAAAAAATCCTTCAAAAAGCTCCTGAAAGCCTTTTTTGGGATTTGGTACTTGGTGCTTGAAATTTCCCCTGAAAGGGGTGAAAGGCGCTATAAATACGTCCGAAGGACGCCCCTTTGTTTCGGATTTCGTGCTTCGTGCTTCGAACTTCCCCCTTTGGGGGCTTGATCTCTCCTACCGCACGGGCACTCTGAAAGACCTATTGCCCTCCGCGCGGATATACTAACCACTACGCATATCTACAGGATGGACATAAAAACTAAAAAAGACAAAACTTAAAAAATTTAAAAATGTCCATCCTGAATCTCCTGTGCCTCCGGCGGCCAGGGGGATTCTTTTCGAGAAAACCACCCCCCTGGACCCCCCGCAAAAGCTTTTCATAAAAAAAGTAAGTTTCGCCGCCAGGCGTTTTATACTCGCCCGAAGGGCACCTTAAATCAACAGCATTGCCTCCCGCCGCGGGGTTATTNNGGAATCTCCAACTGGACTTGCCACTCATGGGCATATTACTATCGATGGATACCGCGGGTCCCTGATCTTTAATATAATCTTTAGGCATAACCGTGATTCTTAACTTTCCTTTGGCAGGAATGGTGGATGATTTTGTGTTATTGGTTTTCCCTGCGATGCGTGATGGCGCGATAATCACCCGTTTTTTTCCTTGTTGGTCCATAATCCAGCTTTTTTGCCAGGTAACGATCAGTTCTTGGTCCTTCTTGTTGGTAATGGTAACATTGAAACCTGACTCCCCGCCATACCAGGCAGTATCCATCAGGTCATCTCCCCATAACCGGCCGCCCCTGATTTCTTTTACCTCTTCTAATGCAGGGGTACGCTCTACCTTTTCCATCTTCACAGCTACCCTGTAAACAATGTTTTCAGCGGCAGCCAACGGCGTGCCCATACTGACATATAATATACCAAAACTGACCAATGCCAGTACTGTTAGTCCCGTTAGTCCCGCTAGCCCCGCTAATCTCGACCTTAAATGTTTCATATTTACCTCCTAAGATAGTTATACGAAACCAGGTGGCGTTCTGTTTTCTTTTTTTTTGTTTTTTCCCACCGGTCTCTTTTTCGTTCCTCCTTTTCCCTTAATTACGGCTGGTTTGACCAGCCTATAAAATAAAATAATATAATCCGCTAGAAATTTCAACTTTTTTTTTACTATTCTGCAAAAGTGGGGGCACTGCTCCCTTCAATGTTCAATCTTCACTGTTTTATGGTTTGTGCCGGCAATGACCATAACTTCTTTGATGTCCTCCCATTTATCCAACACATACTTTGCCGATATTGGCGTCAACACCTGGCTCGAACCGTTAGCTCCGCCCGGGAGAGCCCGAAATTCAAAGGTCTTACGTCCCGGATAATCATCATATACCGGGACCAATTCCGACTCATACCACCCACGGGTACTGGTTTTTCCATCAACAGCAATAAGAAGTTTCGGGGGTTCTGATTTTAGAATTTCATATTGAACATTGTCTACTTCATAAACCAATTTCTTTGCTTCTCTTTTGGTCTCTTCGACACTATTGACAACAGCCCTGCGTAATTCAGGTATGAAGACTTCTTTGAAGAAGTTCAACGGTTTATTGCCGACTTTGGTTTCAGTGACCCAGGGGTCCATCACTACAGAACGCATACAGGGAATGGCTTCCACTTTTTCCGGGTCAGCTAACTGCAATCTTTCAGCAAGCTTATTCATGAATATGTCGCCGTAATCTTCCCGGTGAAAGGTGGTTCTGCTGACCATGACATTATAATGAGAGATTTTGATTTTCGGCTGGGGGTACACTTTTTCGAAAAGTTTATCATGGAGCTTCAAGAGAAGTTCCGGGTCAGTATTGGGGACGTTGTGACCATCTTTTTCCAGGTAAAAATTGAAAATATAATCGACAAAGTTCTGATCCGCACCCATGGTTTTAAAATACCCCATTACTTCTTTATTGTCCAGGATTTCATCGATGGTGTTGTCGTATATATTATTTTTTATATACTCCACCCCGGACTCGCCGTGGGGACCAGGGGGCGGTTCATTGAAAGGCATAACAAAGAAAGAATCGCGGTTTTCTTCGTTTTCTATGTTCATACAAGCCATGTATGCGTAAAAGAATTTAGCATTGAAGAGGGACTGCTGCATAATTTTTCCATATCCTTTTATTGAAGGCCGGATGACACAATGGCTTAAATAAACCGCGGCAGCAGAAGCACCGGGTTTGGAACCTTCAACACCGGATTCTCCTATACTTAACGCCTGGCTTTCGTCATTGGACTGGATATAAGGTGCTCCAAAGGTAACCAGGTTGATCATCTTGCCGTTTCGATAACAAAGACTTCCTGCCGGATATGGTATATATCCCCATTTATGGGGGTCCACGGTTGCGGAGTCACAATTCCGCACCTGCTGCAATTGTTTAATAGTATACTCACTCAACGGCACTTTCGAGGTGTCCCGGATAAAAATGTTTGGTGTAGTCGATATGGTATTTGTTCTTATATCGGGCAGTTGGATATCGAAGTTCTCACGGATGATGGAGATCAAATAACCGCCCCAGGCAGCATCGGCATGAATATTGAAATCAAACACAGACGAACGTTTCCCGGCACGATATTCATTTCGTATCCTGATAATATCTTCTAAAGGGTCCACAGCACTTTCTTCAGTGCTGCCCATGACCGCCACTGCCAATAGCACAGGTTTCCGATGGGTCTGGCAGAGTGAAAGCACGTCCTCCAGGTTTTCGATATATCTTTCCCTTTGATCCCTTTTGTTGATATTCATCCGCGCCTTTTCATCCACCCATACATTAATCAATCCATTCCTGAGTAAAATCTCGAGTTCTTTTTGGGGGTCTATATCCCGGGGAATTGTAAGACCATGTCCCATTCCCAATAAAGAAGCGGCTTTGGGCCAGGAATAATGTTTGGAAGAGGGAACAATGATGGCAGGCGGTTGAATACCTTTTCCTCCCAGGAAGCGGTCATCTTCATAAAATTGAGTTATCCCCAGGGTATTTAGCGAATATTGAGATGCCAGACACTCCCAGACCTCGGATTCGATATCATCGATGGTTTTACTCTGGTATTTTTGGGGGTCGGATTGTTTAAGGATTTCTGCAATGGCAGGGGGGATATCTAAAATCTCGTCATTGCCGAGGTTTAACAACTGCCAGGCATCGAGGTCGATGAGTTTAACTAAGGAGCCTGCGAATTTTACCTTAATATCATCCTTTATCTGTGGATATTCTTCATCCAGTGCTGCTTTTACGCCCACGGGCAGGAATCGCAGTTCCCTGGCTGACCAGAGGGCTTCAAGATTGGCCACGCTGCCGTCGCAGGTAATATGACCCCAGGGCTGAATCAACGAAGAACGCTTAAAACCAATCATATTGCAAATGTCGTCCCCGGCAAAAATTTCAAAAAATGTCGTTGCCGGCGACGCCTGGATAGTAACGTTGTTCTGATTTTGCAGCATGGTGGTAAAATAACCCACCAGCGCCGGGAGGGTAACATCCCAGTTCATATGACCCTGGTAACGCATGCTAAAAAAGGGGACCGAGTATTCGTTTAAAAACGCCACCATCCGGTAAAAATTATCTTTTAAGGATTGAATGGCGTTAAGGTAGCCGCGAGTATGTTTTACCTCTTCGCTGACATAACCGGGGTCATCGGGGTGAAAACTCCTTCTCCCATAAGCAATATCTTCGATTGCTTCTGTAATTAATTGTGAAAACACGTTGATGTTTTCGCCTTTTGTGCCCAGGAACCAGCCGGCGATTTCTTTGTCTCCGAAATCTTCCCGGGTTTGGTGATGACCCTGGATTCCCGGCACTCTTTTGAAGTCGCCAAAAGAATAACTCCCCAAAAGGTCCTGGAGAAGGTCTTTTGGCCATACTGTTTTTTTGAATCGACGCATCATATTTCCCTCCTTGAAAAATAAAAAAGATAAATGTGGGCATGATTTCTCTCCTGTTTTCCTTTTTTTACAACTTAACACCTGAAACCCAGCCCGTTCATGGCTACGGCGGCACACCACGATAAAATATCATGTTTTCCTCCTTAAATGATCTGCCGCTAGTTTACAATAAAAAATATAAAAGGTGTTAGCACATATCGTTCAAAATAAGAGTAAAAATAGTTCAAAAAGGTGTTCGATGTTCTTTATGCCAATGGCCTATATGTATTAACAAGTCAGGCGGCTGGATTTCTCGCAGGCCAAAAATATTCCGCCAGTGCTATTGAAAAAAAAAAGTATCGGTACTATAATGAAGGCATGACCGCGGATAAGTTTGAATACAGGCAGGATGTTGCGTTTATCAACAGGGATAAAGAATTGCATGATTTGAAGATTTTTGTTGATAAGAGACCATCAGAAATCCTCTTTCTTCACGGCCCCAAATCATCAGGAAAAACCACACTGCTGTACAAATTTTTGGAAAAACTGGGAAAAGAACAAAAAGTAAATGTCAAATTTTTGAATCTTAGAAAAACCTTTACTGAATTTTCTGATGAATATAATTATAAAGATTTTCTCAGTGTATTTTTTAAAGTGGATGATAAAAGTGAGAAGAAAGGAAAAATAGCAGCCGGGATAAATGTCGGTCTTTTCAAGATCAATTCCCAAATTGACATGAAAATGCGGCAAGGGAAAGTTGACCCCTTTAAAGTGATGGAGAAGGAATTCATCCGGCTGAACAAGAAAGGAACAAAACCGATATTAATTATAGACGAGCTTCAGGCATTAGATAAGATATATATGGATAATGGCAGGGACCGACGCTTGATTATTGAGTTGTTCAATTTCTTCGTTGCCATGACCAAAGAATCTCATCTTGCCCATATCATTATCGCTTCCTCGGACGGTTATTTTATAAATACATTGTATACAGATTCAAGGTTAAAAAAGAGTTCGATATTCTACAGGGTGGATTATCTTCCCAAAGAGGATGTGATGGAGTGGTTGTTGAACCTGGAGAAATATTCTAAAATAAAAGACTACATCCTTACCAAAGAGGATGCGGAAAAGATATGGGAGACCGTGGGCGGCAGCATGTGGGAAATCCAGGATATACTTTTTAAGCTGTTTCGCAGCCCCCTTGACGACGTTCTCGGGTTGTATAAGAAGAAGATGAGGAGTTTGATTGTGGATTATGTGGTTAAGCCGGAACAGGAGGAGATCGAGAAATTACTTCGCCGATTTGTGGATAGAGAGGAATTGCCAAAGGAAGAGATTAATTCGGAAGAGGAAAAATTATTAAGGGATATGGTGCGTCAAAACATTCTTTATTTTGATCCCACTGAGGCGACGTATTATCCCCAGGGGAAAAGTTTCCACCACGGTATCCGTTTGTATTTTGAAAAAAAATAAAGGGTGAGATTTTCTTTCTCAGCATCACGGCACAAAAAAACACAAAAAAAATTTTTTTTTAAAAAAAGCTGATTTTTTTTCAAAATACTGTTATAATTAAACACTGTTTTGTCTAGCGGAGGGGCAAGCAAGGTGGTGATTACAAAAATAGAAGGTAAAATAACAGAAAGAAGAAAGCATTCAAACTTCTTTGCTCCGCTGCCCTTTCGCGGCGAAAGATGAATGAGGAGGAAAAATGGCAGAGATTTTAATGAAAGAGATCAAGAAAGACCTTGACCTGACTCAATATACCCTTGATAATTTGCCGCTTTTAAAGAAGCTAAAAGCGGAATATCTGGCGAACCGGACAGCGGTTTGTATTGAGCGGGCAGTGTATGTTACCGAGTATATGAGGGACCGGCGGCCCCTGGACGAGTTCATGGAGTTAACCCGGGCCAAAGCGGTCAATCATTACCTGAGCAACCGGAAAGCGATTTTTCACGACGACAACCTGATCGCCGGGTCATCCACCTCCAAACCCGTGGGTGCGCCGGTTTACCCGGAACTGATAGGCATCACCATATGGCCGGAGTTGGATACCATCAGCACCCGTAAAGCAAATCCCCAACAACTGACTGAAGAAGAGGCGGACATGCTGAATTTCGATGTCTTCCCTTATTGGATGGACCGGACCATCCAGGAAACCACCAGGAAGAAGTTGATGGATGAGAAAAGCCCGCTGCTCGATGCCTTCAAACTGTTTGAAAAGGTTGCTTTCTTTTTGCAATGCAAACCAGGGGGTATCTCCCATACCACCCCGTATTATGAAAAGGTCCTGGAAAAAGGGTTAAATGCCATGATAGAGGAAGCCCGGCAAAAGGAAGTCGAGTTGAAAGCAGGGGGCGTGGAAACGGACGATGAAACTCGGGATAAAATCGTTTTTTACCAGGCCATGCAAACCGCGATGCAGGGAATCTTTAATTATGCCCAAAACCTGGCCAAAGAGGCGGCAAAATTGGCAGAAAAAGAATCCTCACCAGAGAAAAAGAAACATTTTCAAGATATGGCTGACATCTGCGGCCGTGTACCTGCCAACCCGGCACAAACCTTCAGGGAAGCCATTAACTCGTTGTGGTTGTGTCATGTGGGCGTCCTGGCGGAAAATATCAACATGGCCATCGGTCCCGGGAGGGTAGACCAGGTGCTTTATCCCTATTTCAAAAAGGATGTGGAACAAAACAAAATCACTGTTGAAGAAGCATTAACCCTTATTGGTTGTTTGTGGTTTAAGATTTCCGATAACACCAACCTGGTGCCGGAAACCGCAGAAAAGATGTGGGGTGGGGCCGGGTCTGTACCCGCCGTAACCCTGGGAGGTATCGATAAAGAGGGAAACGATGCGGTGAACGATCTGACCTACCTGATGCTGAGGGTGACCGAACTCCTGGTTATAAAAGACCCCAACGTCAATGCCCGCTATCATTACGAGGTTAATGACAAGGCGTACAGGGACCGGGTTGGCCGCGTGATCATCAACACCCGGGCCATTCCTGCCATGTACAATGATATCGCCAACATTGCCACACTGGAAAACCAGGGTGTTAAGAGCGAACATGCGCGGGATTATGCAGTGATTGGGTGTGTGGAACTGGGCAGTGCCGGCAGGGAGTATTGCTCCTCTTCTTCCATGTTTATCAACCTGGCTGCTCCCCTGGAGATGACCCTTTATAACGGTAAACGGCCCTATCTCACCGGTGACTGGCAAATGGGCCCGAAGACTGGGGAACCGGAAGATTTGAAGACCTTTGAGGAATTTCAGACTGCCTTTGAAGCGCAGTTGAAAACGATGTTGGAGATGGCTGTGGGTTTAAATGAAGAATTTGGCAGGATGCACCAAAAGCTGCTGCCCACCCCACTGCTTTCCAGCTTTTTTGAGGGTCCCCTGGAGAAAGGCAAGGACCTCATCTTCGGTGGTGCGCTTTACAATTCTTCCGGGGTCACCCATGTTGCCTTTGCCGATGTGTGTGATTCATTGAATGCCGTGGAAGACGCGGTTTTTCGTAAGGAAATGGTGACATTGGCGGGGATGCGGGATGCTGTGGAGAATAATTTTGACGGTTATAAAGCCCTGCATGCCTATTTGAAGAATAAAGCCCCCAAATACGGGATGGATGATTCCGAGGAAGACCATCCGATTGCGGTTAAAAATTCCCAACGGCTCATCCGCTTTCTCTATGATTTCTACCAGGACCATACCAATTACAGGGGTGGCAAATACAGGCCGGCCTTCTGGACAACCACCTTTCATGCGGGGCTGGGGAAAGTCAGCAAAGCGCTTCCCAGCGGCAGGAAAGATTTTGAAGTGTTCTCCAGCGGTATTACACCGGCGTCCCAATGCGCCAAAGATTTAACCGGGGCCTATCGCTCCGTTGCCCTGTTGGGCAGTGAGTTTATCCCCGGCGGCGTGGCCTTGAATATGAAGTACACACCCGAACCTCCCAATGTTGAAGGGGAAACCTACCTGGAGCATTTTGCCGAAATGGTAGAAGGCTACTTTAATTCGGGAGGAATGCAGGTCCAATATAACATTCAAACCTATGAGACCCTGCAAGAGGCACAGAAACACCCGGAAAAATACCCGGAGTTGATTGTCAGGGTATCCGGTTATTCCGCCTATTTTAACGATTTAAATGAGGCCATGAAACATGAACTCGTTACCCGGACCCAATACGACCTGGACACTGGTAAGGCAGTGCCATTAAAAGAATAATGGGAAAAAAGGAGGGGAATTACCATGAACTTTATCTTGAAACCATTCCGAAAGCTTTTCCAAAAACGTGGGCTAAAAAAGATGATAAACTGTATCAAAACTGAGCTCCTTGACGATTTCCTAGAAATGCTGTTAAGGATTATCCGGCTGACCCTGTGCCTGGACCGGGGCTACAGGCGAAATATCAAAGACTTTAATGCCAGGTATGCGTTTCGCAGCGAAGATGGCAGGATCGCCGCATCCGCTATTTTCAAAAATAATAAGATGAAGATGAAAAAGGATGCAATCGAGGATACCAACGTAACGGTAGTCTTTAAAGACGGGAAAACGTTGTGGGAGTTTTTGATGGCAGACGACCCGGATGTGTTTTCGTTTGTGTTGGAAAACAAGCTGAGATATGAGGGAAATTTGAATTATTTGTTGAAATTCGGATACATGTCCAAGCGTTTGAAGCTCATGTTCGGTTTATAATTTATGAAAACACCATTGGTTTTTGACATAGCCAGGGGATCCTTTGCGGACGGGCCGGGCATACGCACGGTGGTTTTCCTGAAAGGCTGCCCGCTGCGCTGCCCCTGGTGCCAGAATCCCGAATCCCATACAGCGGAGGCTGAGACGTTTTTTTACCCGGAGAATTGTATTAAATGCGGCAACTGCGAAACCGGATGCAACTCCCTGGCACGACAAACCGTGGGTCAGTATTATCCGGTGGAGAAATTGGCAAAACTCATTCTCCGGGATAAAATATTTTACCGGGTCTCTGATGGCGGGGTTACCTTTAGCGGTGGGGAACCGCTTTTATTTATCGATTATGTCCATGAGGTGGCCCGGATCCTGAAAAGAGAAAACATCCACATTGCCGTGGAAACCTGCGGGTACTTTGATTTTGATCAATTCCAAAAGAAACTCCTCACCTTTATTGATCTTCTCTTCTACGACATTAAACTCATAGACCCGGAGAAACATGAAATGGTTACGGGGAAGTCCAACGAACTCATCCTCCGGAACTTTAAAAAACTGCTGGAAACCGGTATTAACGTGGTTCCCAGGATTCCGCTTATTCCCGGTTATACGGCCACGGAAGAGAATCTTTCCCGGGCTGCCGAATTTTTTAATGGGCAAAAAATAGAAGCGTCTGCTTTTCTTTCTTACAATCCTTCAGGTATCGACAAATGGGAACGATTGGGCAAAAAACCCCCGGAAGATATATCGCCAAAACCCATGACCAGGGAAGAAGAACAAAAGTGGATAACATTTTTCAACCAATCAAGGAGGCCAAAGAACAAACCATTATAAATGTAATAAAAAATAATCTATAAGGAGGTGTAAAGTGGTTCAAGTAGATTTACCTGGAGCATTTGCTGTGGGGCAGATATTTGCCCTGCTTTCCAAAAAATACCTGAAAGGTGAACCGGACATTTTTAAAAGCAGACTCCTGGGGCCGTTAAATCTCTATCTTTCCTGCTGTTATTCTTTTGCTGCGTTATACTTGATGATCGGGTGGCCTGCCTGGGAAGTGATGTACGCTGCTTCCTGGGTAGAAAATCCCTACAACCGTCCGTTGGTTGTGGGCTTTTATGTCCTGTTCCTGGTGGTAATGGTTTTTTTGGGAAATCTCGGCTATATGCTGGGTCACCATTGGTATAGGAAGGGAAAAGACAAATGGGTGGTTTACGGTTCGATAATTGGCATCATACTGACCTTTTTACCCTTTATAGTAAAATACGGGGTATGGTGGAAAGTTGGCACTTACGCTGAAGTTGAAGCTGGCGGTGGGACTTCCTTTTTCCAGCCGCCCTTTTTTCACGGCTGGTTGGTAGTAATGGGTTACTTTTTTATTATGACTATCCTGACAGGCATATGGTTTAAAAAGACAGGAGACCGATTGGGAGGACCGTAAGTTAGTAAGTTTTTACAGAATATCGATAAAAAGGAGGATAACATGTTAGCATTGGATATTCCTGTATGTTTAGTGGCCGGCCTGGGTCTTTCGGCAGGCGGGAAGGATTTAATCAGGAGTGAAGACAAAGAAAAGAACACTTTTTTAAAAGTGGTTACACTAATGTATGCAGCCATTTTTATCGCTCCTATTCCCATGTATTTCTTTTTAGGTTGGCCGGGTTGGGAGTGTAATTTTATGTGGTCATGGGTGGACAACGTCAAAGACAACCCGTTGAAAGCCGCCTTTGCCTTTGCCCTGGTGGGATTTGCCGTTGGTATCACCTACCTGGGAATGGTCATAGGCCGAAGCCTTATAAAAAAGGGGAAGGATAAATGGGTATACATTGGGATTATTGCGTTGGTGATTTTGATGGGCATCATCGTGCTGCTCATGTGGGACACGACCTTTAAGGTAGCCCCTACTTATGCAGACTGGAAGGCAGGGAAGACCTACTCCTTCTGGACCCATCCCTTTGTCACCGGCTGGGCGCTGACAACAATTTATTACTGGGGATCGTTGGCAGCCTTTTACTTCTGGCTCCGCAAGAAGAAATAAGCCTGTAAACCCTACAGCAATCGATCCGGGATTCAAAATTATTTAGCCACAGGAAAACAGGACACGGAGGGCACGGAGTTTTTCAGGCTGCGGCCGTTGGTCATCTCTGTGTTCCTGTGTTCCTGCGTGCCCTGTTCTCTGTGGTAAAAAAGAGGCAAAGGAAGATTAATGGATGGATTATTCAGTGAAGGCAAAATAGGTACGCTCAAATTAAGAAACCGGATGATCCGGGCCGCATCGCATGAAGGCCTTGCCGATGAAAAAGGAAACCCGACGGAAAAGCAATTTCAATTTTACAAACGGTTTGTAGAGGGAGGGATCGGCCTGGTGATTACCGGGTATGCAGGTATTATGCAAAGCGGTAAAAGCGCCCTTTATCATATGACCATGATTCACTCGGATGATATGATAGCTGCTCATAAACGGATGGTGGATAAGATCCATGACCTTGGCGGTAAGATTGTACTCCAGATAGCCCACTGTGGTCGTCAAACCTGGTCTAAAGAGACTGGCGAACCCCCATTGTTGGCCCCTTCTGCTATTGCCTGCGGTTTCTATAAAGAAAAGCCAAGGGCATTGACTGATCCTGAGATTTATGAGATTATCGAGAATTTTGGCCTGGCAGCCAGGAGGGCAAAAGACGCGGGATACGACGGAGTTCAGATTCATGGAGCGCATGGTTACCTGTTATCTACATTTTTATCTCGTCATGCCAACCGGCGTAAAGACAAGTGGGGAGGAAGCAAAGAGAATCGGTTCAGAATTGTGGGCGAAACACTCCATGCCGTGAAGAAAGCTGTGGGTCAGGATTATCCTGTATTGATCAAGCTCAATTCATATGAACGGGCAAGGCGAGGGGTTAAGCCGGATGAATGTGTGGAATTTGCTAAAATGGTGGAAGAAACCGGGTGCTGCGATGCCATTGAAATAAGCTGCGGAACCAATGAAGGTGGCTTTGTGATGGCACGGGGCGATTTTCCCACCAAAGCTATCCTGGAGTATATGCGGCCTTATTGTGAAATGAACCCCCTATTTAAATTTTTTACCAGGATGTCTGTCGCTCCTGTGGTTCGGTTGTTTCAACCCAAATTTACAGAAGGGTATAACCTGGACACCGCAGCCAGGGTAAAAAAAGCAGTTTCTTTACCTGTTATTGCGTTAGGCGGCATGAGAACAAAACAGTTTATGGAGGATGCCGTCAGGGAAGAAAAAACCGATTTTGTATCCATGGCCAGGCCGTTATTACTGGAACCGGATTTGGCTAATAAATTCAAAAATGGAGAAAGCGAAGCAGCCCGGTGTGATAACTGCAATAAGTGTGTGGTAGCAGTGGATACTGCGCCTATTGCCTGTCGAAAAGATGAATTTAATTGATCAGTAGGCCGAACTCCGGCAGCAGGTGGTGAAGTACGTAATTCCGATGATGGGGTGCCGCACGGAAAAATTTACCCGCATGGGAATTTTTAGCATCATCCCTGGAGGCGTTGATTGCTTCCAGGTATTCCAATGTCCACTGGTAATTGTCGTACTGGATGCCCTTATCAAGTGTGGTAGGGTTGAAAAAAACACCGTTGTTGATGGCATCTTTCCATTTGTGGATACGATTTTCTTTGTTTTCATCTTCAAGGTCGATAATCTGTTTAACCTGGGGTGCGATATCTTCCCATTGGCGTTTACTGGAAGGGTCTACGCTGTCCGGGGATTTTTCCCCAAACCGGGAGAAAAAAGAATGAAGTGCTTTGGCACCATCGAGGAAATCGGTTGTATTTTCTCTTCTTATTATTCCTGCTGCCATTTCCGGGGATTTGTATTTGAGTTCCCAGAGGAGAAACGGCATATCCGGATTGATACCGGCGGTGCCGTGTCCCACAGGAATCACACCTGCCGCTTTCTGGCCGATTTCGGTTAATTTTTGCCCCAGTGCTTCCACCACATTGGCTGCATGGATATTCAAAAGATTAACATCCGCAACTTTGTTAAGATTGGTGGAAATGCCGATAAACCCCTGATGAGCAAAGGTGTCCGCGTACACATGCGCGGTAATGCCGATAAGGTGGGGCCAGAAATCCCGGTTTTTATCATCCAGGGCATCCTGGACCATTTTTTTGGCCACCTGGCTGTCTTTCCGGCAGGTCAATCGTTGGAGAAAGGTGCCATCTTCCGGTTCGTTACCTGGAAGAAAATGGAACGGCAGCCAGACCTTCCATTGATCTCCCTTAATGGCATTTTGGTAATCGATGGGTTTGTGGCTGGTCATTGTGGGAACCAGGGCGAAATCATCGGAGATTACCACTTCCTGGTCACTCAGCGCATCATCCACATATTGTGATGAAATCGCAATGGTCCTGGCTGTCCGGTCATTTAAACCCGCAGCCCGTGCCAGGGTATAAACGCCGTACATATGCATGTCAATCTGCATGATCGCCTCCTTTTATTTTCATTCACAAAACGTTTGACATTACCTACCCCGTAATCTTAATGATAATAAACGTTACATCATCTTCAAAATAATCGCTGTTCACATATTGCTTTAATTCCTGTATTAATTTTTCTTTTATCACGTTCACATCCAGGTGTTTGTTACGTTCAAAAAAATCTTTAAACCGCTCTTTGGAAAATTGCTCGTGCCCAGGACTTTCAGCTTCAATAATACCGTCGGTAAAAAGCACCAGCAGGTCGTTTTTTTTCAGGTCTTGCTTCACTATCCTCCGCTGTATATCCGGGAACAAACCCAATACAGTTTCTCCTTCGGATAATTCCAGCAGCCGGTCTCCCCGGTAAAGAAATGGGGGATGATGACCGGCATTGATATAGCCGATCTTCATTTTTACCGGGTCCACAAAGCAGGTAAAAGAAGTAACATATTGCCCCAGGTCTGTTGTCTCAGCCAGCAGGTTATTCAGGTGATTGATGGTAATGAGAATATTTTTATCTTTTTTGATCCTGTACCTGAAGTTGGCACTGAAGATAGACATGGGAAGCGAAGCCGGGATACCATGGCCGGATATATCATCAATGGTAAAAACGGTTTCATTTTTACTCAATTCAATGACATCATAATAATCACCCCCCACTGCTGAGGAAGATATATTGGCGCAAGCCACCTCCATACCTTTTATACAAATTTCCTCACCCGGTAAAAACGACTGTTGAATTTTCCTGGCAATCTGCAATTCTCTTTCGATTTTTTCTCTTTCCAGCATCTGGAGATACAACTCAAATTTTTCAATGGATATGGCAGTAAAAATAGCGATTCCTTTGATCAGGGATACCACCTCTTCCGGGATTTTTTTGCGAGTTTTGAGTTCCAGGAACCCCAGGGTTTTGTTTTTGGTTCTTAGCGGGAATACGGCCCGGTTTGCACTGATCGTGGTTTCATCAACCCCGGTTTCTTGGTAAGGGATTTTTTTATCAGGAATCAATTGGTGGGTTTTATCCTGGGACTTCACCATTACATTGATCTCCAGGGGATCGATGATTTCAGTGATGATATCTTTTAACGTTTTGAAGGCTTCATCCAGGTCAAACGAGTGGGAGATGGTTTTACCCAGTTCAATCAGTCGTTCTTTTTCCCTGGTTTCTATCATGACTTTTTTAAACAGCATGGCGTTTTGGAGGGGAATAGAAAGAAAACTGGCAATGGATTCCATCAATTGGTGGTCATCGCTGCTAAATACCCCATCGATTTTATTTACGGCCTCTAATACCCCTAGAAATTTTTGATCTCGTTTAACCGGCACTGCCAGGAGCGAAGACGTCACAAATTTAGTTTTTTTATCGGTGACAGCGGTAAATCGTGGGTCTTTGGAACAATCATTCACAATAACGCTTTCATTATGATCCACCACCCATCCTACAAGACCTTCTCCTTTTTTCAGGACAATTTTTTTCAGTTCTTCTTTTTTTTCCCCTGTGGCGATTTCAAAATACAACTCTTCCTTAATGGAATCGTAAAGAAAGATAGAAGCCTCTTCACAACCCAGGTAGTCGCATATTTTATCCGCTGTCCTATCTAACAGGGAATCTAAATTAATCTCAGAGTAAAAATCAATGCATTCTTGTTTGAATTGCTGCGCTTTGTCCATTTTTTCCTCTTATTTTAGCCGTGAAGAAACGAAATCACCACGTTCTCTATCAGCTGATGTGTTTCTCACCGTAATACTATAAATAACAAACGAAACAAAGTCAATAGGTACTGGTCAAAAAAAATTCTGCCATAAAGCCAGAATTTTTTTTGAGAAACAAGGTTGAGGCTGAGGAAGAGATTTCCCACCTTAACCTTAACCTTTCTTTCCTATTGACAAGATGCGGTGAACGTGATAAAATGCCATACCTTGGAGGATAAAAATGAGAAAAGGAATACATCCTGAATACATGGAATGCAAAGTGACTTGCGCGTGTGGAAGTACGTTTGTTACCCGGTCAACCGTGCCTGAAGTCCAGGTGGAAATCTGCTCTTCCTGTCATCCCTTTTTTACAGGGAAACAAAAATATATTGATACTGCGGGACGAATAGAAAAATTTAAGAAAAAGTATGGCTACAAAGAGCAGTGAAAAACTATTTTCGTATCTTGACGGTCTTCATAAGAAATACACGGAAATTTCAGACCAGCTGTCAGATCCGGGAATCGTAAAAAACCAAAAAAAATTCAGAGAGTATTCTAAAGAATTAGCCAATCTCAGACCGTTGAATGATAAGTTTTTAAAGTTAGAAAAGCTGATTAACCAGGATAAAGAGGCGAAAGAGCTTCTGGAGCTTGCGGATGACGAAGAAATGAGGACCCTGGCTGAAGAAGAGCTTCATACCCTCGGGGAATCGATTGAAGAGCTGGAACAGGAGATTAAAATCCTGATGGTATCCGATCAGGTGGAGGACCGCCGCAATGTATTTTTAGAGATTCGTGCCGGAGCTGGTGGTGATGAAGCCTCTTTATTTGCCTCTGATTTGCTGCGCATGTATACCCGGGTGGCTGAACGAAAAGGGTGGAAAGCTGAGGTGATTTCCACTACTTATTCCGGTATCGGTGGTATCAAAGAAATCATCATGTACATCAGAGGCGAAAATGTGCATAAATATGTTAAATTTGAAAGTGGTGTCCACCGTGTGCAGCGGGTGCCGGTTACCGAATCCAGCGGACGGATTCATACGTCTACTGTTACCGTAGCTGTGATGCCGGAAGTGGATGATGTGGAAATTGATATCAACTCCAAAGACCTGCGCATCGATACGTTTCGTGCTTCCGGGGCTGGTGGTCAGCATGTGAACCGCACCGATTCCGCTATCCGCATAACCCACCTCCCCACCGGCATCGTGGTCACATGCCAGGACGAAAAATCCCAACACAAAAATAAAGACAAGGCCATGAGAGTATTAAAATCCCGACTGTACGAATATGAAAGGGATAAACGGGAAGATAATATTGCCAGCACCCGAAAATCACAGGTGGGCAGCGGTGACCGGTCCGAAAAAATCAGGACTTACAACTTTCCCCAAAACAGGGTCACGGATCATCGCATCACCGGGAACAATTTTAATATCGAAATCATATTGGACGGCAGCCTGGATCAATTGATAGAAATGCTTACCGAAGTTCATACTAAGAAGGCACTGGAAGAAAGATTCAAAGAAATTATCTCTTAATCCTAACGTGCGTTTATCAAACTTGTTTTACAACTCCTTAAACCGGTTCAAAGATAACGATCATAAAAACCGGGCACTGGAAGTACAGATCTTAATAGAAGCTGCTTTTAAAATCACCCGGGAGCAATTCTGGATAAGGAAAAACGAAACCATAAGCGCGGGTGTTGAATTGAGAACATTTTATCGATACTTGAATCGCCGGTTAAAAGGCGAACCCATTGCCTATATCCTGGGAAAAAAGGAATTTTTTGGCGAGACCTTTTATGTCAACCAAAATGTGTTGATTCCCAGGCCGGAGACCGAAATCCTGGTAGAAAAGGCCATTCAATTATCAAACGATTTACCTGGGGAACCGTTGGGAATATTGGACATCGGTGCCGGGAGTGGGAATATTTCTATCCTCCTGGCAAAGCACTTCTATACAAACGTCACGGCGGTGGAAACCAGTGAAAAAGCGCTTTATGTGCTTAAAAAGAACCTCCGATTTCACCGGGTGGCAGACCGTGTCCAGGCGGTGCGGGCGGATTTGTTCCCACCTTCTTATCGGGAAGGGTGCTTTGATATGATCGTTTCCAACCCGCCTTACGTACCGGAAGGGGAATGGCAAAAATTGGAGCCTTCTGTCAGGGATTACGAACCCAAAATCGCGTTGGTGGGTGGAGAAGACGGTTTGGAAGTTATCCGCCCTATTGTTGAGAAAGCGCCGCAATTCCTTAAACCCCAGGGAAAACTGCTGTTGGAAATCGGGTACAATCTCTATGAACCGGTAAAGCAGATTTTTGCCAGGTCAGGGTTCTCATCTTTCCAGTTCATTAAAGACTACAACCAGATTTACCGTGTCGTTATTGCTCACCTGGAGCAATAATCGCTCAGGGCTATGAAAATCTTACTGGTAAATCCTTACATATATGATTTTACCGCCTATGATCTGTGGCTGCGGCCGCTGGGACTGCTTTACATTGCGGCTGTTTTAAAGAAGTACACCGCCTGTGAACTTTATTGGCTGGACACGCTGGACCGGTTTCAACAGGGTGCTTATCCTGCCGGTGATAAGAGGGCAAAAAAGACAAAACCTGACGGCCGGGGGAAATACCACAGGGAGGCCGTGGAAAAACCGGTCATCTATCGAGAAACTCCCCGCAGTTACGCGCGGTATGGTATTCCTTTTAAAACCTTCAGCGAAAAGCTAAATAAAATCCCATCGGTAGATATCATCCTGGTGACCAGTCTGATGACCTATTGGATCGATGGCATGAAAATTACCATCGATACCTTAAAAAGAAGGTTCCCCTCTGCCAAAATTGTGATGGGTGGGGTCCTGCCCACCCTGGTCCCGGAGGACATTCTAAAGAATCACATGGACGTGGATTATTTGATTAAAGGATACGGTGAAAATAAAATCTTAGAATTTATCAAAGAGCACGGCGGCGGGGTTTATTCGTATCCTGATTTTTCCGATATCGATACCATTCCTTACCCTGCCGTCGAGTTTTTAAGCAATAAGGATGTGCTTCCCCTGATGACCTCCAGGGGTTGTCCCTTTCACTGCACGTATTGTGCGTCTGACATTTTAAACCCCAGGTTCCTGGAGCGGTCTGCAGATAAAGTCCTGGAGGAAATTTATTTCCTGCACGACACCTATGCAACCCGGGATTTTGTTATTTTTGACGACGCCCTGTTGATCAACAAGCAAAAGCGGTTTTTAAAAGTATTTCAGAAGGTAAGTGAGACATTGGATGTGCATTTTCATACGCCTAATGGCTTGCATGCCGGTGAGATTGACCGGGAGACCGCTGAGACTTTTTTTAAGAGTGGGTTTAAAATGATGCGTCTTAGTTTTGAGTCTACCCGTTCGGAGATATTATCCATGAGTTCCGATAAAGTGACGGTACGCCAGATGAAGACGGCAGTGGAGAATTTGGAAGCTGCGGGTTATAAGAGGAAAGACATTGATGTTTACCTGCTTTTTGGTGTGCCGGGTCAGCGGTTAGAAGACATTGAAGAGGCGCTTGCGTTTGTAAAGGGTTTGGGAGTGACGCCGCATCTGTCGTATTTTTCCCCGGTTCCCGGTACAATTGATTTTATCGATCTGCAAAAATCCGGGGTTCTTTCAACGCCGGTTAATCTTTATGAGACCAATAAAATTTATTTTGTGTACAACAAGTCCGGCTTTTCTTTTGAGGAGGTCAAACACATTAAAGATCAGGCCGCAGTATTGCAAATGTTGTAAAAGGTGCCCTTCGGGCGTATTTTAACGCCTACGACGAAGATAGAAACCACGAAGGCGGTCGGCGACCGCAGCCGAAAAACGAAGGACACGAAGGAACGCGAAGAAAGTAGTTGACAGCAAATGGGATAGATAGTATATTAAAGGCAAATGAAAAAAGAATTTAATGATACCGGTTCATGCAATCCTGATATCCATTACATGGTAGACACCGGTGAAAAGATAGAGCAAATTGTAAAATTAATTGAAAAAGGAAAATATTTCACCATCAATCGTCCCCGGCAATACGGAAAGTCCACCTGCCTGGAAAGTATTGAGAAGCGGTTATCCACCAGTGATTATTTTGTTTTATTTACTACCTTTGAAAGCATGAGTGAGGTGGACTTCCTGAACGAAAAAAACTTTATCCGGGAATTTTTAAGGCAGCTTAATAAAATCTTCAAAAGGAATAATTACCAGCAATTGGTAGATTTTACCGGGCGGCATCATGATATTGAAACCTTTGAGCAGTTGGACGATTTCATAACAGGAATGGTTGAGCTAATCGGCAAACCCACGGTTTTACAGATCGATGAAGTGGATAAAAGCAGTGATAATCAATTGTTTCTTAACTTCCTGGGGCTGCTGAGGAGTAAATATTTATCAAGGCACAAGTACTCCACTTTCCACAGTGTAATCCTGGCCAGTGTGTACGATATAAAGACATTGAAATTAAAGATTCGACCGGATGAAGAGAGGAAGTACAACAGCCCATGGAATATCGCCGCGGATTTCAGGGTTGATTTGACCTTTAACCCCAAAGAAATTGCCACAATGCTGACAGACTA
>JABAOH010010550.1_pt3 | contig 19673 bp, 20 predicted proteins | sample 7062181 | NCBI WGS metagenome assembly JABAOH01 (sample SAMN14538630, study PRJNA623070) | marine sediment metagenome | biome: marine biome [ENVO:00000428]; feature: marine pelagic biome [ENVO:01000023]; material: deep marine sediment [ENVO:00002113]; isolation source: pool of 5 deep marine... | reverse complement strand
CGGAGGTTAGACCAAAGGCTCAGAGATATATTGAAGGGGGTCGACGTGGACCCGCTCCGTTTCAATCAGGAGGTGGCCTTCTTTGCGGAAAGAAGCGACATCTCCGAAGAGACAGTCAGGATGGCGAGTCATGTCGACCAGCTCGAACAGATGACCGATTCGGAAGAGCCCATCGGAAGAAAACTCGAGTTCCTGCTGCAAGAGATCTATCGAGAGGCGAACACGGTCAGTTCCAAAGCCAGCGACCAAACCATATCCCAGAAAGTGGTTGAGATTAAATGGGAATTGGAAAGGTTCAGGGAACAAATCCAAAATATCGAATAGATTTTGAAACGGCTGAAAAGAAGAGGCCGCGGTCGAGATAGTTGAATGGGTTATCGTCTATGGTACAATAACATCGTTTCAGGGAATCCTGACCGATCATAGTCCCGGGGTCTGAGGGAGGTACGCGATGTCACCGAAGCTTCTCAATGTTGGTTTTGGGAATATGGTGGTCTCATCTCGGGTAGTGGCTATCGTAACGCCGAGTTCCGCTCCCATGAAACGATTGAAGGAGGGAGCGAAAGAGGCGAGTAAGCTCATTGATGCCACCCAAGGCCGGCGAACCCGATCCATTGTCATCACCGATAGTGATCACATTGTTTTGTCTGCGGTCCAGGCGGAGACGGTGACCCAGCGATTCATCTCCGAGGATAAGCCACCTAGCAAGGGATAGTCAGGGATGAATGGCGGAAGGTTCTATGTAATCTCTGCTCCGTCGGGAACGGGAAAGACGACCATCGTCAAAAGGGTTTTGGGAGAGTTCCCCGAGATGAAATTTTCGGTATCCTACACGACGAGGCCTCCCCGACCCGGCGAAAAAGATGGAGTGGAGTACCATTTTGTATCGCGCCATGTTTTTCAAAAGATGCTTCGTGCAGGAGCTTTTGCTGAATGGACGAAGCTTCTCGGTCACTACTACGGAACTTCGAAGACCTTTCTGGACGAATGCCTCGCAGAGGACATCGATGTTATTCTCGACATCGACACAAGAGGAGCCGAACAGATTCACAAGAACTATGACGAAGGGGTTTTCATTTTCATTCTCCCCCCAGAGATTGGAGACTTGAAGGAGCGCTTAACGAGAAGGGGATCTGAAAGCCAGGAAGTGATTGATCTAAGGATCAGGAACGCTTCGAAAGAGATTGAAAAAGTGGAAAACTACGATTATGTCGTCATCAATGACCAGATCAACGGTGCCGTTGAACGGATCAAGGCGATTATGATCGCCGAAAAATGCAAACGGGAAAGGGTTCTGCATCACTTTAGGAAGACGGTCAAGTCGTGAGTCGCGTACGGGCTTTCTTTGATATTCATCATTTTGAATCGGCATTTCCCAGATTTGATGGCTTGAGAGTTTGGAGAATGCGAGGGAGGTGAAACGATGGCAAGAATTACCGTGGAGGACTGTCTCAAAAAGGTCGAGAGTCGATTTGAGCTGGTCATATTGGCAGCAGGTCGGGCAAAGATGCTCCTGACCGGTGCAAAACCGGTTGTAGAGAGCGACAATCGAGAAGTGGTCACTGCACTTAGAGAGGTCGCCGACGGAAAGGTCTACTTTGTCGAACCTGAAGACGAAGCGTCAGAGTTGTCTGAGGAATCAGCGGGCCACCCGGAGGGAGAGAGCCGAGAGGCCATGAAGAGTAAGCAGTAGCCCTTAAAGCGACCCTTCATAAGTTATGAAATCCCTAACCCTTTTCCTGCCGCCAGCAAGCCATGAGGGCTCTCACAATTGTTTGAGACTGCCTCTTGGCTGCTCTATTCAGGTCACGCGCACTAGGCTCTCAATCGGATGAGACCCCCGTGTCGATCCGATTCGAAAGTTCGGCCATCCGAGCGGGAAAGATACGTTTTCTCCAGACCCATTTGTGTCGGGGTATTCCCTTAAAATAATTCATAGATCTATGAAAGTATTTTCGCTCTTCTCAGAATTCGCGACGATATGACGCCCACCATCAGGGCGAATTCTCTTTTTATATTGAACAGAAAGAGAAAAAGGGGTGAGGCGTATTAAACCAAGAGGCCGGAGATTGGCATAGAATGTGCAACCTTAAGAAAGACCCAAAATAACATTCTGTCCCAGGGTGGATATGCTTTTATGGATGCCCTCCTGCGCAACATGATCCGTCAGCTCAATGTTGCGGTGGTCAATACAAAGGTTTACGCCCCTGACCATCCCACAACCGCGAACTCATTCCAGCGGTCCTACGACGCTTTGAAGAGGATCTTCGAACAAAAGGGTGAACTGACACTCGGTGTGGTGGAGAACACCCTTATCGTCGATGAGGCACCGGTTGAGGAATCCGATTCACTCATTTTGAAGTTTATTGACGAACTGAAGTCACGGAATATCGAAGGTCTGGTATTCTACCCTGATATTTCCCAGGAGGAGTTCAAAGCGTTTCTCGATTGCCTGAGTGAAGAACCCGACCAGCTAATCGATGGGGGTGGTGCCCAGAAGTATCTCGAAAGCCGCGGCGTATCTCGCATCCTTGCGAATGAGGTCAAGTACGGTAGGTTAAAGGATTCCCTGGGAGATGGAGAGGGATTCGAAGAGGCCGTTATTGCGGCCTTCTTGATGGGGAAGATGCCAGTTTTTCATGGGGATCAGAAGGGTTTTCTTTCGCTTTTACAAGAGGATCCCGCAAAGATCAGTGGAATGATCAACAATAGCCTATCAAAAATGAGAGACGACGGGGCGAGCGAAGAGGAACTGTCGCGGGCCGCCAATCGAGCCGTGGAACAGGTGGGTCGTTTTCTGGAGGCTCAAGCCGAGGATTCGTGTGATCACCGAAAAATCATGGCTCAGATCGTTTTCGCCCTGAATCCAGATGCTCAGGCAGGCTTGTACCGGAACAAGGCTGGGCAGGATGATTGTCCGCTGGATCGGATCGATTCCTTTGTCATGGAATTCAACGATGAAGAAGTGATTCGTCTGATGAACAATATCTACCGAGGTGGGCTGAGTTCTCCGAAAATCCTGGCAAAGGTAGCTATGAGGGTCTTACCCGAATTGGAACGTCGGGAGCGTCTTGCACCACAACTGGGCCGGGAATTCATGAAGTTGGGAATGGCAAAAGAGGCATGGGAGATCCTGCGGGATGAAATCCTATGGGATAACTACTCCCTGAGTCAAAAAGTCGATCGCTTAGCCTCGAGGAGTCAATTGGTTCAGAGCGATATCGATAAGATCAAGAGCCTCGGACCAGACCTTGCCGAAGAGAAGGATGGAAGAGAAATAAAGAAATTACTCACGAGCCTTTTCGCCGCCCTCAAAGGCGAGGATCCTGAGGTCAGAGCCAACGTGGCCGGTTATTTACCTCAATTCTATGGGATCGTTGAGGATTCTAGAAAATTCAAGAGTGCGGACCTGTTCTTCTGTAAGAATCTGCTCTCTCGCCTAAAAGCAGAGCCAGAGGGAAACGTAAGAGATTCGATTCTGTATTCGCTCGCGGGGATTTTGGAAAGGGAGATCCTGAAAGAACATTTCAATGCACCGGCACGGGCTATCCTCACCCTTTCGAAGATGGGTTATGTGGGGCAACTGCTCAAGAGCTCTCAGTCGCTGGTGTCTCAGGATGTTTGTGACCGGCTAATTCATGCAGCGTTAGGGGAAGATAGCACGAGTGCCGATGAGGCCTTGACCCTTCTCAAACGCTTCGGAAAGGCCGTGCTTGAATCGATTCTTTTCGTCCTCGAAAGAGAGGAAAATCCGGATGCTCGGAGACGGTTGATAGAGGTCATCCGCTCTATGGGACCGAAGGTCACGGACGATATTGTCAAACGGCTGGCAGACACGAGGTGGTACGTGGTCCAGTGCGCCCTTTACGTTTTGGGGGAATTAGGTGACAAACCTATCATGCCAGATCTTTTGACCAGTTCCGTTTACCATGACGATATGCGGGTTAGGAAAGAGGCCATTAAAACCCTCGGTAAAATCAAGGGCAGGGGAGCTATCAGGATTCTCTGCGACTTGTTGGACGACAGGGAGGAGGAGATTCGACTGCTTGCCTTAAAAACCCTGGGTGAAGCTGGCGAAAAAATGGCTGTTCCTCATATTCTTCCATTCGTCCAGAAGAAGAAGTTGAAGGGTCATAAATCCGGCACCCTGCGCCAGGCGGCCATCGAAGCTCTCGGAAGAATTGGTGATTTTGAAGCCATTCCCGCGTTGCTCGATATTCTCAGAAGTAAAGGCCTGTTTAAGAGAGAGGATGAGGCCATACGAAAAAGTGTCGTTGAGGCCCTTGGCGCCATGGGGGACCCGGATTTGGAGGGGATTCTCCAATCGGTCGTTGAAAAGGATGCTGATGGGGCGGTGCGAGAGGCAGCGCGAAGAGCTCTTCTCAATCTGAGTCCGGCGGAGAGAAGCGTTGCCATCTGACATCTCGTGAAGTTTTTGGTGCATTGAAATTACAAGGACTCGGCGATCCCTCTCCGTGATTTGATCTCCGTTCTCCCCTCTAAAATTGAAATCTCCCAACCGATGGGGGCCGGCGAGGCTTTCCCTATGAACCTGAAGTTTCGTCATTTTTCTGCTCATGATCTTCCCAACAGATTGAGTGGAGTTTCCTGAGTTTTCAAAGCAAGAAGTTTGTAGCCTCTTGATGTTTCATGACAATTTTGAATTTTTTTGATTAGATCCTCATATCCCTTCGCTCCTTTGCCCCCGCGTTGACCCTCGCGGGGTTCACAGTTTAGTCAAAAGAACGATAAAGGTCAAAGGAGAAAGGAAAGAAGACCAAGAAGTCCAAATCGATTATCTTCTAACCTTTCGCCTTTAACCTTCTGTTCAAAACGTTGGTGCACTCATGAGCTACAAAGCTAGCCTGAGAACGCCAGAGCTTATTAGCATAATGTTTCCGCTCACGTCGCTCAGGAATAAGAGAATCCCCCACAACTGAGGAAGGTGCTCCCATACTCAATGGTTGACTTTCGAATTTTTGGAGCAACTGCTCGGAACAAACAGATTGACAAGTTTCCATCGATCGATTTAAATTTCCTTCCGAGGACAAAGGCCTGAGCTATTGGAAAGGGTCTCAGAATTGGATGAATCAAAAACAGGCTTGAACAGACCGTGTGCGGACTCGTCGAGTTTCGTAACAAATTGATTTTAAACGAAATTTTTGCTGCACAATCTTTAAGCAAAATGTCAAAAACTCCGAACTATGAAGGACTTAACCGTTACGAAGACAGAGTTGTCCACGGGGTTTTCCACAAAAGATGTGGATGAGTTGCCGAAAGCCCCGGGCCCCAGCATGTTGGAAAGAGAAAATGAGAGCTTCCACCTTACCTCAACCGATCGAGAGAATCCTCATTATCCATCAGGGCGCTCTCGGTGATTTCATTTGTGCTCTCCCCGCCCTGGAATGTCTGCGTCGGGCTTTCCCTCACGCCCACATGACTCTCATGGGATACCCTCGGATTCTTGAGCTTGTCGAGAATCGGTACTACGCGGATACCGTCGTATCTGTTGATCGGGCCGAATTCGCCCGCCTTTACCAAACGTCCCGGGATTATCCCACTTTTCTGAGGAAGTTCTTCGGAACCTTCCAGCTCATCGGGGTGTTCGGTCTCGCCCGTCATCCCTTTGTTGATAACGTGCAGGCGCTGAGCCAGGCTACGGTGGTGATGGTGTCCCCCTTTCCATTTCAGGGGGAAGCGGTTCACACAGTGGATCATCTCCTTTCGCTCCCGAGATCCCTTGGATTGGCGGTTCACAGGAACTTCCCGCGCTTGTATCCCTCACAGAGTGATCGTGAGGCAGCAGAAGAGGTTTTGGCCAACGACGGCATTGATCCTGACGGTCTTTTAATCGTCGCTCATCCTGGGAGCGGAAGTCCCGCAAAGAACTGGTCTGTGGCGAATTTTCTCTATCTGGCGAAGCGTCTGTTCACCGCATACATGGCACAGGTTCTCTTTCTTGTCGGCCCCGGGGAAGAGGAAATCAAAAAGGATCTTCGTAGACCCTTAGGGTCGAGACTCCCGGTCATCTTCGATGGTTTTCCCCTTCCTCAAGTAGCAGCAATCCTCGAGAGGTGCCAGGTCTTCGTTGGGAACGATTCGGGAATGACCCACTTGGCTGCAGCGGTTGGAGTCCCGGTGGTCGCCATATTCGGCCCCAGTGATCCGATCAGATGGGTTCCCAAAGGTAGTGAGGTCAGACTTGTCCGGAAGGCAGTTTCCTGTTCACCTTGTGAGCGGGAGGCCATGTCACGCTGCGATTCCCGGCACTGTCTCTCGGAGATTTCCTCGGACGATGTCTTTCGCGCTGTCGCTCAGTGCATCGAGAGATGGAGAGAGGGCAGCATCGACGTTTCTGTTCAACCACGGACGGGATGCGAAGAATTGGGGGTCATGGGTGCCTCCCTTTAGTGTTGTTTGGAAAGATCGAAACGAGAGAGGAGGTTTATGATGCCAGAGGAAAAGGTCGGAACCGTGATCAAGTTTTTTTCCAAAATCAGTGTGGCGGCAATTCGACTGGAAGGAAGCCTTGCCGCCGGAGATAAGATTCACATTCAAGGGCACACAACCGATTTCACCCAAGAAATTGATTCCATGCAGATCGAGAACCAGAACGTGACAAATGCAGGACCTGGAGCAGACATCGGAGTTAAGGTCCAGGATCGAGTGAGGGAACACGATACGGTCTACAAGGTAACAGACTAGACCGTTTCTGCGAATACGGACATTCCTCGATTTGTCTCGTGAAAATGATTAGATCCTCCTCTAACGATGCTAATCGATGCGGCTGGCGACTTGGGTGGAACGCATCACTTGGGCAAAGCTTCTCTGGGGAATCAGTTTCCCATGCTTCGTAAGAGCGACAAAATTCTGGGAGTATGCCGAATCTGCGGGCAAAAAGCTGCCCCCCTCTCCGAAATCCTTCCCGTCTGCCTCAACTGCCTCAGAAACAATGCGCACGAGGCCCAAGCCCTCACTTCTGAGGCTCACCGCCTATCCAGATCTCCCTTTGGCCTACCAACAGTTGTCCCCAGAGATCCGAAAGGGGTGGTGTGTCATGTATGTGCAAACATATGTTCCATACCTGAGGGACAGAGGGGGTACTGCGGCCTCAGGACCAATGAGAGAGGCATGCTCAAGGGGGTTTCATCCCGGTCGAGCAAGGTGTCCTGGTATTATGATCCCCTACCTACCAACTGTGTGGCGGATTGGGTCTGCGCGGGAGGAACGGGGGCAGGTTATCCCCGTTTTGCCAATCGGCAAGGGCCGGAATACGGGTATCGGAATCTCGCAGTCTTTTACGAGGGCTGCAGCTTCGATTGTCTCTACTGCCAGAACTGGACATTCAGGAGGCATCTGAGGGACCCTCCCAGGGTCACCGCCAAGGAGTTGGCCGACTTTGCAACGGACAGGACAAGCTGTATCTGTTATTTCGGAGGTGATCCAACACCCCAATTGCACCATGCCCTTTCTGTTTCAAGGTTGGCACTCAAAAAAGAGGAAAATCGAATCCTCAGGATATGCTGGGAGACCAACGGGTCGATGAATGTTCGACTCTTGAGAAGGATGGTCGCTCTCTCTATACCGTCTGGAGGGTGTATTAAATTTGATCTCAAGGCATGGAATGAGAACTTGCACAGCGCGCTCTGTGGTGTGGGAAACCGGAGAACTCTAGAAAATTTCGCCTACGTGGCAGTCCGGATTTCGGAGCGACCGGATCCTCCCCTCCTCATAGCGAGCACCCTTCTGATTCCGGGATACATCGATGAAGTGGAGGTCCGGGGCATTGCCAGTTTCATCGCCTCATTCGACCCGACAATTCCTTATACCCTTTTAGCCTTTTCCCCTCAGTTTTTCATGAGTGATCTTCGACCCACCTCGCGAGACCTTGCCGATCGCTGTGTCGCTGCCGCCCATGAAGTCGGTCTCAAGAGGGTCAGAATCGGAAATGTTCACCTCCTTTCACCGGCCTCTAGAGGAGATTTCCTTGCATTCGATTGAGGTTCCCGAATCCTGGGAAAGACTGGAGTCAGAAATTCAGAAGGCCAAAGGTACTGTCATGGTTATCGGTGCTCCTGACACTGGAAAGACAACCCTGACAAGGTTCCTGGTGAGGGAACTCTGCAACTGTGGAGAGGCTGTGGCATACATCGATGGAGACATAGGGCAGTCGATTCTTGGGCCTCCGACCACGCAGGCTATGGCTGTCTTTGACGGCAATTTCAGAGACTTTGGGGACATACGACCCGAGGCAATCTATTTTGTTGGATCAGTGTCTCCGAGAGGAAATCGCCTGGAGACCATCGTGGGCCTCAAAAAACTTCTGGAGAGATCGCAAGCTGGTCGGACCCGTATTGCCATTCTTGATACAACGGGGTATGTGACTGGCGAGGATGCCATCGAATTGAAATATCAGAAGATGGATCTTCTGGATCCCCGACACATTGTGGCTCTCCAGCACAACCAAGAAATCGAACCTCTTCTCAGGAGCCAGAGGGGTCGAGAGAGCGTTGTGATCCACAGAATCCCTTCCTCGTCGCGCGTTCAAACGCGTTCTCAAGAGGAAAGGCGCCGCTATCGATGGAGCCGCTTCAAAGCGTATTTCAGGACCGTTCGCATCCACCAGGTGGACCTCCGAAAGGTCAGCTTAACCGGAACCCATCGGTTCAGGATCTCTGAGAAATTTCACGATGAAATGGAGGGACTTCTCATCGGATTGAATGGCCCAGACAATTTTCTGATCACCCTTGGCATTCTCGAGATCCTCGATCGCACCAGGGGGGCCCTCTCCTGTCTCGTTCCGTCCGTTGCGGGTCTGGAGATGACGCAAACGGTTCGCCTAGGTTACATGAGAATTGATCTATCCGAAGAGACCAATGGGGAGCGATTTCCAGGACTTGACTAGAGATCTTTTCCTGAATTACCGAAGCCATCCACCCGCCATTTACACACTGGGAACAGGTACGAGAAGACTCGAGGAATTCATAGAGATCTTGGATTCTTACGGCATTCTTCGAGTTGTCGATGTCAGGCGATTCCCGACAAGCAGACTGGAGCATTTCAAAAAAGCCAATCTTGAGGCAGCCCTGAGGGCGAGAGGCCTTCAATATGAGTACTTGGGTCGCGATCTTGGGGGATACCGAAAGGGAGGATACGAGGTCTATATGGATTCGTTCGAGTTCAACCGAGGGCTCGAGGCGTTAATTTTGTTGGCCAGAGAGAAAATAACGGTAGTCGTTTGTGCAGAGAGATTTGCGTGGAAATGCCATCGCAGGTTTATTGGCGCGGCCCTGGAGAAGAAAGGTTGGCTTGTTCTGCATGTGATCGACAAGGACAGAATCTGGAAAACCAAGCAGAGTAAAAAGGGAGATCTTTCTGGGAGAAGATAGGGCGTTATTCACTTTCAAAGGTGCCGTTGAACGTCAACGTGATGGCCGGAAACCCATCATTTTTTCCTTTTTCAGCCGACAATTTGTGTTTCAGAATTCATCTGTTATCGATGGAAAAGCTGTAACTAACTGATTTTATGAGTTTATTGATTCAATAGATCTACACTCGAGATTTGGCATTCGCCTTGCACTGGCCGATCATTTATGTTAGGGACTGTTGAAAAAATGGTCCAAAGAACCTCACACGCCATGGGAGGACATCAACGGGTGCGCTGGGTCGAGCGAGTGACTTGGATAAAGCCTTGCATTGTTCTCGGGTGTCTCATCACCATTCTTCTCGTCCTACCTTCAGTGGCCCGGGCCGGGATCTATAGGTACGTTGATCAGGATGGGGTGATTCATTTTTCGAACGTTCCGACGAATCCCCAGTACACCCTCTATATCAAAGAGGATGGTGACATCGATTTCAGGTATTCTGATAAGAATCACTTTGACCATCTGATTGAGGGGGCTGCGAGAACGCATGGGGTCGATCCTGCTCTGGTCAAGGCGATTATTCGGGCTGAATCCGATTTTGATCCTCGGGCTGTCTCCCGCACCGGTGCCATGGGTCTGATGCAACTGATGCCGGAAACGGCAAACGATCTTGCCGTCATAGACGCATTCGATCCGGGCGAGAATATCGATGCTGGAGTCCGACACTTTAAAGACCTTTTGGAGCTCTTCCAGAACGATGTCAAGCTCTCCCTTGCTGCCTATAATGCCGGAAAACGGGCGGTCTTACAATTCAACGCGATCCCCCCATATGGGGAAACGCAGCGTTACGTGAAAAAGGTCCTTCACTTCTATCAGGTCTACAAACGGTAGGGGACGGCCTTTCGTGGTCGTAGCATTCGTTTTATTCCGAGAACATTTTAGAGTATACCTAGAAAACATATACAAAGTGCCTTTATAGGTTCTCGATATTATATAATTAAAACGATCCAAATATAGCCACGTCTCTTTTCCCTTCTTCCAAAGGCTTTTTGATAAATCTACGGCTTGCTCCAGGCGATGAACGCTCACGCGCTGACCCTTATCAGGATTCGCCGGCGAGGACTTCCTCTCCCCCCTTCCTGCTCATCCTCGAAGGGTCCCCACCGCTTCCGCAACGTCGCTCAGAGACAAGAGGTTCTTTCAAAAATGTTGGAACTCCTCAAGAATATCATATTGACAATGGCGACCATCTATTGTAATTAGTATTCAAAAGCGCCGATTATCAGTCTAAATGCGGGAATAGCTCAGTTGGTAGAGCACAACCTTGCCAAGGTTGGGGTCGCGGGTTCGAGTCCCGTTTCCCGCTCTTTTCGCATCCACGGATACACCGTATGACTTTTTTCGGGCGGCGTAGCCAAGTGGGAAGGCGACGGTCTGCAAAACCGTTATTCACCGGTTCAAATCCGGTCGCCGCCTCCAAAAATCTTTAAGAAGCCGGGTTCGTGAAAGCGAACCCGCTTTGTTTATCATGAGGTTCTTTGGACCTCAAATTTCATCTCACTCGTGAAGGGAGAGAATGCCCCTAGGGTTTCCGTCCCTCGACCGGCGGACGATGGGCTTCGGTTTTTTTTGATGTCGATACCGACAGGATCCTTTTCGATCATCACTTCTTTTTTGTTGCCACCTTCTGCCAACTGGTCAAGAAGTTAAGAACTTTTCGAAGTTGTGTAAGGAAAGTATATTTATATTATTGATTTTGTGAGATAATCTTGAATCTCTGAATGGGGCCCTCATATCTCTTCGCTGCCTCCTTCTCGCATTGCTCCCCCGTCCCGCCGTTGGCGGGACAGGTGGGGACGGGCTGTTCCCCAAATCCCTTTAGACCACTTGTGTCGAAGTCATTTCCAGAGTATTTCACCAGAAAGTGGGAAAGGAAGCTCTGAACCAGAAGTCGGTGCTCGTGGTCCGTCGTCCGTGGTTCGTTGTATAAAGACTGAGATCTGCGCATCCACGGCTATTCGAATAACGGGCCCAGGGAATTTGATTTTCAATCGAATGAGGTAAATTGATCGTTACAACTGACGATCGACAACCGACACCTGACAGCACCCAGAAAAGCTTTTGAGCAGCGAAGAGCACTCCTTTTCCACTTTCATCAGACAAAAGCCGAGAAAAGGGATTTTGCAGCGGCCCGGGGAATACCGGCATCCTTCCACCGCAAATGTCCCGCAGGGACATGAGCGTCCCTAAACCTGAGGAACCCCGAAATCTTTGTGAAGTTGACAGAGGGAGGCCTATGGGCTATCATCCCTGGCTGGAGCGGATTGATACGCCGGAGTGATGGAACTGGTAGACGTGCGGGACTCAAAATCCCGTGGCCCTCGCGNNACCTAACATGTGATTTGATATTCTGCCAGTGAGCGAATCGCTGGCTTTTCTTTTTCTCGCAGCTTTTCCATTTTCTGCCTCGGCCATTTCAGCCGCACCGAGTGGCAGAGTGAACGGTTATACCGGGGTACTCTCCTCAGGTTAGTCAAGTATTTCCTGAGTGGCCTCACTGGACGGAGTAACTCTGGGCCTCTTCAATTCTCGCACGGTTGGAGGAATTGATAACTGGAGGATTTTGATTCTAGATTTGTTGGAATGACAAGGTTGGCCATTCGCGATCCATCGGTCCGCTCTGACAAAACTAGGCGTCTATCGACGGATCCAGAGTGAGCTTTTGTACATTTACCTCCACATCGGTAGTTGATAGAGGTATCTCTCGGCCCTCAGCTTCGACTCGTAAGACCGCTCCGGGCTTAAGTTTTTTCCCGGTTCTCCCGTAAGGCACCGCGCGGTAAAGTTTTCTCTGAAGCCCCCTGCCATGATTATCAAGACATCTGGCCTCAATGACCAGATAATTTACGGTTCTTTTTCCTGTATTTTTGATCGATCCCCGCAATGTATTTTCTACCAGGCGAAAGTCTCTCAAATCCAAAAAATCCTCATAGTCTTGCGGGGGCCTTAGGGTCCTACAGATCGATTCGACTATCCTCATTGCAAGAGTATGACTTTTAGTATCCTTCAGGTGAAGGCCCGCTCGGAAGTGTTGTAGATCGTTTTTTGTTTCACTCATTTGGTACCAGCTAACTTGTCCTCTGATTCGGATTTCTCTTCCTTCGGGATCCGTGAACACCAGTTTCACTCCAAAAACCGAATCGTCCTCGATGGATTCATGAAATATCTGGCACACATCCAACAGGTCCATCTCTGAATCAATGCCAAGTCCTTCAGAGGATATGTTTCGCACAACTCCCACCACCCCCGCCTTCTTGATTCGAGGCACAAAGTGGTAATCGGGATCAAGGTTGAATCGAATCGGGATGGCTGCCCTAAGCCGAGGATGCTTTCTATTTTCAACTCCCATGGGTAGCTCCATGTACTCAAAGGGGGGGGTCACCTTTTCCACTTGAATGTCCAATTGAATCTCTACTTACGAGGCCCATTCAGCAGACAATTTCTACCTGCCTGTCAGTAAAAGAAATAACCACAGTGCCGGGGGAAGAAAGCCTGAAATTATACTTCTGCCCACAAATACACTGATCCCAAAACTCCTTGCAGAAAGTGATTATCTCCTTCACTCTTTCGATACTAGCAATTGGTTCGCCACAATTTGGACATACGACTTTTTCCATCCTATCGAACCCACAAGTAAGACTGCCAGGGTGTTGAGGTCATACCAGAATGATACCCTTGAAGTTGCTTCCTCTTGCTCCTATGTTCATCTCTCAATCTTTGTAGCGTTTTTCTCAGCCACGGTTCACAGAGAGCATAGATGTCTTCGTTATTTTAAAAGGGCGCTTTCTCGTTGATTTGTTTGCTGCAATTGTAACAGACGATTCTCAAAATTTAACCTCCTGCTTCAGCATGGGCCCATTGAATAGATCAGTTTTCTTTCCCAGCAATCAGGCAACAATAATGCCAATACCTGCTAATTTCCTAAGTAATCAAAATAGAACAGGATTTCTAGGACTACAAAAATGTTGTAGAAGCGAAAAAGGGAAAGAGGTTTCACAATAATACCGGAAAGCCTTTTCATAAAAGTTGGAAACTTATTCATATAATGTTTTTTCTGTTTACAGCAATTTACAGGAGCAACATATAGAGAACAAGAAAAAGAGAGTTACCAAAATTGGTCATTTTATTCAGTGGAAACCTATTTAAGCAGTCTCATTTCTTTCGGTCTTAATTAAAAGGCATGAATTTTTTGGTGCCGGATTCTTTTCTTTGTGGTGGTGAGAGTTGAAAGGTAATAGGTTGATGCTGCTAAACTATTGTATCTCTATTGGCAAAATCGACCAAGAAAAGGAATCCGCCTTATTCTTTCAATGTTATGTTTACTGTGACAGTTGTGCGTCAGATCAGAGGAACTCACTTGGAGATCCTGGAGATCACGGTGTCCAACGGGGATATTGGACTGTCAATGGGGAAAACGGTCAGAATATCATTGCCATACGAAGAATCGTGACAGCCGCTGGTAAGGACAAAAGGTTTATGGTAGAAGTGATCGAGGGAAATCGCTAGCGCTCGGAAAACAGGCATTTCAGACGTGCTTGAGACGAGGCATTGATGGAGTGTCTGAAGGAGAGTAATAGAGTTGTAAAAAGTCTTTACATCATCAACGATTGGGATCATAATGGCAGAGAGAGAGAGAGAGAATCGAGGACATAGGAGATGAAAGAGCATTGGGTGTTTATTGACGGCAGGGACGCAGGCCCAATGATTTGTAGTAGAGCGGGAATCCGAATATACCACATGGATCACGAAGATAACGGGCCGGATCTGGCATCTAGAATTCCTGGTCTGTTAGTTGTCTATGACGAGGAAAAAAAAAGATTTAAGATCTTGCGTCTCAATGACAGAACTGGAATCGAGGTTGAAGGAGTAGGACCACTGATTTCTCAGAGAACTTCATCAAAGGCGATAAAGGAGGATGGCAATGTTGGGCAAAAAGAATGAGCATCCTATGTCTTCATCTGGTGAGGTCAATGCCTTTCTGGGAAAGGGGACAAGTTTTGAGGGAAAAATCCGTTTTGAAGGGATGTTCCGTATTGACGGTGCATTTCACGGGGAGGTGCTTTCCGGTGGTTCTCTCATCATCGGGAATACCGGCGCTGTTGATGGGCAGATCAATGTTACCAACCTTATCGTCAACGGGAGGCTGGCTGGCAATGTCACAGCGATAGATCGGATAGAGATAACGGCATCCGGCCAGATTCGAGGTGATATTCAGACCCCTACACTAATCATCTCTGAGGGGGCCATATTCGAGGGAAATTGCCAGATGGAAAAAAGACAGGTCGGGCGGGACGAGAGGGTTTCTTTTCTGGAAATCAAAGAAACCGAGAGGGAAGAAATAAAGCAGGAGAATACAGAGCTTCTTCGAACTTCCAAACGAAAAGGGAATAATCACCAGGGAAAGGCTGATGGGGAAGATTGAGAAGATGAGAGGAAGGATGGAGAGGTCGGTGTCTATTTGAAACGCCAAAACGCTCTCTGGTGTGGATTATCTTCTTTTTCTCAGGGGTTGGTACTTCCAGAAAACAAAACCAATAAGGCCGGCCACTACGGCCATGCCAATGAGATAATATGCGGCATAGGATCTCACCTGTGCGTCTTGGCTAGCAATCAAATCGATCTTTCTCGTTGGAAATCCTTCACCTTCAAGAACCAGCTTCCCGAGGATATTCCCCCGGCTTATGGGGGCATGCACCGAAAGGGGGATCTCTTTTCTGAGTGGGATGGATTCTTCCATGCCTTTCCGAGTGGTTATGACTAGGGGCTCGACAGCTAGGAGATCTACTGCCGGGGGATCGCCATTTTGGACCTTCACTTTCCCCACAACATCGCCTTCCATAATGACTGTAACGGTTGAGAAATTCTTAAACCCGTATCTAAGAAGTTTCAGGGCGTCATTGTTACGGCTCTTGGCAGTCTTTGCTCCCATTACAGCGCCCACCAGTCTCTGGCTGTCTTTTTTGGCTGAAAAAAGAAAGTGATATCCAGACCTCTTCAAATACCCGGTTCTGAGACCATCGACCCCCATTCTCCGATTCAGCAGTGGATTCCGATTTCTTTGCTTTATCCCCCCATAGTTATACTCAGAAAGCGTGTGAAACTCGAGCGCATCAGGGTGATCAGTGATGTAGCGGAATCCGAGAGTGGCCATATCGATGGCACTTGTCTCTTGGCCCTTTGCGTGGAGCCCATGGGAGTTGATAAAGCGGGTGTGCCTTAGAGCCAGCAAACGGGCCTTTTGATTCATTTGGTGGACAAAGACCTCCTCAGAACCGGCCAGAAATTCGGCAATGGCCAAAGCGCCGTCATTGGCCGACACGACGGCAACCCCCTTGATCAGTTCAGCGAACTCGACCCTGTCCCTCACTTCAAGAAACATCTGGGCTCCTCCCATTTTCCAGGCTTTCTTACTGACAACTAACTCCTGGTCAAAAGTGACGGTCCCACCCTTGATGGCATCGAAGGCGAGGTATAGGGTCATCATTTTTACAAGACTGGCAGGGCTGAATCGTTTCTCAGGATTCTTTTGAAAAAGAATCTGACCCGTAATCCCATCCATCAAAACCGCCGATTCGGACTGGATGGTGAGGGTTGATTGCAACTGGCACGACGCATCAGGGGCAGGGAAAAGCCATAGAATTGTTCCAATAAGAGTCCAAATGGCAAAAAAACCTCTCCGGTTCATTGGCCTTTCCTGTCCCCAAGACAAATCCGATCTTAAGGGCTTATCATCAAGAAAGGGAAAAGGCAACCTCTTTCTGATCTGCCTCGGCGATAGGGGATAGCTCATCTTGTGAAGACGATTATCCGAACTTTGGTTTACGATTGGTCCGGAATTTGCTCTCTCCGGCTATTGAAAAAGAGCCCTGAATGCTTTGGACAACACCATATATCAACGAAGGGGCAACGGTTGTAGGAAGGAGGCTCTAAATGCTTGGGAAGGGTGATACCGGATCTGATGAGATGGGACTCTTTCTGGGTAGGGACGTCTGTTTTGAGGGGAAGAAGTGAAGGGAATTGCTTTTGCCACGGCCAAAATTGAGATTCACTCGACCGGCAAGCTTCATGGCAACATTGAGCCTCCTAATCTGGTCATCGAGGAAGGCGGAATTTTCGATGGAACGTGCAAGATGGCCAAGAGGGAAGAGGTAGTTCCGAAATAGGTGACGCCGATAAAGGAAATCGAACCATCTCCAAAATGAGGTTAGCACCTCGGAATAGGATCGTGTTGGGGTAGAACCAATGAATATCAGACGCTATTTCATTCTCCTTTTCATCATTTTCGGCTTCGGGTGCGGGGTAACCAAGGTGGTAACAAAACCTGTTGAATGGACAGCGAAAGGTGCCTACAAAACTACAAAAATGGCCGCCAAAGGGACTGTTAAGGTTGGCAAAGGCTTTGTGGGAGCGGCGACCTATCCGTTTAGAGATCGTGAAATCGAAGGGATCGCCTCCTGGTATGGTGAAGATTTCCATGGTAAAAAAACCGCCAGTGGAGAAACATACAATATGTACGATTTAACAGCAGCTCACAGAACTCTTGCTTTGGGTTCCAAGATAAAGGTTACAAATCTGGATAATGGAAAAGCGGTGGTGGTCAGAATAAATGATCGTGGACCGTTTGCGAAAGGACGAATTATCGATCTTTCATTCGAAGCGGCGAGAAGGCTAGATATGATTTCCAAGGGAACTGCAAAGGTAAAACTCACGGTTTTGGACTAGCATTGCTCAACCGTGAGGGAGGGGAATTTCTGGTCGCACCGGGGGCAGGGTACGTAGGGGTCTTGCCTTTTTTCCCTCCAAGTGATGGGATAGGGCACTATCCGTGGCCCTCGCGGCCCTATGGGTTTGACTTCCACCCCCGGCACCCATCGAATGAAGAAGCTGTCGTCCCTTGGGCCAGTGATTTCTTCACTGGCCTTTTTTTGTGACTGAAAATTTTCTAATACTGCCGCCGTTTGCCATTTGAGAGATGAGGGGAGAAACCAGAGTCATGGACAACAGAGGCTCGGGCCCAATACCCACATTTATCTCCGTGGCGCGTTCCCGTCAAGGTTTCCTATCTTGCAGCTCGCTGATAGAGATTTCCGCCATCTTCCGCACGTGGGGATCTGAGTCCTTCAGAACGATCTGGAGGAGCGGAATGGCACCCGGTTGCTCACTCTGGCCCAGGGCTGCCACCACATTGCGCCGGAAGATGCTGTAAGGAATGTCGATCCGAAGAGGGCCATTGAGATCCTCATATTCCCGCGCTGACAATTTCACCANNACGGGTTCTCATCGTGGGCAATGGTTTCTCTATGTGTTTTTTGTTCCATGGGCAAGCGTTCTGGCAGATTTCGCAATCGACGATCCTATTTCCCATGAGGCGATAGATATCCGGCGACAAAGATTCCCCCTGCACCCGAGAAGATAGACATCGTTCGCGCTTTAACCGATAGGGTTCATCAAGAGCACCAGTCGGACATGCTTCCTGGCAAGCTCGACACGTATTACACCGGTCTTTCACGGTGTGGTTGCCCGATTGAAGAGGTGCGTTAGTTACAATTCCGCCAAGAGCCATGAAGGTCCCATAGTCCTGTGCAATAAGGAGTGTGTGTTTTCCCTGCCAACCAATACCGGCTCGGACAGCGGCCAGCTTAAGAGGCAAAATGGACCCTCCTGACTCGAATCCATCACAAAGCCGGGCTGAGAAACCTTGGTCAACCAGGAGGTCGACGATGAGTCGCAGGGGTTCGACAACGTCGAGAAAGAAACCCGAAAGGAAGAGGCGGCTCGTCCGTCCCATCATGGAGTCTTCCCAATCAGGAAGGGTGAACCCGCCGATGTAGATGCCACAGATGATGAGAGAGCGGGCGTCGGGAACGGTAAGATGGGGGTTTCGCCGAGGCGAGTCAGATAGGCGGTATCCCTCGAAGGGTCCCGCGTGGGTGATTCGAAGGATGTCGATTCCTTCTTTCTCCGCGAGTTCTCGGATCTGATCAAATAACATGGATTCTCTCATGATGTCGCCCTCAATGGCTTATACTTTGAAGTTTCGTTACCGGCTCGCGGGGGCGCGAATTACGTTTTGACTGTGCGCCTACTCCGTTTCACCTAGTCTCTTTCCTGGTTTGAATTCGTTTACGATGGTAATGACGTTTCGCCTTTGCTCTGTTGCCGCAGTCTTTCATGTCGCACCACCGTCGGCTTCGATTTCGGCTCACGTCCAGAAAAAGCCAGCCACAACCGCGGTCATCTGCACATTCCCCCACTCTCCATAAGTCCTCAGAGGTCAGGAGATCGGCTGCTGACCGTGCTACTTGCCACAGAATCCGATCAAGTGCGGCCTCATCGCCTGTCCATCTCCAGGCAAAGTTTTCTCCCGCACGGGTAACTTGTAGCCGACCCAATGCCTGAGCTAGTTCCGCATTCAAGATGGCAAGATCGGAACCTCTCGGTGGTCGATCACGCACAACCGCTGAAAAGACGCTATAAGTTGCTTCCCTCAGGGCAATGGCTCGCTTGAGAACTTTGGTTGCGTCGCCGGGTCGATGCTTCGCCTCACTGAAGAGTCTATGAGCCTTTGTTTCTGTTAGTATCCCCACGCCCTGAGCCCACAAAACCAAGTCGTCGTAGTTATGAAGCTGTTCTGATGGGTGGTCGCTTGCGTGCCAGTCCACTGTGTTGGCAAAGTCGAGACACAATCGCTTTGTCTTTCGGTTGGCGGTGGCTGGGGCCTTTCTTGTTTCAGTCATGTGATTCCTTTCCAACTTATATCGCTTCTTTTTGACCTACAAAAACCTATTGACAGGTTGTATTAATTTCAATATAATGTAACCAGCAAACATATTATAGTAGGTTAGTGTACGAGTTGTCAAGAGGCAGTCGCAATGTGGAGTTTCCGGAGTTTTCAAAGCAAGAAGTTTGTAACCTTCTGATGTTTCGAGATAATTTTGAATCTTTTGATGGGACCATCGTATCCCTTCGCTCCCTTGCTCTCGCGTTGACCCTATGGGGGCTCGCAGATTTTGCTGTCGCGGGACAAAGGAAAAAGGCAAAAGGTTTAAGCAAAACCACTCCCAACAAACCTTTGGCCTTTATCCTTTAACTTATCTGGGTCGCCCAAGGCTTCCGCAAACGTCCCTCAGGGACATGAGGATCCACAAAACTGAGGAAACTCCACGTAGTCGCAGAATCCGGCACACGCGATCAGCGAGAAACTGACATGGACCTCGGGTAGTGCGACGGCAAGCTGTACTGAAGAAA
>JABAOH010083147.1_pt2 | contig 19674 bp, 19 predicted proteins | sample 7062181 | NCBI WGS metagenome assembly JABAOH01 (sample SAMN14538630, study PRJNA623070) | marine sediment metagenome | biome: marine biome [ENVO:00000428]; feature: marine pelagic biome [ENVO:01000023]; material: deep marine sediment [ENVO:00002113]; isolation source: pool of 5 deep marine... | reverse complement strand
CGCCCCTGTCTTCCCCAGGGATAGTCGCGATCGAAGACTTCGTCGAAGTCGAAAACGGCCTGAAAATCTTCGCGGCTGTCGCCGTCCTGCTTGACGAGCACTCGGCACTCGATCAAGGCGTAGACGATCTCGCCCATGTCCTCGGTCGAGTGGATGCCCCAGTGCTCCAGGACGGTCCGCGCCATCGGGCCGAACTGCTCCATGGCCAGGTCACGGCAACCCTCGGCCAGCTCCTGGCCCGTGATATGGCGAGGCTCTTCCAACCGCTCGATCACGAACTGTAAGGCGGAAAGGACAAACAGGTAGGCAGCGTCCGTATAACGCGGATTCTTTTCTCGGAGCTTGGCCAGAAGGTTCTGCCCTACCATTCAGCCCCACCCGTTCCGAACGCCCGATCCCGAATCGGGGCCACCCCCACCGAGCCGCCACATCACCCCGCACCACTCGACCCCTCACAAGCTCACGCGGCCCGCGCCGGCAGTCAAGGGCACGGCGTCGGGCGAGCCGCGCCCGCAATCCGCAGGCTGCGGACTGGCCGCCAGGCGGCCGCTCAGCGGGCGCCCAGACCCGTTGGGCGCGTGAAGCTGCCCTCCAGCCAGTCCTCGTAGAGCGGAAAGTCGCGGCAGAGCGCACGCACCTCCACGCGGATGCGGGCCGCGAGCCCCTCATCGCCGGGCGCGCGCAGGATCTGATCGATCCAACCGCCGATCTGCTGCATCTCCCCGGGCCCCAGGCCCCGGGTGGTCAGCGCCGGCGTCCCCAGACGGATGCCCGAGGTGACGAACGGCGATCGCGTCTCGAAGGGTACCGTGTTCTTGTTGACCGTGATGCCGGCGCGCCCCAGGGCCGCCTCGGCGTCCTTGCCGGTAACCCCGGTGTCGCTGAGATCGACCAGCAGCAGATGCGTGTCGGTGCCGCCGCCGACCAGCCGATAACCCCGCGTCATCAGCGTTTCGGCCAGCGCCCGGGCGTTGCGGATAACCCGGCGCGAGTAGTCGACGAAGTCGTCGGTCATCGCCTCTTTCAGACCCACCGCCTTGGCGGCGATCACATGCACCAGGGGGCCGCCCTGCATGCCGGGGAACACCGCCTTGTCGATGGGCTTGGCCAGTTCGTCGGTGCAGAGGATGAGGCCGCCCCGCGGTCCACGCAGCGTCTTGTGAGTGGTCGTGGTGACGGCGTCGGCGTGCGGCACCGGGCTGGGGTGCAGCTTCGCCGCGACCAGTCCAGCGATGTGCGCGATGTCCGCCATCAGGCGCGCCCCCACCTCCCTGGCGATCTCGCCGAACGTGGCGAAGTCGAGGGTACGCGGATAGGCACTGGCGCCCGCCACGATGACTTTCGGCTTGTGCTTGCGGGCCAGCTCTCGGACCTGATCGAAGTCGACGCGCTGGTCGTCACGACGCACACCGTAGGCGACGACCTCGTACAGCTTGCCGCTGAAGTTCACCGGCGACCCGTGGGTGAGGTGTCCGCCGTGGGAGAGGTTCATCCCGAGGATCGTGTCGCCCGGCTCGAGCAGGGTCATGTACACGGCCATGTTCGCCTGGGCGCCGCTGTGTGGCTGGACGTTGGCGTGGTCGGCCCCGAACAGCTGGCAGGCTCGGGTTCGGGCCAGCTCCTCCACGACGTCCGCGTTCTCGCAGCCGCCGTAGTACCGTTTTCCGGGATAGCCCTCGGCGTACTTGTTCGTGAAGACCGAGCCCATCGCCTCGAGCACCGCCGGCGAAGCGAAATTCTCGCTGGCGATCAGCTCCAGACCGTCCCCCTGCCGCCGCGTCTCATTGAGGATCGCGTCGTACACCTCGCGATCAACCGATTCCAAGTTCCTCACAGCGTCTCCTCTCCGCCCGTTTCGACTTAAATCGCGCGAATGCCAGCGGCGCGTCGGCGCGATTCCCGTATCCTGCCGTTCGCTAGCTCCAGCGTCGCCGGCCCGCTCCGGTGCTGATGCGAGACCGGTGCAGCCGGCCCACCGTCTCGATCCGCCGCTCGGCGATCCGGTCCGCCGCCTCGGCCGTCGTCAACTTCTCCTCGCGGGCCACCTGGAAGACCTCGAGCAGCGTCTGATAAATCTCACCGGCCTTGCGCTTCGAGCGGTCGGTGGTCCAGTCGGCCAGCTCGGAGTACACGTTGATCAGGCCGCCGGCGTTGATCACATAATCCGGCGCGTAAAGGATGTTCCGTTCTCGCAGCGCCTTCGCGTCCTCGATGGTCGACAGCTGATTGTTCGCGGCGCCGGCGACGATCTCGGCCTTCAGGCGCGGGATCGTCTCCGAATTGACGACCGCGCCGAGGGCGCAGGGTGCGAAGATCTGGGCGTCGACGTCGTAGATCTCGTCGGGCTCCACCGGTTCGGCGCCGAAGTCCTCGACCGCGCGCGCGATCTTGTCAGACGATATGTCGGTGACGATGAGCTTGGCGCCCTCGGCGGCCAGGTTCTCGCAGAGGTAGTAGCCGACGTGCCCCACACCCTGCACGGCGACGACTTTCCCCTTCAGCGATTCATCTCCGTAGCGCTCGACGCTGCACGCCTTCATGCCGCGGTAGGTGCCGTAGGCCGTCACCGGCGACGGATCTCCCGAGCGGCCGGCGATGCCGACCACGTAGTCCGTCTCCATGTGGACGTAGTCCATGTCCTCGACCGATGTGCCCACGTCCTCGGCCGTGATGTAGCGGCCCTTCAACGTGTCGACGGCGCGGCCGTGCGCCCGGAAGATCATCTCGCGGCGCGGCGAGTCGGGATCGCCGATGATGACCGACTTGCCGCCGCCCAGGTTGAGGCCGGCCACCGCCGCCTTGTAGGTCATCGCCCGCGACAGGCGAAGCACGTCGACCAACGCCTCCTCTTCGGAGTCGTAGTTCCAGAGACGGCAGCCGCCCAGCGCCGGCCCCAGCGTCGTATCGTGGATCGCGATGATGCCGTAGTAGCCCGCCGCCGGCTCGCGTGTCATCAAGACCTGTTCATGATCTGTCTTGTTCATCGCCTTGAAGACTTCCATCGGCGCAACCCCTTTCTATTGCAAAACCCGGCTCGTTACGGGTTGGGTCAACCCGTCGCCTTCTCCTGGTACAGCGTCCTGACGATTACTAACCGCTGAATCTCGCTCGTCCCCTCGTAGATCTCGGTGACCTTGGCGTCGCGGAACAGCTTCTCCACCGGATAGTCACGCATGAAGCCGTAGCCCCCGAACACGTTGATCGCTTGCGACGTCACCCAGACCGCCGTCTCGCTGCAATGCAGCTTGGTCATGCTCGATAACCGCATGTCCGGCTGGCCCGCGTCCCAAGCCCGGGCCGCTCTGTACAAGAGTCCCCGCGACGCTTCCACCCGGGTCGCCATGTCGGCCAGCTTGAAGGCCAGCCCCTCGAAGTCCTTGATCGGCCGGCCGAACTGCTTCCGCTCCGCCGCGTAGTCGACCGCGTGATCGAGCGCCGCCTCGGCGATGCCCAGCGCCTGGGCCCCGACGCCGAGCCGTCCGCCCTCGAGGCTCGACAGCGCGTAGATGAAGCCCTTGTCCTGCTCGCCCAGCAGCGCCTCTGGCCCCAGCCTCATCTCGTTGAAGGCGACGGCCACCGTCTCCGAGCTGCGCAGCCCGGTCTTGTCCTCCTTGCGCCCCACCTGGTAACCGGGCGTGTCGGTCGGCACGATGAAGGCGCTGATCCCGCGCGGGCCGCGGCGATCGCCGGGCGCATCGGTTCGCGCCATCACCAGAACGACGTCGGCCTGCCCGCCGTTGGTCACCCACAGCTTCTCGCCGCTCAACACCCAGCCGTCGCCGTCGCGCTCGGCGCGCATCTTCAGGCTGGCGGCGTCGCTACCCGACCCGGCTTCCGAGAGCGCGAACGCGCCCAGCGCCTCGCCTCGGGCCATCACCGGCAGCCACTTCTTCTTCTGTTCGTCGCTGCCGTACTTCAAGATCATCTGAGTCGGCAGCGAGTTGTGGACCGACATGGTGATCGCCACCGAAGCGTCGCCCCAGGCGATCTGCTCGAGCGCCACCAGGTACGACAGCATGCCGAGGTTCAGGCCGTCGTACTCTTCGGGCAACAGCATCCCGAAGAAGCCCAGCTCGCCCAGCATCGGCATGACTTCCGAGTGGAAGCGGCTTTCGCGATCCCACTCCGCAGTGCGTGGGCGCAGCTCATTCTCGGCGAAATCGCGAGCGAGCTGCCGGATCTGTTCCTGCTCTTCGGTCAGTGTATAGTCGCGCTTCATAATCCTCCGTGACGGACGAAAGCTCTCAGCCGTAATTGTAGAAGCCGCGACCCGCCTTTCGACCCAGCCAGCCGGCGTCTACATGCTTCCGGAGCAGCGGGCAGGGTCGATACTTGTCCTCGCCGAGGTCGTGGTGCAGGACCTCGAGGATGAACAGGCAGGTGTCGAGGCCGATGAGGTCGGCGAGGGCCAGCGGGCCCATGGGGTGGTTCATCCCCAGCTTCATGACCTCGTCGATCGCCTCGGCGGCCGCGACGCCCTCGTGCAGGCAGTAGATCGCCTCGTTGATCATCGGCATCAGGACGCGGTTGCTGACGAAGCCGGGCGAGTCGTTCACGACGACCGGCGTCTTGCCCAGGTCGCGGGCGAGCCGCACCACGGCGTCGGCGGTCTCGTCCGACGTCGCCAGACCGCGAACGACCTCGACCAGCTGCATCACCGGCACCGGGTTCATGAAATGCATCCCGATGACGCGCTCGGGCCGCAGGGTGTGCGCGGCCAGACGGGTGATCGCGATCGAGCTGGTGTTGCTGGCCAGGATGGCGGACTCGTCCGCCACTTCGTCGAGCTTGCGGAACGTCTCCGCTTTCAGCTTCTCGTCCTCCGGCACGGCCTCGATCACGATGTCGGCACCGGCGGCCGCGGCGATATCGGTCGTGGTGACCAGACGGTCGAGCGTCGCCTTCTGTACGCTCTCGTCGATCGCACCCTTCTTGACCTGGCGGCCCAGGTTCTTCTCGATCGTCGCCCGCGCTTTCTCGAGTATCTNNCGCGAAGACGTGGGCGATGCCGTTGCCCATCGTCCCGGCGCCGATCACGGCGGCTTTCATCCCGTTCGTGCTAGACATCGGAATACACCTCGATTTTAGGGGCCCGCACGCCCGGGCTACACAGAGAAGGCGTGCCCGCGCCCCGTCAGTTCGTTCCCTGGCGATCGGTCTCCATCAGCGGACGCAGCGCCGCCAGACGCGGCGACGTCTTCAGCCAGTCGGTACGGAAGACCCAGACGATCAGCGGCAGAACCAGCAGCGTCGCCAGCAGTCCGCCCTCGGGTCCGAAGGCGCCTCCCGTCAACAGGTCGGGCCCGTTCTGAACGCTGTCGTAACCCGGCACGTCGAAATCGGCGATACCGGACACCGGCAGATCGAAGACCGCCGCCATGACCCAGTTCCAGGCCCAGTGCAGACCGATCACCGTCCAGAGCGACCGCGTGCGAAGATAGACCCCGGCCAACACCACGCCGGCCAGCCCGATGTTCAGCAAGGGTATCGCGCCGACCTGCGGGTTGAAAGCGTGAACGCCGGCGAAGACCGCCGACGACAGGACGACCGCCGCGGCCGGCCCCAACCACTCCACCAGCACCTGGAAGGGATAACCCCGAAAAATCAGCTCTTCGGCCGCCGCCGCCACGGCCAGCACCAGGCCCAGTTGCCCCAGGTAGAGGAGCCAGTCCACCACGCCGCCGGTGTCCGGCTCGGTGCTCAGCCAGCCCAGCAGCGTCTGCACCAAAACCAGGAGCCCGATGAAGCCGCCGCCGATCACGGCGCCACGCATGCACTCGAGACCGGCTTCCGCTCGCAGCCCCAGTCCGAGCGCCGAGAGCGGCCGCGCTTCCACGCGCCGCATCATTACGGTGGACGCCGCCAGCGCCGCGGCGGTCAGCAAGGCTCCGCCCACGGCGTACGCCCAGAGGCCACCAACCTCGAAGGTCAGCACCAGCCCGGCCAACTCGACCAGGAGCCAGAAGACGACCACCGTACAGACGAGGAAGAGAAGCAGCCGCCAGGGCGCATGCGGCTTCTCGGGACCCAGAAAGAATTCTCGCGTTCGCACGCGATCCCGTTCCCGTAAACAAAAAGCCCTCGAGTCTAGAAGAGCTCGAGGGCGCGGCGACGAAACTTAAGAGTGATAAGCAGCGCAAGTGCTATCTTCACGACATCGAGTGCAATAAAGGGAAACACGCCAAACGTCACAGCCTGCTCAAAGCTGCCCGTCACCGCCACCAGCCAGGCGGCGCCGCCGGCGTGAATCAACACGACACCGGCGGTCAAGCCGAGGATCAGCCTTCCCACGCCGCCCGTGCGCGGGGCCAGAGCCCCCACCAGCCAGGCGGCCACCGGGAAGGCGAGCAGGTAACCGCCCGTCGGCCCCAGCAGATAAGCGGGACCGCCGCCGAACGCGAACAACGGCGCTCCGAGCGCTCCCAGCACCACGTAAAGGATCTGCGAGGCGGCGCCCAACCGGGCCCCCAACAGGGAACCGGCCAGCAACACGGTGACCACCTGCAGCGTGAAGGGCACCGGCGTTCCCGGTAAGGGGATCGCCACCCGCGCGGCAACGGCCGTGGCCAACGCGAAGACGGCGACTCCAATCACACGATACGACGTGCGGCTCGCCAGGGCCTCACTCAGCGCCGTGGCGCCAGTCCGACTCTGCGGTCTCGATCTCACGTTCTCAGCGTTCCTTTTCCTTGTGTTCAGATCAAACTCTCTCGACGCTCATGGCGACCGCGTTGCCACCGCCCAGACACAGCGTGGCCAGGCCTAGCCGCTTGTTCCGGTCCTGCATCGCGCTCAGCAGCGTGACCAAGATGCGGGCACCCGACGCGCCGATCGGATGGCCGAGCGCGACGGCGCCGCCGTTCACGTTGACGCGATCCCAGTCCCAACCGAGGGCGCGGCCGTCCGCCAGCGTCTGCACGGCGAACGCCTCGTTGATCTCGATCAGTTCATAGTCGCTGATCGAGGTGCCGTCTTTCTTCATCAGCTTCTGAACCGCGTCCACCGGCGCGAAGAAGAGATCACGGGGCTCGGTAGCGCCGACCGCGTAGTTGCGAACCCGCGCCATGATCGAGAGCCCTCGCTCTTCCGCGAACCGCTGCGACGTCACGAGCAGCGCGGCGGCGCCGTCGTTGAGCGCCGAGGCGTTCCCCGCGGTCACCGAGTACGTCTCGACCTCCGGCGGCGCGCTGTCGCCGAAGACCGGCTTCAGGCTCGCCAGCTTCTCCTTGGTCGTGTCGGCGCGCGGGCCTTCGTCGGTGTCGACGACGGTCACGGCGCCCTTACGCCCTTTGATCTCGACCGGGACGACCTCGGCGTCGAACCTGCCCGCCTTCTGCGCCGCCACCGCCTTCATGTGGCTCTGGTAGGCGAACTCGTCCTGGTCGGCGCGGGAGACGTCGGCCTTCGCCGCCGTGTACTCGGCGTGCCCGCCCATGTGACAATCGTGGAATCCGCACCAGAGCCCGTCGTAGATCAGCCCGTCCACCATCTGCTGGGTGCCGAACTTCACGCCGTCCCGGTAGCCGAACAGATAGTAGGGGGCGTTCGACATCGACTCCTGGCCGCCGGCGACCACGACCTCCACGTCGCCGGCGCGGATCGCCTGGGCGGCCAGCATCACCGCCTTCAGTCCCGAGCCGCACACCTTGTTGACCGTGACCGCGGGAACCGTGGCCGGGATGCCGGCGGCGATCGCCGCCTGACGGGCCGGAGCCTGCCCGACCCCGCCCTGCAGCACGTTCCCCATGATCACGTCCTCGACATCGCCCGGCTCGATCCCCGCCCGGGACACGGCCTCGCGAATCACCACGGCGCCGAGCTGCGGCGCCTTCAGAGACGACAGCCCCCCCAGGAAGCGGCCGATCGCGGTGCGGGCGGCGCTAACGATTACGGGGCTGTTTCGTGGGTCTGCCATATCGACACTGCCTTTCAGTCGGGGCGCTTTTGAACGAGGGTGGGTCGATCTTCCCCGGGGACAAGGTAACCCCAGGGGATTTCGGGATCATGCTCGAATATTAGCAAAGTTCGTTCCCTCCGCGCCCGTTCCAGCACCGACCGCTTGCTCTCCAGCGTGACCAGCGGCTCCACGTCGTAGCCCATGATCCAGGGCAAGGGGAGGTGGGCCGCGGTGGGCACGAGATCGGCCAGGTAGACGGCCGTCTCCCCCTCCGACTCGATCCATACCGACTGGTGGCCCGGTGTGTGTCCCGGGCTGGGCAGGAGGTGGATCCCGGGGAGGAGCTCGCCGGGGCCGTCGTGGAGGTCGAGCAGGCCGGCCTCGAAGACGGGGTCGAAGTTCGGCAGCAGGTAGCTGCCCCGGACCCGCTCGTTCTGCAGGTGAGCGAAGTCCCATTCGACCGTCTGGACGACGTGGCGGGCGCCCGGGAAGGCCGGGACGATCCGCCCGTCATCCAGCCGCAGCGTATCGCCGCCGGCGTGGTCGAAGTGGAGGTGGGTATTGATGACCCGCTCCACGTCTTCCGGCCGGAAGCCCGCATCGCGGATCGCGTCTTCCAGCGCCGTCGGCTTCCCGTCGTTCTCGATGCCGTAGATGTCCCGGAACTTCTCGTCGTCTTTGTTCCCGACGCCGGTGTCGATCAGTACCAGCTCGTCCGGCGACTCGACCAGCAAGGGGCGCAGCGCCAGCGGTATCCGGTTCCGATCGTCGGCGGGGATTTTCTTCTGCCAGAGCGGCTTCGGCACGACGCCGAACATGGCACCGCCGTCCAGCAGCTGGCGTCCCGCGTTCAGGGCGTGCAGGCGGAAGCGGCCCAGCTCTCGGGTCGTCGCGCTGCCGATCGTGGTCGCCGTCACACTCATCGGGGTTTCGGTCACGCTCAACTTTCGTCCTCGGCCGGAAACTCACCGCGCAGGTACGCGCCCAGGGTGCCCCAATCGTCGATCCCCAGCTCAGAGAGCCGGGCGAGGAAGCGCACGAACAGCTCGGCGGTCGTCTCGGCGTCCGGGCCGGCCCGGTGCCAGGTATCGGGCGCGATCGAGTAATAGTCCGCCAGAGCATGGAGGCTGCGCCTCGGTAGCTCGGGGTGGAGGCGGCGCGCCAGACGCAACGTGCAGAGCCGCTGCCCGGCCAGCCGTCCGCCCCGACAGCGCTCGAACTCCGAGCGCAGCAGACGCCAGTCGAAACTCACGTTGTGGGCGACGAAGACTGCCCCCTCCAGCGCCTCATGCAGCGAATCCGCCAGCTCGGCGAAGGTGGGGGCGCCCGCCACCATCTCGTCGGTGATCTCCGTCAAAGCGCTGACGACCGGCGGTATGGGGCGCCGCGGATTGATCAACGACTCGAAGCGGCTGACGACCCGGCCGCCGCGCACCCGCAAGGCGGCGATCTCGGTCAGGCGGTCGCCGCGCCACGGCGAGCCGCCGGTCGCCTCCACGTCGACGACCACGAACTCGAGGTCATCCAGGCGGACCGACCCGTAGCCACCCGGGATCTCGCTCAGCCGCCAACGCCCGCGCCGCGAGCGGAAGCGCGGATCACCGCCCAACACCTCACGGACCAGCGAGGCGGCCAGGCGCGGCGGCCCGTAGCGCATGGCGAAGATCTCCTCGGCGACGGCGGGCGTCGCCGCCGGGCCGGCCGCGAGCAACGAAGCCGCCCGGTCGCGGAGCAACGGGAGATCATCCCAATGGACGCCGAGGGCGCCGTTCATCCGGCGGCCTTGCGCATCGAGGCCACCTCTCGAGGCGGTGAATCAGGTGACGGCGGGGGCCACGTGCCCGAGAACGCGGGCCCGGTCGGCTCGGGGCCGAGCGGGCGACTGCCGGCGCCGAACGCCGCTCCCTCGGCACGGAGGCCATGGGTTAACGACGCTGTTGGAGTCGGCATCGGGGGCAAGATAGGCGCCCCTCGGAGCCGACGCAAACCGCCCCAGAGCGGGGTTTTTTGGCCGATCGGCGCCGGCTCCAGACCCGCGGATCGCTTGCTCAGACGCGCCTTTCCAAGGCCTTCGCCAGGCGAAGATAGTCGCCTACCGGCAAGGCGTCGGGTCGGGTGGCCGGATCGATGTCCAGGGACCGCAGCACGGCCTCCGCCGCCGGCCCGGTGAGCGCGTACTCGGGCGCCTGCCGCAGCACGCGCTGCAGCTGCTTGCGCCGGCGGCTGAAGGCCGCGCGGGTCAGCCGGCGGAACGCCGCCTCCTCGCTCGGGCCCAGCGGCGGCGGCCGCAGCGGTGTGATGCGCACGGCCTGCGAGTCGACCGCCGGTCGAGGCCGAAACGCGCCGCGGGCGACCCGAAACAGCGTCTCCACTCGCGCCACGGCCTGCACCCCGACCGTCAGAGCGCCGTAGTCCTTGCCGCCGGGCTCGGCGGCCAGCCGATCCGCCACCTCTTTCTGAACGGTCAGCACGATGCGCTCGGGACGCGGATCCGCCGCCAGCAGATGAAAGATGAGGGGCGAGGTGATGCCGTACGGTATGTTGCCGATGACCTTGTACGGCTCGCCCCCGGCCAGGTCGGCCACATCGTGCTCGAGCGCATCACCGTGATGAACGACGACGTGATCGCGGCCGGCGAACTCCGACCGGAGCCCTTCGGCCAGCACGTCGTCCAGCTCGATCAAGACCAGCGTCCCGACCCGCTCGACCAGGTGCTGAGTCAGTGCCCCCTGCCCCGGCCCGATCTCGATGACGCGATCGGCGCCCTCGGGCTCCAACGCTTCGACGATCTTCTTCTGCAGGTTGGGATCGATGAGAAAGTGCTGGCCCAGCGATTTCTTCGCGTCTCGATGCGGTGGGAGGCTCACGTTCGGCTCAGGCCCGCAACACGAACGCGGTCTGATCGTCGGGGGCCGGCGTGCTTTCGCGGCCGCGCGCCTCGAACATGGCCTCGACGATCGTCTCGGCCGATTTCGCCCGGTGCCGCCTCACCGCGTTCAGCACCGCCTCCTCCGTGGTCCGCAGCGATGGGTTGGTCAAGCCGTCGGTGAACAGGCAGAGCAGGTCACCGGGCTCCCAGGCCACCGACGCATCGCCGTACGACCCGTACTCGGCGATCCCCAGCGGCGGACTGGTGGCCCGCAGGCGTTGGGGCTCCTCGTCGCCGTGAAGCCGAAAGGCGTGCGCGTGGCCGGCGTTGGCGTAGAGGAGGACACGGCGGTCGGGGTCGATCACGCCGTAGAACACGGTCATGAACATCTCCGTGCTCTCGAGCTTCTGGATCAGCGCCCGGTGGATCGAGCGGAGAAGGTCGCCGGGCGAGGCGGCTTCGCGCGCGTAGATGCCGGTGACGCTCATCGACAGCGCCATGATCAGCGAGGCGCCGAAGCCGTGCGAGGTGACGTCGCCGAGCATCGCCCCGATCTTTCCATCGGACAGCTTGAACAGCTGATAGAAGTCGCCGCCCACCGGCCGCGCCGGCTCGCAGCGCGCCGCCACCTCGGCGATCTCCTGGAACTCGCTCAGGTCCGGCAACAGCTTCATCTGCAGGTCGTGCGCCAGCTCCAGCTCTCCGATCAGGCGCTCGCGCGCGAGGATCTCTTCCAACAGCCGCAGGTTCTCGACCGCGTTTCCGATCTGACGCGCCAGCGTCATCAGCAGCCGCGTCTCGCCGGCGTGCGACACGACGGCGCCCGTGCGCCGACCGATCAGGTTGAGCACGCCCACGGTGCGCGTGGCGCCCGCGGGACTCGTGTAGCTCACCGGCACGGCCACCCACGGCTCGGGCCGGGCGCCCAAACGATCGGCTAGGCCGGGCGGCAGGTCACGCAGCTCGTCCAAGCGAACGGTCCGGTTCTCGCGAAAGGCGAGCGCCGAGACCGAGTAGACCGACGAGACCGGCACCCGGGTCACCGGCAGCCGCGCCGCGCCCTCCGACGCGGCCAGCACCAGCTCTTCCGAGTCGGGGTCGTAGATCCACAGCGACGCTCGGTCGGCGCCGGTCACGCTCAGCACGCCCTTCAGGATCTGGCCGGCCGCGTCCTCGAGCTGTGTCACCGCGCCGAGCGTCTCGGTGATGCTGTGGAGAAGCTCGATCTCTTCCTGGCGCTCGGCCAGATCGCGCCGGCTGTGGGCCAGCTCCCGCTCGAAGGCCAGCACCTCGTCCAGCAAGTCGCGGGCGAACTCCGCCCACCGCCCGCATTCGGCGCCGCCATCCGGCCGCGCTTCGATCGCCAGGCGCACGCCCGGCGTCTGCAGCCAGTGCAGGGTTCCGGCGGCGGCCACGCCGCCCGCGGCCGCCGGAGCCAGACGATCGAGCGACCCGTCAGGCGTCTCCGTCCACAGCTGCAGGTCGGCACCCGAGCTGAGCCGGATGCGCTCGAAGAACTCGACCAGACGCTCGGCCTCGTCCGTGGCGACCGCGATCGACGGTTCGATGCCTCGGGTCTCCCAGTCGCTTCTGAGCGTCAGCCAGACCGAGTTCCCCTGCTCGTTGAAGCGCACCTCGTCCGCCAACCGCTTCAAGAGGAAAAGACCGCGTCCGCTGGCCGCCTCGATCGCCGTCGCTTCGGTCGGGTCGGGCACCCGGTGCGGATCGAAGCCGGGGCCTTCGTCGGTCACCTGCACCCGGGCCTTCCAGGCGTCCAGGTTCGCCCGCACCAGGACCTTCTTGGTGCGGTCGCCGGCGTTGCCGTAGAGGATCGCGTTGGAGATCGCCTCGCTGACCGCGATCCGCAGGTTCACCAGCGTCCGCGTGCCGTAGCTCCGGAAATCGCGGCAACGATCGGCCAGCAGCCGGACGACGTGCTCGATGATCGACACGTCGCTCGGCAGCTCCAGCCGGATCTCGTGCGACAGGAAGCGATCGAGGACGCCGGGCTTCCCCACGGCGGTGTGTTGAACTTCGGTGAGCTTGCGGCCCAGCTCCTCGCTGGCGACCGGCCGCGTGAGACAGTCGTGACAGCCGTGTCGCAGCGCGGAGATCACCTGGTTGATGTTTTGGCCGCCGGGATCGGTCACCGCCCACAACGAAGAGCGGGGAAAGAGCCGCGCCAGCGTGTTCCACTGGGGCTCGGTCGGCTCGAGCGAGAGATCGGTGATGACGAGAGAGGGGCGCGAGTCGGCGTGCGTCTCGAGGGAATCCAGCCCGGGCGCGGCCGTCGCACCGAAACCCAGGTCTTCCAGCGCCGATGTCAGCTCCGAGATCAGATCGGCGCGCTGTGTGACGACGAGAGCCGATCTTCGCGCACCTACGTGGCTAGACATCGCCGATCTAGAAGCCCTCGAGCGCTTGCTCCTGGGTCTGGGTGATGTGGAAGAGTGTATCCAGCTTGGTCAGCTCGAACAGGGTCCGCAGATCCTCGTTCAGGTTGGACAGCCGCATCTCACCGCCCTTTTCCCGGATCTTCTTCGACAGGCTGACCAGAACTCCGAGGCCGGAGGAATCGATGTACGCCGTCTCACTGAAGTCGATCAGGAACTTGCGCGAGCCCGAGCGCAGCAGCTCCAGCACGTCGTCCTTCAGCTCCTGACGGTTTCCGACGATCAGCTGACCCGTCACGCGCACGATCGTCACATCGTCCTGACGCGAGATATCGAAGTTCATCAACCCTCCATGAATTCCCAGCCCGCGGGCGGCCGGCCGCTACCCGCACCGTCGATCAAGTCGTTCGGGCCATCAGAGCGGTCACGTACGCCACCGCCTCGACGGCCGCCGCGTCCGCCCCCCGTGACAGATCGTTGAACGGCCGGGCCAGCCCGTGGAGTATCGGCCCGATCGCCGTGGCGCCGGCCAACCGCTCCACCAGCTTGTACGCGATGTTGCCTGCGTTCAGATCTGGAAAGATAAGCACATTGGCGTGCCCGGCGACAGGACTGTCCGGCGCTTTGCGCTGGCCCACGTGGCGGATCAGCGCGGCGTCGGCCTGCAATTCGCCGTCCGCCGCGATGCCCGGGAACCGCTGCTGGAAGCGGTCGTGGGCGTCATGCATCTTCTGCACGGCCGGGCTCGCGGCGCTACCGCGGGTGGAGAACGACAGAAAGGCGATTCGGGCTTCGTCACCGACGATGACCGGCCGCATCTCCGCGGCCTGCGCGGCGATCATGACCAGCTGCTCCACGTCCGGATCGGGAACGACACCGGCGTCGGCGAAGGTCAGGACCTCGTGCTCGGGCGTGCCGCGGAAGGAGGGGACGACCATATAGAAGGCCCCGGTGACCATCTGCTGGCCCGGCGCCGTTCCGATACAGCGGAGCGCCGCGCGGATCACCTCCGAGGTCGCCACGGTGGCCCCGCCCACGGCGCCGTCGGCGTCCCCGCTCCGCACCATCATCCCGGCGAAATAGAGCGGATCGCACAGCCGTTCCCGGGCGGCGGCGGCGTCGAGGCCCTCTTCGTCGCGCAGTTGCCGATAGAGGCCGGCGTAGCGCTCGAGCGCCTCATCCTCTCCAGGGCAACGCACGGCGCCGGGCCAGTCGGCCGGCGCCGAGCCCTCCGGCACCAGGAGGATGGGCTCGAGACGCCCCGCCGCACGCAGGCGCTGGGCGGCCTCGCGGACGCGCTCATCCGTGCCCTCGACCAGGACGACGCGCTTCGGCGAAGCGCCGGCTCGTTCCGCCAGCTTTTGCAGGAACATCGGGTGCTCGACCTTAAGTCCGCGCCTCGAGCCGCCGGCGCACGGGCGCGGAGACGAACTGCGAGACGTCGCCGCCCAGCGAAGCGATCTCGCGAACGAGCGAAGCGCTGAGGAACGTGTATTCACCCGCGGGGGTCATGAACACCATCTCCAAATCGGGATAGAGCTCCCGGTTCATCAACGCCATCTGAAACTCGTACTCGAAGTCGCTCGCGGCGCGCAGACCCCGTATGACCACGTTCGCGCCGACCTTGCGACAGAAATCGACGAGCAACCCGTTGAAGTCGGCGACATCGATCCGCGGCTCATCCGCGAACGCCTCGCGAATCATCGCGACGCGCTCTTCCACCGAGAACATGCGAGTCTTCTCTTGCGTCGGTTGATGTGCCACCGACACGATTAGCCGATCCACGAACTTCAGGCTGCGCCGCGCGATATCTTCGTGGCCCAGCGTTAGCGGATCGAACGAGCCCGGGTAGATCGCGACCCTCGCGTCCGTCATCCTTCTGCCTCCTCCCCCTCCAAGTCGTCTGCGCAGATCAGCACGAGCACCGTGTCTCCATAGCGCCGCTCGCTGGCGCCCGCCGGAATATCCAGCCCCTCTCGAACGCCGTGCTCCAGGCTGAGGATCCGCGCGAACGGCGCACGCCTGTAGCGCTCGATCAGCTTTCCCGCCGCGCCCGTCCCGTAGGGCGGGTCCGCCAGCGCGATATCGAACTCGGCCCGGCCCGGCCGCGCCAGGAACGAAAACACGTCGGACCGCACGACCGTCGACCGGTCGCCTGCGCCCAGCTCCTCGATGTTCGCCCGCAGGCACTCGAGCGCCCGGGGATCGCTTTCGACGAAGGTCGCCCTTTCCGCTCCGCGCGAAAGCGCCTCGAGACCCAACGCGCCGCTGCCGGCGAACAGGTCGAGCACGCTGGCGCCCGGCAGCTCCTCCATCAGCATGCTCATCCATGCTTCTCGAACCCGCTCGGGCGTGGGCCGAACGCGCCGGCCCCGCGGCACCTTCAGCCGGCGCCGACCCCAGCGACCCGCTACGATTCGGAGGTAGCCCAAGCGGCCTCGCTCGGCCGGACATCGAGCAACTTGGCCTGAACGTACTCGACCCCCTGCCACTCGCTCAGACCCAGCTGGAACGCCAGATCGACCCGCGAAGACTCTTGCAGCCACTCCGATTCGGCGGCCAGGCCGAAGCCGATCGCCTCCGACGCCGCGCCCCCCTTCGTATCGAGCCGCAGCCGCAGGTGCCGTTCTCCCACCACCTGCGGCGCCCCGCTCAGGCGGACGTCGCGCGCCAGGAAGACCGGCTTCGGGTTGCCCATGCCGAAGGGTCCGAAATGGGCGAGGAAACGCCAGAGGTCCGCCGTCACCTCGCTCAAAGGCAGCTCGACGTCGACGTTGAGCCTCGGCTGCAGGTCCTCGCGCTTGAGCCGCTCTCGGGCCACCTCGTTCAGCCGCTGCCGGAAGGCGTCGACGTTCGCGGCCCGGATCTGCAGGCCCGCCGCCGCCCGGTGACCTCCGAACTGCTCGAGCTGGGGCTCGCACGCTTTCAAGGCGTCGAACAGGTGGAAGGCCGGGATCGAGCGGCCGGACCCGCGTCCCCGGACGCCGTCGAGGGCGATGAGCACGGTGGGCCGGTAGAACTCCTCGAGCACGCGCGAGGCGACGATCCCGATCACACCCGGGTGCCAGCCCTGCGACGCCAGCACGATCACCCAGTCGGTCTCGGGGTCGAACACGCCCTCCAGCATCTCCTTCGCCTGCTCGAGCGTCGCCCGGTCCTCTTCCTGGCGAACGCGGTTCTCGGAGTCGACGACTTCGGCCAGGGCTTTCGCCTCTTCCTCGTCGCCGGTCAAGAGAAGCTGGACCGCCCGCATCGCGTCGCCCATGCGGCCTACCGCGTTCAGGCGCGGGCCGATGACGAAGGCGATCTGTCCCGACCCGATCGGCCGCCCCGGCCGCAGGCCCGACACGTTGAGCAGCGCCCGCAGCCCGGGGTTGGGCGTCCGCTTCAGCACCTTGAGCCCGAACCGCGTGAGCACCCGGTTCTCGCCGGTGAGTGGGACCAGGTCGGCGACCGTCGGAATGGCGACCAGGTCGAGGTACTTGTAGAGCGACTCGACTGAACGGCTGCGGTGCTCGTACAGAGCGTGTAGCAGCTTGAAGGCGACGCCGCTTCCGCAGAGGACTCTCTCGGGATACGTGCAATCGGGACGGTGCGGGTTGAGCACGGCCACGGCCGGTGGCAGCTCTTCCGGCGGCGTGTGGTGATCGGTGACCACGACATCGATCCCCTCGCGCCGCGCCGCGTCGATCGCTTCGTGCGCCATGGTGCCGCAGTCACACGTCAGCACGCAGCTCGCCCCACGTTCGACGGCGGCGGCGAGCCCGGCCGGGCCGAAGTCGTAACCGTGGAGCTGGCGGTGAGGGAGGAATACATCGACGCGGGCGCCCAGCTCTCTCAGCGCGCGGACCAGCATCGCCGATCCGCATACGCCGTCGACATCGTAATCGCCGTGGACGAGGATCAGCTCCCGCGACTCGATGGCGGCGGAGAGGCGCTCGACCGCCTTCGCCATGTCGGCCATCGACCAGGGATCGAGCAGACCGTTGAGCCGCGGACGCAAGAAGCCCTTGGCGGCCTCGGGGTCGGCATAGCCGCGACCGACCAGTATCGAAGCGATCGGTTCGGGGATCTCGAGCTGCGAGACCAGCGCCTTGACCGCGGCGACGTCCGCCGACGCCGGCAAGCCGACGATTGGCTTTACCATCGCGCCTCCCCGGGCGGCGCTGGCGCCGCTCGACGTACGAACCCCGTTGAAACGAAAAACGTTCGCCCTCTCACCGCCGCCCTCACGAAGCTCGCAGATCTCTTGGATAGAGGATCACGCCACACCCCTCGCAGCAGACCAGCGTCGACAGGCTTTTGATCTGCATCTCCTGCTGAATGGTCACCGACGTAAAGCAGTTGCCGCACGCCGCCTCTTCGCTGAGGGCCGCCATCGCCACGCGCGACCTCCCTCCCCGGATGCGCTCGTAGAGCCCGAGGGCGCGACCGTCGATGCGTATGGCGAGGTTCTCGCGGCGGTCGTTCTTGACGGCCAGCTCGTCCTCCAGCTCCTTCAGCCGGGCCGCCACGGCCTCGCGCCTTGGGCCGACCTCGCCGCGTGAGCTTTCCAGTTCTGCCGCCAGCTCTTTGTGCCGGCCCTCCAGCTCCTCGACCACCTGCATCTTGTCGAGGACGATGTCTTCCAGCTTCCGCACGTCCTGACGAATCAGGTCGAACTCGAGGCTGGCCGCGCTGTACTGCCGCTCGTTCTGAACCTGGCTCACTCTCGAGCGGGTCTTGTCGAGAGCCTCACGCCGTTCGTCCAGCGCCCGTTCGGCGCGGCGCGAGTCCAACCGGGCGTGTTCGAGGTTCGTCTCGAGCTGTTCCAGTCGCGAGGCTAGGCCGCTGACGCCTTCCTCGAAACGCTCGAGCTCGCGCCGACGCTCCTCGGCCTCTTGCTCCAGCCCGACGATCTCCTGATCGATCGCGTGCAGCTTCAGCAGCTCGATAAGGATGGATTCTCTGCTTGTCTCGGCCATCTGTCCCATTCGTTCGTCCGTGGTCTATTCACCTCTGAACAACCCGCGACCGGGCAGTCGGCTACCCAGTGCGGCCAACTCCTGCCGGGTCTTCTTTATCTGTTCCGCCAGCTCGACCGCCGCGCTCGTGTCGGCGACCAGCACTTCGGTCATCAGGTCGGCCAGCCGCTTCTCGAGCGCACGCCCACGCAAGCGGGCGACCGTTTCTTCCAGCACCGATTCGGGATTGGTCAGCTCTTCCGGATCGGCGCGCAACTCCATCACTCGCTCGTGGAGGGGCGGCGGCAATTGCTCGGCCCAGGCGAGTGACACCTCCGATTCGCCGCCGCCGGCTTGCGACGGCGAACCGTGCGTGGCGATCAACGCGCTGTAGATCTCTCGATATGCGGGCACCCTGAAACTAGCCGGCTCGACCAGTTGGGCCACCCTGGGTATCAGCGCCGTATCGCGCAGCAGCAGCAACAGCAGCTTGCGCTCGGGGCCCAGCTTGGGTATCGGCGCTTCCGCGGGTGCCGGCGCCGGCGAGCTCGCCGCGCGTCGACGGCGCCAACCGCTTTCGGCCCGCGCCAGCTCACGCTCCAGCGTCGCGCGGCGCACGCCGGTCACCGCGGCGACGCGGTCCAGATAGATGTCGCGCAGCGCCTCATCCTTGGCGGCACGTGCGGTGAGCAGCAGCCCGTCCACGGCGCGCCGCTTCCCCTCGATCGTGTCGAGATAACCGCGCTGCTGCAGGATCTGAATCTTGCGATCGAGCACGTCGACGGCGTCTTCCGTGTGCCTGGCCAGAGCTTCCGCTCCACCTTTCCGCACGATCGAGTCCGGATCCTCGCCCTGGGGAAGCGTCGCCACGCTCGGGTGAACCCCCGCCCGCAGTAACTCGTCCGCCGCCTTGAACGTCGCGACCAGGCCGGGCCGATCGCTGTCGTAGAGCAACAACGCCCGCTTCGCATAACGACTCAACAGCCGCGCCTGCGCCTCGCCCAGGCTCGTGCCCAGCGGCGCGATGACGTTCTCGATCCCGCACGCCGCCAGCGCCGCGTAATCCATGTACCCCTCCACCACCAGGAACACCTCCTGGCGACGGATGGCGTGCCGGCTCCAGTTGAGGCCGTAGACGATCTTTCCCTTGTGAAAGATCGGTGAGTCGGATGAGTTGATGTATTTCGGCGCGTCCGCATCTTGGGCGAGGGTGCGCCCGCCGAACCCGATCACCCGGCCACGCAGATCGTAGATCGGGATCATCAAACGGCCGCGGAAGTGGTCGAACGGTTCCTTCGCCCGCTCGCTCTGCTTGATCAGCCCGACTTTCAGCAGCACCTCGTCGCCGATCTCGAGCACCGCCGCCGCTTCCCGCAAAGCGCGCCAGGCGTCCGGCGCATAGCCGAAGCCGAACCGACGCACCGCCTCCTCCGGGAAGCCGCGCCGTACGAGCAGATACGTGCGAGCCGCCTCCCCGTGCGGCTCGTCCCAGAGCTGGCGCTGATACCACTCGGCGGCGAAGGCCACCGCCTCGCGCAGGTCGCGGTACGGATCTTCCTCGGCGCCCCGGGT
>JABAOH010003988.1_pt1 | contig 19684 bp, 25 predicted proteins | sample 7062181 | NCBI WGS metagenome assembly JABAOH01 (sample SAMN14538630, study PRJNA623070) | marine sediment metagenome | biome: marine biome [ENVO:00000428]; feature: marine pelagic biome [ENVO:01000023]; material: deep marine sediment [ENVO:00002113]; isolation source: pool of 5 deep marine... | reverse complement strand
GCCAGCGCCGAATCTCTGGGGGATTTGCAATGGTAAAACAGAAACCCTGGCAATACTGGTTTGGAATAATGGTTTTATTGAGCGGTTTTTTGGATCCTCAGCATTGGCGGGCTCTCTCCATAAGGCTGCGAGGATGGGGAACATCGGCGAAGTGAAACGGCTAGTGGACAAGGGTGCCGAGGTCAATGCACAGGATGACTGCGACAGAGCGCCTCTCTACCGGGCGGCATCGAACGGCCACAAAGACGTAGCCGCATTCCTTTGCCAAAGGGGCCGATGTCAATAGTCGGGACAGAAAAAGCAATACGCCGCTCCACCGAGCCGCCGAAAAGGGCTACGTGGGGGTGACCGAACTTCTGATCGCCAGCGGCGCCGATGTCAATGCAAAAGAAACAAAGCCGGCGCAACACCATTGGCTCTGGCGACCCTCAAGGGGCATACGGACGTCACTCAACTCCTCGTCAATGCGGGCCTCAGACCGAGGGGAAGAGAGAAGTCCTGCCCCTGCTCTCGCGTGAGGAGCTCCAGGCCGCCTTGATGGCCTTCGCCGACAGTTTCGCGGCATGGTTTTACGAGGCTCTCACCGAACTAGAGAGCTCCCTCTAGTCGCCCCGTGCCCGGGTGAGCGCAACGAGAATCAAGGTCTCCTCGATTTTTGCAGCTCTTGAAATCGCCTCGGGCCCCGACCCCGGAGTCGCCCTATTGGACCTGTCGGTGTTGGTAACACTGACGAGAATGGTCTGGGACGGTTTCTGGCAGCCAGAGGTCTATGGTGAGGCAGCCGACGTCATGGTCGGGGAGTTACGGAAGCTTGAGCAGGAGATCTGGTCNNATGTCCGATTTAGCAACTTCGGTGAGTTGGGCCGGAAGCCCACCCTGGAGGAGGCGATTCAACGGGGGGGCATGTTTGGTGCCATCCGGGAGGCGATGGAGGAGGCCGAGCGGATTTGTCTCATCGCCGAGCGAGCCCTGTATTCTGGCCACCCGGATGCAGCTACTCGCGAACTGCCAAGTCGACCTGATGTTCCAGGAGTTAACGGCTAAGCCGGAGGTTCAGCAGCTCCTGTCAGACACTGCCGCGTTCAGAGAGATGTCAGAGGGGTATGCCGACATATTAGACCACTTGCCTGATCGGGTGGCCGAGGTAGGGAACGCCACAATTAGCCAAGTCATGCGGGAACTCGAGTCTAGGGAGGGACTCGTTAGAGGGTGCTCACCGAGCTGAGGCAAACCATTACGGAAGGCATTAATCTGATGGTTTCAGCAAATAAATTGGCGGAGCGGCTTGGCATGGAACCGGGACAGGTGAAAGACGAATTCGATATCAACACGTATCGTGAAACCCTCACGTTTCACGCCGACTCATCCGATCACGATGAAGGAGGAGGTTTGTCACGTCGGAACGGGCGAATTTGTGCTTGCCGCGTCTTGCAGCGATTTATCACTTCCAAAGGAGGCCCTCGTGGCCGTAGGGTATCGCAGTCATTGGTTCTGGATTGACGAATTGAGGTGGCTATTCCTTCGGTCGATTAAGGCCCGGTATGTGTCAAAAAAACGCCTCGCTTTTTATGCGACATCGTTACACGATGTCCACGAGATTTAGATTGATTTTTGGATCATGAAAACTACAATTCAAGGGAGGGTTGACACTTCGAAGATCGTTGCCTTACGGGAAGGATCACCGCAGGTTAGGCAATCGACCGAACGTTAAATAGGGACAAACCATGAACCTGCTCTGGGCGGCCCTGACGATCCTGCTCGTCTTTGCCACAGGAGTCTTGGGTTTGATTCTTATTGTAGGGGCAGTGTCTCTTCTTCTATTTTCCATTATGGAGTACTTTGAAGCGAGGGTAGAAAAAACGACGAATCGAAAACACGAGAGAAAGCCAGAGGGGAAAGTCAAAAGAACAAGCTGATACATGGAAAACGTGATGGACCAAATCGTACCGAACGTCGAGGATGTCGTGGTATCAGGAGCGGTCCATATCGAGTCCAGGTGGATTCTTGCCTGTTCGCGTCAATTGTTCGCGGAATGGCTCCCCTACCGCCTGTCTTCTCAGGATGTCAAAAAACACTAAGATCCGGTTGACGTAGCGTACCGGTTCGGTTCCCCGGCAGTAGCCGAATTTGTTCAATTTCAGATACTCCTCCTGACAGAGTAACGGAAGCGTCTGTTCAAGGGACAACCATTTGTAAGGTTTAAGACCCTTTTTTCGAGCAATTCTCTGGGCGTTTGAAATATGCCTGGGTCCGACATTGTAACTGGCGAGGGTGAGGAGGATTCTGTCCAAACCTTTTGCCGTGTCATATCGTTGATACAGGTTCTTCAAGTATTTGACCCCGCCCATGATACTCTGTTCAGGGTCAAGGCGGTCAGTGACGCCAACCTCTTTTGCCGTGAGATCGGTAAGCTGCATTAAACCCCGGACCCCACGGTGGCTCCTGGCCTCAGGATCGAATTGGGATTCCTGATAGATCACGGCGGCAATCAATCTCCAATCGAAGCCATATTTCTTCGCCGATCTCTTGATCGATTCCTCATATCTCGGAAGCCTCGTCCTGATCCGCTCGTGGAATTTGTCTATTTCAAATCTGTCAAAAACCTCCGAATTGCCGTAGTACGCTCTATAGACACGCTGAAACGTCCCATCCGTCTTTATGGTGTTGAAAAAATCGTTTATCGCATTCAGGAGAGTTCCCTCGCCTTTCTTCACCGCCCAAACCAATGACAGGGGTTCCCCAACGGGTATGCCAACCTTGATATTTGGATAATAAAGTCGGTTCCGGAAAGCGATATGAGAATCGGCCATGGTTATCTCGATCTCTCGACGAGCGACACGCCTGATCAGTTCCTCAGCGGAAACGCCCTCGTGGAGTTCTACGGTTATGTCGAGGCCTTCTTCCCGCAACTCGTGCAACCGCTCCTCGTGAGTGCTACGCTTCTTCACATGGATCGTCTTGCCGGTGAGACCTTCGAATTCTGTGATGGTAGGACCGTCTTTGCGGACCACGACTCTCGGTTGAATCGACAAAAATCCATCAGAAAAATCCACAAACCTTTGTCGAAACGGGGTGGCCACAATACCCACAGCAGCAAAATCACCCCTTCCCTGGTTGAGTGCCTGGATCATATCTCCCCGCCCAAGGGTCTTCATTTCGAGACCGACCCCCAAATAATCCGCAAAAGCCTTCATAAGTTCATACTCGAAGCCCATGGCTTCACCCTGGTATGTCTGTAAATACTGGGGGTGGTTTCTGGTAATAACGACGACGCGTCCAAGCTCTCTGATTGTTCTGAGTCTGTCCTCTCTTTGCTCCGACGATAAAATGAATCCGTCCTTTCCAATATCTCTCACCCCAACAAGCCGGCCCGGCTCCATGTCACGGGAGCTCGAGAGTGTCAGCGCACCCAGCATGAACGAGAAGACGACCATGGATTTCCATGCTGAACCATCCATCGTTCGTTTGAATCCTTTCTCAAGATAGATCTTATCTCTAATTATACACGGCCTTGACACAGAAATCCCATCATCTATTGACAAGATCCTTATACGCCAGGACAAGAACAATGGTGGCAGTGTTCTCTCCAAATAAGGATTTCCCCTTATTCAGTAAATTGTTCTCTGATCGGCCTTGAAATTAAAAGATTGGGGGTGTTAAGCTTTCGGCAAAGTCTGAGACCTGTAACCTCATGAGGAAGGAGGTGATTTAATCGTGGCGGCGGAAATGTACAAATGTACAACCTGTGGAAAAGTCGCAGCAGACGAGGGGCATCTCTGTGCTCCCAAAGAGGTAAAAAGGGCCTATACTTGTGATTATTGCGGCGTGAGCGCAACCAACCCAAGACATATCTGCAAGCCAAAACTGGCGAAAATGAAGTACACATGTGGGACCTGCGGACGTGTTGCCCCGGAGGATAAATTCCTTTGTAATCCAGAAGAAATCGCTTAGTCCGCATGCTTCCTTGGTTTTTAGACTGCTAGAATGTAAGGGGGACACATCAACCGATCAGGTTTCAGCCGTCCAATCTGGACGGTTTTTTCTTTCTGTGATCGTTAAGGCTAGTGGAGTTTCCTCAGTTTTGTGGACGCTCATGGGAAGGGTGTCAGTATTCCCCGGGCCGTTCCAAAATCCCTTTTCTCGGCTTCTGTCTGATGAAAGTGACGAAGGAGCGCTCTTCGCTGCTCAAAAGCTTTTTTCGACAATTCTAAAGCTCGGCTCCACTGCAAATCCAAAACTCTCCGCCTGCGGCGGATCAAACAGTTGGATTTGCGGCCGTTACGCCTCGCTAAGGATTGTAAGCGAAAAAATCTTGACTCGCGCTCAGAGCTTCCTTTCCCACTTTCTGGTGAAATACTCAGGAAACTCCACTAAGGCCAAGGTTGACGCTTGAACCGCTATCATGATAGGGATTCCGGGGCGAGGGGAGACCATTCTCCTTTTTACCATCAAACAACGGCCATGATCGGCTGGACCAAAAACCCAGAGACCGACGGTCATCATAGCTTATTGTGGAGTGAGCAATGAAGTTGGAAAAGATGGAGACAACAGAACTTCGGAAATACCTAGACTTTTTGCTATGGCACTACCAAGTTGTCGATGCATTCTGGTTCATTTACGTCGATCGCGAGTTCGATCAGCCAACAGCAGAAAAGATCAACGAGAGAGTATGGACCAAGGTGGGTGGCATGGCCGCCCGGGATTTGGTCAAGCGCTTCCAAATCAAGGAAAAGGGGCTCAAGGGATTTGTGAGAGCCCAGAGGTACTTTCCCTGGTATATCCTCGTGGGATACCAAATTCAGGAAAAAGACGATGAAGTGATCATCACCGTGCCGAGCTGTCCCCCACAAGAAGCCCGGCTCAAGCGCGGTCTCGGAGAATATTCGTGCAAGGAGATGCACCGGGGTGAGTTTACGAGTTTTGCCCAAGCGGTCGATGAACGGATCCGTGTCGAGTGCCTTTTTGCCCCACCCGATCCCCATCCGGATGACCTTTTCTGCAAATGGCGATTCACTTTAGAGGGAAAAGACTGATTCTTGCTCCGACGTGTCCCGCAATTGTCCCAAAGTTCAGAACGTTTCGCGTTTTAACTGGTCCATTGGTATTGTCCGAGGAATCCCGCCAAAAATTCGAAGGTCAACCAGTAAGTACGACAGCACCTTCCTCACTTGTGGGGGATTCTCTTATTCCTGAGCGACGTCAGCGGAAGCGGTCGGGTACCCATCGATGGTGAGCAGGAAGGAGGAAGGCCCCGCCTTTAGAGCGGGAAAGGGGCAGGCTTTCCCCACCTGCGAGCCGCGATAGGGTCACCGCGAGAGCGTGGGAACAAAGGGATGAGAGAATCCAGCTCGCAAATTGGAGTTTTTCAACAAAATCCAAATCATAGGGGAACGCTGCATTGAAAAACCGGGTAACTCCTTATATTGTCCCTATTGACTTCTCATAGGCATAGACTATCTTTATTCTAGGAAGACTCGGAGAACGCCCGTGGGACCTTTGTTCTATATCATTCTACCGGCCACCTTTGTCGGACTAGCTATCCCCTTTGTGATTCCTATCTCACTGAGATTCGACTCGACGCAAAGGTTTTTTGGCGTGCGATGGATGGGCATCTCATTTACAAAAATCCTCGCGAGGAAGCGACTGAAGCCGCCAAAAGAAGTCCCTGTAATTAGGGAAAAAATAGGAAAGCCCAAAGAAAAACCTGAAAAAAAGAAAAGGGAGAAAATCAGGGCCGGAGGCGAACTTCTCCTCAAGGAGAGAGAGCTCACGTTCGAACTCTTGCAGAAGGGCTATCGGTCGATTCTGGACCTTGTCCGGTCGGTCTCTATTCGAGAATTGGAAGGGAGTTTTTCGACTTCCGATCCAATGTGGAATGGCGTGCTTGCCGGAATGCTCACCCATATTCATGTCAAAAACGTCAATCTTTCGGCGAATTTCCAAAACGTGAACTATGTCAGAGGTAGTTTGCAGGTTCGTCCCTACCGGCTTGTGAAAATAGCTGCCGGCCTTCTCATCCATCTTCCTTGCCGAAAAATCATCAAGACCCTTTTATCCATCAGAAGTAGCAGCGAAAGGAGGAACCATCGTGGCAAGTGTGCCTGAGAGTCTTATCAAGACGCTGTTGGAGGAATTCAGAAGTATCGCCAAGACCGAAACGATCGTCGGGAGGGAGTTCAAAGCTGGAGAGTTCACCCTTATCCCCATCTCAAGAGTGTCTCTGGGCATTGGTGCCGGCGGGGGATCGGGTGGCACAAAAGTCGAAGCAAAAGGGGAAGGGGGTGGCGGAGGAGGAGGCATCAGGATTGAACCCATTGCCTTTATCGCTGTCAAAGGGGGAGAGATTTCCTTCCACGGGATCAAAAAAGGAGGAACCATCGAGGCGGTTTTTGAAAAGATCCCGGAGATGGCAACCAAAATCATGGATAAGATTGGAGAAAAGAGATCAGCAAAAAAGGAGGAGAGGAAAGGGAAATAGCTGGTCCGCACTCAAGAATGTCCTTGACCGAACATTGCTCATATGAACCAACAAATTGACGGACAAGAAAGCGGTGTGGTAAGGAGAATATTAGCGCCTTGGCCCCACCAGTGATTTGGGGATAGTCGAAGGTGCTGTCTCATCTCCGGAAGGCTTGACACCCTGGAGCAGTTAGGTGGAGGTACTTTTCGTTCTCTTTTCTTATCTACTGGGATCGATCCCCACGGGATTGCTCCTGACGAAAGCATTCTCAAAACAGGACCCCCGACGGATTGGGAGTCAAAACATTGGGGCAACCAATATCTATCGAGCCGCAGGGAAAGCCCTGGCCCTCATGACCCTTGCCGGGGACTCTTTGAAAGGGTTTATCCCAGTCTCCTTGGCCATGGCCTCTCATTTGTCTGAACTATGGGTGAGTCTCGCAGCGATAGCCGCATTCCTGGGGCACCTATACCCTGTTTTTCTCAGTTTCAAGGGGGGCAAAGGGGTGGCCACCGCTCTCGGCATATTCATCGCGATCAGTCCTTTGGCCGTCCTGATCGACTTCTTTCTCTTTGCAGGAGTCCTTGCCACTTGGAGAATTGTCTCCCTGGGCTCCCTCTCTGCAGCATCCTTCATGCCCATTCTTCTGTGGATGCTGACCGGATCGACGACGTACGTGATGATGAGCATCTGCATCGGAGTCCTGATTTTCTACCGCCACCGGGCCAATATTCAGAGGCTCATTGCCGGGCAAGAGAACCGAATCGAACTCCGCCTTCGAAAGGGTTCTTGATCCCAAGCAAGAACAACGATCCCCTGTCATGTCCATTCATCTGATCATTGATGGCTATAATCTGATTCGTCGATCTCCATCCCTACGCATTCTCGATAATCAGGATCTCGAAGCAGGAAGAGAGGAATTGATCCGGCGGCTTTCCCTTTACAGACAGGCCAAACCCTTTCCGATCACAGTCATATTCGATGGATCAAACCGAGCGAATCCTTCGGACCCCAAAAAGGTTGAGAGGGGAGTCCGCGTCATCTTTTCGAGAATGGGGCAAAAGGCTGACGATGTGATCATCCAGATAGCTCGCGAAACCAGAGAGGGAGCCATGGTGGTGACCTCAGATAGACGGCTCCAGATCGAAGCTGAACGCTACCACGCCACCGTGATTGCCTCGGAGGATTTTGAACAGAAAATGGAAATGGTTTTCCGGGTGAGTCAAAAGGGAATTGATTCAGACGATTCAGATCAAGGACCTGAAATCAAGGGAACGCAAAAAAAAGGTCCGTCCAGGAGGCTTCCAAGAAAGCTGAGAAAAGCAAGAAAACGGGTCGAGAAACTCTGAATCCCCTCATGAATTCACAGGGGGTCCAGCCATTCCTCGTACTTTTTCTTCCTCCCCCTCACAACGTCGAAGAAGATTGATTGAAGCTTGCGCGTTACCGGTCCCGTTACCCCATCTCCAATGGCACGGTCGTCGACTTCCCGGATGGGTGTAACCTCCGCAGCGGTTCCAGTGAAAAAAGCTTCATCCGCCGCATAGAGTTCATCCCGCGTGAACTTTTCCTCCGTCGTTTCAATCCCGCTGTCACCGGCAATTCGCAACACGGAATCCCGTGTAATCCCATCTAGGATGGAAGTGAGGGGCGTCGTCTTGAGCCGTCCTTTTCTCACAATAAAGAGATTTTCACCGCTCCCTTCGGAGACATATCCCTCTGTGTCCAGCATAACTGCCTCATCGTAACCCCTTCCGACTGCCTCTCGCTTCGCAAGGACCGAATTGACATAGTTTCCACAGATCTTTGCTTTTGTCATCATGACATTGACATGGTGTCGCGTGAATGAGGAGATTTTCACGCGGATTCCTTTTTTCAACGCCTCTTCTCCGAGATAGGCTCCCCAGGGCCAGGTGATGATACTGACTCGGATGGGATTGTCTCCCGGATGCACCCCCATGACTCCCTCACCAACGAAAACAATCGGCCGAATATAACCCTCTGCCAGATCATTTGCCCGCAAGGTCTCCTTACATGCTTCGAAGATACCCTCTTCCGAAAAGGGAATCTCTATCCCTGCAATGAGAGCGGAGTGGAAAAGGCGTTCGATATGATCGCCCAATCTAAAAACCGCTGAGGATCCATCATGACACTGGTAGCAGCGAATCCCCTCGAAAACTCCAAAACCGTAGTGAAAGGTGTGGGTGAGGATGTGGACCTTGGCCTCGTCCCAGTCAATCAGCTCTCCGTCCATCCATATCTTCTCCATCTTTTCAACCATAGAACCGCCCTCCTCGGACCCTGAACACCAGGGGCCTCGAAATATTCAAATCTCGTGACAATCCAGCCACCCTATATCATCCCTTTGACGCCCCTGAACCTTCTCTTGGGATACCTTCCAATCCGTCGAATAAAGATAAATATCATAAGAAAAAGGATCGCCGTCCCGCATGCAGATATGCCCACAGAGACGGCAAAGCCCTGATAAAACCGATCATCTTGAAGGTAATGATCCATAACAAAGTAGATCCCATTGAAAATACCCAAGACCGTGGCAAGAGAAACTCCTAGGGTCACGAGCAACCAGATCGCCACGTTCTTTAGATATACAGACCAACGCCGATAGGGTTCCTGCCTTTTCACGGTTCCTCGCTCCGATCGATCCCCGTGCGCGGAAAACGCCCCTGTGAGACAATGCAACTTTAATACCGCCTCACTGAAAAATCAATAGCCAGCACTGTCAGAGAGGAATCCACTGTTCAGAGTTTGCGCAGATATGCTTCGGGCCTCGACGGGGGTCTCTTTTCTGCTGGAATCCCATTTCCTTTCATGTCGATTATACGGTAATATTTCTGATTGACAGCCCAACATAGATGGGAAACAGGCATCCATGGGGAATGAGCAGTGAGCGGAAAACCGCCTTCGGTCTGAGCGTTTGACCGAGCTCACGCCGAGGGCTCCGGCTCGAAGACCACCTTCAGAGCGCGAATTCTCGCTAAGGGCAAGAGCTAGAGTCACCGTGGGAGCGAAGGGAGAGGAGGCTCCCAAAAAAGGACGAAACTCGTTTTCCCTGGGCCCTGACAAAAGGATGTCTGATCCCCGAGATCTGGAGAATTTATTCTTGGCAGAGAATGACCGGACCTTGAAGGACATCCAGGAATACGAATTTCGCAAGGTGAATGGTTTGGCCGCACCAGATCTTCTCATCACTGGAGGACAAATCCTCAACGTCTATACCGGCGAAATTCTGCCTGGCGATGTGACTGTCAGTGGCCCACTCATTCGCTACGTGGGCCCAGCATCGGCCGATTCGAAAAAAACGAAAGAGGTTATTCAGGCTGGGGGGTCCTATCTGATTCCTGGCTTTTTCGATCCTCACGCTCACACCGATATTCTTTTCAACCCAGCTTCTTTCTCTAATCAGACGATCTTGACTGGAACGACGAGTGTTTTTTCCGACTCTCATGATCTGGCCACCTCTCTGGGACCTTCGGGGTTCAAAAGAATCCTGAGGGATTTCCTTAAATACCCCGTAAAGTTTTTCTCAGGCGTCCCCGCCACATCGCCACCTTTCCCGGGGATCGAAGGAACTGAGCTTTACAAAATGGTTCATTTCAAGGATTTGATCAGGGACCCGGCAGTCCTCGGGGTGAGCGAGATCCCCTCGTGGATTCGAATACTCGATGGCGATAAGGATTTGATTGACAGAATCGAGCTAGCGAGAAGGCTTGGTAAGCGCGTCGAAGGTCACACCCTCGGGGCCTCCCTCGAGAAACTCAACCGGTTGGTTTATGATGGAATCACCTCATGCCATGAGGCCTTGAGTGTGGAGGATGTCATTAAACGGCTCAGACTGGGCCTTTTCGTCATGTTGAGACATGGTTCCATTCGTAGCGACCTCAAAGAACTCGCCTCGGTGTTCAAAGACAGACCATACCTCAGTATGAATCGAGTCATGCTCACCCCTGACACCTTCCTTCCCAGCGATATGATGGCAAAGGGCTATATGGACTATCTTGTCCGGGAGGCTGTTCGCTATGGAATCGATCCCATTCTAGCTATCAGAATGGTGACCCTGAACCCGGCTAGCTACTTCGGTCTCGACCACCTTCTCGGGGGCATCGCCCCGGGCAGAATCGCGGATATCCTGCTGACGAGAGAGCTGAACAGCCCGAGGCCTCATCTGGTCATCGAGAGAGGCCGTGTGGTTGTAAAAGACGGAGAACTCAGGATTGCTCCGGCTCCTCTCCCCACCGTCGGTACCGAGGGGAGGCCCTTTCGAATGAAAACAGTTCCGAAAAAGTGGCTTCAAGTTCACTCGACTGAGAGGAGCACGATTCGGGTTCCAGCCATTCAAATTCTGGATAAGACTGTGACCTCCCGAAAAGAGGTCTCCTTCGCCATTCGGGATGGACTGATTCAGCCCGACGGTGATCGTGACCTTCTTTTGATATGTATGGTTCAGAGAGATGGGGAAAAAATCGGTAAGGGTTTTCTTTCAGGATTCGGCCTCAAAGGTGGAGTCGCCTCAAGTTTGTCCCACGATATCCACAACCTCATGGTCATCGGTGATGATATTGAAGACATGCGCATTGCCGCTGACGAAGTTCTGCGGATGGGAGGAGGCGTTGCCCTGGTCAAAAACAAGCACGTCGTCCGGGCCCTTTCCCTCCCGATCGGGGGAATCATGTCCTCATTGCCCATGGCAGACCTCGCTCGAGAAATGGAGGCCCTGAGGAGAGCCTTTAAGGAAATGGGAAGCCATTTGGTAGATCCATTTCTGACAATGAGTTTTCTGTCGTTCACATCGATTTTGGACCTGAGGATTACGGTATCTGGTGTCTACAGCGTTAAAGAGGGAAAAGTTATTTTTTGAGCCTATTGTGTCGCTCTTCGGTGACGTCACGCAAAGTAGGAGGCGGATCATGATGAAGACAAGAATCACCGAGTTATTCGGAATCGATTACCCTATTCTCGGTGGAACAATGATGCATCTTTCCGATGCCAGCTGGTCAGCGGCTGTGTCCCAAACGGGCGCCTTAGGGATTATTGCCTCGGCCATGTTCCGCGACAAGGAGTCTTTTCGCCGAGAGGTCCAGAAGGCTAAGAAATTGACCCAAAAGCCGATCGCTGTGAACCTAAACATGTTTCCAGCCATGCAACCAATCGACAATAGCGAGTACATCGATGTCATTCTCGACGAGGGAATCGAAATCGTCGAGACCTCAGGCCACAAGGCCCCGGAGGAGTATATCGATCGCCTCAAGAAGAATGGCGTCAAGATCATCCACAAATGTGTCGGCATCCGTTATGCCAAAAAGGCGGAGAGCCTGGGGGTCGATGCTGTCACGGTTGTTGGATACGAAAATGGTGGTGCCACGGGAATGCTGGACATCACAACCCTCTGCCTTGTCCCCCGGGTTGTGGATGCCCTGACGGTTCCGGTCATCGGCGGGGGCGGTGTGGCAGATGGAAGAGGTCTCCTGGCAGTCTTATCTCTCGGAGCAGAAGGTGTGATCATGGGGACACGTCTTTTGGCGACGAAGGAATGCCCCATCCATGAAAACCTGAAAAAGGCCCTTCTCGGAGCCACGGAGCTTGATACCACCCTGGTTCTCCGAAGTATCCAGAATACCCATCGGGTCTGGCAGAATTCAGCTGCTTCCAGAGTCCAGGAGATGGAGTCAAGGGGAGCCTCCCTCGACGAGCTTTTCACCATTATCAAAGGAGAAAACATGGAGAAAGTGTTCAGGGAGGGGGATCTCGACGTTGGACTCGTTCCCTGTGGCCAGGGTGTGGGCCTCACAAAAGAGATCAAACCGGTGAAGGAGGTTATCTCAGATATTCTCCGTGAAGCCGAGGAGGCCAAGGCCCGATTACAGAAGATCTTATGAGTGTGTATCTTCGACGCTGCTGATCCGCGGCAACCTGTCCCCGAAGACTCATATTGTCTATTTGGCAATGAGTCTCAATTGATCAGGAGTCAAATAGTATTTCAGTTCGCCTGATCCGCCCTGGGCCATATCGATGTCGATCCGGCAGACTCCTCCCATTTCAAAGCGAATGGCGATCTTAGAGCCTTCACTGAGCAAATCCGACGCAATCTCTCCCAGGGAAGGAAGGTGGCCCGCTAGGAGAATCAGACCCTTATCCTCATAAGCTTTGAGGAAGGCGAGGGCTTCCGCGGCGGGAGCAGTTGGCTGAAGCGTCTCTGTTATTTTGATTTCTTCAAGGGGATAACCCAATCTCTCGGCCACAATCTCGGCTGTCTGAAGGGCCCTCTTCTTCGGACTGGCGACAACAAGATCAAAACCTACCCCGATCCTCGCTAGAGCTTCGGCGCTTGCCGCCACCTGAATCTCGCCCTCAGGGCTCAGACTGCGTTCAGGGTCGGCCTCCTTCGAGAAAGCCTGGCCATGTTGCATGAGATAGATCTCCATCACAATCCCCCACTCTCTAGAATTCGCAGAATCCGGAGTGTGAAAATCAACGGGCGCAACTCAAACAATGACCATGAAATTCACTTAGGGAGCCCGTCTCACCATTATAACAGAAACTCAATTGGGGGGAAATGAGGATTCTGAAGCCCAATGTTTCTTGACTTTAACCAAGGCATCTACTTTAATGGTGAACTTGGAGACACGATCGGACTTCCCCGCATGGAGTCAGGACGATGTCTTTTGCTGGGTATGGAGAACCCTCTGAGCAGAATAAGAGGAGAAAGGGATGCCTGTGATCATAAAGTGGTTTCCACGCTCCTGGTTTCAAATAAGGACAGCAGACAAAACGATCTATATCGACCCGGCCTACTTGAGGACCTTTTTCACGAAATATCCCAAGAAAATCGAATTTACGAAGTGGCCCGATCCGATCGATGGATTACCTGAAGAATTAGAAAGGGCAGATTTAATCCTGGTGACTCATGACCACAAAGATCATGGCAAGGATGTCACGGTTAATAGACTCTCCCGCGCCGATACTCTCGTGATAGCTCCCAAGCGATTCACAAAGAAGCTAGAAAGGGAGGTTAGGGTGATTGAACCAGGCGAAGAAATGACCTCTGGAAATATCAAAATAAAGGCTGTCGAAGCATACAATACCGGAGAAGGAAGTTCCACCCGAAAGATCCATCATAAGGGGTGCGGTGTGGGCTACCTCGTGACAATAGAAGGAAAAACGATTTACCATGCCGGAGACACGGATTTTATTCCCGAGATGAGAGAACTCGGAAACGTCGATCTCGCTTTACTCCCGATCGGTGGAACGTTTACGATGGATATGCAGGAGGCTGTTGAGGAGGCAATCGCAATCAAACCGAAGACCGTTATTCCCATGCATCATTTGAAAGCCGATCCTCAAAAATTTAAAAACAGAATAGAGGCAAGATCGGATATCAAGGTTGTACCGCTTCGGACCGGCGGAGTTCTTCAACTATCATGAAGGACCGATTCCGGATGATCCCGAGTTTTTGGGAAGAATCCTAAGTGAGTATTGAAGAACGATTCGAAGTCAGATATATAGGAAACAGACAAAGGGTGACGGGTCGACCTATGAGGAAAACCGCCATCTGTTGGGGGCTTGCGGGCTTCTTCGCATGGGCATTTTTTGGATGCCATCGATCCATTGTGTCCGGGGAGATCACTCCAGACCAGATCCCAGCGAGGGAGTATCACGTGACAGTCCATCAGAGCTATCCAAATTACTTTGCGGTCCTTTTCGACATTCCCGATGATGATACGGAAATTGTCCTCATTCGGACCGCTTTTACGAAATCCATGGGAACGGACCGACCCGATACGTACATCGAGCAGTTTCAGAACCAGATTCGGTCCTACAAAACCTCGATGATCTTCGACAAAAACGGCACACTCAGGGGGTACATCCTCTCGTCCACCCTGATTGACCACACGACCACGGATGACCCCAGAGGAGACAGACTCGTCGTAAGGATTCTTGACCCTGCCCTGCGGGCTTGTGATCCCCTATGAGAATCCAATTCCTCCCCTCTCCTGCCCATCCCGGGCGATCCGGATTTTGTCCTCTGTCCAAAAGGAAAACGGTTGTCACCCCTACCCTATCTGCGTTCGGTCATCTCAGCGGGAAGAGCCATTCGGTCACGATTTTCTTCATTCCCAGGCGCTAGCCTGACCACTCTCGGGAATTACAAAGCGTTCAAGATTTCCGATGCCCTGGTCGATAAGGACAAGGGGGAGGAGAATAAGACTCCTTGGGGAAAGCGTTCGATGCAGGTTAACCAGAAAGACCGCATCATCACGGCCAAGATCGTTTATTACGGACCCGCTCTAGGCGGAAAGACCACCAATCTGGAAGCGATCCACCGCTTCACCGATCCCGAACAGCGGAGCACGCTTCTATGTTTGAAGACCGAGGGGGATCGGACCCTCTTTTTCGACCTTCTGCCGTTTGACCTTGGAACTCTCATGGGCTTCCGGTTCGGTTGGAAACTCTACACAGTTCCAGGACAGATTTAAGTATACAGCTACCCGAAAAAAGGTCCTTGAGGCGGCTGACGCGGTGGTTTTTGTCGCTGACTCCCAACGATCTCGAGAAGAGTATAACAAAAAAAGCCTTGCTGACCTCAAAACCAATCTCAAAGCCAACCGCATCGATCCAGACAAGGTGCCCTTGGTCCTTCAATACAACAAGCAGGACCTCCGTGATCTTGTGACCGTCAATGAGCTGAACGCAGACTTGAATGACAGGAAGGTTCCCGCTTTCAATGCTGTGGCTATTCGAGGCAAAGGTGTTTTAGAGACCCTGGCCGCGATTCTCAAGGAAGCCACTAAGGCAGCAATAGCCTCCAATGGCACCCATTTCAGCCGTCTAAACGATGACGAACTGAATGCCACGGTGGAAAAAATCTTTGCGCCCTATCTCAAAAGAGCGAGCCAGTTGTCTGGCGAGGTTCGACCGGTGACCAGCCGGTACAAGGAGGTTCGTCTTTCCAGCAGAGACATGGATCCATCAGCACGATCCGACGGACCAATCCGGGGCGATTTAACCTTGGAACCGCTAGACCTCCTGAGTCGTTCTGTGGGGTCTAGCATCGTCATTGCCGAGGACTCTTCACAGGAAGCCAAAGCAGCGGACAAAATTGAAAAAATGCGAAAAGACCTTGCCGTTCTCGGTGAATTAACTGCGAAAGCGTGTGCTGATTCGGATTTCGATCAGGTTCACACCAAGACGGTAGACCTAGCCATCGAAAACACGGCCTTCGATTGTGGATCCTTACTCCTCATCAATGATGAATCAAAAACCATGGGAGAAAAGATTTTGAGAGGGCTGAAGCGTGATCCTCTCAACGCAATTGAAATCAAAAGCGTCGGCACCCTGGCTTATCAACTGGCACAGAGAAAAGAAGCAATCCTGACCCATAATGTCCAGGATCGCCTCTTCTGCTCCAACCCTTCCTCTGAGATGGAAGGGATCCACGGATTGGCGAGTTATCCTCTCGTGGCCAAGAATTTCCCGCTCGGACTTATCAACCTCTATGCCACACGACCGGGCAAATTATTTGGCCAAGATGAGGAGCTTTTCTTGACCATCCTCTCGCATATCCTCGGGCTCTACCTGCTCAGCTCTTTTTATGCCCTCAAACTGAATTCTCTCTCCTCGGAGAAGTAGCTCTCGGAAAAATCCTCGGAACGTCTCTTGGACCCACCTCAGAACCCATTTTGAAGGGCATTGACGAATGGCCCCCCCTGGCTTTCTTCTGGGAATAAGAAGAAGCCCCTCACGTATTCTCAATCAAAGGGAAAAAGGCCAAATGAATTTGACGAAGTGCAATGAGTCAAGGACTCAGATTCGCTAGACGGTGAGGTAGGCAGGATTTACAGCCAGGCTCTTACAAGAAAGGGAAAACAGACTGGAATACCTCGCACTGACGGCAGATTTCCATCTTCTTTTGCCAGTTTGCCTGCGCCTTGCCCTGACAGATGGTTCCATTGATAAACCAGCAGAGATGACCCGCCCGAAGTTCCCATGCCGGACAGTATCGTCTCTCCTCCGTGGGACACTTTCGTATTTTCCAACAGGGCATGATTTTATCATTACGGGACCTTTTCAGGGCGAGAAGAAACAACGCCTGTCTCTCGATGTGGGGGGAGATGTTCCTCCAACCCTGTTCGAAGCTCTGGATAGCTTTAGGAGAAACACCGAGTACTTGGGCCATCTGGGTTTGAGTCTTTCCCATTAGGCTCCGGATTTGAAAAAACTCTTTTACGTCCATGGGAAATGCTCCGCCTGTTTTTTTCCTCATCATACCACAATGTGCCTGAAAGTAAAGGGGTCCCTTGCGCTTTGGCCTTTCGATTTACGATGCCAATAGTAACGGCTCAGCCCAGCTTCAGAATGAACACTTTTATCTTGAATTAAATGGATTTCGTCGGACGAATAGATTGGCCAGAAGGAGCCCCAATATCAATGCTAAGAGATTTCTAACATCTTCTCAGACTTTTCTCCGTCCCCGAATGAGGGGGCAATAATGACAACAAATTGCATATCATTTTGAATATTTTATCCCAAGAGCCAAATCCGAGATGCGTCTATTCGATTCTGTGCATCGCTCACAGATTCGATTAAACCTTCCCCTAGCTACAAACTTCTGCCCGCATTTAAGGCAGAATCGTCTGATCTTTGGTAAACGCCGCACAGAGGGTTTTTTGATGCTCATTTCGTCCCACAATGACCGGAGTCAGAAACGCCAGAAGTATTTCGATGAGGGATTAATGCAGAACCTGCGGAAGAAAACGTTCACGCGCCTTGGGGCTCTGTTGAACCCGGGGATCTATTCCACTCTAAGGTCGAGTTTAGTCTCTTCTTTGATCGTCGATAGGACGATTTCGCTCGTGGCGTTAATTACCCCCTCGATTTCTCCGATTTTTTGATTCAAGAGTAATTCCAAAGCCTCCGAGTCTTTCACCCTTGCCTTCAGAAGGCAAGAGTGGTTTCCAGTGATCCTGTAGCACTCCAAAACCTCCGGAATCTCTGTGACTCGCGAGATAAACCCAGGGAAATATCTGGGATGTTGGATGGAGACATGGACAAAGGCTGTTGTCTGTTTTCCCAACTTCTTTTCGTCCAGGAGTGCCACATATCTTTTGACATAGCCTCTTTTGTGAAGTCTCTTCAGCCTCTCGGAAACAGCTGGGGAAGACAACTTCACCCTTTTTGCGATCTCAAGGACAGTGGCCCTCCCATTTTGTTGCAAGAGGTCCAAGATCTGCCTATCGACAGAATCCATTGGCTCGCTCCTTAGGTGAATTTTACTACATTTTGTAAAAATGTCAATAGGGTTAATGGGATTTGAAATTTCTCTCTGGTAGTGATATATTTTTTTAGAATATAAGAGGAAATGCTTTACTTCATTCAGTTCAAAATTCCCTCGCCAAGGAATGCGAATGAATTGGTATTTTCTTCCTGATCCTATCGCTGGAAGGCATCAAAATGGTGAAAGGGCTTCAAAGTCTAAAGCAACTCATCCTGACCTCTGTGGCGGTCGTTGCATTGATCGGCCTCAATGGGTGTGTTGCATCGAAAAAGGAGATCCATGACCTCGAGGAAAAAACGTCTGAGATTCAGGAGAGCCTAGACCGTCTGAGAAAGGAGGTCGAAGAAGGGTTCAGGGTTGTGACAAAACCCGATGGGATTTATGACTATAACAACAGCCTGTTTGCGAATGGCCGATTGCTGAATCAGGTCTCAAATTGGATCGTAACGCTCGAGACAGAGACCCTCTTCGAAACCAGTCAAACCCTGCAGCCAGTCATGGAAAACTCCACCGGCCTTGGCCTCATAGCGGGTCGCTTTGTTATCACCCTCGATCACGTGGTCACCCAGAACACTCTTGAAATGCCGACCCCCTTTGGGAGGGTCAGTCTTCCTTCTAAGAAACTCGAGGAGAAAACCTTCCTCGTTTACCAGAACAGAAAGCTCTTTCTCAAGACAGTTCTTAGAGATCCTGAGTTAGACATTGCTCTCTTTGAAATACCACCCAATGATCTCAACTTAACTTCGATTCCCTTCCCCGTGGGAGACAGCAGCGAGTTGAGTCTGGGAACGTTCGTGTATATTGTCGGAAATCCCTTTAATTCCGGAATCAACGTCCGGGAGGGGATCGTGAGTTCTCTTCTTGGGATGGAAGGTCTCGAGCAGATGCCCACCAAAAGAGACGATATCTTCATGATCTCGAATGGCGTTGTCCCAGGTGACAGCGGTGCCCCGGCTTTGGCGTTGAGAGACGGCGTCCCTGAGCTGGTTGGCATCGTGCAGGGAACTCTAGGCAGTTCGAGGATCGGCTGGGCGGTAAAGATAAATCCCATCATGAGGAAAATATCGGACCACGTAGATCAGGAAGCGCTTCATTTGGTCAAGAAAGGCAAACCTCTGCTTTGATCGGCGTGCCGATGTACGATCCTAGAAACGTTCCGAATATCGACTTAACGCAGCTACGGCGCAAAGGGAATCCCGAGCCAATTTGGTTTTTCGAAAATCCCTAAAGGTCTTTTGTGAATGAATCACCATCCTTCCGCCCACCTCAGCTTCCGATCCGCTTAGCCTATTTCAGTTCAGTGTGGCCTGAGCAGGAACAAAAACCATCCAAGTGACCCCAAACAATTCTGTCAAGTTCCTTTGTGGCCTATCCTCCTCCTATCACAGTTTGGGCTTCCCCTTTTCCTGCGCGATTTGATCAATCATTTCTTTTATCGGACCAATCTGTTGCTTGACTAGTTCCCTCTCCCAACCATGACTGGCATAGAATTTTACGACACCGAGCTTGACCATCCTCTTACCAGAAATATCAATTAGTCTGGTATCAAATTGCCACCAGGCAGGTGTGTAGAATGTGTGTCTGATGCTGATTATCATGTCTATTTGATATCTTCGTTTCAAAACACTGGCCGTATCTGAATCTAGTCCACTGTGGCTAATTGGATCAGAAACTTCTAAAAGATAACAATCTTCTCTTTTTCCTAGTACTTCCCTTAGGTGATAAAAGTACTTCTTTTCAAGTTTTGTCACAACGCCAATACGGATTTTCCCGAGTTCTTCCGGTTGTGGAGGTATGGCGGCCAGCTTCTGTTTTTCCTTTTCAGGGCGTTGACGTTCAGATTCGAGAACCTGCGGTTGCTTCTGGAGTTGGTTCTCGGCCTGAACCCGCTCCAACTCCTGTTTGAGACGTTCAACCTCTTCGGCAAGTCGCTG
>JABAOH010153123.1_pt1 | contig 19688 bp, 24 predicted proteins | sample 7062181 | NCBI WGS metagenome assembly JABAOH01 (sample SAMN14538630, study PRJNA623070) | marine sediment metagenome | biome: marine biome [ENVO:00000428]; feature: marine pelagic biome [ENVO:01000023]; material: deep marine sediment [ENVO:00002113]; isolation source: pool of 5 deep marine... | reverse complement strand
GCCTCGACCCACGATGCTCAGAGGAGAACTGGGCTTCTGACTGTAGAACAGGTGGTCGAGGCGTTGGCAGGTCAGGAGCCTGTTTTCCTCGTCAACAGAGACGTTCTACCCCTCTGAAGCCTCCCTTCTTGCAGCCTCCACGATGTCCACGTTCTCCCGCCGCGCCCTCTCCCTGATTTCCCCCATCAGCTCTAGATATTCCTCGTAATCGACACCGCGGGCCCTGAGGATCCTGCCGAGGGCTCTCTCGAAGGTCTCATTCTTGTGCAGATCCTTGAGGGCCTCCCGGAGGACCGTCACCCTACCTTCCACCAAACACCTCCAAATCGACTCGACACGCGGGCCGAGGGCTACCTCTCCTCGCGGCACACGTTCAGGAAGTTCTCAAATATTTCGTAACCGTATTGTGTGTGTTCGACCTCTGGGTGGAACTGGATGCCATAAAGGGGTCGTCCAATCGCCTGCATGGCCTGGACCATGCAATTCTCCGAGCTGGCTAGTCTCTTGAAGCCCCTTGGAGTCTTCGTCACCTCGTCGTTGTGCGACTCCCATACTGTGAACCGCTCGGGGAGGCCGACAAAGAGCTCACCCGGTTCCTCGATGACCACCTCCGTCTTCCCAAACTCGGGAACCTCTGCAGGTCCCGCCTTTCCGCCGAAGTGAAGGGCCATGAATTGATGGCCAGCGCAGATGCCAAGGATCGGACAGCTAGCCTTGTCTAGGTACTCGCCATTCCTGCCCATCTTGGAGGGGTCGATTCCAACCCTGGGAGCACCGCCGGAGAGTATGAGACCGTCCACCTGTACATGTCCCACCTCGGTCATGTTCGGCACGATCTTGGAATCGACTCCGAGGTCTCGGAGGACACGCCACTCCCTATGCGTCCACTGGCCTCCGTTGTCGACTACGTAGACCTCCATCCTCGGTTAAAGGAAGGATGCGACGATAGATATATCTTGGCGTGTGGGGAGTTCGGGTTCACTCCCACTCGATGGTGCCAGGTGGTTTGTTAGTGACGTCGTAGACGACGCGGTTGACTTCCTTGATCTCGTTCGTTATCCGAGTGGAGATTCTCCCTAAGACTTCATGGGGGATCTCTGAGTAGGCCGCCGTCATGCCATCGACGGACTCGACGGAACGGATGGCAACGGTGTGGCCGTATACCCTCAGATCTCCTTCGACGCCGACGGTCTTCAGGGGAAGGAGGACAGCGAAGTACTGCCAAGGGGCCGGCATCGTCCCTTTCTCGCACCCCTTCTCAATCTCCTCTTCGACGATGGCGCATGCTCCCCTGACGATGGCGATCTTCTCCGGCGTCACCTCGCCGAGGACCCGTACAGCCAGGCCAGGGCCGGGAAAGGGCTGCCTCTCCGCTACCTCTATGCCCAGGGCCCGGGCGACCTTCCTCACCTCATCCTTGTAGAGGTCCCTGAGGGGCTCCACCACCTGGAGCAACATCCCGGAGGGGAGTCCTGCCACGTTGTGATGAGTCTTGATTCTGTCCCTAAGCTGCCCGCCGCTCTCGATCCAATCGGGAGCGATGGTTCCCTGGATTAGATACTCTGCTCCAATCTTCTTGGCCTCGGCTTCGAACAATTCGACGAAGGTGTTGCCGATGACTTTCCTCTTTCTCTCTGGCTCCTCCACTCCTCGTAGCGCGCCGAAGAAGCTGTCCGCGGCCTTGATGACGACGTAGTTCACGCCAAGCCCTCGCAGGGTCCTCTCCACGTCCTCCCTCTCCCCCTGCCTCATCATTCCCGTGTCGACGTACACCGCCAGGAGGTCCTCCCCGAGGGACCTGGCGGCCAAGACAGCGGCCGTGGTGCTGTCCACCCCTCCAGAGACGGCTATGATGGCCTTCCCCTTGACCTCAGCTCTGACCTGGTCCACCGCCTCTTGGATGAACTGCTCGGGAGAGACCATCTAACCCCCTATCGCCTCAGAGTCCCGGGCCACCTGTTTGGCCCTATCCTCTCTATAAGCCTCCAGCTTTCGCATCAACTTCGGGTCGGAGAGGGCGAGGATCTCGACCGCCAGCAGGGCAGCGTTTTCCGCCCCGTCTAAGGATACGGCGGCCACTGGCACTCCTGGTGGCATCTGGGATACGGAGAGAATGGAGTCCAGGTTCAGCTTTCCGCTGAGGGGGACACCGATGACGGGCCTGAGGGTAAGGGAGGCTATGGTCCCTGGGAGAGCCGCAGACATTCCCGCCATGGCAATGAAGACCTTGGCATCAGACCCTGTGATTGCCTGCCTCAACCTTTCGGGAGTTCGGTGAGCAGAGGCTATCACCATCTCGGCAGCCAGGCCGAAGTCCCTGAGAAGGTCAAGGGCCCTTTCACCTGGCTCCCTGTCGCTGACGCTTCCCAGAACAACCAGGACGTCCATCTCGCCCTTCGGTAGGTTCATCACGAAAATAAAGCTTCTCAGGGGTTAGGGGTTGACCTGAATCGTGACCTTTACTGGCTCGGAAGAACGGTTCTGCCACATGAGGTAGAAGCGGTCCCTTTCCGGGCCCTCAAACCGACCGCGGAGTTCGGCGCCGCTGAACTTCTCATAGTAGTTTACCTCTTCCGCCCGATGGGAGTGGATGTTGAAGTCCACTTCCCCATCGGCAGCCCAAGAGTAAGTGATGCTCTGCCCCTTCTCCAAATGCACCGCTAGCTCGGCGAAGCTCTCTGGATGATCGTGGCCCTGGAGGGAGACCGTCTCCTGAAAGCTTCCTTTCTCAGGGGAGAACTCCATCAAAGCGTTGCCCCGGGCTAGGACTTCATTATAGCCAGCAGGAAGAGCCCTATGGCCAGCACCGCTCCGATGGCCGCTGCCGCTATAACGGCGATGCTCTGGACGACTGTGCTGAGCATGGACCAGCCATCGGGTACGGGCAGGATCTTTGGACTAGTAAATCCGCCCAAGACCGCCCACACTATTCCGAAGGCAAAGCCACCCCCCAAGAGTCCACCGCCGATCTTCCTGCTCTTCCCGCTTCCGAAGTAGGCCGTGAAGGCCCCGGTTATGACCAGGAAGAGGGAAAAGGTCAAGACCAGGATGGTCACAAAGGTCCAAACATTAATCGCGTCGAAGCTCATTTCTTACCCCCATTCACCTCAGAACTGTATCCCCGTCAGGGTCTTCGTGTCGATCACACCAGGTATAGTCCTTATGCTATCCACGACAATCTGTCCAAGGGCGTTGAAGTCATCCGCTTCAATCTTGGCAATCAGATCGTACTCCCCAAAGAGAGGATGTAGCTCCCTTATCTCTTCGATCTTGGAGAGGGCATTGTAGACCTCGTGTTCCTTTGCGGGAGCTGTGCTGATGAGAACGAAGCCGATAGCCATGCCCAATCTCCGCTTGGTAAGTTGGATGCTGGCTATAAAGCTTTCCACCTTTTACTCAAACGGGCTTAAGAAGCTCTTCTCTCGCTGTCCCAGTCGACTCAAACCGTGAGGGCGGAGATCTTCAGAAGCGCTCCTACCCTCAGAGGGTTTTTCAATCGTATCTACCGACCCTTCTTTCCTCACGAAGCCGTAGTTCCCTGACATCGGTCAGTTCCTCGGGGAAGATTGATTCTTCAGATCCAGCTGGGAGGAAGCCGCCCATTCGACCCCCTCAACATGAAGTCTCCACAATCTTGTCTCTGTACCCGCTGACCCTTCCCCAGGCCTCATCCCATGTCGGCAATCGTGTCTGGGGTCCTTGACCCTCCACGCTGAAGCTAGCGGTGCTCGCACCAAGGAGGCCACATACTGGCAAGTCAAGACCTCTGGCTAGCCCTGCATAGAATCCTGCTCGATACGCGTCACCCGCTCCTGTAACGTCAAGCTCCTTCTCTGGTGATATGTTGGGAATCCTCCAGCTTCGCTCCGAGGTGTGAATGACGCTGCCCTCCCTCCCCTGGGTGAGAATCAACACCCCGACGTACCCCAGCATATCCTCAATCTCCTCCAGACCCATGTAGTCGAGGGCTCTCTGGAACTCGGAGCGGTTGCCGAAGAAGAAGTCTGAACGCTTGAACAGCTCCTCGAAGGTCTGCGGATCGTAGACGTAGTGGATCTCCTGGGAAGGATCGAAGGCGACCTGCCTACCGAGTCTCTTGGCCAACTCTACGACTTTCCCGTAGTACTCTGGCCTCCCGGTGGCGATGTGCACTATGTGGCTTGTCCGAACAGTGTGTTCAAGGATATCCAAGTCGGCGGCTTCCGCCATAGGTCCCTGGTCGATGACGGCCACCTGATTCCCCTTCGGGTCTGAGAAGATCCAGGCAGTGGGTGTCTTGTGTCCGGGAATGACCCTGAGGTCTGTCAGATCGACCCCATCCTCCTTCAGGACGCCTCTGTAGGCCTCTGGAAAATCGTCTCCCACGAAGGATGCCAGGGAGGTCTCTACGCCCAATCGGGCGGCAGCCCTGGCGATGTTTCCCGCCGTGCCGCCGAAGTACTGCTTCGTGTCCTGGACCTGTATGGAGGTGTTGGGCTCTGGCAGGCGAGGGACCCTAAACAGATAGTCGAGGACAACGTGGCCGAAGACGCCCAGATAACTCAGGGAGTAGCCTCCTCCATGAGCCGCCCCAGCACCTGGAAGGCCCCCTTGATGTCTGAGACCACATGGTCAGCGATTCGGCCTTCCCCTGAGGGTGAGACGAGAATGGATCTCATCCCCGCACCGTTGGCGCCCACGATATCCCTCTCCAGAGAGTCTCCGACGTGGACCGCCTCTTGGGGCTTGCATCCCGCCTTGGAGAGGGCTATTCTGAAGATGTCTCGGTGAGGCTTGGCCACGCCGACCTCCTCCGAAGTGGTGATGGAGTCTAGGTAACTTTCTAAAGGAAACCGGTAGAGGCATAGCTGAAGGAAGTCCTCATCCACGTCGGAGATGAGCCCTGTATGGAGGGGGGTCCGGTGAAGCTCTCTGAGGACCTCCTCGGTATCTGGATACATCCGAATCCAACGGATGTGCTCCCGCCAATAGGTGTCAAGGAAGCTCCTCATGTACGCCGGCGTCAACGGGATGCCTTCTTCCCCGAGGAGGGACGTGACGGCCCTCTCTATGAACTCCCGTCCCCGTTCCCACCTCGTGCCCAGCAGCCTGGCCCTCTCCTCGTTCAGGGCGTCGTACTTCTCAATCAGATCCTCGGGAGATGCTTCCAGGCCAACGGTATCGCGAAAGCTCCGCATCATCTCCAGGTGAGCCTTCCGGTCGCTTTCCGTGTCTAGGAGGGTGCCTCCCAGGTCCAGGAAGACCGCCTTCAGGGACAAGTCAGGTACCCGCCTCCCAGGTGGAGATGTACCTCCGCTGCTCATCCGAAAGGGCGTCGATATTCACGCCCAGGGTCTGCAACTTGGTCCTGGCCACCTCCTCATCTATTTCATCGGGTACTGGGTATACCTTCGGTGTTAGCTTCCCGTGGTTCCTCGTGAGGTAGAGGACTGAGAGAGCCTGAAGGGAGAAGCTCGTGTCCATTATCTCCACAGGATGGCCCTGGCCCGCCACCAAGTTGATGAGTCGCCCCTCTCCCAGGAGGTAGACCTTCCTACCGCCCAATGTGTACTCCTCCACGAATTCCCGGACCTGTCTTCGGGCGGAGCTCAACCTCTCCAGCTCCTCCCTGGAGATCTCTACGTCGAAGTGTCCAGCATTGGCCAGCACACAGCCGTCCTTCAGCACCTTGAGATGCTCCTCCCTGATTACATCCTTCACACCCGTCGCCGTCACGATGAAGTCCGAGATTCGGGCGGCCTCTTGCATGGGCATCACCTCAAAGCCGTCCAGCTTCGCCTCTACCGCCCGAACCGGGTCAACCTCGGTGACGGTGACATGAGCGCCCATGCCCCTTGCGCGCAGGGCGAGGCCCCTACCGCACCAACCGTATCCCGCCACCGTGAAGTTCTTCCCTGCTAGCAGGAGGTTTGTGGCGGTCATGATGCCGTCCAGGGCGGACTGTCCCGTGCCGTAGCGGTTGTCGAAGAGGTACTTCATTCGAGCATCATTGACGTCGATGACGGGAAACCTGAGCTGACTCTCTTTCTCCATGACCCTGAGGCGGACAACTCCCGTGGTGGTCTCCTCGCTACCACCCTTGACATCCTCGAGGACCTCCGTTCTCTCCTTGTGCAGCATGTAGGTCAGGTCCCCTCCATCATCGACGATGATGTTGGGTCGAGAATCCAGAACGCGGTGCAGGCTCTGATAGTATTCCTCCCTCGTCTGCCCCCTTTTAGCGAAGTTGTCTAGGTCGAACCTCTCCCGTAGGGCTACGGCGACGGAGTCATCGGTGGAGAGGGGGTTGCAGGAGGTGAGGGATACCTGGGCGCCGGCTTCGCGGAGGCGGAGGGCCAAGACGGCTGTCTTCGCCTCCACATGCATGGCCATTCCCACCCGCCACTCCGCTAGGGACCTCTTCTCAACCATGCCTTCGGTGACCACGGAGAGGACGGGCATGTGATCCTGAGCCCAACCTATCCTCAGGACCCCATTTTCCACCTCTTCCATGCTGGAGCCATAGGCTGCGGGAGTATATGGATTTGCACCGACCCCTTCTGGGCGCTATCTGCACGGATAAATAGGCGCAGGCCGTAGGAAGCGATATGAGGTTTGCCGAGAAGATAGTCATCATCCCAGGCGGCACCGGTGCCCTAGGCAGGCACGTGACCAGAGCCTTCTTGGAGGAGGGCGCGAAGGTGGCGGTCAGCTTCTTCGTAGACGCAGAGCTGCCGGAGCTGAAGGAACTACTAGGAGATCTAATCTCCTCCATGAAAGCCTACAAGGTGGATGTCACATCGGAGACGGAGGTCTCTCGCTTTGTATCAGACGTCCTACAGGAGTTCGGCGCCATCGACATCCTGGTAAACGTCGTGGGGGGCTACATGGGTGGAACTCCTGTAACAGAAACCACGCTCAAAGACTGGGATTTCATGATGAACCTCAACCTCAAGTCCGCCTTCCTGTGTTGCCGTGAAGCGGTGCCCCACATGGAGAAGCGGGGTCAGGGGAGGATCATAAATATCTCCTCACAGTCGGGGCTAGAGGGGGAAGAGGGGCACGCAGCTTACAGCGCCTCCAAGGCTGGCGTCATAAGACTGACGGAGTCGCTGGCCGATGAGCTGGAGGGGAAGGGTGTAAACGTGAACTGCATAATGCCCAGCATCATAGACACCCCCGCCAACCGCGAGGCCATGCCGAACGCTGATTTCGACGAATGGCCGAAGCCTTGGGAGGTAGCACAGGTCATTCTGTTTCTTGCATCCGAGGAGGCCAAGCTCCTGCACGGATCCTCCATCCCCGTTTAGGGGCTTCTCATGTGTCCTTGTTCCTGGCCCGAGGCAAACTTGTTGAAGGTTCGTCGATTCATTATTACCCGTTTTGATATCTTCCGCGAAAAGGTTTAATCCCTTGTCGTCGGAAAGCGGCTGCGAGGCGCTATCCCATGCAGGAGTCGTTCCGAGACGAGTATGGAGCTGAGGAGTTGGCTGAGATGGTGAGGGACCGGCTTGCAAAAATGAAAGCCGGTAAGCTCCGGTCCTTTGCCGATGAGCACGGTATAGACATATCCGGCCTCGAGGACAAGGCCGACCTGGTGGATGCCATCACCCTACACCCCGGGATTGCCCGAATACTGGGCCTGGAACAGGAATGGACGGAGGAGGGTGTGGCCGAATCCTCCCTCGAGGAGGTGGAAGAGGAAGCCTGGGAGGAGCCCGAGTCCGAGGCTGAGACCCAGGACCTTACTGAGCGTGTCGAGCACGCTCTCAAGGCAAGCATCGACTTCACGGTGTTGGAGCACTTCCTATCCGAAGCCGCCACCAAGTTCGGCGAGAGGAGCTACGACTCCGCGGTCCAGACAGCGAAGGACTCTGTCCTCAAGATCGAGGAGAAGGTAAGGGACTACGTGGAGGCTGGCTGGGCTTTCGCTCTCGCCTCCACCCAGCACATCCTGGAAACATCCAAGAGGAACACCAAGGCGGCCAAGGAGGCCAAGAGGAGACTGAAGGAGGCCCGGGAGGTGTTCAAGGACGGGTCCTTTGTGAGATCCCCTGAGATGTTGGAACAGCTCAGCGCGGCGGCCCTGAACCTCTATTCCCACGAGATGGAAAGGGCCCGGGAACACGTCGCCGCCCAGACGAAGGCTCTAGAGGAGACGCAGGCTATGGGCGGGGACATCACCATGGCGAGCACGATGCTAGCCAAGGCTGCGCATGCCCTTGACGAGAACCATAGGGCGAGCTACTTGGACGTCATTAAGGACGTAAACGAATTCGTGAGTAAGGCGAGGGAGGCGAGAATAGAGGAGATGAACGAAGTCTCAGAGTCCATCGCCGCCACCATCGAGGAGGCCCGTTCCATCGGCGGCGACGTGGACGGAGCCTCGAACCTTCTGGGGGATGTAAGGAGCGCCATCGATGGAGGCGATTTCATCGCCGCCAACGATCTAATTGGCAGGGCCGAGCAGGCCGCTCTCGAATCGCAGAAATCCCAGATAGACCGGGTCGCACAGATGAGGGACCGGCAGATCGAGAGGGCGAAGGAGCTCATCGCGAAGATCAAGCCCGTCATCGACGAGGCCAGAACCGCGGGCTTCGATGCCAAGGAAGCTCTAGCAGACCTCAAGGCAGCGGTGGAGGATGCCAACGCGGGGGACTACATGAACGCTCTCGTCAAGGCGAAGAAGGCCTACAAGTCGGTGAAGGAGTTCCGAAGCCAGATGGACGCGAAGAGACTGGAGGAGGCCCCTGCAGTGGTCCTGGAGCCCAAGGAACCTGTGGAGGCCCGCCGCGAAGAGGCGGCAGAGGCTCAGAAGGGCGAGCTGCACGAGGTTCGAGGGGGAACGCCAGAGGAGGCGAAGCCCCAGGCCAAAGAGGCTCAGATCTGCATCCACTGTGGCTCTGAGAACCTTCAGATTGGCAGACGGGGCAGGGCCAGGTGCCTGGACTGCAATAGGAGATATCGGATCTAGTACCGTAGTGCGGAACGGCTAGCCCTTTCTCACCCTAATTCTCGTGTCGAGGAAGAGCTCCCCATCATGGCTCTCCTTGCAGTGTCTCCAGGCGTCAATGTAGCTGTCGAACTCTGGTATGGTGTTGCACTTCAGGCAGATGTAGGTCTTCTGGGTTGCCATGACTCTCCCCGTTAACCCTCTCCTATCTTTCCAAAGCCAGAAAAGGGTTTCGCCATGGGAATCAGAGGCCCCTCAGGACCTATCCCAGTACGGACGGTTCGTTATGAAGGCCATCTTGGCCTCCATGAGGTCCTGGTACAGATCCTCCTCCTCATCGTGCATCTTGGCGAGGATTCGGCCCGCCGTCTGCGGGCCGACACCGTAGACGCACTGGGCGATTATCGCCCTTCGGCCATAGGAGAGGATCATATCCGCCGATTGTCTGGTCCTAGCCAGGAGCTTGAGCTCCTCCTCATCGAGCTCCTCCTTCGCCAATTTCTTCATGAGGGTGGCCCTGATGTGGTCGCTCCACCACTGCACCAATCCCAGCAAGCGGGAGCCGCATTCTGGGCACTGAGGCCGATCCTCCAACTTCCCTGTCATGAGTCCCTCTTGGAGGGTCCCGCACTCCATGCATAGGAGGTTCACGAGCTCGTGCTCTAAGTACAGTCTCATCCTCTCTAAGTTATCGGCTCCCTCCACATCAGGGGCGAAGAGTTCTGGAGCCTCGATGTATCGCCGTACGATGGCGTAGCCCAGCGGAGTCGGCCTCTCGCCTTTTTGGGTGGCGATGCTGACGTCGCCTTCCCTGATCCTATGGTAGAGTTCTCTCAAGCCCTCCCAATCGAGGTGTGCCTCGGATACCTCCCTGATGGTTTCCTGGTAGATGGGGCTCTCTCGGAAGCGAAGGGACATCCCTCGCAAAGTCTCAGACCGTAGGAAGAGCCCCCTCTTGAGGGCCCCAAACCTCTCCGCTATGAATTTCATGTAGTAGCTGAAGGCCGTCCTCTCGTGGAGCACCGTCTCGAAGAGCTGAGAGAGTTCCGCATCCTCCAGGTGGAAGAGCCCTTCGACAAGGCCCTCCAGATCCAGGTCACGAACATCCGTCGTCAGCTCCAAGAGCACGCGGTAGCCATCGGACCACCAGAATCGGAGCAGATCATCCTTGGAGAGGATCTCTTGGAGCACCTCTCCGAGAGTGTAGTTCAGCCTCTCCCCCTGGTGGGAGTGCACGATCAAGTAGCGGTCGAAGCCCTCAACCAGGATGGTCTCGTGCGTTGGCACGACGGCTCCCGCTTCTACCTGGGCCCTGACCTCCTTCAATGCCTTCTTAATGGCCGCCTTCTCCGCAGGCCATCTACTCCTGAGATCTTCGCCCACTTCACCGATACTCCCCCCCGCAAGGCCCACCTCCAGCCCCGCTCTCAGCATCCCCACATCCTGGGCAAGCTCGAAGGGAATAGGCAACAGCTCGCCGTCCCATCTGGCGACAAGGGCCCTCGGATCCATCACAGGGTTCACGTAGACGTAGCCGTCCTCCGCGATCTTCTCCATCCTCCAAGCCCTCCCGCGGACCACGAAGTTCAGGCCCACCCTGGCCTTCTTGGCCATGAACTCATCCCCCAGGAGACCGACCTTCCTCTGGGTGGCGAGGTCCACCACCGGCCACAACCTCTCATCGGGAATCGTGGAGAGATTCTCGAAGTAGTACATCCTCCCCTTGCGCGTCACCAGTAGCTCATCATCCTCCACCCTCAGTATCCTCATCTTCTCCAGGAAATCGATGATAGATTGGACCGTTTCCTTCGACACACTTCGGTAAGGATAGGCGCCTCGAATGATCTTCTCGAGTTCCGAAGCCGGTCGACGACGACCTTCGTCGAGAAGACAGCCTACGAGCTGGTGGGCCAGGACATCCAAGGGTGCATTGGGGATTCGCACTGGCTCTACCAGGTCTGCCTTAGCTCTCTCAATGGCCGCAATCGACTCGAACAACTCCTCCGTGGAGAAGGTGAGGATTACACCCTCGGAGGTTCTATCGAGGGCATGGCCAGAACGCCCGACTCTCTGCACGAGGCTTGAGACCTGGCGAGGGGACATGTACTGCATGACGAAGTCCACCGAACCTATGTCAATACCCAGCTCGAGGGTGGATGTGCAGACCAGCGCGCGGAGGTCGCCACCCTTGAAGTCATCCTCGGTCCTGGTCCTCTCATCCCTTGGCAGCGATCCGTGGTGCACCCCAATCCCTTCGAAGAAGAGGTTGAACTTGGACCCGAGGGTCTCGGCATTCACCCTGCTGTTGACGAAGATGAGGCTGGCGTCGTGCTCCTCCACCTGTTCGGCCATCCTGTTAAGGACCGCTGCCTGCTCCGGTGACGTGTAGAGGAGGCGGGCCAGTTCGTAGTCGTCCTCTACGGGGTCCGGAAGTTCGACGAAGTACCTGGTCTCCTTGTCCGCCCGTACCCGAAGGACCCGAACCTCTGACCTGGCACCTCCAAGGAAGGAGGCTAGCTCTGAGGCGTTCCCTACCGTAGCCGACAACCCAAGAACCCGGAAGTCACTTGCTAGTTTCCGCAATCTCTCCAGGCCGATGGCCAGCTGACTCCCCCTACGGTTGCCAGCAATCTGGTGCAGCTCATCCACCACGACCCAACGAACCTCTCGCAGATGCCTCCGCATCACGCTGCCCGGGAGGATCGCCTGAAGGGTTTCCGGCGTCGTGATGAGCATGTCCGGAGGCTTAGCGGCCTGTCGTCTTCTGTCCCTGGTGGGCGTGTCCCCATGCCTTACCTCCACAGTGAATCCCAGGGCCTCCGCCCAGAGGTCGATCCGCTTGAGCATGTCCCTGTTTAAGGCCCGAAGGGGAGTGATGTAGAGGAGGGAGATGCCTCTCCTATCATCCTCCCTCGGCATGAGGTCGAAGATAGGAAGTAGGACGGCCTCCGTTTTTCCGCTCCCAGTTGGGGCAATCAGCAGCAGGTCCTGTCCCGCCAGGACCCGAGGAATGGCTGCCTCCTGGGGTGGTGTGGCCCTATCGATTCCCATCCTCCTAAGAACATCCCTCACTTCCGGAGAGAGGCTCTCGAAGGGACTCTGGCCCATCGCCCTGGGAAGTACGCAGGGTAACTATAAGAACACGCTGCCGACTCTACGGATGCCCTCCGGGCGCCAAAGGAGACAGCCTCACGTTGAACCTCAGACTGAAAGTGATGATGTGAAAGGAAAGGTGCGGCTATGGAAGATTCGGAAAGGGAACTGAAAGGCCTCCTCCTGCCAGGGGATGCTGAGCCTCCAGAAGACGCACCCTCGGCGGCCGTGGCCCTCATCTTGAGAACATGGGGCGGCGAGTTGCAGATTCTGCTCATCCAGAGGGTAGACCGAGAGGGAGATCCATGGTCTGGGCAGATCGCACTGCCAGGGGGCATGAGGAACGCCGACGACGCCTCGCTCTCCCAGACTGCCCGGCGGGAGACCCTGGAGGAGGTCTCCATCGACGTGGAGGAGTCGTGTCTCTTCCTGGGAAGGCTCTCAGAGGTTCGGCCCGCTAACCTACCACAGATTCACGTGTTCCCGTTCGTCTACTCCCTACAGACGGAAACCCCTGTGATGGCGGGCCAAGAAGTGAAAGGGGCCTTCTGGTCCTCCCTCAAGGAGATTAGGCGCTCTGAGGGGTCCAGGAAGGTTAAGGTTCGGAATCATGAGCTTCTTGTTCCCTCCTTCCTCCACGAAGATAGAATCATCTGGGGCCTCACCTATCGTATTCTCACCAGGTTTCTCGAGTTGGGGGTTGATCCCTAGGAACCCTGCCTGCACAGTGGCGGAGTCCAGGAGCTCTCCTCAGCAGAGATAGGCACCTTTCCAGCCGCCAAGCAGGTCCTGCTAGGCGGGGCTCTTCTCGCTCAATCTCGAAGAGACGGCGCTGAGGCGTTCTCGGAGGACGCTGTCCATGGGCAGGACCATGTATCCTCCTTCCAGATCGCCGAGGACCGCACACTTGGAGGTATCCCAGAACCAGTAGTAGTGGGCGACGTAGGCGCACAGGATGGAGTCCAACAGGTCCTCGTACTCCTTTTTCCTGGCCTCCGTCACCCCATCGAGCTGTCTCTTCAGGACCTCACCCCTCACCGTCATAGCGGGTCTAGCCCTCCTTAGGTCCTCCAAGTAGAGCTGATACCTGCGAAACGCCTCTCTTCTGATGCTCCAGGGCCTTGCCCGTCCCCGGGCCTTGTACTTCAACCTCTCCGCAAGTCCGAACAGGACGATGCTCGCGGCGTGGGGGTAGGTCTCGAAGAAGGCCTTAGCACCTCTCCTTCTCCCCGAGGAGAGGGCGTGAACATAGCCCCGCCGCATCAGTTCGCTCGCTAGCCGCTCACCCTGAAATCCATCGTATCGGGCTAGGTTGGATCGGTTGACGGGATGCACGCCAGCCTTGTAGTCTCTGAAGACTGAGGCTGCCAGCCAATCGCAGACCCTCATGCCAGCGGGATTGCGGACCACCAGCGGAGCGTCGATCGCCACGAAGGCAGAAGAGCCGCCCGTTACGCTCTCCACGAAGTCGACTACTGCGCGGACACCCTTCAGATCGGCCCGCCAATCCCTCAGCGAAGCCCCCTCTTGATTCCCGGTTGCGATGGCGACCGCCGAGGTTCTCTTGGACGACCAGGCTAGGTCGACTCCCACGAAGTGCATGCTGCTACTTCCTTCGAGATTATCAGTCGTATATCAAGGACCTCAGGACCCGTCCCTCCGCCCTCCTCAGGTTCTTGCTCATGGCCGCCTTGCTGATGCCAACGACGTTGGCCAAGCCCGTCACGCTTATGCGGGCAGGGACCTCGTAGTATCCCGACTCTAGGGCAAGTCGTAATATCTCCCTCTGCCTCTCCGTGAGCCCCGTGGCCCATTCGGTGGTTGGGGGGACGTACCTGCTGAGGGACTTGACGTTGAAGGGNNTTGAGAACCCTCCCCAGGTCGTCCTCGTCTGCACAGAAGGATATGATACTTTCGTCCTCCCTAATGAGGGTGGGTATGCTCGGAAAGGCCTCGAGGTGGAGTTCCTTGAGGATGCCCGCTAGCACCCTCGTGGTCCTCTGCTTGATGAGGGCGGTGAACTCCTTTCTCGTCTCATCCCTCGCCAGCACCCGGAAGTAGTCTAGGTTGTACCTGGAGAGGAGTTCGGCCTCCCGCTCCCTCACCTCCTCCTCGTCGGGCATATCGGACTTCCTTCGAATCCTAACCGTCTGTGTAATGTACTCCTCATCGATGTCGAAGGTGTCCAGCACCTCCAGGAACTCGTTGTGCAGGAAGAAGCGGGGATTCAGCAAGCCCAAATCACACAGGTCGTCGGTATTGAAGGACAGAACCGCCTTCTGCAAGCCATCACCGTTTACATGTCAACCCTAATAGGAATATATAGGAACCGGTAAGAGACATCCGATAGCATGGCAGGAGAAGGAGAAGAAGGAGAAGACGTGTCCATCATAACCTGTGACCTTGAAGGGATAGTCCAGACCTTCTCGGATGGAGCCGCCAGTCTCTTCGGCTGGGATCCCGACGAGGTCATAGGAAAGCAGACAGTGGCGGTTTTCCACCAGCCGGAGGCCGTCGAGGAACTCGTCCCAAGACTCCTCAAACAGGCCGCCGAGGAAGGCCTCTTCGAGGAGGAGGTGACACTAGTGCAGAAGGATGGGAAGGAGTTTGTGGCTCGCCTGTCCGTTCGGCCGATGTATAGGGACGGGGAGATTATCGGCTACATGGGACGGACGTTGAAGGTGTAGTTAGATGGGGACCCCTGAACAGGGGGGCAAGGCGGCCTTGTGGCTGAAGGCCCTCAGGGCCCCCTTCCTAGTCGCCTCCCTCATACCCTTGGGAGTGGGGACCTCCGTGGCCTTTCTTCACCTGGGTGTCCTGGACTACTTCCTCCTCTTCCTGACGGTGGTTGGGGGCGCGTCCGTGCACCTGGCCACCAACATGCTCAACGACTACTACGACTTCAAGAGCGGCAACGACCTGGCTGTTGAGCATCAGAATCCCTTCGCTGGGGGCGGGAGGGTTCTGCCCACGGGCTTGATATCCACTAGGGCCCACTTCGTCGTAGCCTCCAGCTTCCTCGTCTTGGGTAGCCTCATCGGACTGTACTTGGTCATACTCAGGGGCTACCTGCTGCTAGTCATCGGCCTCGTAGGCGTGGCCTCTATATACTTCTACGTGGGCCCTCCGTTGAAGCTGGCCTACCATGGAGTTGGGGAGTTCTTCGTCGGCCTCAGCTTCGGGCCCCTGATCGTGCTGGGAACTTACCTGGTGCAGACGGGGAACCTCGACCTCGCCGCCGGACTGGCATCGATTCCCGCCGGCCTGCTGGTGACCGCCATCTTATGGATCAACGAGTTCCCCGACGTGGAGGCGGACCTGTCGGTAGGCAAGCGAACGCTGATGGCCAGGCTCGGGAGAAGGTCCTCCATCATAGTCTATGAGGGCCTACTGGTCGCAGCCTATCTCATAACGGTGGTCGCCGCCCTCCTAGCCCTCCTTCCCATCTTGACCCTCCTATCCCTGCTCAGCCTCCCCATCGCCATCAAGGCTGCAGTGCATCTTAGAGTCCACTATGAAGACCCCCACGCCATGATACCGGCCAACGCCATGACAGTCATNNGCTGCTGCAGATTGGAGGGCTACTCGTCGCCTCCTTCCTATAAGCCAAGGACTCTGGGCTCCGCCATCAGAACTAAGAGGCCCTCAGTCGGAACTGGCGACAACCTTCATGCCGATATTGGCCAGGAGCTTACCGTAGTCCTCATCGTCCATCCAGGGAACCCGTAGGTACTCCAGGATGTCTTCCTCCTTCATCCCTATCCGTCGCGCCTCCTTCACGGCGACCTTATAGGCCTCTATCTCCGTGGGCAGATCTGGATAGTCAATGCCCTCCGGGAAGAACTTCCTGCCGTCCAAGAACTGCTTCACGTGCACAAGCTCGTGAATGATGTCCAGGTAGATCTCCCGCTCTTCCCCGTTCTTCAGGTAGTAAGTGCTCACCATGAGGTGGCCATCCTCCTCGCTGACCCCCATGAATCCGAAGCGGGAGGAGAAGAACTCGACCTTGAGGCCATTCAGCACCTCCTCCGTATTGTCGCCGAACCGATCTCGAACTGCCTGGACCTTATCGAATCCCTGGAAGTAGTCGACGAACTTGTGCAGCCTGATGGGGGCGTCTCGTCGGATGGTGACTCCTAGCATGCCTCTCGCAGAAGGGCGACCTTCTTTTTGGCCCTTTCGGGGGCTCACAGGCCCGAGGATGACCGCGGGGTGTCATGGAGGTTCAGGTATGGCGGTGATTGAACTTCCAAGTAGCATTCAGGAAGGTTCATGTAACGCCGGGCTCTAACTCTCCGAAGAGGTGATTGATTGGTCGAGGATATCGTAGTGAGAAAGGCACCTGCTTTTACGGGGGCCTTTCTCGAGGGTCCCACGTATGACGAATTCAGTGATGAGGCCTTTGGCCAGGTCTACAAGAGGCTGGAGCAATGGCTGGCCAGGAGCGGTCTCCGGCCAGGGAGGTGGATCTCCAACTTCTACGGGTCCCCCGACGCTCCGGGGGAGCAGGGACGAAGTGAGGCCTGCGTATCTTTCGAGGGAGATCGCCCTCCCTCCGAGGGGGTGGATGTGAAGGAGGTGCCGGAGGAACTCGTAGCGACCCTCACTACAACCCTGGACAAGGTGGAGAGGCCGGAAGACGTCTACGAGAGGATGTACCAATGGATAGAGGAGGAGGGGTACTCACCGACGGGCTCTCCCTTCGCTCGGGAGATTTACAGCGTGAATCCCTGGGAGACGGAGGCATCGGAGACGGAGGTCGAGTTCCAAATACCCGTGAAGAGGTCGGACTAGCATGGCGATTGTGGGCTGACGCCCCTGCTGGAAAAGATCTACCCTGCACGACTCTTCGGACGGATCACACCTAAGGAGCTCGTGTAGCCGTGGACGTAGGTTATCTCCCCCACGGGGCCAATCTCGCCGTTGCAGAAGAAGCCTCCCATGGGGATGGGACCCAAAGCGTCCAAGATGAGCCCGCTATCGTGACCCTCGAAGCCGTAGAGGTGGACTCCTCGGCCCGTACACGAGAATAGCAGCGCAGCAGCATCTGACGGCGTCGGCGCGACTGGTTTGTACTCTGAGAGGAGCGAGGTGAGCTCGTCTCGGGCGGTCCGCGCTTCTCGGAGCTGGAGGCGCACCATCTGGCCTTCGTGGAACGTATGTCCGACACGCAGGACGTTAGAGGCGTGGTCCGCGCCCAGGATATTTCGTACGAGGTAGCCGCCGTCGTAGGTCTTCTCGCCCTCCTTCTCGTGAGCCTCCATGGCAACACCGACGAAGAGGGAGTGTCTGGCGAGCTCCATGTCCTGCTCGGGAAGGGAACCGATGATCTCGAGGACGCGAGAGAGGGCGGGCTTCCCGTCCAGCTGAAATATGTCTGGTCCCGCGGCGCGCGTGACCTTCAACGCTGGTCCCACGGGCCTACACCCCTGGGCGACGATGATGTCCAGATCCACATCCCCCCACAGGGCAACTCCAGCAGCTCCCTCGAAATAGGACCGATCGTCGACGAAGACCGCCATCGAGTCGGGGACTTCACCGCCGCTGCTCAGTCCGCCCACCTTCCTGCCATCAGGAAAGGCCTGATCGAGGGCCGTCACCAACTCATCCGCTGGCATGGTGAAGGGATGGACGAAGAGGAGGAAGTGTATAGCCTCATCGTCGGGGGCCCCGATGAGACGGCGCCACCTTCGGGGACTTATGTCCACCTCGGCAAGGCGTTGAGCGTCGATGTGGAAGGGACTGAGTTCGACGCCCGGCATGATGCCACCCATCAGCGCCAAGGCGGGTCGGCTCTCCGCTTCGTCACCCGAACCAATGACTCCGGCCCCAGTGCTACCTACGAGCGTCCTAGGGGATAGTACACGCGAAATCTCGGTGGGGATGGCATCGAAATCCTCCGTAAGCTCAGGGGCCGCGAACGCTAAGACCAGGTCGGCACGGGCGGACCGGATCCACCATCGGACAATGATGGGATGCGCCGCGTTTGAGGTTTTGGCTAACCGAGATGTGTCTCCCCTGGGATCTCTTGCCTCCCTACAGGGCCGCCAGCCTCGAATTCGATGGCCCAGCTGAGGAGAGGTATGAGGACGCGACGCATTGACTGGCCTTCCATCGTCAGCCGATACTCTACTTTCGGCGGAATCTGGTCGAAGGCTTCTCGATGAACTAGTCCGAGGGTCACTAGCTCCTTCAAACGGTCAGCTAGGGTTCGCGAGCTAATGAACTTGAGATGCGCATGAATTTCGTTGAACCGCATTCTGTCGCTGTTGCCCAGAACGGCGATTATGAAGAGGGTCCACTTCTTCCCAAGCACGCCCATGAGCCTATCCAGCGGGTAGATGCAGTACTCCTCACTACCTTCGCGTATGACGCAGACCGGATCGAGCTCCGTCCTTCTAGGGCTCGCTTTACTCGAGTGCAGCGACTGCAAGCCTCCTCACCGTACGCTTATATGGCTGCGTTGCGCATTTACTTTACGGAATAAAGTGAGGTAGTGGGTTTTGGTCCGGGAATCTAGATACGACGGTCGACCCCTCTATACCTGTGAGGAGTGCGGACTTGGTTACGATGACCGCGCCATGGCGGAAGAGTGTGAGGGCTATTGCTCCACTCACCAGTCCTGTTCCCTAAAGATAACGCGGCATGCCGTGCGCACTCCAGACTTGCCTCAATAAGGGTTTGCGGAAGCCCAGATGCCAAAGTGTTATATCCAGCCCCATAGTGGCTTTCAGGGTGCCCGGTGAAAGTTCCCTCGAGATCTCCGGCCTCTCCAAGTCCTTCGACGGACTGAAAGCAGTCGACTCCCTCAGCCTGGAAGTTAGGAAGGGTGAGATTTACGGCTTCCTCGGTCCTAACGGCGCGGGGAAGACGACGACCATCAAGATGGTTCTTGGGCTCACCTATCCCGATGGAGGAAGGGTTCTCATCGACGGCAAGGACTTGTCACAGGAGCCTCACGAGATCAAGAGGAGAATCGGCTTCATGCCGGAGCGAGTGGCCTTCTACAACAACCTCACCGCCCTTCAGAATCTGGAGTTCTATGCACGTCTCAAGGGGCGGCGGGAGGAAGCTCTTCTTGACCTACTGGATTCAGTGGGATTGAAGGACTCTGTCCACCAGAAAGTGGGCACTTTCTCCAAGGGGATGGTGCAGCTTCTAGGAGTCGCTCAGGCCATGATGGGGCATCCCGCCCTCTTGATACTTGACGAACCTACAATAGGACTCGACCCGAATTGGACGCGAGTGGTCAAGGATCGCGTCAAGGAGGCTAACGCTTCTGGCGCAAGCGTCTTCTTCTCCTCCCACATACTCAGTGAAGTCCAGGAACTGGCGGACCGTGTCGGAATACTTAACAAGGGAGGGCTGCTGGCCCAGGATACGGTCGAGAATCTTGGCAGCAGGTTGGATATAAAGCCGCGCCTCAGGATTTCATTTGACGGCAAACCGGCTGCCGCGGAACAAGCCCTGCGGAGTCTTGACGGGATAGAGGCCATAGAATTCCGTGAGGGCGAGCTGGTCGTAGTTTCTGAACCCGGGACGAGGACAAGTGTCCTATCTGAGCTCGAGAAAGCGGGGATACACGTGAGGGACTTCAGGACTGAAGAGGCCTCCCTGGAGGAGGTCTTCTTGAGATATACGACGAGTGCGGCGGAGTCGATCC
>JABAOH010003385.1_pt1 | contig 19697 bp, 19 predicted proteins | sample 7062181 | NCBI WGS metagenome assembly JABAOH01 (sample SAMN14538630, study PRJNA623070) | marine sediment metagenome | biome: marine biome [ENVO:00000428]; feature: marine pelagic biome [ENVO:01000023]; material: deep marine sediment [ENVO:00002113]; isolation source: pool of 5 deep marine... | reverse complement strand
TGAATAAAATCACCTCGTAATTTATAATTCTTAATATAATTCTAAATTTATAAAGCTTATCTAAAACTAAAGTTTAAATTCTTAATTTTTTATATAAAAGCTATGATTGAAGAAACTTCTTATCAACCGCCTCAAGGATTACCCTTTGACTCTACAGGTTCTTTTGATGGTGATAAAAGAAAATATGAAAGTATAAGATTTGAACTATATGTAAAAAGGGCGAATACATATAAAGAAAGCCCACTAAAAAGCGTAATATCTAAAATCAGTATGATGAAAATTAAAGAAATAGGAAAATTAGATGAATTTTTTGGTATTGAAGACCTTCTTACATTGGGAATAAATAATCCTTTTGAATGGGTAAGAATAGTTAGAAGGATGAGTATTGGAGAAACATTATTTTAAATTATTATCTCGTGAATTCAGTTAATCTGCTTTCTCCAAAAAATTTTATTTTAGTTGCTTTAATAGAACCAGAAATTCCTAAAACTCTGAAAACAACTTTTGTATCTCCTGTTCTTTGGATTAGAGCTAAGGCAGCTCTTACTCCTTCTACACTTTCATGAGAGCACCTTATTATTCCCATCTGCCTTTTTTCATCATAAGTATCTTTAATAATTCTTATCTCAGCTTTTGATGTTCCAGTTTCTCCTAAAAAGTTTAAAAAGGAGTGCCATATTGTGTTAATCAAGTCTTGTAGTAATACTTTTTCTTCGGAAATTACATGAAAAGCTAAATACCTTCTTCTACCTCTCAAACTTGGAGGCAATGGTTTTGGTCTTTTTTCTTCAGCCATATAATCACTTCTTTTTCACCTTATCGTAGATCCACACTATTATACAAGATATTAAATAATTGTATGCTAAATCAATAGTACTAACAACTCCTTCTGCTAAAACTCCCCAAAAACTAATTAAAAACGATGTATTTGGAGAGAATTTGAATATCACAAAAAACATCATAGTAAATGGACGAAAGATTAAAGGAATTATCACGCTTTGAGTTAAACCTGTAATAAAATATTGTATTATAGGTAAGATTATTAGTATTAAAACCTTTTTCCATGTTGGCTTAAAAAATTTTTTCAACATTTAATCACTCAACTATTTCAACACCCTCTGTTATTCTCTTACCTTCTAAAGTTTTTTGGTTTTCACGAATAATATCTAATGGAACAGAACTCATGGATAAGAAAGCTTTTCCAATTTCCATTCCAAGAACATTCGCTATTGATATTAAATCTCTTGGATTTCTCATTTCCCATACAGACTGGGCACCAGAGCATATAATCATAGGAGTTCTAAAGTGATTACAAAGTTTGATGTTTTTAGCTATATGATTAAGTATGTAGGATCTAGGCCTTCTGTAACTGTGTAGAATTTCCCTAAAATTTATCTCAATTGCAACTTTGTTTCTTGTAGCAGACTCCAAACAAGGCTTATCTAACCCACTATCAATTCTTCCAGCTTCAGGATGAGATAATATATCAACTCTGGAATCTCCGCAAGCAGCCCTGTTAATAGAATAATCTCCACCACTTACAATCACTATCATTACTTTTTCTCTAACTTTGCTTATTATATCTTTTAATTCTCCCACATCTTTTGCTTGTATGTTTACTCCAAGATAAACTTCTATGTCAGTTTTTATTTTATTTATTTCACCTTTTAATTCATTCAGTTTTTCCAGATCTCGGTAATTATCACAAATAGCTATTCCTGAATATCCCAATTTTTTTGCAAAGTCTATTGTCTGTTCAATTGTGCTTTCTCCACCCGATAAATTGCTCTGAATATGTAAATCGTAAAATTTCATGTTTTTACCTTTATAGAGTTTAGTTTGTATATTTAAAAATTAAGATTAAATTGTTTTTACTAACTGTCTTTTTGAAACTAATATGTCTCCCCTCATAACAGTTTTTCTTTTTGAAACTTTTGCTATTTGAACTGCACCTCTTAAAACATCCATTGCAAACCTTTCTGTTATTCTTCTCATTTCCTTTTTTGCATTATCAGATATCTTCATAGATGGTTGAATTTTTCTCACCATTCTTTTGAAGGGCGCTCTTGGAAGTTCTGGCATTAAAATCACCTTTTTTAGCTTTTAATACTTCCATTTTGGAAGTTTTGACTTCCAAATATTCCCTAATATCTATTAAAACTTCCAATTTATAATTCTTACTGTTTCTAATATGGAAAAAACTAGCGATAGATTTAAATATTTATTATGTATTCTTACAAATTAAGCGATGATAAAACATCGTGGAGGCGATAAATATGGCCGAAGATGAATGGGAAGAAGAAACTGAAGAAGACTCTGAAGATGAAGAATGGTAAGACCCACCAAAACCAAAACATATGTTTCGGTGAAAATCCGAATTTACTGACTTAGTCAGCATATGTTGGTGAAAGGTCAGTAGATGATGAGTACTTCTTTACAAATTTTTTGAAGGAAACAATTCTCTAAATAAAATTTGAGGTGAAAAAAGTGGCAGCAAGAAGAAGAAAGACAAAAAGAAAGACAACAAGAAGAAGGAAAAAGAAAGAAGAGGAAGAGTGGTAGGTTGTTTCTTTCTTTAAATTAGATATTCATTTTTGGGTGTCATTCGACACCCTTCTTTTTTAAATAAATGTACTTCTTATTTAAGTACAAGTTTTAAAATTTTATTATGAAAAAAAGGATTAGAAAATTTTCAATATTCTTTTTAATGATGTTAATTTTTGCAATTTTCGAAGATATGCTTGCAGCATCTGTTTCTGGAGCAATATTAATTATTGAGACACTACCACTTATTTTTTTAATTGCGTTAATCTTCACACTCCTTACAGAACTAATAGAAGAACATTTTGAATACGGTAGACAGCCTCTAGAAAAAATCATAGATAAGACATTTGCCCATTTGAGAAAACATAATATAAAGCCTACTTATGAAAATGTGAAAAAACATATGAAGAAACATGTCAGAATGTCACACAGACGATTGAAATGAATTGTTTATAGTTTCTCTTTCTTTTTAACTTTTTTCAACTTGAACTTTTTTGATTTAACTTTATAATCTTTGGCAAAATAATAAGGTGTAAATAGCAAAGCAAGTACTGCAATACCAATAAATAAAATTCCAAGTACAATGAAAACAGTTATTGTAATAAGACCTAAAGCAATGAAACCCACTATTCCCAATAAAATTAGAGCTAGTATAAGTCCTAGACCTCTTAAATAAGTTTTTATTTTCTCTTTCATAATCATCTCCTGAGCATGTTTCTAGCCAGTGCCCCGCCTAAACTAACACCGACTCCAGCAGCAAGAGCAGCGTTTGGATTTATTCCAAGTTCTGCAGCTAATTTTTCTTTTGTCATACTTTGAAGTACAACTCTACCTGGTCCGGTAAGTCTTGCTAATAATATTCCTTGACCACCAAACAAAGCAGTCTTAATACCACCTGGCCTTTGTACGTCATAATTAATTGTAGGATCAAAACCCACTATATGACTTGTTGCAACTTGTATAGATTGTCTAGCTTTTAGTTTATATTCAATTAAATCTCCAACAGCATGTATAAAAACTTTTCCTGGCCCAGTAAGTTTTTGTAAAATAAAACCTTCTCCTCCAAAAAACGCAGCACCAATTTTAGCAAACTTAAAATTTATAGTCACATCATCTTCAGCGCACAAAAAAGCTCCTCTTTCTGTAATAAAACTATTTCTAGTTGGTATTTCAATTACTTTGATTTTTCCAGGAAGATCTCCAGCAAATCCAACTAAGCCCGTGCCTTCTTGACATGTGAAATCTGCCACAAAAAAACTTTCTTTTGCTATGACTCTTCTTATCGCTGCTCCAAAACCACCTTTTACTTTGGCTTCCATTTTTACATTTTCAGATTTGAAAACAAGTCTTCCGGCCTCAGAATAAACGGACTCGCCTCTTTTCAATTCTATATTGACTATCTGAAGATTATCTCCAATAATTTTATATTTCATACTAAAAAGTTAGTAAAAACTAATATATTAACTTTCTTTTCTAGATTTTTTTCCAGCAGAAGTTAATCCTCTAAATACTCTTTTTCTATGAGAAGGCTTGCAAATCCAATTTAATTTTTGATCGTTTTTAATACAAGAATGATTAGGATCAACTAAAATCACCTCAAACCATTTTTGTTTCCCATCTTCAGCAACATAATATGAATTTAAGACTTGCAGATTAGGGAATTTTCTTGCAACTCTCATTTCTGCAATGTGTTGTAAGTTCATTTTTGATGTCATCTTCATTAATCCAGTTTTCCCAGGTTTTCTCCCACCCATTGGCTTCTCTCTTTTACTAGAACCTTTACCAATTCTTATTCTTGCCAAGACAAAACCTTGTTTAGCTTTATAACCTAGAGAATGTGCTCTGTCTAATTTTGTTGGCCTCTCAATTCTAATTATAACTGGTTCAGTTCTCCAAGAAATTAATCTATCTTTAATTAATTTTTTATATTCTGAATTTTTTCTTAATTTTCTAAAGTACTTATACATCCCCATCTCACATCACCCAGAGGTTTCAAGCTAATTACTTATATACATTAAACATAAATGTTTTTATTCTTTATGGTATTAGAAAGCTTTTTATACTAATAATATTATAAAAGTTCTTAGGTGAATTGATGGGAATAGCTAAAGTAATTTTAGGAATAATTTTAATCATAATAGGATTATGGCTATGGGCTCCATACCCATATGGGAGATGGTGGTGGCCATACTTTATAAACGTCATACTAGGTGTTTTGCCAATATTCCTTATATTCATAGGTGCAATATTGGTCTGGATAGAATCAGAAGAAATAAAAATGGAAAGACCTAGAAGACCATCTAGAAGACCACCTAGAAGACGAAGAAGATAAATCATATCCTAAGTTTTTTTATTTCTCTTTCTTTTATACTTATTACTATTAATTTTCTTTTCAATTTTCTACCATATTTTACTTTAGTCTTTCTTTTTGCGTCTGAATATCTAGCAGTTAATTGTGCAGCTATTTCTATTGCTTTTTTTGTTTTAGGGCCTTGAAGAATTGTTGTTGGACTTCCTATGTTTGGAACTTCAAAAATATAATCTGTTTTTTGTTTTAATTCTAATAATTTTTTGTTTTCTTCTTTATTTCTCCCAACAATTATTTTATTGTTTTTAAATCTGAAGTGTCTTCCAAGTTTTAAAAGTTCTAAATCTCTTCTTGTTACCCTTTTTTTATTTTTTAACAAATCTCTTATTTTTTTAGCATATTCTTTGTATGTTAATAAACAACCACCAGAAGGATAAGGATATTTTTTTATTTTAAATTTCTTTGCTAATTTCATTTGTTTGTCTCGTCTCCTACCAATAATATTTAATAATCTACTTCTATTAACCCATTTTTTCTCAGCTTCAGTAATTGGTAATAGTTTTGAAGATAAAGGTCTTAACAATTTTCTTTTTAATCCATTTTCCATTTCAATTAGTTTCAGAGCTTTTTTGTTTTGGCTCATTGGTCTTTCTCCAAGAACTTCCCCTGTAAAAATAAATTTTGCATTTATTTTTTTAGCATACTTTTTAGCTTCTTTTAGCATTAAGATTTTACAGTCTATACATGGATTCATTTCAGAACCGTATCCATGTTTTGGATTTCTAAGCATTTTTATATAATCTTTAGTAATATCAATTTTTTTCAGTTTTAATTTTAATTGTTTCGATATTTTAATTGCATTCTTAGGTGGAAAAAAAGGAGTATAAAAATTTATTAACTCTACTTTTACTCCTTGCTCCTGGATTAGTTTTGCAGCTAGTATAGAATCTAAACCACCTGAAAACAATCCCAATGCTTTTTTCATCACAATATATAGAATTTATCTTTTATTTAACTTCCTAATTATCAATACTAAAACAATAATCTCAGCTATAGAAATTATCACAAAAATAACAAACGGAATAGTAACTTCTAACAAATAAGGCATTGTATACCAAGCCATTGCAAGACATCTTAACCCACACCCACCACCGCACCTGCAAGGACTGCTATAATCATTCAATCTTTCGTCACACCATTCTATATTATAAATATTTTGAGAAACAAGGTTTTGATCTCCCACATCAATAATCTTGTCCTTGTTCACATCAGCAACTCTATCGTATCCTGATTGACAACATTCTGTATTAAGATGATCTTGAACTCTTTCCAAAAGAATCTCACATGATGTTGGTTCTCCGGGCAATAGACAACAACATGTTTCTCCCGAAGAACAACCATTATCTTCAGAAACCTCTCCCGGCTCGCAACTAGATTTACACTCTCCAGATTCACGTTCTAAATCCAGACATAGATCATTACAAATTCTGTTATGCTCTTCAACTATCTCATTTTCTGTTAAAGCATAGTTGTATATCTTGACTTCATCTATGATTCCGTTGAAAGTTCGATTTAAGTCTTCCCTATTACCTATGTATAAGTTTTCATTAGTTGGATTAAGAGTAAGTATAGATCTTTTATTTGTCATCAGACCATTGACAAACCAATACAAACCAGAAGTATTTTGCATCAATGCTATATGATTCCAACCATCATAAATAATCGTGTTGTCACCAGAATCAAATTGAGTGGCAGAGTTTAACCAGAACCTGAATTCATCCGTGCAATGTCCTATTACGTCGCAAGTGTATATTGCCCACCCACCGCCAGCCTGTCCTTTGTCTAAAACCCTTCCTAAACTATCTTCACCAGCGTTATAAGGTTTAACCCATGCCATGAAAGTATAGGTTGATGTGGGTGAGTCTAGACTAAGGCTATCGCTGACAAAGACATAATCATTATTACCATCAAAGCTTAAACAAGAACCAGATTTGCAATCAGTAGACGACCAAATAGCCCCATTGATTATACCATCGTTGTTGAAACTGGAAGAATCAACTGCTGTACCAGAACCTTCATCAAATTTCCAATAGCCAATTAAATTGTTTTTGATGTATTCATTCATTATTTCATTCGGATTCAGTGCTCCGTCCCATATCTTGACTTCATCTATGATTCCATTAAATTGTCTTTCATCGGTAGGATTATTACCTATCAAGACATCATTAGCAGTAGCAACCATAGCTCCAGTTAAGGTTTTGATGCCTTTTTGTGTACCGTTGAGGTAAATTTGGCTATGTGTACTGTTCCAGACCCCTACTACATGATACCATTGATTGAGAGAGATGCTATTTGTCCCTGAATTAACACAATCTTCACCAGAACCTGTGTCAAGACAAAGTAGAGCAGAGTAAGGAGCAATAGTATATGCAGAATTAGCTAATTCAAGAGCATAAGGTTGTGCAGATCTTCCAGATTCTTTTGAAACTATTCTTGGATAATCAGAGGACCAAGATGTAGGATAGACCCAAGCTCCTATGGTGATTGCATCATTTATATCTAAGGTAGAATCATCATTAATTTTAATATAATCGTTAACCCCATCAAAATAATAAGCACTACCCAACTTACCTGGCGTAGTAGAAGGACAGTTGGTGCAACTTCCATCATTACCATACGTGGAAGAATCTAGCATATTTCCTTCAAACTTCCAGTAACCTACTAATTCTGGTTCTAATATTGGTTCCCCCCAATTAATTACGATCAGGTCTGTAGCACCTGTGATAGTTATGTTCTTACTTCCACTGTAATAATTCCATCCATCACCTTCATCTTTTTTAATTCCATCTATATGAACTTCTGTTGGCATACCTCTATCTGTCACGTCTCGAATGAAGGTTGTTGAAGGACCTGTAAGTTCGCTCGTGTCCAATTTTACTCTTAATGTGTCTCCTTCAATAATAGTGTTAGTAATGAAACCATCAGATACATACAGAAAATAATCTGTATCATAGTCATAATGCTTTAAAAATGCTAAAGCTATAGATATGTAATAATCAAGTCCATAGAGTCCTTGTTTTGCACCAAATGTTGGGCTCCAAACAATACTTTCAAGTAGTACCGATGGTCTGTCATCTTCCCAACCTCCATAATAATGTGCCGTACTATCATGCCCAGCTTTCCAAATTCCATTAACTCTGTCTATAGGTTTATTACAACCATTATTGCAACTCGCAATAAAACGACCCCAATGTTGCAAATTTGCGAATGTATCAGCTGCTTGATAGACAGCATATTCTATGAATGATGAGAAAGGCCAATGTGATGCTGGCGAATGAGACATTATATTTGGATACCAGCAACAACCTTCATGCATGTTAACGTATATTTTTGGTTTTTTGCTTTTAATTAAATCTATTAGTGCCAATACTTCGGGTTCCTCGGTGTCTGCTCCTGGCGGGAAATGACGGTTTAAGTTACAACAGTGTTCATGACAATCCCATGTTACGGATTGAGGTGTTGTTACTGGTGTGTCATCAGACCATAGTAATTCAACTTGAAATTTTTCTGAGTTCACCGAGAAAACACCAGCATTTATGTCTGGATCGTCAGTGGTGACATAACATCTTCTATCTTCTACTCCACTCCCTGTAGATAAACCATGAGTAATCCAACTACCATTAACTACACTTGCTGTTCCGGCTTTATTGTAACCATCCGGTTCTAATATGCTTCTTGAATTAAATCTTCTATTTCTCACGAATGCGTCAGGATTTAAAACTGGAATTATTATTACTTTGTATTGATCTAATTTTGCCTTCCAAGATGGATCATATCTATAGTATTCTATCAGTAATTCAGCTAACCTTAAACCTGAGAAGGCCGTTGTTTTTTCGTTTCCATGTATGCATCCATCAATCAATGCATAGCGATTACCTTTGCCTATAATAATAGCATTTATGTCTTTTCCTTCAAGGCTTTGACCGATAACCTCTTTTTCAGCAATATCACTATTTTCATCGACTAGAGTAAAAATGAAATTGTTTACCCATTCTAGATCATACCATCTTGTTACGTTACTCATCCATCTCGCATACTTACCCGTTGGGAAGTCCTCAACCATCTTAACTGCCGGGAAAATATGCCAGATACCTGCCAATTCACTATCGTCACTTGTTGCCATTAGGTCCATCACATAGAAGCCATTATCACCGTTACCACCATATTTAAAGATAGCTACATTATCACTATCAACTTCTGCAATCTTTGTTATTGGTTCGTCCGAGGCAAACTGGCTCGCTGAAAAAACCCGTAAATCACCATCATTACTGCTAACACCACGATGAAATATTGCTTTATCACCTTCTCGAAAGTTCCCTCGGTTCATCAGGTATGTTATGTTTGAAGTCTTAACTAGACTAGACTTAACTAGACTAGAAGAGTATTCTGGATAATAATATTTTTCAAAATCCCATCCATGTGAAATAACTACATGATCAGCTGCGAACTCCACGACTGCTTGAGGATTATTTACAGAACTTGTACCAGCGAAAGAAATTATTGCATCCACATCATCGAAATCACTTGCATCTACTTCGGAGGGGCGTATTGGTTTATAACATATTTCTAAATTATCGAGCATCGTATAGATATTGTTTATCTGGGAAGGGCTTCCATCAGTCTGATTACCAATTACTGCAAAACTGCACGCGGCAGCCAAAGCTCCTTCAGAAATACAAAAGGAACAAAAAAGAAATACTATTGTAAAAAAGGATAATTTTTTCATAATAACAATTAGTTAATTCTGTATTTAATAATTATAGAAATAAATAATTCTAACAACAATTCTTAATATGAAAATTTTTTCTTTATCTTCCTTAAAAATTCAAGAAAAAGGCTTGATAGAGACTGTAGAGAAATCTTTAAATATAACTACTTATAAGTAATTAATATGGTAAAAATGAGCAAAAATAAGATATTATTATATTCATCTATTCTTTTGACTCTTTTAGTTGTGAGTAGCCCAATTGCAAAATGCGAAAATTCTAATGCTCCAATGAGAATGAATGAATTTGATCCAGAATATGAATATCTAGTTAATGATGTTAGAGTCGCACCAGACGATTCTCCAATGATAATTGCAGCAACTGAACCAACACATCAACAGACCAGTGAGTTTATGATAGGTGATGTGTCTGTTGCAATAATTTTAATGGAAAGTAATGGTTCTATAGATCCTAATTTAGAGGATTGGGATGATTGGAGAATTGATAAAGTAGTTTCTGAAGTTCAAAATGGTTTGAATTGGTTGGCTGAAAAAGAACCCAGAGCAAATCTAGAATGGACTTATCATACTTATGTTATAGAAACTAGTTACGAACCGATAAACCGTACAACTAGTGAAGATAATGTGGAATTATGGGTGAACGAGGCAATGGAATCTTTTGGTTTTACATCAGGTAGTTATTGGGAAAGAGTGAGAAGTTTTGATAATGATCTTAGAAATTCAGATGGAACAGATTGGGCATTCACCATTTTTGTTGTAGATTCTTTGAATGACACTAATGGCAGGTTTGCTGACAATTCTTTTGCTTTTGCATTTCCTGGCGGTCCACTTTTTGTTATGACATATGACAATGGTTATTTCGAAATAGATAGAATGGATGCTGTTGTTGCTCATGAAACAGGTCACATTTTTAGAGCAGCAGATGAGTTTAGATATTTTTGTAAGGATGAAAGCTATTGTTATAGAGAATATGGATTTTTGCAAGTAGAGAATCAAAACTGTAACATAGATGCTTGTTTGTCTGATGTTCCCTGTATAATGAGAGGAGGACCTGATCCATTTACAAGTGGAAGTATATGTGATTATACAAGAGGTCAGGTAGGTTGGAGAGACGAGGATGAGGATAATATTCTTGATGCAATAGATTCAGACTATAATCTAGGTTCTGATACAGATGGAGATGGTATTGTTGATAATTGGGACAATTGCCCTTATGTTTCAAACTTAGGCCAAGAAGATACAGATTTAGATGGTATAGGTGATGTCTGCGATAATTGTCCTAATGATAGCAATCCAGATCAAATAGATACAGATTTAGATGGTATAGGTGATGTCTGCGATAATTGTCCTAACGCCCCAGGAATCCCCGAGTTATTAGGATGTCCAAGAATTGGCGGCGGTGGCGGCGGTTGTGGTGGAAGATGTTTTTTAATGGCATGGTAGCTATAGAAAAAATATATATCATTTCTTTTTATGTAACTTACTAATTATCAATCCCAATACTAAAATCTCAATCAAAGCCAGAATAACAAAACTAACAAACGGAATCACAACTTCCATTAAATATGGCATTGTATACCATGCCATTTTCAGAGGTCCTGGTATTCTGTTATATCCCTCTATAACAAAATCAAATCTATCGCCAGAACAATCAGCATATATTAACTTAATATTTTCACTTGGGAATGTTTGTATTCTCATATCATCACTTTCTACCAAGTATGACAACACATCTCCATGTTTAGAATGGACAGCTGATATCAATTCACATTCTTTCCCTGATTCATCCGTCAGCTTAACATAATCAATATGACTTCCATCCAATGGAATATAAGCAGCCTCATCTAGTATGATTTCATAGTTTCCATTGATTACTTTCATATTGAAACTAGTAGTAACCGTCTTATCCTGATACTCAGGAGCATGTATGTCCAGTTTTTCAATTTCAACAAACTCTTCACCATTCCACACCTTGAGGATTGGACAACCACCTCCACCACAACTGCAAGGACTGCTATAATCACTCAATCTTTCATCACACCATGTCTCATCTCCTGCATCTCTATGTCCAACAACAATACTCATGTCTATCACATTAATATCACCATCCTTGTTCACATCAGCAACTGTATCGTATCCTGATTGACAACATTCTGTATTAAGATGATCTTGAACTCTTTCCAAAAGAATCTCACATGATGTTGGTTCTCCGGGCAAGCAACAACACGTTTCACCAACATCACAACCCGTTTCATCTATATCTTCTTCTAGTTCTCCACAAACCTCTTCACCATTGCTAAAAATAATGTTAATATTTCTACTTCCCCAATCAGAATCAAGATATGGACTATCAAATTTCTTATATAAAAATGAATCACCCTCTATTGTATATATTGTAGGAGATACTATTGTTTCACCAAAAGTATTTTCATAAGTCACACTATCTCCAGAAACTGTCAAAGCGTTATCTTTTATGTCTGACTTGAATGAACTAAATGATTGCCCATAGTCATCAGCGTCTCTTACCTCTACTAATATTCTACCATTAGATAATTCTTTAATTGCAACAAATGTTTTATCTTCTTGAACAAATGTCCATCCATCTTCATAAACTGGTGTTACACCAACATAATTTATTGTCTCGCTTCGAGATGTTATCAAAATATTTTTCTTTTGAACTGCATCTGCCTCATCATACGCAGGATCTCCATCTAGTTCATATTCATCTCCTGAAAAAATTACCTTTCTTGGTGATGTACCAAAACTAATGTCCCAAATATGTGATCTGCAGCCTGTGCGTGTATCACACATATACCTATCAGGATAATCGCCTTGTGCTGTTGCTAGAACAGCATGTGGAGTTACATAGAAATAGGTAGGTATATTATTATATGTATAAGAGAGTTTTCTTCTAGATTTAAACACAAAAGGTTCTTTATTCGCTTTTGCCAAATCTAAAATATTCCTTGGCACTTCATACGAAGAAAACATAGCAAATATTCTTGGGAACGGTGTACTTTCATAATCACCAGGTGTATCAAAATAAATTTGAGAAATCCTATAAATATAGTCACTACTTTGGTCAACAACTTTATCGCCATAATATCTGTAAAACGGACCTCCTCTCATTCCAGCAACATTAATTACTGCATGTTCAGCAAGCAACATGTCTAAAACAGTCTTTGCTTTGCTTCTCAAGGTGCTACTTGGAGCAAAGTCATAAAGATTCCATAAAACACGAAATTCTGAACCCATATAAGTTGGTGAATTAAATTCGCGGTAATGATATTCTAACTTATCATCAAGAAAATCAATGAGCCACTGCTCGTTAGCTGTATTGTCTCCTCCAGTTATTACATTTCCGAAATAGCCAGCAGAAGCTATCATAGCATTGTGATTTTCTGAATAACACAGCGGTTCTCCTTCTCTTCCTTCTAATTGGCATGTGGGAGTACCAGCTCTAAATTCTAAAACATCTCTCATATTGTTTCTTGCTGCATCTGTTAATCTTGGATCATCTCTGAATTGAAAATAAGCGCGAATAATAAATGTAGTAACAAAATCATAGTCATAACCGTTAGGATTAGGATATTTTTCATAGTAGTGTTCCTCTTCTGATGGTTTAATCTCTTTCTCAGTTCCTTCTCTGTCTGTTACTTGTTCGAACCATTCATTAGCATCGTCAACTCTATAATTAAGCCACATTCTTGATATTGCAACCATGGTACCCATTTCCCACCACTCTGAATCTGGAATGGTTGTGTCCCAATTAGCAATAATTGTGGCCATTGATGTTTTCCTTTCTTCTAATCCTGGATTATAATCTTTACAAACTCCTGAACCATAATCTAAATCTTGGCATCTTGTAGAACAATTACTACCATCATACTCCGCTTCTATTTCACTTGATGATAATGCTCTGTTGAAGACTTTAACTTCATCAATTTTACCATTAAAGTATTCTTGCGTTCCAAGATAGCTACCCATGTAAAGATATGATGCTATGCTTGTTGGCGTAGACGTGCTACCAGGTTTAACAGGTTCGCCGTTTACATACGCATTGTAATTTGCTCCTGACCACGTTAATGCAAAATGATCCCATTGATTAACAGTAAAAGTATAACCTGTATCCTCAGCTGAATCATCACCAAGACCAATGTTAAATTTACCGTTTAAGTTAAAAAGATATATTCTACTATTAATTTCACTTTCTTCTCTATGAGAGAACATGTAAGCTCTTCCACTTGGCACATTTGAAGTCTTTGCCCATAGAGCAATGGTTCCTTGATAATTCAACATACCATTTGTAGTTGCTCTAACATAATCACCATCTCCATCAAAATTTATACAAGAACCAGAAATACAATCAGTAGACCACGTTGGGTTACCAAAGGGTGTTCCATGATTGTTGTAATCAGAAAAATCTTGAGTGTTTCCATCAAACTTCCAGTAACCAACTAAATCATCCTCAATAGGAGTAGAAGTAATAGAGATTACACCACTCCTTTCACCTCCAAGGTTTATGGTCAATATGCCGGAGGAATAATCCCATGTAGTGATAATTGCATCATTGAATTTTACAGTTAGAGGTTCAGTGCTTACCGGTACTTTAACTAGACTACCGCTTACAATTGATATGTCCCAGTCGTCGCCCGTTCTTCTGGCAAAGAATAGTTCAGAATCAGTCTCCACATCATCATACTTGTAGGTTCCAATTTCGTTGTTCCTAGCACCGTGCCAATCTGTATAACCTGAATGAACAAGCTTCACACCCACTACATCTGGATACTTGTTATTAGGATTGATTGCAGTAATAGAAGGGTCAGGACCTCTATCTGGATAAAGAACAACAGCCCATGTTCTTGCACCTGTAAGTTCTAATTCTCTTGACGGAGTGTCTACATACCATATTGCTTTATTATCACTTCCATATGTTCTATAAAAATCATCATCGTAATGTGAGATCGAATACCAACCGTGATTGTTTGGATAGTATATATTCATCTCATAATTTCCTCTTTTTAGTTTGACCTTATCAGAGTCCCAAGTTGGAACTGAATCACTCACAAAATGCCAGTAAGCTGTACCAGAAGACGATGCAAAATCAAACATTACTGAATATGAATTATCTTTCACAAAACTAACATACCTATTCCAACTTCCTTCTTTTGTTTTGCTTGCAGAATATTCATTAAAATTATGTATGAATTCAAGTTCCGCATTCCATTTATCTTCATAATGAGAGATGACATTTCTGAGATTCCAGTCTGTAAAATACCTATCCCAAGTTTTACCTGTACTAAAGGCCTCGTTTCCGTACACAAAATTGACAATGCTGTTAGCATAGGGTTTGCTTTTTCCAACTTCACTATTAGGTGCAATATCCAACAATAGATAGAATGAATCAGTTTCCCAACCATCTCTATGAACAACCTTATCAAGTTTATAATCGTGGGGTAAGTATCCCAAATAAGAATCACCCATTTCTCCATTAATAGCCATTGAACCATAATCAATAATCTTCGGTTTTAACGGATCAATGGAATCTTTTGCATACTTCCATATTAACATCGGTTCTCCTCTTACACCACCTTTCCATTCATTATAGAAATTAATATTTTCGTAAATATCGATGTGTGTAATTCCATAATTAAATATCATGTTTGAAAGCCATTTAGCATTTCTTGCAATTTTCACATTTTCAAAATCGCCATCATCCAAATAATATGCGCCTGCAATAAGGAATGAAAACAACTGTCTTACATGGTCTACAGACCATGTTTCACCAAAAGACATTGTAAATCCATTATGTGGGTAAACTTTTAATGTCCAATCAACTGCCTTTTTCAAATTTGTCTTATGACTTTCTGGGAAATTGCCATTGTTACAATATACAGAAATTCTTAACATACTTATGAAAACGAATGGATTGTAATGAGCTGAGTTTTCGATGGGACCCCATGTTTCACCAAAATCCAGAGCATTGTTTTGAGCATAGTTACAAAGACGATTGACATCACTAGAGTAGTCGACACTAGTTCGGGTTGTATCAAGAGTATAACTCACAACAGCTGCTAATGCATGTGGTACAAATTGATGACCATGTTCTTCTCCAGCATTTACATCTGCCCAATGCAGGAAGAACTGTTCCAAATCTTCCTGTTGACTTAAATTAAAAATTCCTTCATCCCTAATATACAGATAAGATTCAACAATGCTTGTTAGAACTCTGTCACTATCACCACCGAAACCGGTACCTTCGCTAACAAATTGAAGCATCTGGTCTTTGTAAGCATTTTTTACTGTTTTTCCACTAGCAAAACTTGATGACTCATCGGACCCGAAGGCAAGATAAAGTAGCGCATCATTTACAACACCACTCTTTTCTTTCAAACCTTCATCGTCGTCTATGTGGTATACCCCATAATCTGCTTTTAACCACCAAGCATAATCCATTTTTTCTCCATTGAAATCAGAAAGAGTCCAGGCATAAGCGGAGAATGAATTCATAGAAATAAAGATTAAAATAAGAAATGAAATAAAAACCCATTTTCTCATAATAATTATTTAAACTTCTATAATAAAAACTTTTCATAAATAAATAATTCTAATAACAATTCTTAGTATGAAATTTTTTTCTTCAGACTATTCTCTATGTGCAAAATGTAAGGGAAGACTATGGTGTGGCAAAGAGAGGTGTCCTATTCTTATTAAATTTTATGTTCAAACTAAAGTTAGACCACTAATTGACTCTACATATTTAGAAGGATCTTCACCTCCTTCTGTTTTTGTTGGAAGATTCAATTATCCAAAAGTTTTTGTAGGACCAATGCTGCCTCCAGAATATGGAGATACAAGCATAATGGACACACCTGAATTGTGGACAGGAAAATCAATTGAAGAAATAGTTAATTTTAGATTCAAACTAGTAAGAGGAAAATATTTAACTCATATAAAAAATTTTGATGGAAAAATTATTGAAAGAACAAGGGAAATCGCATTAGCAGAGAACTCACCGGATGCTGAAGTTCAGTTCAAAACAAAACCAAAAGGAAGAATTGCTCTCCACAGCGAGGTTCAACCATTCGGTCCATCAGCACCTTTGATCAAACTGGATGTTGGAAATTACAAATTCAATAAAAGAATTGAAAAAGCATTTTATGATAAAGACCTTAAAGCAAAAGATGCTGTCATAAGTTTGTATAAAAACAAAATTCTGGTTTCTAAAATACAAAAAGCATTTTCAGTTGGAGCATTTGGCATTGGAAAAAACAGAAGATTTGTTCCAACCCGGTGGAGTATCACTGCTGTTGATGATATCATATCTAAAAATATGATAGGATATACAAAAAACTATCCAATAATAAACGAGTTCAGGGTTTATGAGCATGTTCAATTAGATAACAGATGGATTGTTTTGTTAATACCTAGAGAATGGTGTTATGAATTAATAGAAGCTTGGTATCCAAAAACATTATGGAACCCAGATGATGTGGAGATAGCAATGTTTTCTGATTATGAATTTTATGAAGGTAGAAAAGACTATCCAGATATAGGTGGATGTTATTTTGCAAGCAGGACCGCTGTTAATGAATTGTTAAATAAAGAAAAAAGACAGGCAGGAGTTGTGGTTTTAAGAGAAGCGCATCCAGGTTATATAATGCCTGTTGGTGTTTGGAATGTAAGGGAAGCAGTTAGGCAAGCTGTTAAAAACAAACCAATGAAATTTGCAACTTTAAATGAAACTTTAAACTATATATCAGAGAAACTTGAAATACCAATTAGAGATTGGGTAGATTGCTCTAATGTTATTAGAGATACTTTGCATCAAAGAAAGATAACAGATTTTTTAAAAGTGAAAAAATGGAAGTAAAAGAGAAAAAATGTAGAACAATAATGAGCAAGTCAGGACTTTATGGAACTGATTATTCTATAAATCCTTATACAGGCTGTTCTCATAATTGTGTTTATTGTTATGCTCCCTTTGTATTAAGAGAAAAAAGAGAATGGGGAAAATTTGTTGATGTGAAAGTCAATGCTGTAAAAGTTTTAGAAAAGCAAATAGAAAGACATAAAAAAGGCGATATTACTAGTTTTCATATTTTAATGAGCAGTGTAACAGACCCCTATCAGGATCTAGAGAAAAACTATAAAATAACAAAAAGATTACTTGAAAAACTAAAACCACCAAAATTCCTTGTTTCAATTTTAACCAAATCTACTCTAGTTCTGAGAGATTTAGATTTGCTTAAAAAAATGAATTGTGAGGTAGGATTAACAATTACAACTTTAGATGAGAAAGCTGCTAAAGTTTTTGAGCCAGGAACTCCTTCCCCTGAAAAAAGATTAGAAGTATTAAGTTACCTAAAAATATCTAAAGTAAAAACTTACATATTTTTTGGTCCTTTATTACCTTTCATAAGTGACGTTAATTTAGAAAAAACAATTCACAGATTTTCAATGGCTAAACCAGATTACATTGTTATTGACAGATTAAACATAAAGGGTCCTAATCATTGGAAAAAAATCAAAAAAGTTTTAGAAGAGCATTATCCTGATTTGGTTAATAAATGGAAAGAAGTTTTGTTTGATGGAAGTGAATATTATAGAGAATTTAGAAAAAGATTAATCGAATTATTCCAAAAATATGATTTGAAATATGAATTCTGTTTTTAAACAAACTTTTTAAATTACAAAATCAAATCTATCAAAGTGATGATATGAAAAAAATGTTAGCTTTGGTCTTAATAGTATTAATGGTTAGTGTTTCAGCTTATATTGTTTATGCTAGAAAACTGCCATCAATAACAGGTAATCAAAGAACAGCCTTTAAAACAATGCTAAAAAACTACTTTCATCCAGTACTCCATGGATACGGTATAGGTTTTACAGCTGATACATATGTAACTGCTAAATGGCACATAACTAATGTAAGAATATTAGCAACAAACAGAATAAAGAATATAATTTCTGGTTCAAATACAACAGACTGGTCGCAGGTAAGAGCAGAAATACAAAATGCACTTCAAGATGAAGGAACTTTAATTAAGAAAGGAAGAATAAGAATTGGTAAAACCAACTATCTTTTGACAAACATTGAAGTTTCTAATAGTACAGCATCAGCAGACATAAAGACAATACCAAATTATACAGCCTGTAAAAAAGTAAACACATCTGCTGAAGATTGTGAAAACAATTCTGAGAAAGTTGGTGACATAACAGTAACAAAGAAAACAAATGCAATTGAAGAAGCTACTGCTGATCCTCGGGTATGGGGAGGTATATTGAACTTTAATAACATTGAGTATACATTTGTGACATTTGCTTATCCAAGGTGGTAAAATGAATTCAAAAATAATAATAGGCATAATTGTAATAATTTTGATAGTAATAGCAGCCTACCTTTTTACTATTCCAACTACAGGTCCAACTCCAACTACTACCCCAACCACTGAGCCAACAACAGAAATTACAACAGAACCTGAAGAGGCAGCTTCAGTTATTAGTGAAGAATACCAAGCATTAATACTAGAAGAGTTGAACAAAATGTCAGTAGAGCAAACAGATTTTAATAGCCAGATTCAAGAAGACATTTCAAACGATTTGAGTCAGTTTTACTACGACTAACTTTTTCTTTTTTAATCTTTTTTAAAGAATTAAGCAAAAACCCTTAGCCTTCTAACAGCATCCCTTACAGCTTCAGAACGGTTAGGATACAAACCAGTTTCAATTAACTTATCAATCTTTTCTATCAATTCTCTTGTTAATCTTACTTGAATAGGATGCATATAAACCTATTAGATAGAAAAAGATTTAAATCTATTTTCAATTACGAAGGTAATTTGATTTTCAAGAATTATTTGACTCTCAACTTTCTAACAGCGTCTCTTATTGCTTCAGATCTATTAGGATACAAACCTTTTTCTATTAATTTATCAACTTTTTCTATCAATTCTCTTGTTAATCTGATTTGTATTGGGTGCACATTACCACTGTGTAATAATTAAACAGAAAGCAATTTAAGCTTATTTTCATTTATAAAGATTTGTTTTGGTGATG
>JABAOH010189863.1_pt1 | contig 19707 bp, 18 predicted proteins | sample 7062181 | NCBI WGS metagenome assembly JABAOH01 (sample SAMN14538630, study PRJNA623070) | marine sediment metagenome | biome: marine biome [ENVO:00000428]; feature: marine pelagic biome [ENVO:01000023]; material: deep marine sediment [ENVO:00002113]; isolation source: pool of 5 deep marine... | reverse complement strand
GATGCGTTGCAGCGAAAAGGTCCTTTCTGTGGGCGTCCTTGCGTCTACGGCATCCGCCATCATCAGCGCTAATGGTTTGATGCCATACGAATCACCATGATCTTCGTACAGACTTTCCGAGCGGGAAAAGAGCGTAAGCAGGTTGACGACGTAATGAGCAGCGTGAGGATCTACGCTAACGCCCTGATGTTCAATTGCAGCATCAATCGATTCACGAAAGTAGTCGCGAAGATTGTGGACCGCTACGACCCGGTCGCTTGCAGAATGACAACTCATACACACGTCTCCTGCATGCAAAAGACACTTAAGATATATATTAATTAGAGTGGCTTCATTGTGACAAGGTTCACGATAAACATGTGAACTTTTTCCTTGAATGTAAATATGTGACGCTTGACAAGCGCAAGCTTGCGTAATATCAATCCCTGTTCAGTCGTATTTACAGGCTTCGGCTCTGCTAAACTCCCTATGGCGACAATAACAAGGAGAGCAGGATGAACCTTGCCGAAGCACTGGCCGGCGTACACTGGCCAGCCGTCGTCGTAGCCACTTTAATTGCCTTCGCTCTGGGGGGACTCTGGTATTCGAAACCGGTGTTTGGCGGTATATGGCTGGAGGAAGTCGGTCTCACGGAAGACGCCGTCAACAGCGCCAACATGCCGATGACATTCGGCGGAACATTTTTCTTGCAGTTTGTTGCCATCACCGGATTGTCCGTGTTGCTTGGCCCGGACAGTTCCTGGCTGACAGGACTTCAAAGTGGCTTGATGATAGGCATCTTCTGGATAGCAACCGCTTACGGCATAACCTATTTGTTTGAGCAGCGGTCGATACGGCTGTTCATGATCAATGCGGGTTACAACGTCATCCTTTTCGCCGTTTGCGGTATCGTGCTCGGCGCCTGGCAATAATACGAGAACAGTTACATCGGAACGCATTCTCGATGAAAGCGAATTTCAAAGGCAGCGTTTGTATTGCGCGATGTGCCCCGAAAATTCGCAGTAACATCTGTCGCACCTGAACGCCACGGTCGACTGCTAATTACCACATTTCCCGCAAGCGGCTGGCAACGTCCAGCCTTTTGTTCGTTCTCGGGCCAAGCCCGTTCAGTCGTGTTTCGCTACGGCCATGGAACCGGGCTTCCATCGTATGCAGCAGATTGTCCGTCATGAAGCGGCTCCGCGCACCGTACACGTGCTTGTCGCCGTCGCGCCGTTGCTGGGTCACGTGATAACGCAATGGCGCTATCAGCTGCAGTGATTGTTTGGCCCGTGTCATCGCAACGTATAACAGTCGCCGCTCTTCCTCGATCAAGGCGGAATTCCCGGTAGAAAATTCCGAAGGGAAATTCCCGTCCGAGACATTGAGGACGAATACCGCATCCCATTCCTGTCCCTTGGACGAATGCACCGTCGACAGAATGAGGTAGTCCTCGTCGAGGTACGGATCGCCGGCCCGGTCCCCCGCGGCGCTCGGCGGGTCGAGAGTCAGCTCGGTGAGGAACCGCTCGCGGGTCGGATAACGGCCGGATATTTGCTCCAGCTGTTCGAGATCCGCCTCTCGCGTCTCGAGACCGTCGTAAAGCCGTTCGAGATGCGGCTGGTACCAGCGGCGAGCTTCATTCAGTTGCGATTGCCAGGCGCTGTCGCCCGCTTCGGCCGACGATAGCGACGTCATCAATTTGCAGAACAGAGGCCAGTCCGTGCGCGTCGCGGACGGCGGCGTAAATCCGGCAAGCGAGGAAAAAGAATGGCTGCTGGCAACCAGGAACGCGAAGCAGCGCGCGGCATGGGATGGCCCCATTCCGGGCAACAGCTTGAGCACGCGGAAAGCTGCGAGCTGGTTCTTCGGATTCTCTGCCCACTTGAGTATCGATAACAGGTCCTTGACGTGCGCAGCCTCGAGAAACTTGAGCCCGCCGTACTTCACATAGGGGATGTTGCGACGTACCAGCTCGAGTTCCAGGCGATCGCTGTGATGCGCACCGCGAAAAAGCACGGCCTGGTCTTTCAGCTGCATGCCCTGCTCGCGATTGGCAAGTATTGCCTCGACGACATGTTCGGCTTCGGCGTCACCGTCTTCGACCGTTACATACGCCGGTTTGCCGCCGCCCGTGCGCTTTGCAAACAGGTTCTTCTTGTATTGCCGCTCGGCCTCCGCGATAAGGCGATTGGCGGTATCGAGTATCGGCTGCGTAGACCTGTAATTTTCTTCGAGGCTCACGATCCTGGCCGGCGGCAGGTACTGATCCGGAAAATTCAGAATGTTCTCGATTTCCGCGGCACGAAACGAATAGATCGATTGTGCGTCGTCACCGACGACGGTCACGCCGTTTCCGTCCGGCTTGATCGCGTACAGGATGTCGGCCTGCAGCAGGTTCGTATCCTGGTACTCGTCGACCAGAACATGATCGAACCAGGAGCCGATTTCGGCCGCGAGTTCCTGGTCGCCGACCAGGTGGTACCAGTAGAGCAACAGGTCGTCGTAATCGAGGTTCTGCGTTTCCTGCTTGCGTTCGACGTAATGGCGAAACAGCGTGCGCAATTCCTGCTCCCAGTCGGCACACCACGGATAGGTTTCATCCAGGGATTCGCGCAGCGGCTTGCGCGCGTTGACGCAGCGCGAATAGATCGCGAGGCAGGTGTCTTTCTTGGGGAATCGCCGCGCCTTGCGCGACAGGCCCAGTTCGTGACGGGTGACATCCATCAGGTCGGCCGCGTCTCCGCGGTCGAGCACGGAGAATCCCGGATCGAGTCCCAGGTTATGCGCGTAACGTCGTAACAGTCGATTGGCAACGGAGTGAAAGGTGCCTGACCATGGCAGGATCCCCAGTGCCTTATTCGGCCGGCTGTTGCCGGACAAGGCCTGGCCAACGATGGACTCCACCCGCCGCGTCATCTCCTGTGCCGCCCGGCGGGTAAAGGTCAGCAACAGGATGCGCTCCGGGCTGACGCCCTGGATGATCAGGTGGGCGACGCGATGCGCCAGCGTCATCGTCTTGCCGGTCCCGGCACCGGCGATCACGAGCAACGGCCCCGCCCTGAAAGGGGCATCGGGCATCTTTTGTCCGAACGACGCGGCCTGCCGCTGCGCGGGGTTCAGGAACTCGAGGTAGTCCGTCTGTAGCTCGGCCGCAGATACCATAACTGTACTTTTATACAGTACTGGATATTTTTACACAACTGGGCTTACCCGGCCAAGGAAGGCTTCCACCACGGCAGCGAGTGCGCCCGGCTGCTCGAAGTGCACCATGTGGCCCGCCTCCGCGATCTCCACCGATTCTGCCGCCGCAAAGCTGTCGATCTCGTTCGGTCCCGCGTGCTCCCTGGCCCTGGAGTAAAAATCGCTCTCCGCCCCTTTCACGACCAGCACCGGCGCCTCGATCCTCTCCCAGCAGGCCCGCGCTTCGGCGCGCCGGTACTGCACCGCATTGGGCAGCCGGTGCGCGGGATCCGCCCGCAATGCCACCGTGCCATCGTCGAGCTGCTCTGCCCACAGGCTGGCGACAAACAGGGCCCGCTCCTCACTCATGCGGGGGCTGCGTTTGCGGATCCGTTGCGCGAGCGCGCCGAAGTCGCGGTAGGTGGTGTAGGGCTCCATGGCGCGGCTTTGTTCTATCCAGCGGCGGTAGTTTGCCGGCGCGTTTCCCGGATCACTTTCGGGCAGGCCGAAACCTTCGATGTTGATGAACGCGGCGACCCGCTCGGGCATGATGCCCGCATAAAGCCCGCCGACATTTGCACCCATGCTGTGCCCGACCAGCCGCGCCGGCTGTTCCGGGCTGTAGATGCGGAGCAATGCATCGAGGTCTGCGATGTAGTCCGGAAACCAGTAGCCCTCCGCCCGGCACCGGGATTCGCCGAAGCCCCGCCAATCCGGCGCGATGACGAACCAGTCTCCCTTGAGCTCGTCCACCAGGAACTGGAACGAGGATCCGCTATCGTTCCAGCCGTGCAACAGGGCCAGCAATGGCTGGTCCACGTCTCCCCACTCGCTGACGCGGTAGCCGACTCCCCGCACCTCGTGACTCGCCGGACGTGGTTTGACGCGAGGACTGTACATCTGGTCGAAGTTTTTCAAAGAGAACGGACCTTTGGCTTAGTGCCAATCTGTCGTGTATAAATTCACCAGACCTTTCTCGGCATTCTCATTCAGGAAACCTTCGCAGTACAGGCCAAAGCGATTAATGACATTCGAAATCGCACTCGTTCTAAGCATATTGGCCATCTCGTTGATCCTGTTTGTCAGCGAAGTGATCCGCATGGATCTCGTCGCCCTGCTCGTTTTGTGCGCACTGGCGGTCTCCGGACTGGTCTCGACGACGGACGCGTTCGCCGGTTTTTCGAACAGCGCGGTCATAACCGTCTGGGCGATGTTTATCCTGAGCGAGGGCCTGACCCGAACCGGCATCGCCGACATTATCGGACGCCAGCTCATTCGCCTGGCCGGCAGGCGCGAAGTCGCGATGATCATTGTCATCATGATCGTCGCCGCGGTCCTTTCTGCGTTCATGAACAACATCGGGGTCGCGGCCCTGATGTTGCCGGTGGTCATCGATGTCGCACGGCGCACGAGAATCTCACCGTCACGCCTGTTGATGCCGCTTGCCTATGCAACCCTGCTCGGCGGCCTCATGACACTGATCGGCACGCCGCCCAACCTGCTGGTCAGCGAGGTGATGGCGCGGAATGGATTCGAGCCATTCGCCCTGTTCGATTTCACGCCGCTCGGCGGATCCTTGTTGATCGTCGGCGTAATATTCATCGCCCTGGTCGGTCGCCTGTGGTTGCCAAAGATCGATGCCGAGCGGGACAGGCATCAGAGCCAGCGCAGTCTGCGTGCGCGTTACAAATTGCAGGAGCAGACATTCATGCTGCGAGTGCCGATGGATTCGATCCTGGTCGGCAAGACCCTCGCGGATAGCCGCATCGGATCCTCCACGGGCCTCATCATTCTTGCCCTGGTCAGATTCGGGCGCAGCGAGGCGCTGCCGAGCCGGCAAACCGTGCTGCACGGCGGCGACCGCATCCTGGTCAAGGGCCGTATCGACCAGTTCCGCGAGCTGCAACGCTGGAGTGACCTGGTCATCGAACGCGAGGCGCCGGTGCTCAAGTCGATGGTCGCGGCGAAGGTCGCCTACGCGGAANNCTACGCGGAAGTCGAACTTGCCGAAGGATCGCCAATGGTTTCGGAGCTGGTGCGTCACGCGGCATTCCGCACCCGGTTCAATGTCAGCGTTGTCGGCGTTTGGAGAAGGAACGCCTATCGCCTGACGAATCTCGCCTACGTGCCGCTGCGTGCAGGCGATCGCATTCTTGTGCAGGGCGAGAACGAGGCGATCGCCGAACTCGAAAAGTTTGCCGACTTTTCCAACGTGCAACTGCTGACGGACGAGGAGTTGAGCGAGGACTATAACGCCGACGAGCGATTGTTCGTCGTGCGATTGCCGAAATACAGCGATCTCGCGGAAGCAACGCTCGAGAAAAGCCGCCTCGCCGATGTTTTCGACTTCCGCGTCGTCGCTATATTTCGTGACGGCACGTTGACCGTCATGCCGCACGGTGACGAAGTGCTGGTCGGCGGCGACCTGTTACTGATCGAAGGGCAGCACGAAGACCTCGACGTGTTGCGTGGACTGCAGGAACTCGATGTCGACACCAAGGTATCGCCGCACCTGGGCGCCCTCGAATCCGAACGCCTGACGATGATGGACGCGACGCTGGATCCTCGCTCGAGCCTTGCCGGGAGAACGGTCGGCGAACTCAATTTCCGGGAACGCTACGGCATCGAACTGGCCGGCATATGGCGCGAAGGCGGGCCGGTCGGTGCCGACCTGGCCGACGAGCGGCTGCAGATCGGTGACGCCTTGCTGCTGCTCGGACCGCACGACCGCCTGCAGCTCCTGAGCAAAGATCCGGACTTCCTGATTCTGACGCCGCTCGGTCGTGAGCCGCCCGATACACGGCGGGCGCCGCTGGCAGCGGCATTGATGCTCGGCGTCGTGTTGAGTGTCATGGCCGGCTATGCGCCGATCGCGGTCGCTGCCGTGGTCGGCGCCAGCATGATGGTGTTGACCGGCTGCCTCAACATGGAGCAGGCGTACCGCGCTATCGAATGGCGCGCCATTTTCCTGATTGCCGGCATGTTGCCGCTCGGTACCGCGATGCAGGAAACCGGCGCGGCGGCCTATCTCGCGAACCAGGTGATGGAGCTGCTGGGCTCTGCCGGCCCGTGGCCGGTCATCATGGGCCTGTACGTCCTGACCGCAATGGCGACCATGATCATTCCGACGGCCGCGCTCGTGGTACTGATGTCGCCCATCGTGCTTTCGGCGATGTCCGACATGGGCCTGCAACCCGAGACCGCGATGATGGCGATTGCGATGGCGGCTTCGGCGAGTTTTACGAGCCCGATTTCGCACCCGGCAAACATCCTCGTCATGGGTCCGGGTGGTTACCGCTTCATCGACTACATAAAGCTCGGCGTGCCGCTGACGCTGGTCGTGTTTGCCGCTGTCATGGTCCTGTTGCCGGTCTTGTGGCCGCTCGCACCAGCGCCCTGAATCAATCTCAAGGAATCAGGACTGTCGAACCCGTCGTCTTGCGTGACTCGAGGTCGATATGCGCCTGCGCCGCATCTTTCAGTGCGTATCTCTGGTTGACGCTTATTTTTACGGCGCCGCTCGAAATCACCTCGAACAGTTCCTTACATCCGGCCATCAAATTGTCTCTTGTATCGATGAAATCGAACAGAATGGGCCGCGTCACATAAAGCGAATGCCGTTTTGCCAGCTCGGCCGGTGCAAATGGTTCGACAGGCCCGGATGCATTGCCGAACGTGACCATCACTCCGTGCGGCCGCAGGGAATCGAGTGACGCGAAAAAAGTATCCCGCCCGACGGAGTCGTACACGGCCGCGACGCCTTCGCCGCCGGTCAGCGCGCGGACTTCTGCCGCAATATCGTCGCTGTCCGCCATGATGACGTGCGTACAACCCTGGGACCGCGCCAACTCCGCCTTTTCGCCCGTACTCACGACGCCGATGACAGTGGCGCCGAGATGATTCGCCCACTGGCTTGCCAGTGACCCGACACCGCCGGCAGCCGCGTACAGAAGCACCGGGTCTCCCTGTCGCACCGGGTAGCTGCGTCGCAGCAGGTACCAGGCTGTCAGGCCCTTCAGCATGAGGGCTGCGGCCTCTTCATCGGAGATATCGTCCGGCACCGGAACGAGCTGCCATGCCGGAAAATTCCTGCATGCCGAATAGGAATCCGCGGGCCTGCCGGTATATGCAACACGGTCTCCCGGCTGCACGTTCGTCACACCGGGACCGACCGCTTCGACGATGCCCGCCGCTTCCGAGCCAAGCCCCGTCGGCAAGTCGACCGGATAGAGGCCGGTCCGATGGTAGGTGTCGATGAAATTGAGGCCGATCGCCGTATGCCGGATGCGCGCTTCGCCTTCTCCGGGCTCGCCGAGTTCTACCTCCTCGTAGCGCAGGACTTCCGGACCACCGTATTCGTAAATTCTAATAGCGTTCGTTTTCATTCTTCTCGCCGCTCATTTTCGTAACGTCAGGATATCGGAGCGCGCCCGGAATTCGAAGCGAGTGGGAGCGGCTTCAGCCGCGATTCCTTATTCAAACAAGAGTCCCGGAAAATAGCTCCGTCTGCTCTTGGCCTTATAATCGCCTCCATGGGACGAGTCGACGGGAAAATTGGGCTGGTGACCGGTGCGGCGCGGGGACTGGGCGCGGCGATCGCGACGATGCTGGCCAAGGAAGGCGCAAAAGTTGTCCTGAGCGACATCAAGGTTGAAGGCGCTTTTGACGTCGCGAACGAAATCAACATCCTTTATCCGGATTGTGCAATCGCCATCGAGCAGGATGTCCGGGATGAACAGACATGGCAGCGTGTGCTTGGGCAGGTTCAATCGAAATTCGGTGGCCTGAACATTCTCGTCAATAATGCCGGCATCGGCTCCATTGCCAGTATCGAAGAGGAGACTTATGAAAACTGGCGACACGTACATGCAGTCGATCTCGACAGCGTGTTTCTTGGTTGCAAATACGGCGTGCCGCTCATCGCCGAGAGCGGCGGTGGCTCCATCATCAACATTTCCTCGATATCCGGCATCATTGCCGGGCACAACCTGGCAGCCTATAACTCCGCCAAGGCCGGTGTCAGGCACCTGTCAAAGTCCGTTGCGCTGCATTGCGCCCGCACCGGCAACAACGTTCGCTGTAATTCGGTGCATCCCGTGTTCATCGACACGCCCATTCTCGATGGCATGGCGCAGGGTGGCGACAGAAAAGCGGCGCTGGAGAAACTGGCGCGTCAGATTCCGCTGGGGCGTGTCGGCCAGCCGGATGACGTCGCTCATGCCGTGCTGTACCTTGCATCCGATGAATCGAGCTTTGTGACCGGAACTGAAATCAGGGTGGACGGTGGCATCAGTGCAATGTAGCTGCGGGGGACACGGCTGATGGGCGCAAAGGTCGCGATCGCCGGCGCCGGGCATGCCGCCGGCCAGGTCATTGCAACGCTCAAACAAAAGAAATTCGACGGCACGATCGTGCTGATTGGCGAAGAGCCCTGGCTTCCCTATCATCGGCCGCCATTATCGAAGAAATTTCTCGCCGGTGAACTGGACGCCGAACGGCTGCACTTCAAGCCGCAGAATTTTTATGATGATCCGGGCATCGAGGTGCGGCTCGAAACAAGGATTGATGCTATTGATCTTGACAGCAGATCCTTGCGTCTATCCGGCGATGAGAAGCTGGCATTTGCCACGCTCGTGATCGCAATCGGCGCGCGACCGCGTGTAATGGATGTTCCGGGCGTCGATCTCGACGGCATCCATTATTTACGAACCATCGCAGACGTAACCGCGATCAGGAAGCAGCTGACCAAGGGCACCAGGCTCGTGATCGTCGGCGCCGGTTATATCGGCCTCGAAGTAGCCGCCGTTGCGTCACAATTGGGTGCGGAGGTGACCGTCGTGGAAATGGAAGATCGCGTGATGAGCCGCGTCGTCTCACCTGCTTTATCCGAGTTCTACCAGAAGGAACATGCCGCACACGGCGTCAATATCATGCTGTCGACCGGGGTTTCCGGATTCAGCGGCAACGGAAGAGTGACCGCAGTTGAATTGTCGGGTGGCAAGCAGCTTGCGGCCGAACTCGTCGTAATAGGGATTGGCATCGTGCCCAATACCGAACTCGCAGCCGATGCCGGGCTCCACGTGGACAACGGTATCGTCGTTGATGATCACTGCCGCACATCCGATCCGCACATCTTTGCGGTCGGCGACTGCACGCAACATCCGAACGAGATTCTGGGCTACCGCCTGCGGCTGGAATCTGTGCATAACGCCGTAGAGCAGGCGAAGGTCGCGGCAAGCAATATCTGCGGTGAGGATGCCAGCTATGCACAGGTACCGTGGTTCTGGTCGGACCAATATGATCTGAAACTGCAGATTGCCGGCTTGTCACAGGGATACGACCAGGTGGTCGTACGCGGCGATCCGGACAGCCGGTCCTTCGCTTGCCTTTACCTGCAGGATGGCCGCTTGATTGCAGTCGACGCCGTCAACAGCCCGAAAGAGTTCCTGCAAGCAAAACCACTGATAGCGGCGCACGCCGTCATCGACCCGGAGCTGCTGACAAATACCGACCTGGAATTGAAAGAATTAGACAAGCTGCAGGAACGACGGTAGGAGCGGCTGCTATTAGAAGTCGTCTGCGGATTGCGCCAGGCTGACGGTCAGCTCACCGTTCGCCGACACCAAGCCACCCACCGTAGCGTAGGCGCGCGCATTCAGGGACTCCACGGCCTCGCCGGACATGCCGAAAAAATTGCCGGTGCCGCCGGTCACGCGGGCCGTCCCCAAAGCAAACGGACCGTGCGTCAAGATCCTGAAGAACGTTCCCCGCCAGTTATCGCCCGAACTCCACCGCGCCGGTACAACGACTTCTTGCATGTATGACCAGTAATTCTCGATCTGATCTATGAAAAGGGTGCCCTGGCCGGGAACGTAGATATGCCAGGCGCTGTTAACGAGGATTTCCGAGCGGATCAGCTCACTCTGTTCCGAATCCGTAGAAAACTTGATTCCGATTCCCGCGACATCGCCGCGGCCGTCTTCCAGCACAGTCACCGCAAGGCGCGTGTCCGCGATGGCCTGTTCCCAAAGCTCTACTACGCGAGCGGGGTGTGGCTTGATGTTTGACTCGCCATAATCAGTATAAAGTATCGATTCGCTGGCCACCGCCGTGTAAGTGAAGTTCAGTTGCTCGTCACGCGAAATTGCCAGTGGCGAAACCGCGAGCTGCTCCGCGAACGGATTGAAATACAGCCCGCCGACGAAAAGAATAGCGCCGACGACAAAACCAACCAGTATCGAGACCAGGATTTTCATGATTCGTCGTCCTGTGCTGCTTCGGCATCCAGTGGAACTTGCTCGCTGAATGTGCCGACCAAAATCGTGATCAGTTCGATACGTCCCTGCACACCCGCATCACTGCTTTCGATATCGGTGACAAACTGTTCCCTGGCGTTGCCATGCATTGTGGCGAAATCGCGGGTTCCCGCCAACATTCGGCCATTGCGATGACCTTCCGGCGCAGGTGTGACATCCATTTGCAGGTACAGCGTGCCTCTTGCCGGCAAGTGCAGTACCCATTCGATGAAAGGACCGGTCTGCTCCGAGGCGCTCGCAAGCCGGCTCGCGACACCGACCACGACATCGTAGCGATCGCGCACCTTGAACATTTCTGCCTGCAGGCTGCCGAACAGCGCATCGCTCGGCCAGTCGAGTTCTGCCGGCAGCGCGTTCTCCTCGCCAGCCAATCCGACCAGTATGCGGTCGCGCGGCAGGTCGATGCGAAACGTCTCGACGTTACCGCCGTTTGCCTGCACGGATATGTGTGATGGCTCCCGATGCAGGTCGACCAGCTCCACGGAATACGTCAGCCCGGCAGCCGCAGCGGTCCCCAGCAATATTCCCAATATGAAAGTCTTACCCAACTGGTTTATCCGTCAAATTACCCACACTCGCATCATCGGTTGCATGCCGAAGTCTAATTTAATCGTCGCGGCGTCTCAGCTTTCCACCAATGATTTGTGATCTAGTCCGCAATTCTAACCTATCCGGTCCATTCCCAGTTCATCGCGGTGACACATCGCACCCAACCAGGCGATTCAGTACAATCCGGCTTGCCTGTCAACGACAGGTTCTCTGTACCACCGGCAAATGGGTACCACTATGAACCTCTCGTGAGTCGCGTTGCCAGTCGTGCAACAGCCCTATGGCGCGACCATGACGGGTTTAGAAAGGTAACCGTAAAACGATGAAAGCCATTTGTCTTTGGTCAGGCCCACGCAATGTATCGACGGCGTTAATGTACAGTTTCGCGCAGCGGAGCGACACGCTTGTCGTCGACGAGCCGCTGTACGGGCATTTTCTGCGCGTGACCGGCACGATTCACCCTGGCCGCGACGAGGTGCTGGCAACGGTGAACTGTGACGGCGACGCTGTCATGCGTGAGCTGCTTTCATCCGCAGGCGAACCGGGACGCGATATCCTGTTTATGAAACAGATGGCCCATCATCTGGTCGACGTCGACCGCAGCTTCATGCGCCACACCTACAACATCTTCCTGATTCGCGATCCGCAGCAGATGTTGCCGTCGCTCACGATCCAGATGCCGCACGCGCAACTCGCCGATACCGGACTCCAGACCCAGTGGCATCTTTACTGCGAATTGCTCGATCTCGGGCAGCATCCGGCGATCCTGGATTCGCGTGAACTCCTGCTCGATCCCGGTGGCGTGCTGCAAAAGCTCTGCGCTCACCTCGACATCCCCTATACCGATGATATGTTGAGCTGGCCAGCCGGACCGCGGCCCGAGGATGGCATCTGGGCCAGGCACTGGTATCACGCGTTGCACGAGAGCACCGGTTTCTCACGCTACGTCGAGAAAAAGGATTTCCCCGGGGAACTCGAAGCCTTGCTCGAGGAATGCAAGCCCTGGTACGACAAACTGTATGAGCACGCAATCCGTGCCGGAGAATGACGTTGCAAAACCCCGACCCGCGAAATAAAGACATCGTTATCTATGTGAATGGTAAATTGCTGCCGCGAGACGAGGCAAAGGTCTCCGTCTTCGACAGCATCGTGCAGGGTGGTGACGGCGTGTGGGAGGGCCTGCGTGTGTACAAGGGCCGCATCGCGGCGCTCGGCGCGCATCTCGAGAGACTGCAGAATTCTGCGAAGACCCTGGCGTTCGCGTCGGTGCCCTCGAACGACGAGATTCGCAAGGCACTATTCGACACGCTCGAAGCAAACGGCATGACTGATGAGACGCACATTCGCCTGACCTTGTCGCGTGGAGAGAAGATCACCTCCGGCATGAACCCGAAGCTCAACCAGTCCGGCTGCTCGCTGATCGTGCTGGCCGAATGGAAGAAACCGCTTTACGCGGGCTCCGGGATCAGCGTCATTACCTCGTCGATCAGGCGCAACACACCCGAATGTCTCGACTCCAAGATTCACCACAACAATCTCCTCAATAATATCCTCGCAACAATCGAAGCCAATGTTGCCAATGTCGACAGTGCAGTCATGCTCGACGTCCATGGGTACATCTCGGAAACGAACGACACAAACCTGTTCCTGGTCCGTAACGACACATTGCTGACACCACACGCCGACAGCTGCCTGCCGGGCATAACGCGGCAGATGACTCTCGACATCGCAGCTGAGGAAAACATACCCGCTAAAGAAAAGAATCTCTCGATGACGGAGCTGTATTCGGCAGACGAGGTATTCACGACCGGCACAGCGGGGGAACTGACGCCAGTGCTAATGGCAGACGGACGTTCGATTGGCGACGGCAAAGTCGGATCAATGACCAAGCGGTTGCAGAAACTGCACCGCGAGTATGCCTACAAGCACGGCGAGGCTCTGCCGTTTGCCTGAGTCAGGCTGCGCAGCATAGGAATCAGAGCTGCGCTTCGATCCAGCGGTCGATTTTTTCCTCGAGCATGCTCAATGGCATTGCTCCATCGACAAGCACCGCAGTATGAAACGCCCGCACATCGAATCTGTCGCCGAGTTTTTGTTCGGCCCTGGTGCGTAATTCACGAATCTTTAATTGTCCAATCTTGTAAGCGAGTGCCTGTCCCGGAATCGCTATGAATCGCTCGGCTTCGCTCACCGCGCGTGCTTCTTTGACCGCCGAGTTCTCGTACATGTAATCGAGCACTTCCTGGCGACTCCAGCTCTTCGAATGTATGCCGGTGTCAACCACCAGCCGGATCGCGCGCCAGAGTTCTGCATTCAGCGCCCCGAAATACTGGTACGGATCGGTGTACACGCCGAGTTCCTTGCCAAGCGATTCCGCGTAGAGGCCCCAGCCTTCGCTAAAGGCCGTGTAACCGCCAAAACGGCGAAAGCGCGGCAGGCCCTCCAGTTCCCGTTGAATCGAAATCTGGAAATGATGTCCCGGAATCGCCTCATGCAGGAACAGCGATTCCATTGCCCACTTCGGCCGAGCCTTGATGTCGTACGCGTTGGCGTAGAACACGCCGGGGCGTAACCCGTCGGGCGTGCCCGCCATGTACGAGCCTCCGGATGCGGATACCTCACGGAATGGCTCAACGCGACGAACCTCGAAGCCTGTCTTGGGAAAGACGCTGAACAGTTTCGGCGCCAGGCTCGATATGTGATCGGACATGTCGCGATAACCCTGGATCAGTTGCTCGGGCTCGTCGTAATAGAACTGATCGTCCGTGTTGAGAAAGTCGAAAAACTCCTTCAGATCGCCCTCGAAACCGACCTCCTCCATGACGCCATGCATCTCCAGATGGATACGCGCGACCTCGTCCAGGCCGATCTGGTGAATTTGGGCTGGTGTCAGATCGGTCGTGGTCCTGGCCCGCACCAGGTAGGCGTACCAGGCTTCACCGTTCGGCAAATCCGAAAGACCAACCGTTTCCCGTGTTGCGCTGAGGTACTCGTCACCGATGAAGTTTCGCAGGCGTCTGTATATCGGTATGATTTTTTCCTCGATCGCCAGCTTGTATGCATCAGTCAGGCGTGCGCGGTCTTCTTCGCTGAATTCTTCCGGCATATTTTGGATCGGCATGAAAAAGGCGCTTTCCTCTGCCGAATCCGCGATCTGCGACTCGAGTTGTGGCAGGACTTTTTCCATCAGGATGCGCGGCTGGACCACGCCGTCCCGCATACCGATTCCCATGTTGTCGATGGCCTGATCCATCGCCCCGACGAAGTCATCCGTTCGGCTGAGAAAATCATCGTAATTCTTGACCGTCTTGAACGGATGCAGGCTGCTACCGCTGCCGAGCTGAACGAAGAAATTGGGAATCGAGAAAAACTGGTTGATTGGCTGCAAATGAGCGGGATAGCGATAGCCTTCGAGACTCATTTCGCGGCTGGTCCGAAAGGTGCCATAACTAATAAGGTCCTGTCCCTCCAGGACGCTTTCGTCGATCGTCGCCAGTCGCTCGAGGAACTCTCTATCCAGCGCCTCGGCCTTAGCGAGGTACTCCGGACTGAACCAGTTTGCCAGACGGTCGTCGTAGCGGTCGTCGCCGATTGACGTGGCCCGAATCGGATTCAACTCGAGGCTGCGTTCGAAATACTCGTCGACCAGCGCCGCCAGGGCAGCCGAGCCATTCTCGGACTCGATTTCACCGGTGGTTTCGGTCGTTGTCCTGTCGTCTTGCGAGCAGGCCGGGAGTAGCAACAGCACTGCGATCAGCTTGATGAAGATTGTTTTCATTATGTTCGTACCGTGTTATGGAATCGAGAACACCGAACCGTGTGGCACCGCAGCGCCTGTCGACCCGTGTGGCCAGTCTGGTCCGGCAAAGCTCGTCGTGCCGTCCTCCCCGAAGGCTCTATCAATTGCGAGCGCGCCCGTTTCCGGATCAACGGTAATCATCTTGACGCTATGTCGCATCTTGCCGAATCCGGTCAAAACGATCCGCCTCTCGTTCGGTTCCAGGACAATCCAGTGTGGCTCTATGCCGTCACCGAGATGCAGGTAGTGAACTTCTTCCGGGTTGCCGGGATCGCTCATATCGAGCGTGACAAGACCGTACCTCGATGGCACGGTCTGCACCCAGAATTGCCCAAACGTTACTGCCAGTGCGCAGGTGTTGGGAACGATGCTCATGTCCAGCATTTTAAACGAGTAAATATGATCAATTATCGGTGCCTCGCTTGCGGCGTTGCGAATCTGGTACAGCCCGCAACTGAAGGTGTTCACGAGAAGCGTTTCACCATCGGCCATCATACGCGGCTCTGCCGGATATAAGTGTTCGTCGCCGCGTGGTCCTGGCGGGAGCCTCAGAGTCTTCTGCAGCGACAGATCTGAAAGACGCCAGAATTGAATGGAGTCGGCGACTACTTCTTCTTGCATGTCCGAGGTTGTCGTTACCAGAAGATCGCGATCAGCGAGCGGCAACAGGCTATACGGCCGTATTTCGGGCATTCCGGCAACCGCCGCGGACGATGAACGCACATATTGACCCGACGGCGTCAGTTCGACCACACCACCAGTCGATTCGCGATCACCCTTTTCGTTTTGAAACGTCGCGATCACGTTACCGCTTGGCAGCCGTTCGAAGGAATGCGGATAAACATAGTCTGCGTACCCGGTAAATTCTTTTACTACCCTGGGCTTCAAGGGATCGCGAAGATCGAAGATATAGCTGCGCCCGGAGCGAAAACCGTTGACGAACAGCTGTGCGTCGTCTGGCATACGGTGCTCGGCATGGTGCGCGCCCGCAGGAAATCCGACCTCGATGGTCGTAAGCACATCACCGTATGTAGAAGACCCGGGATCGGCGTCCAGCACCGCCAGGAAATCGCTGTCCTGACGGTCGGCGTCGGCTGTCCAGACGAAGAGGTAAGGACTGTCCGCTGCGTACGCATAGTAGGAGAACAGAACTAACAACAAACAACTGATGAACGTTTTCATGGCTGTCTCCATGATTTCTTGGTTATTGTTGGTCGACGCCGTGTTCTAGTTGGCGCTGATACTCGGCTGCATCGAAGTTGCCGAGTGAACTGGCGATAAGGCCGTCATCGCCGATCGTCCATTGTTCGTAACCGCTGATATTGACGGCGTTGCCGGTTCCGCCTGGCCCGGTGTTCGTGCCAATCAGCGTCCAGTGGTAGAACGCCTGGTCGCCTCCGATCCTCAAGTGATCGAACTTTACGATCATGTCGGGGAATGCCGTCATAAATCCCCGTGCCGCCTCGGTAATGGCTTCCCGCCCGATTGATGGTTCGCCGTCATTAATTTTCAAGGAGCCGTCTTCGGCATAGAAAGCGGCGACACTCGCGGGATCCTGGCTGCACCATGCTGCGGTATATCGCGTTGCAAACGCTCTTAGTTTTTCTTCATCCATTGGTGCTCCTCCATTTACGCAGCCGTCGAGCAGCATCATCAGGAGCATACATGCACCGGCAATCGCTGTTTTATTTATAGACGTCATCTTGATGCGCGGCTCGCCGAGGCAGATCGCGTTACCGGATGGATTGGAACAAAATGTAATCGATTACCTGTTTCACGGACAGCCGTCCTGCGAATAGTAATTTGCAAGATATTCCTCGAAGCTGATCTCGTCCGATGCCTCGATGTCTTTCTGGCGTTCTATGGACGCCTTTGCTTCGTCCTCGTAGATGCGCAGCCGCTCACCCTCGAGTGGCTCGATCTCCGCAAAGTACTCCTTGTGCCCTTCTGCGCTGGCCTTTGCAAAGTAATAGAAGGGCACCTCGTTTGGCGTCAGCTCATCCAGTACTCGCGCCGACGGTGTGGCTGCCGGATTTTCGATCGACTCGGATTGGGCATCCACGGCCTGAACATAGTCATCGCGGCCTTCACCGCGATCGATGATCTCGGCGATCGCCCTGATGTCTTCAATGATTTCGCTACCCCAGTCCTTCAGTACCCGTTCCTTGCCTCCATCGAACAGCCTGAATTTCGGGTCCCGTCCCTGGGTCGCCGCTCCGGCATGATTAGCGGCGATTTCGTTCCAATCTTTGTCGTCGAACAGCGGGCTTTCCTGCAGCAGGCAGTAGATAAGGAATGCCTCCATGAATCGCATCGTATTCTGATTGATACCGACGGGATCGAATACATTGAGGTCCAGCGAGCGCACCTCGACGTACTCGACACCGCCGCGCCGCAGCGCCACTGTCGGGCGTTCCCCCGATTTCGCGACACGTTTGGGCCTGATCGGACTGTAGTATTCGTTCTCGATCTGCAACTGGTTTACATTCAGTTGGCGTCTCTCCCCGTCGACTTCGATGCCGATTTGTTCGTACGTCGGGTCCGGCGTACAGATCGCACAACTCAGGTCGCTGATGTATTGGTCGAGACTGTTCAGGGAAATCCGGATCGCGGCCTGTCTCTGGTTGTTGTAGCCGAGGTCACTCATGCGAAGTGACGTGCCGTAGGGTTGATAGAAGGTGTCCTTGTCGAAACTCGGCATGATCGCGGTGTCCGCGCCAAAAAATGACTTGCAGAGCGCGGGTGAGGCGCCGAACAGGTACAAGACGAGCCAGTCGAAACGGCGAAAATTGCGCACCAGTCCGAGATAGGCGCTGGAACGAAAATCGTCCGGGTCGCCCGAAGATTTTTCAAGCTCCTGGTACTGCGGCCAGAATGCCTCCGGCAACGAGTAGTTGTAATGAACGCCCGCAATGGTCTGCATCTTGCGGCCGTAGCGGAATCCGAGTCCGTTGCGGTAAACCGTTTTCATCCGCCCGACATTCGACTCGCCGTAGTAAGCAAGCGGAATATCGCTGCTGTCGGAAATGAGGCATGGCATGCTTGCGGTCCACAGGAGTTCGTCGCCGAGGCGGTCGTAAGTGAACTGGTGGATCTCGCAGAGAACACGCAGCGTTTCCCAGGTATTCGTGTACGCAGGTGTCACAAACTCGAGTAGCGCTTCGGAGAAGTCGGTCGTGATGAACTGATTGGTCAATGCCGAGCCGAGAACAGCCGGATGCGGCCGGTCCGATAAATGCCCGTCGGCACTAACTCGCAGCGATTCCTTTTCTACGCCCTTGAGCCCGCCGGACAGGATGTCGGCGGAAGCCGCGTTGCCCAGCTGCGATATTCTCTTTTCTACGATGCTGCTCAACCGAGGCAACCTCCATCGGCGGCCGAAACCGGACTATACAGCTGGCCCCTGTAGCTGCCAACGACGAATTCTGGCCTCGAAGACCCGCCAATTGGTTTATCATTGCATGGCCTGAACGAGCAGTTTCACGTAATGAGCCCGACCTTCCGCAATACCTTGCTCACGCTTCCACTGGTTTGTTCGTTGCTGCTGGTCAGCGACCCGGCGCATGCCTTGCGCTGCGGTCAGCGCCTCGTCAAGGAGGGCATGTACGAGTCGCGGGTCGTCGAGTTGTGCGGTGAGCCGGTCGAGACGCGCTACCTCGGATACGTGCTTCGCCCTTACATACTGAAGCTTCCGGCGGGCGGCTTCGGCTCGCACTCGACGAGGCACGCCTACAGCGGATTTCACGAAGAACTCCTCGTTACCGAACTCGTATTCAACTTCGGACCACGGAAGCTCATGCGCATTCTCAGGTTTGAAGGCGGTCGGCTGACCGAGATTCGTACTGCCGGCTATGGCTATCGCGAGAAGGACGACTGACACACGTCGAATGCGAACTCATTCACGGTCCTTGTCCCTGAAAGGTCTATGATCTGCAGAACATTCGGTTCACTTCGCACGGAGACCATCGATCAATGAGTGAGGCAAACAGGAGACGCATTCGTGACGCGAAGGCTGGTCCGGGCACGCTGATCAGTGAAGGATGCAAGATCAAGGGTAACGTGTCGGGTGGCGGCCATTTCATGATCGGCGGCGAGGTCGAGGGCGACTGCGATGTACAGGGCCTGGTCACACTGGCAGATACAGCGATCTGGCGCGGCACGATCAAGGCGGATTCCGTCATCGTCGGCGGCATGGTCGAGGGCGATATCAAGGCGACCGGGAGGGTCGAGATCAGCGACACGGCGCGGATTTCCGGAACCGTATCCGGTGATGCCATCGCAGTTGCGGAAGGCGCGGTGGTCGAGGGCGTCATGCAGACGACGAGCCGCAACGAGCCAACCGAGTTCGTCGAGAAACGACACGGGAAGACAGGCGAATAGCGCGGGTTCTGGGGGGTTCCGGCGCATTGCCCGCTGATTATGTTATGGCTCGCGATTTGGCCAACGCCGCGCCTGACGCCGAAAAGCGGCCTAATATCGGTAATTTGCGGGTATCCGGGCCACGGCTGCAATTTCGGCGTATATATTATTAAGCCGTTTTCGATCAATAAGTTGCGAAGTGGTAGACTACGCCCAGTCGAAAAAAAGTAATGTTCTGCATGGCTCCCAGCCATCGCCGGACGAGTCGAATAACAACAAAATGACCGGCGGTCCTGTCACCAGGATCTTTACTGAATCTGCTGACGCCGTCAGAGTCTGAATAGAGAAATGACCGGCAGAGTTCTACCCAGATATGTGATCCTCGTGTCGACCCTGGCACTGGTCGTCGTGGGCAGCATGTTGTTCATTTTCTATGGCCAGTATCGGTGGCTTGCCAACTCTATCGTATCCTCGAGCGTCGACCAGCACTATATCAGCCTGAGTGAAAGCTTCGAACGCCAG
>JABAOH010003706.1_pt1 | contig 19722 bp, 15 predicted proteins | sample 7062181 | NCBI WGS metagenome assembly JABAOH01 (sample SAMN14538630, study PRJNA623070) | marine sediment metagenome | biome: marine biome [ENVO:00000428]; feature: marine pelagic biome [ENVO:01000023]; material: deep marine sediment [ENVO:00002113]; isolation source: pool of 5 deep marine... | reverse complement strand
GCACCGGGTTCATTCCGCTATGCTTATATTTTGCGTTACGGGTTTTCTTTCCAGGGCATGAAAATCCTCTGAAAGTTCTCATCGCAGTAAGCTTTCAACTCGGGAAACCTGGCGGTTTCCGACTGTGGAAGTTTCCGACACCCTTCAGATATGCAGAAAAACACCTGTTCTGTGAACCCTTATGCAGAATTCCAAATCTAACCCTATTAAGAGGAAACACCAATGACGCAAAAGGAACGGTTAGGAAAATACACGGATCTCATGGCGATTCACGAGTGGATAGGGTCGATACTCCGATACAGTTGCATATGCGACTTTTGCACGCGGGGCAGGGCCCTGAGCCGGGACTGGGTTGAAGCAACCAAGAAAGACCCGGCGCTCATTTACATGGATTAGCGGAGTTGAAGTTCGATCGTGCTCATCGAAAACGTTCCCCATCTTCCCATCCGGGATTTCCCCTGGACATCGATAGATCGCAAACCTTCATGAAAAGCCTTGTTTCAGGAACGGTAAGCGATCCCTGTTTGCGGCGAAAGGAATGGGCGCGACGCTTAAGAATCAAAACGTGCTGCAGTCAATCCTCGGTTTGCTTGATAACTTTCTGAAGGGTGTTTTTCATCATCCGGAAGACTGAGTGGGGAAAGAGCGCGGAAAGCTGTTTTCCCTTCGTAGCCGATCTCGCTCCCGGTGAGGTGCAGCGAATGTTCCAGGACGAGAGAAAGGTCTCATCAATCGATGGGTGTTTGATGAGGGCACTCGATATGGCGGCGAGCACTTCATTGATCCGTGACTTTCACGTCAAAGATTCTTCCGCGATTTTCTGAACCGTGTTTTCCACGATGATCCAGCCCACCTCCGCAGGTTGTCCGTCTGGTCCGGGAATGGGGAAGGCCGAGCAGACGAAGTGCCGCACGACACCGGGCGTGGCAGGCGTCACGCCGCTTATCTCCTGGTTCAATATGGGCTTTCCTTCTCCCAGAACCTGCCGACATACGGGAACGATCTCACTCGAAAGCTCGGGAAGGACCTCCTCTATGGTTTTCCCCGCGTGCTCTTCCACGGTGATTCCGTGAATCTTTGCGAGGGTTTTGTTGATCTTGCAAAATCTGAGGTTTGCGTCTACGATGACGAGTCCTGCCGGGGCATTGGTGAAGAATGCGTTCAGCCGCTCTTCCCTCTCTTTGATGGTCGTCTCGGCCCTCTTCCTTTCCCGTATATCCCTGAAGATCCCCTGCATGACTTTCCTTCCGCCGATTTCGGTCACGCTTGCGCTGATGTCCACCGGGACCCTGCTGCCGTCTCTTCTCGTCACGGCAAGGTTGTTGTAGTTGCCACCTCCGCTTTTCACCGCATCCTTGAAAATGCCCCGGTATTTCAGCACCTCCTCCTCCGGGTGGAGGCGGTGTTGGCACTGGCCGATGATATCTTCCACGGGAAGGCCGAGCAATTCCCCGGCTTTTGCGTTCACGTCCAGAATGACTCCTGTTTCCGCATCGGCCAGGATGATCGCGTCGTTTGCCGTCTCGATGAGCGCGCGGTACTTTTCTTCCGATTTCCGGAGGTTATCCTCCGCCCGCTGCAGATCGGTTATGTCGATGCCGAGGCCGATGATGTAGCCCTCTTTCCCTTTTCCCTCGGAGAGGACAGTGTTCTCCCAGGTTATCAAGCGCTTCCCCCCCCTTTTTTCGGCCCAGTAGGTCTCGAGCCTGTTCACTCTCTTTCCGATCTTGAGCTTGTTGAATTCTTGCCTGACCCTCTCCGCCTCCTCCTGCGTGGGCGAGAGCTCCCAGACGAACTTGCCGATCACTTCCCTGGGCGAGAATCCCGTCGCCTCGCAGCAGGCGCGGTTGAAGCATACGATCCGTCCTTCCTGATTGTAGACCACCGTCATCGTCCCGGCGGCGTCGAGAACGACGTCGATAAAGTCGCGCTCAGCCCCTGCGATTTTACCACTCTGATTCTTTCTGTTTTTTTCCTCGATCAGGGTTGACAGGATGCTGTTGAGCACCTGCAGCTCTGAAAGGATCTCATCTCTGGTTCTTTTTTCCTTCCCCATTTACCGCTCGTTTTACGTAGTGTTGCCCCTTGTGTGGGACATTTTCCCCGGAGAACCAGCGCCATGGATAGATTAATGGATTAAGGTAATAGAATAATCGAGAAAAATAAAGAAAAAAATGGAATGGCAGGCATTGATAACTCTTCTCCACTCCTCCCTCCCGCCGCAAGGTTGCATTATTGAACCGGGGTGATACGGTATATGTCCCCCGACGCGTAATCTGCCAGGTAGAGGCTACCGGCTTCGTCTTCGCCGAAGGTGGAGATGAGGTACGGGGAGTCGAGGAGAAACGTGTTTTCCCAGAAGGCTCCCTGTCTTTGCAGTCCCCATATCCTGCCGCTGCAGTAATCCCCGTAAAGGTAAATTCCCTGCATGGTAGGGAACGCATCTCCCCGGTAGACAGAACCGCCGGTAACGGAGCATTCGCCCTGGGAGTGGTCGTATTCCGCAACGGGAAGGGAGATTCCCGTCGTGTCGCAGGAGGGATTTCCAAAGCATCGAGTTCCCTCCATGATGCTCCAGCCGTAGTTCTCCCCGCCGGGGCTTCCCGCCGCCTGTACGTTTACCTCTTCGAGGGAGCTTTGGCCTACGTCGCCTATGTAGAGGTCGCCGGTGGCGCTGTCAAATGAGAAACGCCATGGGTTCCTCAGTCCCAGGGCCCAGATCTCGCCGGCGGCGCTCGGGTCATTTACGAAGGGGTTGTCAGTGGGGATTTCGTAGAGCTCGGCGCCCGACTCTACGTCGATCCGGAGGATCTTTCCGAGAAGAGACGTGAGGTCCTGTGCTTTCTTCAGTGGGTCTCCCCCTGAGCCACCATCGCCGAGGCCGATGTAGAGATAGCCGTCGGGACCGAATTGCAGCTGCCCCCCGTTGTGGTTCCCGAAAGGTTGCGCGGTGGTAAGGAGGACCTCCTCCGTTGCGGGATCGGCACTGTCGGGATCGCTCGACAGGCGAATTCTGGACACCACCGTCCGGCCGTCGGGGCTCCCGGAGTAATGCACGTAGAAATAGCCTTTGCCGGCGTAGTCGGGCGGGAAAGCCAGCCCCAGGAGGCCCTGTTCGCCACCCGCTGTTATCACCCGGTCTGAGACATCCAGGAACAGGGTTTTCTGAGAGGCGCCGCTTTTTACCAGCCATATCCTCCCCCCCCGTTCGACGATGAAGAGGCGATCGGTACCGTCGCCTGCATGGGTTATACCGAGGGGATTGCTGAATCCCGTAAGGACTCTGGTAAGAGATAGTTCGGGGGGGCCGGAGACAGGAGGCGGATTCGGCGTATCGCTTTCGCTGCTGCAACCGGAAAGACCGAAGGCGATGATGGAAAGCATTGCATAAAGTGCGGCCTTTTTCCGCATTGTGTTCACAATCCGTTGACCCTCGATGTTTTCTATAGGATGCAGGTTATTGCGCCGGGGATTTGTTATAGATGAAGCGGAGGGAGACTACAGCGGACTCTTTTTCATTTGGTAAGGTGCCGGGGAAAAGGTGACCCGTCATGATCTGGCTTCCTGCCGCATTTCCCTTGGCACTTTTTCCGACAGGGCAGGTGGATAGAGCGGCTTCTGTCTCTGCGGCCCTTATTTTTGGCGGGGAGCAGTCAAAGCTCTCTTTCCAGGCAGACTCCTTCCATCAAGCGCTTTCGTATTTCCAGCTCACCCTGTACCGCGTACTCGATTTTCTCCTCCCCCCTCGCTTTCACGAGCATCCGCCTGAAGGGGACTTTTTTCCACCCCGTCCAGGGTGCATCGGGGAGCTGTTGCGGCTCGCAATCACATCCCTCCAGGCATTCGCCCACCCTGACCCTCGTACCTCTCCTGTTGTATTGTTTCATGAGTTTGTTGATCAGATCCGTCAGGTCCTTCGGTGTCGGCATGAGATGTTCGGGAATGCTCAGAGGTCCCCGGAACTCTATGGAGATAGAGCTGCTCTCAGGGTATTTCGTCTCGTACTGCACCCAGTAACACCTCCCGAAACATTTTCCCACCTGGCTCCCTCCTTTTTTTGGACGCCTGAGTGATACGGGAGAAATATCTGTGCACCCTGTTCTGTTCGTTTTGCCGGCCCACCTCATGTCGAATGGGAGGGAAGCCGCAGGGCAACGTTTCCCCCTATTGATCGGGCAGGGATATAGATTTATTAAACCAACTATAGAGAAAAGTTCAAGAGATTCCTCTCTTTTTTTGTTTCCGGGAGTGATACCTCAGGCGATTTTCGAGCCGGCGTGCAGCGGGGAATTGCCGCTTGCGAAACTCCATATCCCGTGGAGCTCAAGCTCCCTTTCCATTTCGCCAAGAGAAGTGGAGAGCAGATCCACCAGTTCATCCACCTGTGCTTCGGTGATGATGTAGGGAGGTGCGATCATGATGTGGTCTCCATTGATCCCGTCACAGGACCCCCCTCCGGGATAGAGATAGAGACCTTTTTCGAGACAGATACTTCCAAGTTGCATGCTAATGCCGAACTGTTGCGGGAAGGGTTTCTTGGAGCGCCTGTTCGCCACGAGCTCGACGCCTGCCAGAAGGCCCCTGCACCGCACATCTCCCACGATGGGATGATTTTTTTTGAGGCAGGAAAGTTTCTTGTGCAGGTATTTCCCCATCGATTCGACCCTCTCTACGAGGTTGTCTTCTTTGATAATCCGCAGGACCTCAAGGCCGACAGCTGCAGAAAGCGGGTTGCCGGCAAACGTGTGGCCGTGGACAAAGGAGCCTGCAGGAGAGCGTTTGATTACCTCGTATATCTCGTCGCTGATCAGCATGGCCCCGAGGGGGGAGTAGCCGCTGCTGATACCTTTGGAAATGGTCACGATATCGGGTATCGCCTGAAAGTGCTGGAAAGCGAAAAATTTCCCCGTACGCCCGTACCCCGTCATCACCTCATCGGCAATGAGCAGCAGGTCGTATTTGTTGCAGATGCTCCGAATCCTTCGCAAGTAGCCGGGTGGCGGCGCGACAGCGGGGGCCGAAGCGCCGAGAATGGGCTCGAGGATAAATGCCGATACCAGGTCGGGACCCTCCGAAAGAATTGCCCGCTCGAGCTCATAGGCGCACTGGAGATCGCAATCGGGAGGGCCGGGGTTTCTCTTGTGCTCGTGGAAGGGGCAGCGGTAACAGTAGGCGGGGGGAATTTTCGGAGAGGAGGGGAGCAGGGGTGCGTACTTGCTCCTCCTTCCGGGGTGTCCGCTCAAGGACAGCGCTCCGATCGTAGAGCCGTGGTAGGAGATGAACCGCGATATGACCTTGGATTTCTCTGAATTTCCTCTCTCCACGTGATACTGCCTCGCCAGCTTGATGGCTCCTTCGACGGCTTCCGATCCCCCCGACGTGAAGTATACTCTTTTCAGGGGCCTTGGTGAGAGGGAAGCGATCTCGTCAGCACACTTGAGCATCGGCTCCGACGAAAAAGTGGAGAGGTGAACGAATGCCACGTTCTCAGCCTGCCTTCTCATCGCCTCGATGAGTCTTTTGTTGTTGTGGCCGAGGCACACAACGGCCGCGCCCGAGGCCCCGTCGATGAGTCTTTTCCCCTCCCGGGTGTAGAGAAATATCCCTTCTCCGTGAGATATCACCGGATAGGCCTTGTTGAGGCTGCGGAAAAAAATATGGCGGGTTTCCAATTTTCCCATTCTCATGGTCCGATTCCGCTCTGTGTCCTTTCGCCTGACCGGACCGCGGACTCATCTTTCCCTGTATGCGAGCCATGGAAATGCTGGCGGGCAGATTGTTTCACCGTCACCCTCGTCTTTCCCTGTTGGGTGTTGCTCTCCTGTCCATAGTTATCGGAAATGGGTGATAAATCTGTAGAATGATTTACGGAAAGAGGATCGATCTTCCGGGGGGAATGTCCCGCTTCCACGAATGAGGGCAGAGAAGAAGCACGGTAAAGGAAAATCCCGGAACGGGCTCTCCTATGGAAGGAAAGATACGATGTTGGGGATGGGTGCCGCATCAGATAAAACCTCGCGGCCTCCCGGAGCATCTAAGGGGTGACAGGCAAGATATTTCAGGGGAGGAGGAATTGCGGTGCAGAAAAAAGTATTTACCCTGATCAGTATGGTGCTTCTCGTCGCTGCTGTTTCGAAGGCGGGCTCACTAAACAGGGACGAGATAGTAAGAGACGCTGACTGGTCGAAAATGAAGGCGGTGACGGTGAGCATGGGAGAATTTAAGTTCGAGCCGTCCCGCCTGCATTTCACAGCCGGCGTACCGTACAAGCTCACGATACGAAATACCGGCGAGGTAAAGCACTACTTCGTTTCCGAGGGGTTTTTCAAGGCGATAGCCCTGAGAAAGGTGGAAACCCGGGACGGGGAGATAAAAGCCCCTTACCTCACGGCGGTGGAGGTCTTTCCTGGACGCTCCATCGACCTTTACTTCGTACCCGTTTCGCAGGATACATACGAGCTCACCTGCACGATCAAGGGACATGCGGAAATGGGCATGGCCGGTCACGTCGTGGTAGAGTAGCGGCTGCCGGATTCCCCCGGAACTACGAACTGGGAAGGGAGAATTTTGGTTTAACCATATTTACCGGTTCTCATTCAATTGCGGAACGGAACTTATCTGGTTCTGTGAAAACGATCAAACGGCGGACATATTCCGCGGGAATAATTTTTCCTGTCTGATTTTCAGGGTGTGAGACCCTTTGCGGCCTGCACAGAATTTAATATAGTAGTATAAAGAAAGCGGTGCTTTTTTCAAATATATGTCAATTCGTTACCGGAAAGCGTTCTTCAAGGGGAGCGCAACGAACGGGGGGGAGGAAAGGTCCGACAGGAACCTCCCGTCTTTATTGGGGATAAAGTCAGGGAACGAACTCTTGATCAGAAAGGAGAGGGACAATGGCTGGAGTAAAGGCGGTAGTGTACGAGGAATATGCGCCCGATGACGATTTCAAGCGAATTCTGAAGGTGAGAGAGATCGATGAGCCGAAACCCAAGTCCGATGAGGTGGTATTCAAGGTCAAAGCGGCGGCGCTGAACTACAATGATATCTGGGGCATGAGGGGGGTACCCATTCCCGTGCCGCTTCCCCACGTTTCGGGTTCTGACGCCGCGGGAGAAGTGATAGCCGTAGGTGACCGGGTGAGACACATCAAGGTGGGGGACAGGGTCGCGTCCCACGCCAACATGTCCTGCAGGGTCTGCACGGCCTGCACCGACGGCCGGGAATATGACTGCGCGAATCGGACTATCTGGGGGTTCCAGACGGGCCCAAACTGGGGGGGCTTTTCGGAAGTTACGTATCTCCCCGAGGTAAACGTCGTAAAAATCCCCGATAACGTGGGATTCGATGAGGCAGCGGCGGCGTCCATGACGCTTCTCACCTCCTGGCACATGCTCGTTGGAAGGGCCAGGATCAAGCCGGGGCAGACGGTACTCATCATGGGGGGAGGATCAGGCGTGGGGAGCTTCGGCATCCAGATAGCGAAGCTCTACGAATGCACGGTCATTGCCACAGCGAGCCCTGACAAGTTGGACAAGTGCATCGAACTGGGGGCCGATTACGCCGTGGACCACAGGAAGGAAGACTGGCACAAAGAAGTTCGTGGAATTACGAAGGAAATTGCTAAATCGAGGGGCGGTGTACCGGGTATCGACGTGTCCTTCGACCACATCGGTCAGACCCACTGGAACAAACAGCTCACCCTCTTGAAATACGGCGCGACACTTGTGTCCTGCGGCGCCACGACAGGGTACGATGCCAAGACGGACCTCCGCCATATATTTTTCAAGGGGACGAACATCCTCGGGTCGACCCAGGGAACGAGAGCCGAGCTCGAAGAAGGTTTCCACTGGATGGGGAAGGGAAAGATAAAAGCGGTCATCGATTCGGTCTATCCCTTCGACCAGGCCGCGAAGGCGCACACGAAGATGCTGACGGGCAAGGGCCTTTTCGGCAAAATCCTTCTGAAGCCTGAATAATGAGGCCCGCCGGCAGGGTGGATGCGGTGCTTGCCCCCGGCGAGGAGCGTGGGTTTCTGTTATTGACTTAGCGGGACCGGCATGGTCCAGAGGATTTTTTTTTCTGCGTGAGCATCAATGACCTTTTGTAAACGGGGGGTGTCATCCATCGCCTTTTCTGTTTCCCCGTTCCGAGAAGTTCGCCGCTTCAAGATCGGGTTTTTCAAAGGGAACCTCTTTGGGGAATCGGTGAGCAACGTCCCTTTCTTTCCCTTCCTTCTTGTAGCGGTACATCGAAGTATCGGCCCGGGCGAGCATCTCGTCGATGGAAGAGGGATCGTTGGGATCGTAGCGGGCTATCCCCACGCTCATGGAGAGTTGGTACCCCCTACTCTTTCGGGCATTGATATCGCGGATATTTTTCTCGAATCGCTCTATGATAAGCTTCTCCACATCGGTTCCCTGGATCTCTATCATGAGAGCGGCAAATTCGTCACCACCCATGCGTGCGATGACGTCCGAATGGCGGAAGGTATCCCGCATTATGATTCCCGCATCCACGAGGGCAGCGTCTCCCTCCTGGTGGCCGAAGCTATCGTTTATCCCCTTCAAGTTGTCCAGGTCGGCGAAGAAGAGCATCATCACTTTTTTTGTCCTTCCTGCAAGCTTCATCATCTGCCCGGCGAGGTGGAAAAAGCCGCGTCTGTTGCAGAGCCCCGTGAGGTCATCGGTGAGCGAGAGGGTTCGCAACCTCTCTTCGAGCGCCTTGCTGTCCGTTATGTCGCGAAGGATTAACAGAACTTCATCTTCGCCCGTTTTCACGATACGCACCTCGAAGTAGCGATCGACGTCGCTCCGATTTTCGTGATAATCGAAAATCTGGTTATCACCGCTTGTCAGTGCCCTGTTTATGTGGTGGGCGATCCTTTTTGCAATATCGGGTGGCCAGATGGTATCGACATTTTCCCCGAGAGATTGGGCGAATCGGTCCGCCGGGGAATCCTCATTCACCGATTCGAGCAGGGTTCCATCGCCTCGAACGCGCAGAAGGAAATCGGGGATCGCACCCAGAAGGGATATCATCTTTGTTTTGCTTTTCAAGAGGTCCTCTCCCCACTGCCTCCGCTTCCTGATGATCTTTGAAGCCACGATGCCGTATATGAAAAAGATTACGAGTGTGGATATACGGTAATAATTGTCAAAATTGCTTATGTTGAGGATGAGAATGTCCCAGAACGAACTGTTTGAAAAGAGAAACCGCGCGATCAGGGCGTTTATCAGCCAGACGAGGGTGAATGCAACAAATGAGTAGAGAATGACTTTGTGTTCATCCTTGACCATAGAACCACCTTTCAAGACATGTTTGCTCATATCCCCACGCTTTCTATTTCGGAATAAAACGGAGAAAGGTTGAGCTCTTGTGAAAAAAAATCCCCCCCTGCCCGATTTCCCGTGTGCAGAGTTAAAGATGCGATTAATAATCCCAAATTCTAAATCCGAAATACGAAACAAATACAAAATCCAAAACACAAATGTTCGAAAAGATAAAGCTATTGATTATTTTTGCGCAAGACTTCCACCAAACGCTTCATGTTTTGGATTTTGTATTCCGGTCATTTGAATTTGTTTAGGATTGAGTGCTTAGAGCTTCGGATTTGCCATGGAAACTCCCACTTTTATCTCTATAGCAGTATTACGTGATCTCCACTTTATATGTTCCGGGCTTCCCGACTTCATGAGTTTTTCCGTTTTTCCTTCTCGGCAGTGGTAAGACAACGGGCGAAGAGATGAGGAAAAACCACCTCATTGACTATAGCGCTCTATTTGCGGTACTAAATCCTTATAAACGTTGCAAATATAATGTTGTGTCTTGGGTGGCAGATGCATGAAAAGCAGCATCTCCCTTCGCTCGGCCCGGCGGTCCCACGATGGGGGAATAAGTTGACACGAGCTTTCGGCCGATTGCTGCTGAATTCCTATCGCTGGCATGTGGAAGGTCAGCTGCCGAACGCTGCCAGGTTCGTGATTATTGTTGCCCCCCATACATCGTCCTGGGATTTCTTGCCAACCATGGGAACCATGCTGGCCGTTGGGTTCCAAAGCTACTGGTTGATAGCGGACACCTATCACTGGTGGCCACTTGGAAACTTCCTGGGCTGGTTAGGGGGGATTCCCGTTGATCGCAGCATGCGCCGCGATCTCGTGTCGCAGATTGTAAAGAGGTTTAAAGAGAATGATAAATTTATACTTGCCATGTCCCCGGAAGGGACACGGAAGAGTGCGCGACAGTGGAAAACCGGTTTCTGGCATATCGCTGCCGGTGCAGGTGTGCCAATCCAAATAGTAGCTGTCGACTATGAGAAGCGTGCCACCATATTTGGTCCGGTAATCGAACCGTCAGACAATATCGAAGCAGACATGGAAAAGATCCAAATGTGCTATCAAGGTGTAAGAGCCAAGCACCCGGACCAATTTGATGCAGAATATCTATAGATGCTGCCCGACAGATAAGCCCCTGTGAACGGAAAACTGCGAACCTTGAACTGTTTGCCTTATCTCAGGCCCCGGGACTCTGGACGAAAAAAAAGCCGCCGTGAAGGTGGACTTGTCCCGCCGTAGTTACGCGGCAGCATGAGAAAGGTGGACTTGTCTCGCCGTAGTTACGCGTCAGCGTAACGTAGGCGGATGGCACGCCCTGGAGGATTCGAACCTCCGACCTGCGGATTCGTAGATTGTAATGGAGATGATAAAAATCAATGATTTTAGGGGTTTACGGTTGGCAGAATGTGGAAGGGTGCGGAAAAATGAGCCCATTTCTGCACCCTATACGCACCCAGAAAAATAAGCATGCTTTCCCAGAAAAAGGGGGTGGCAGGGGGGGAACTCTCATAAGGATTTTATCTAGTTTGACCTCTGTCTCCGAAAAACAAAAAGGGGTAGGGGGGAGTGACCGGATTTGGTTTTTTCGATTGCAATAAGAATCTTATTGCTGTCTACACACAAGGGGGAAAATAGGAGAAGATTAGATTTTTTGAAGCAGAAACTCAAAGGCAGGGCCTAATCGACCCTGCCTCAGTTCAGCTGTATTTATCTCTACTCAGATATCCCAGGGTTCACGACCTCCACCTCACACGAAGTCGTAGTAGTGTTACCGCTGCTATCAGTAGCAGTAACGGTCCAGGTGATGTGGTCGCCCACTCCACCCGAATCCGAGATGGTGATGGTGTCATCCGGGATCTGCACCACACAGCCTTCCGTCTTGTCTATTCTCTTGCCCTTCATCGTGAACATGAAACAGTCGTATTCCATGATTTCCACACTCGGATCAAGGCAGTTGTCAGAGGCCGAGGCGGTAAACGAAATCGGTACATCGGGTGGAACGATGGTGTCGGGGCTGTTGCACTCGATTTCAGGCAGGGTGTTGTCGATTACGGTGACCGTTGCGGTGCAGGTGTCGAAAGCCCCCTGGTTGTCCTCAACCGTGAGCGTGACTGAGGTGTCGCCCAACGAATAGGGGCCCGGCGGATCCTGGCTCAGCGTGATGGGATCCCCATCCGGGTCAAATGACCCGTTATCGATGGAAGTATCTGCCAGACAGGACGCGTCGGCATCGACGATCACATCCGCGCAATCTGCCACAGGTGCAGCATTCGTCAAAACGTCATAGGTAACCGTGCCCATGACTTGGAGGGCTGACGGATTGTTTTGGGATCGCGACGTGGCGGCAGCATTTACATTAAGTGTGCCTGTATTGTTCGTCCAAAATCTTAAGACATTCTGCGCACCAATATTGAAAAAGCTCTGGTTAGTTACCACGGGGCGGTTCACGTTATTCGGATTAAAAAAGACGTATGATATGGGTGGCTCAGACCCGAGGCCATCCATCCTCCCATTTCCTCCACTACCTCCCCAATAACCAATCACATTACCGTTAAGTTGCAATTGAAGACGGTCATCTGCAACCAACAAGGAAAACTGGAGCGACACGTTGGTAGCCCCTGCAGGAAGGTCAAACGTGAGATAGTAAAATTCGATGCCGAAGGGGTAAAGTAAGGGGGTGTCAATTTTTAGAGGGTGATCCCAAATATCCTTTTTAAATCATATAGTTATAATTTTTCATCCTAATTTAACAATATCCTTATATTTCAAGGGTTTAGCAATTTAGAAGCTCTCAGAGGCTTTCTGAGGGCCTCAAATGTACATATGGGAGGAATAGATGATCCCAAAGGAGATCGGAGCTCCTGGGTCATTATCTTTCCCGTGAGTATGGTGGAAATTTGGAGAATCAGTAGGTGTGAAGCTCGCAATTTATTCGAGTTCTAACATAACACTTGGATGAGTTATTGACGAGCGGGTCATTGGACCACCTCGATCTTCACATTGATAACACCAGAATCAAGATTAGCGATACTTTTGAAAGCCGAACGAGATAGATCGATGATTCTACCTTTAATGAAAGGCCCTCTATCATTAATTTTTACTATGACACTTTTTCCATTCTTTACGTTTGTTACTTTGACCTTTGTTCCAAACGGCAGTTTATTGTGCGCTGCAGTATTGGAAAATTGATTAAAGCGTTCACCACTAGCCGTTTTTCTATGCTGAAACTTCGATGCATAATATGAAGCTTTCCCAGATTGCGTGTATCCAATCCATTTTGGATCTTTTTTCAATGGTATGCTAGAGCATCCCAACAACACCAGAGATATCAAGATACAAAGAATTCTTTTGATCACTAAGGACATATCCAATTCAAATCGCTATTTCAATCATAATGATCCGTCCCAAATAGTTGTACCAACCATTAAGTGAAAAATCCAGCTAGGGAAACTGTTCATTCACCAAAGTTCAAAGGGGAATGTGGGGGAGTAAGCGGATTTTTTTTTCGATAGCCAATAACAGATTCCTTACGTTCAACACACAATGGAGGAAAATAAAACTAGGTGTAATTTGAGTTAGGAATAAATAAAAACCACCCGAGGAGGGTGGCTAACAATTACGTAGAAGCTGTTTGAGTTATTCGGTGCAGACAGCTTTATTAGCTGTCAGCCCATAACAATGTATATATCAACCGCAGCAACTACAGGATGATTTCCTAAGCGGATACAATTCCGAATCGCTCCTGTTAAGATTATTCTCCCCTGTAATGCAGCAGTTGCTTATCGAAGAATTACTCCCCTGTTTTGCCGAGACCGGTTTGATTTCAATGATTGCGCTGTTTCTCTCTTTGATTTCGATGACAGGATAAGATACCCGTTCCACACTCATTAAGTAAGCTTTCGTGCTCGCTATTAATATTGTGAAAATGAATATGAAAAGTAAAAATTTTTTCACCGGTCCTCGCTGTTTAACGAATTTCTACGCTAGGTAATATATCATAATTCTTACGCGAGGATAGTATTTTTTTCCTATAAAACTGACCTGCCCCCCAAAAACTGGTCCAGGTGTTATGTTAGGATTTTGGGAATGATTCTTACAGAGGAGGCAGGTCATGAGCAGGAAACGCTTCACCCCTGAACAGATCATCAAGAAGCTCAGAGAAGCGGAGATCCTGATCAACAAGGGACAGAATGTGGCAGAAGTTATCCGTAAATTGGGCGTATCAGAGCAGACCTACTACCGCTGGAGGAAAGAGTACGGTGGTATGGGTATTGAGCAGACAAAGCGGCTGAAGGAACTGGAGAGGGAAAATGTAAGGCTCAAGAAACTGGTTGCCGATCTCTCCTTGGACAACGCCATATTGAAGGAGACGGTGAAGGGAAACTTCTGAGCCCGGCACGTCGGAGACGGGCCGTAGAGCATGCGTGCTCGTCCCTTAACGTATCCGAGCGAAGAGCTTGCCGGGCATTGGGACAACCCAGATCGACCCATCGGTATGAAACGAAGACATCCAACGATGAGGAGAGATTAGTGGCAAGAATCGTAGAGCTGGCCACAGAGTACGGAAGATATGGCTACCGCCGGATCACGGCAATGCTAAAGCAAGAGGGGTGGGATGTGAACCACAAGCGGGTTGAGCGGATCTGGAGAAGAGAGGGTTTGAAGATCCCGCAGAAACAGCCAAAACGGAAGCGACTATGGCTCACCGACGGTTCCTGCATCCGGTTAAGGCCCGAGAGGCAAGACCACGTGTGGAGCTACGACATCCTCATGGAGCGAACTACCGACGGCCGTCCTTTGCGTATCCTGACCATCATAGATGAATATACCAGGGAGTGTTTGTGTATCTATGCTGCAAGGAGAATCAGATCACAGGATGTGCTGGAGCAGCTTGCCCATCTGTTCATTCATCGGGGAATCCCGGAACACATTCGATCTGACAATGGCCCTGAGTTTACGGCAAGAGCCGTTCGGGAATGGTTGACTCATTTAGGGATAAAGACGCTCTTTATCGAACCGGGAAGCCCCTGGGAGAACGGCTATATCGAGTCTTTTATTGGCAAATTAAGAGATGAACTGTTAAACGGAGAGATATTCACCACCCTTATTGAGGCCAGAGTAATTATCGAGGAGTGGAGGAGGCAGTACAACCTAATTAGGCCTCATAGTTCTCTTGGATACAGGCCGCCGGCACCAGAAGCGGTGCAAATACCACAACCTCAGATGGCTGGATTCCTTAAGTAGAAGGTGGTACAACTATCGGGGGGAGCTCACCCATTTCTCCAAGGCCGTCATCTATTTAGTATACGGATAGAGGATCGTTGAACCAGGAAAGTTCTGACTGCAAGAACTGTTGAGTATTCCCGTTTTTCTAATTTGTCTTCAATATCAACCGCTTATCGCTGCACTTCATTGGTTGGCGCCTGAGTGTACTGTTGTAAGAACTTTTTGATGAAGATGAAAATGGAAATGTCATCTGAAAGGAAGACCCGTATTGATGGATATCGTGAGTAGAAGGTGATACAACTATTTGGGCCGGGTCAGGAAAAGGTGGTACAGCTATCGAGGGAGGTCAGGGTAATCAACTTATACTGAGGGAGAAGATCACAATGGTTATAGAGGAGAACAAACTGTTGGTTCGCCGTTTTATCGATGAAGTAGTAAATACCGGGAAGGTGGATAAGATGGAGGAATTTATTTCACCCGCTTATGTAGAAATACATGATGGTAAAGAGTGTCGCATCGGTATTGGAGGAGCTAAGGAGCATATCCTTGGGGTGAGACAGACCTATCCCGATCTCATATTGACAGTAGAGAGGCAAATTGCAGAGGGTGATTGGGTGGCCACCTGTATAACTGCGCGAGGCACCCATAAAGGCCTTTGGGTGGGCATAAAGCCAACCGGTAGATTCGTCACATTTACGGGTGTAAATATTAACAGGATTGAAGGTGGTTTTATCGTTGAACATGGGGGAGCTGCCAACCTATTTGGGCCTTTGCTGGAGATTGGTGCTATTAAAGTTGTAGGAACTGACGAGCATATATAATTTTACGAGAGGATCTTGGAGTCAGCCCTCACCTTCTGATCTATTAAGCTACAAGAAAGGCGTAATACCGGAAACGCTTGAAAAGAATATAGGCTGGCCTGCAAGAACATAGACCAATTATAAATCGGGAGGTTACTGAGCCAGAAAATAATGGCGCGCCTGAGAGGACCCGCCTTCGCTCCCTTCGAGAGCTTCGGCGAGGTAAACCCGCCTACCTATCTATGCCTTACGGCTATGGCGAGGCAAGCCCGCCTTTCCGTTTCCACCCTTCAGAAGCTTCGGCGCGGTTCCTCATTATGACGCCATCCGCTTGGCCTTTAATTGATTAATGTCTATCGCACCGGAGCGTGTGCAATGCTTTTCTAAGTCTACACGCGAAGGCGGATGGCGCCCCTGGAGCGACTCGAACGCTCGCACCCAGCTCCGGAGGCTGGTGCTCTATCCACCTGAGCTACAGGCGCGCATTGGAATTGACCCGTACCGCACTATTATACCACCGCGCTCCTTTTCCGCGAACGCCCTTCCCGCATTCGATAATTTCCCTTGACCGCCCCCTTTGCCTGGGTTGGAGGGCCTTCCGAGCAGGATAATGGAATTTGCTCCCGAAATGATGGTAGAATCTTTCCTATCCTTTGTGCTCATCACATTAAATGACAGAGGCAGGGTTGCATTCTATGGACGTGGAAGGAAGGAACAGAGTCATTATCGAGGGAATCGAGCCCGAGATCGACGGGGGACGGTACCCGATCAAGCGCGTCGCGGGAGAGAAAGTGACTGTCGAAGCTGATGTTTTCGCCGAGGGGCACGACATCGTTGCAGCGATCCTCGAGTATCGAAGGGAAGATCAGGAAAGCTGGAGCGAGGTGTCGATGCGGCACGTCGGCAATGACCGCTGGGAAGGTTCTTTCGTCCCTCTGAAACTGGGGAGGTACCGCTATCGGGTCCGCGGTTACGTGGACGTGTACCTTACCTGGCTCGAGGGGCTGAAAAAGAAACACGGGGCAGGACAGGATCTTTCCGTGGAATTTGCCATCGGGGCTGCCTACATTGTAGAGGTTTCGGAAAGAGCCGCCCCCGAGGAGACGCGGAAGCTTGCCGAGCTGGCGGGTTTGCTGAGGAAGGGAGACGATCTGGAAAGGATCCTCCAGCGAGTCGGAAGCGAGGAAACCCTCCACATAATGCGGACCTGCCGAGAGAGGGACAACGAATCCCTCTACGGCAAAGAGCTCACCGTCGTTGTTGAGAGGGAGAAGGCGGGCTTCAGCACCTGGTACGAGCTGTTTCCCCGCTCTGCCACCGGGGAAGCCGGGTCCCACGGAACGTTTCGGGACTGCGAGGCGCTCCTGCCCGATATCGCGCGGCTCGGCTTCGATGTGCTCTACCTGCCGCCCATCCACCCCATAGGTAGTTCCCGGAGAAAGGGGAAGAACAACGTGCTCGTAGCCGGCGAAGGTGACCCCGGAAGCCCCTGGGCCATAGGGTCCGACGAAGGAGGACACAAGGCGATCCATCCCGAGCTCGGCACGATGGACGATTTCCTCCGCCTCGTTTCAGAGGCGAAGAAGCACGGCATCGAGATCGCAATGGATATCGCCTTTCAGTGCTCCCCCGACCACCCCTACGTGAAGGAGCACCCCGAATGGTTCCGCTGGCGCCCCGACGGGACGGTGCAATTTGCCGAGAACCCGCCGAAAAAGTACGAGGACATCATCCCCTTCGATTTCGAGACCCGCAGCTGGAGGGAGCTCTGGGAAGAGCTCAAAAGCATCGTCCTGTTCTGGGTGGACAAAGGGATCACCCTCTTCCGCGTCGACAACCCCCACACCAAGCCCTTCCCCTTCTGGGAGTGGCTCATCGGCGAGGTGAGGAGGACCCGCCCCGAGGTGATCTTCCTCTCGGAGGCCTTCACCCGGCCGAAGGTAATGTACCGTCTCGCGAAAATCGGTTTCTCCATGTCCTACACCTACTTCACCTGGAGAAACACGAAGCGGGAGCTGACCGAATACATGACCGAGATCACCCGGTCCCAGGTGGGAGAGTACTTCCGGCCCAATTTCTGGCCGAACACGCCCGATATCCTCTCCGAGTACCTCCAGTACGGGGGACGGCCCGCTTTCGTCATCAGGCTCGTTCTTGCGGCCACCCTCTCGTCCCATTACGGCATTTACGGCCCCGCCTACGAGCTCTGCGTAAGCGATGCCGTATCGGGGAAGGAGGAGTACGACGACTCCGAAAAGTACGAGATCAAAAAGTGGGATCTCGAAAAACCGGGAAACCTCCGGGAGTTCATCGCCAGGGTCAACCGGATCAGGAGGGAGAACCCGGCGCTGCAGAGCACGAGAAACCTCCGGTTTTACGAGGTTGAGAACGATAACCTCCTCTTTTACGGCAAGCACACCGACGATCTTGACAACCTCCTGCTGGTGGTCGTCAACCTGGATCCCTTCCACACCCAGTCGGGGGTGTTACGGGTTCCCCTCAAGGATTTCGGGATCGAGCCGGGTGGAAGCTTCCTGGTCCACGATCTGCTCAGCAACGACCGGTTCATCTGGCACGGCGCCGACAACCATGTGACCCTCGATCCCCGGGTTGCCCCGGCCTATATCTTCCACGTACGCCGTCGCCTGAAGAGGGAGCACGATTTCGATTATTTCATGTAGGAGGGTCGCATGTCTGCCAAGGATACCTATCTCCCCGATGATCCCCTCTGGTACAAGGATGCGGTGATCTACGAGGCCCATGTGAAGGCCTACTACGACAGCAACAACGACGGGATCGGCGATATCAGGGGGCTGAAGGAAAAGCTCGATTACCTGGAGGATCTAGGGGTAACAGCATTATGGCTCCTGCCCTTTTATCCATCGCCGCTTCGCGACGACGGCTACGACATCGCCGACTACTTCAGGATCCATTCCGACTACGGCACGATCGCCGATTTCCGGCAGTTCCTCCGTGAGGCCCACAGAAGGAGGATCCGCGTGATCACCGAGCTGGTCCTAAACCACACTTCCGACCAGCACACCTGGTTCAAGCGGGCCCGCAAGGCTGCCCGCTCGTCGAAGGTGAGGGATTTCTACGTCTGGAGCGATACTCCGGAGAGGTACAGGGAAACCAGGATCATCTTCAAGGATTTCGAGAGCTCCAACTGGTCCTGGGACCCCGTGGCGAAGGCGTATTACTGGCACCGGTTTTATTCTCACCAGCCGGACCTGAACTTCGACAATCCCCAGGTGCACAGAGCCATGTTCCGGGTCATCGATTTCTGGCTCGGAATGGGGGTAGACGGGCTGAGGCTCGACGCCGTCCCGTACCTCTACGAGCGCGAAGGGACCAACTGTGAGAACCTTCCGGAAACCCACCAGTTCCTGAAAAAACTCAGAGCTCACGTTGATAAGAAGTTCAAAAACCGGATGCTCCTGGGCGAGGCAAATCAATGGCCCGAGGACGCCGCTGCCTATTTCGGAGAGGGAGACGAATGCCACATGGCTTTTCACTTCCCCATCATGCCCCGCATGTTCATGGCCATCAGGATGGAGGACCGCTTTCCCATCATCGATATCCTGGAGCAGACGCCGGCGATCCCCGATCTTTGTCACTGGACCATGTTTCTGCGGNNCTGGAGCAGACGCCGGCGATCCCCGACCTCTGCCAGTGGGCCATGTTTCTGCGGAACCACGACGAGCTCACCCTCGAGATGGTCACCGACGAGGAGCGCGACTACATGTACCGTGTCTACGCTTTCGACCCCAGGGCCCGGATCAACCTCGGTATACGGAGGCGCCTCGCTCCTCTGCTGGACAACGACAGAAACAAGATCGAGCTGATGAACATCCTCCTGTTCACCCTGGGAGGAACACCCGTCATCTATTACGGGGACGAGGTGGGCATGGGTGACAACTATTACCTCGGTGACCGGGACGGCGTGAGGACTCCCATGCAGTGGAGCCCCGATAGAAATGCCGGTTTTTCCCAGGTGAACCCACAAAAGCTCTACCTTCCCGTCATCATCGATCCCGAGTATCACTACGAGGCGGTGAACGTGGAGAATCAGCAGAGAAATCCCTCGTCACTTTTGTGGTGGATGAAGCGTCTGATCGCCATCAGGAAGGTGAACAGGGTTTTCGGGCGGGGGAACCTCGAGTTTCTCCACCCCGAGAACACGAAAGTTCTCACCTTCCTCAGAAAATGGGAGGGAGAAACGGCTCTCGTGGCCGTGAATCTTTCTCCTCACGCGCAGGTGGTGGAACTCGATCTGCGAGAATATGCCGGTTTTACCCCTGTCGACGTGTTCAGCAGGAGCAGGTTCCCCCTCGTACGGGAGGGGAGCTACGTGCTTA
>JABAOH010001366.1_pt2 | contig 19722 bp, 17 predicted proteins | sample 7062181 | NCBI WGS metagenome assembly JABAOH01 (sample SAMN14538630, study PRJNA623070) | marine sediment metagenome | biome: marine biome [ENVO:00000428]; feature: marine pelagic biome [ENVO:01000023]; material: deep marine sediment [ENVO:00002113]; isolation source: pool of 5 deep marine... | reverse complement strand
CTTAACCACCACGCGAGCCCAATGATACTGGTCACCGCCAAACGGTATGATTATTGACGGGATGCCTGAACGAAGGCCGGCACCAGTCGTCCCAGCGCCTCCATGATGTACAATCGCAGCCATCCGTGGGAACAGCCAACGGTGTGGGATAGACTCGATCTGGAAGATTGTTTCTGGCAGCGTCATTCCCCCCAGTCCGCCCCAGCCGGCTGCCAGGATTCCCCGCTGGCCTGCCTGGTCCAATGCATCAACCACGATTTGGCTGAGAACCTCAGGGCGCTCGTCGCGCATACTACCGAAGCCTACATAGATCGGTGGCGGCCCAGCTCGCAAGAACTGTTCCAATGCCGCGGGTGGATGCCAATCGGCCGGCGGATCCAAGAACCAATAACCCGAGACGTAATGCCAGTGAGCCCAATCAGCTGGCTTGGGAATGACAGCAGGGCTACAACCCAATATGTGCGGCACACGCTCTGCACGCATCTTGGAGTATGGGCCCGTGAATGGAGGAGGCGGCAGCTGCAGCTTTGCCTTGCGCCAGTGTGTCACCCAGCTGCGCACATTGTGCCAGAGCAACTGCTCAAGAAGCAGGTGTGTGAGCCGATTGTACGTTCCCCCCAAGTTTGGCATGGGTGGAGAGAAAAAGCTCGGAAAAGCGCGCGTAGGGATAAGGGGCTGCAGAAGCCCCATTATCAATGGCACATGCAATTTCTCTGCGCAATCATATGCTCCAAACGCAGCAAGTGAGCCGATTATCGCCTCCGCGCCCTGGCTTGCCTGCCAGAAGTCCTCGAACACAGCGTGGAATTGTGGACCTACAATGCGCCGCACAGCTACAATGAAACGGACAATGTTAGTTTTCGATTTCTGGGCTTCGGGACGGTTGACAATATCCTGGGGATTGAATCTTACGAGAGCGAAGTCCAACCCGTAGCTGCGCACCCAAGATTCAAAGATAGCATGCGTCGCGAAGCTCACCGTGTGTCCAGCCCGCTGTAGCCCGATACCCAAGGCGATGTATGGCTGAACGTCACCTCGCGAGCCGATAGTCAAAATCGTAATACGCAACTTCCATCTCCATCGCTGGATTTCTAGCGTCGGTACGCTGAAGTACTTGGATGTGGCCTNNTGCGGACGTTTCCGCTGCGAACGTCACGCGATTTGTGTCAGCAGCCGCTCCCCCTGGGTGGCGCATGCTTCCCCGGACCAAGAGCACACCCGCGGAGCTTGATGCGCTGTGGCAGTATGGTGACAGAGTGGATAATGTCGCTAGGCCAAGCGCAACACCTGGTCTGGCCAGCTTCTCGAAACCGCCCGCTGGTGGAGATGGTCGACGCTGTGCCTCGCCTCACTCCTGAGGCAACGGCACCTCCTGGCCAGCTCGTGTCGCCATCTCCAGGGCAACCCCTCGGTTGGGCCTGGGATCCTCCTCGTCGTTGGGCCTCAAAGTCGTCAGGCTCAGAGACTTGACGAGCTGCCCGTTGGCCTCCCGGACGAGCTTCTCCATGATGGATATGGCGCGACCGGTGTCACCGAACCCCGTGACGATGATCGCCGTGGGCTTGCCCTCAAGATCCCCAAGCCCGCTCACGTACCTCTTGATGGGTCGGGCTGGTGACCACATGTAGGTAGGGCCCCCGAAGGCCAAGAAGTCGTAGCGGCCCAGAACGGTGGGAGCTTGCGAGCTTGCGGTGGTGATATCAACCCGCCAGCCGCTGGAGACCAGGCCCTGCGCGAAGGCATGGACCACCGCGTGGAAGAACCCTCGCCTCCCCGGGTGGTAGACGACCAGCGCGGTCCCTCTCTCCCCTGCCGGGTTCAATGTCTCAATCTCGCCCGGTACCTCCTGGCTGATCCTGCGCCAATACCAGATCACCCAGGCCAGCACGCCAGCGACGACTACTCCCGCCCCGCCTATCACAACTTGTGGAAATGACATCAGTCATACCTCCCATGACGGGCGTGCCTGCGCGGCCACCGACGGAGAACTCAGAGCAGACCCCCTTCGGCCAGGATGTCGCGCAAGACCTCTCGGTCACTGTCGCCGAGGTCCAGTAGCGGCGAGCGAACGCGTCCGCCGTAGTAGTCCAGCATGTCTAGTGCAGCTTTCAGCCCGGCCACGCCAAAGCCACCCGTCACCGCCGTGTTCACGGGGATCATCCGTCGCTGGATCTCAGCGGCCTCAGCCAAGCGTCCATCCAGGAAGAGCCTGTAGATGTCTATACACTCCTGCGGCGCCACGTTGGCCAGCGCCATGACGCCTCCGACCGCGCCCACGGACAGTCCAGCCAGCAAGAATCCCGCGGACCCCGCCAGCACCTGGAAATCTGGGTGGGCCAGGCGCACCACATCGGCAAACTTGGCGATGTTCCCCCCGCTGTCCTTGATGCCCACGATGTTGGGATGCTGAGAGGCGGAAGCGATCGTCGCGGCATCCATGTCCACGTGGGTGAACTTGGGTACGTTATACAGGATAATGGGGATGGGCGATTCGTCGGCCACCGCTGCGTAGTAATGGACCAGGCTGTCCCGTGTCATCTTCCCGCCGTAGTAGTGAGGAGTGAGCACCATCGCAGCATCCGCTCCCAGTTCCGCCGCCCGTTGGGTCAAGAATGTGGTCTGGCAGGTGGCTTCGAGGCCCGTCCCAGCGATCATCAACTTGTCGGAGGGGATGGCCTCTCGGGCGGTCTCCCAGACCCGCAGCTTCTCCTCCTCGGTGAGATAGACCGCCTCGCCGTTGGAGCCCAGGACCACGTATCCCGCCAAATCGTACTGGTTCCAGCGCTCGAGATTCCTGGCCAGTGCCTGATGATCCACCTCGCCCTCCGCGTCGAAGGGAGTGGGGATGGGTGGAAACGCCCCCTTCAAAGAGATCGTAGCTTCTTTCATCTCCGATAATGCCTCCATTCTCTCACGGGAAGATCTTGCCTGGATTCAGGATGTGATGCGGGTCGAAGGCCTCCCTGATGCGACGCATCACCTCAATCTGCGCGTCGTCCAGGGCCAGGGGCAGATACTCGCGGCGCGTGGCGCCGATGCCGTGCTCGGCGGTGATGGTCCCTCCCAGGGATAATGTCAGCTCATAGATCTCCTCACGCACCGGAGGCACCAACTCCTTCCACCGGGCGTCATCGATGTCATCCTTGAGGACGTTGACGTGGACGTTGCCGTCGCCCGCGTGCCCGAAGCAGACGATGCGCACTGCGTGCCGTCCGGCTGTGTCCTTGATCCCCTTGAGCAACTCTGGGATCTGGGCGCGAGGCACCACCACGTCCTCCATGTGGTTGACTGGGCTCTCGTTGTTCAGCGCATCGATGATCATGCGCCGCGCCTCCCACAGCCGATCGCTCGTGTGTGTATCCCTGGCCACAAAGACGTCCCTCGCGCCGTGCTCCAGGCACAGCTGGCCCACCACCTCGGCATCCTCGTCCACCGCTTCCTGCCGGTTGCCGTCCAATTGGATCAAGAGGTGAGCCTCCGCATCGTCGTGGGGCATCTCCTTCTCGAGGAGCCGCTCCACGGCCAATATGCTGTCGCGCTCCATGAACTCCATGGTGGTGGGTACGATGCGATGGGCGATGATGTCCGACACCGTGTCCGCTGCCCTCTGGAAATCGTCGTAGGGGACCAGCAGGTCCACCTGCACGTTGGGCTTTGGTATCAACCGCAGGATGATTTTGGTCACGATGGCCAAGGTGCCCTCGGAGCCGATGAGCAACTGGATCAGGCTGTAGCCAGTGACGTTCTTGACCAGCTTGCCCCCGCACTCAATGATCTCCCCCGATGGCAGCACCGCCTCCAGGCCGCAGACGTAGTCCCTGGTCACGCCGTACTTTACGGCCCTGGGTCCCCCGGCACCCTCGGCCACGTTGCCGCCGATGGTACAGGAATCGAGGCTGGCCGGATCCGGAGGGTAGAATAGCTCTTCCTCCTCCACGGCGCGGTGCAGCTCGCCCACGATCACCCCCGGCTCCACGGTGACCATGAGGTTCTCCTTGTCTATCTCCAGAATGCGGTCCATCTTCTCCAGGGAGAGGACGATGCCACCGACGATCGGCACCGCCCCACCGCTCAGCCCGTAGCCGGCCCCCCGCGGAGTGACGGGCACCCTTTCTCGCTGGGCCAGCTTGAGGATCTCCGACACCTGCTCGGCCGAGGTTACTCGCACCACCGCTTCGGGTTCTGCTCGCAAGCCCACCACCTCGTCGTGGGCATAGGGTTCCATGTCCTCGGCGGTGAGAAGCACATTTCTCTCACCCACGATACCACAAAGTGCCTCGACTATCTGGGAGTCTACCTTCCTGTACATTGGTGAGGTTCTTCGTGCCCTATGCGGTGAGGATCTCCTGAGCAGCGGCCAGGCCAGCACCGGGCTCGAACCCATGGCCGACCTGGGCCAGGCCCTGCTCGATGGCCCCCACGGTGGCCAGGATGTCGGACTCGCTCACAGCGCCCATGTGCCCCACGCGGAAGTACCGATCCCTGATCTCCGCGTGCAGGCCGCCGGCCACGATGACCCCCGCCTCCTTTATGTGGCCGAGTAAGCTACGGTCCACATCGTCGGGGTAGTAAGGCGCGGTGAGGGTGGTCGCCGCCACCTCCGATCTGACGGGTACCTGGCTCAACCGCAGTGCGGCGATGGCAGCCTTAAACGCCTGGTTCAGCCGTTGGTGCCGGGCGAACCGGGCCTCCATCCCCTCATCGAGGATCTGGCCCAGGCTCACGCTGAGGGCCCAGATGAGGTTTACCGCTGGTGTGCCGAAGTAAGAAGGGCGGCGCTCCCCGTAGGCCTCCATGATGGGCAGCCAGTTGGTCCAGTCGGCGTAGTAGTTGCCCACGGGAGCCTTACGCTCGTGGAAGGCGTCCACGGCCCGTGGCCCAGCCACCACCAGAGCCAGGCCCGGTGGCACGCCGATGGCCTTTTGCGAAGCGGTGAAGGCCACATCGATCCCCCACTCCTGCTGGCGCATTTCCTCGCCGGCCACGGAGCAGACGCCGTCGAGTACGGTAAGTACACCATACTCCTGACCCAGTGCACTAAGGCCTTTGGCGTCCACCACGACGGCGGTGGAGGTGTCCACGTGGGTGAAGGCCATCACCTTGTAGCCACCCTCCTTCAGGGCAGCCTCCACCTCATCAAGCGAAGGTGCGTCGCCGACCGTCGGGGCACGCACGTGAGTCACCGTGGCGCCGTACCGCTCCAGAATGTCGCCCATTCGATCGGAGAAGTAGCCCGTGTTCACCACCAGGGCCTCGTTGCCAGGCTCCGTCAGGTTGGCTGCGGCGATGTCCATGGCGAGGGTGCCCGAGCCAGCGAAAACGAAGGGCTGGCCCTTGGGGCATAGGAACACCTCCCGCATCCTCTCCAGGGCTTCAGCGAAGACCTCGATGAAGTTGGGGGCGATGTGGCTGGTGGTGGGCATCCCCGTGGCCCGCAAAACCTCGGGGGTGAACTCGATAGGGCCGGGAATCATGAGCAGCTTTCGATCTTTCACAGGTTCGACCTCCTGTATCTGTGAACGCGGCGCCTTCGAGCGCCTTTGCCAACATAGCGAGTATACGCGCCAGTGTCAACCGATGTCAAGAGATTGGCCCCTCGAGGTCCATCGCTGTGCTACAAGGAAGAAGATGGGGTGAAGATGGCGGCACTGCGCCGCGGGTATCGAAAAGCCAGGGGGAGCGTCAGGAGGAGATCGATCACCCGATGAGCAACGACCGGTGGCGGTTCCCTGTAGCTGATATCACAAGCCCCTCGCTTTGATGTACTCAGAAACATCCACGTTGTACGCGACGTCCTCGATCGTGACCACGAGCCAAGGTGTTCCCTCGTCCAGCCAGGTCGCGCTTGCGGAAGAGGGAATCATGATTCCGTGGAAGGTCTCCCACCCCAGGGGCTCGAGTCGCCAAGGTATCTTCGCTTCGTCGGTGGCTTCCCGGTAGCGCAAGGCCTCCATCATCTGGATCAATCCGGTTGCCGGGTCAAATGAGACTGTGAAGGCCTCCTCCTCCTCACCGAAGGGCACTACGAGGCGGGCAGTCGTATCGTCCATGGGTTCCCAACGCACGCGGGGATCGGTCACCCATATGGACGGCAGCCACATCGATTCCCCCCACAGACCCAGGTTGGCAGCCATGTCAATCTTCGGCTCGTTCTCAATCACCCCCACGGGCAATTCCATGCGGGCATCGCCATCAAGGTATAGCTCATTCACTCTCATCAGTGGGTAGCCAAACAAAGTCGCTTCGATGTAATGTCGGTAGTCCTGCCCGGCGATATGGATGAATCTCAGGCGCGAGGGGAACGTCACGCCACGGAACCGCAACGTGCCCCTCATGGTGATGACCGCCGATTCGATGACCGGGACCCGGTCCCCACTGATCGTCTTGTAGAAGCTGGAGACAGGTGGTGGTAGACCTGCTGGCAATTCGACGGTCTCGAGGGCCGGTGTATGCTCTGAGTAGGCGGGGAAGGGCCTCGGCTTCACCCGGAGTCCGAACCACCCGGCGGCGAGCAGTACGCCAAGCACACCCAGAACGCAAAGAGCAGCGATCAAGACGTACTTCATCACGTTATCCTCCTCCGCTTGCGATCTCGCTGTACGTACCGGTGCATGTCCTTGGCCTGCATCACCTCGGGACCGCACTCGATGGGACGGCAGATCACGAGCAGTATGCGGTATTTCACTCGCTGAGCTCTGGGTCCTAGGGACGATTACGTCGTGCAACGACCGTGCGTGCAGAGCGAGTATACCCGCCAGCGTCAACCCATGTCAAGAGAAGAGGCCGCAGGGTGTCGAAACAAGCCCTCAGACAGACACCCCGTGTCACTGGAGCCTCCCCCGCTGGGCTCGGGGCAGGCTTCGATGGGCGCTTCGATACCTGGCTGCGGCCTACTCGGTGCATCTCAGGATGCGCGGGTAGACCATGCGCCCACCGGCGCAAACCCACATCTTCCTTTCCGCGGTCACATTGACTTGAAAGTGGCATTCTCGAGAGAGTATGATATACTCCTCCACATCCCATGGCCGGCGCGCGCATTCTGGCTGTGGGTGTGCCGGCGTGGCCAGTCACTCAGATCTAGTCGAGATAAGAGAGGTATGGCGTGAGAAACACTATTATCCGAGGTATCGCGACACTCATGGCGGCCCTTTTGGTGGTCGCGTGCGGTGCACCAGCGCCGGGCCCGATGACCTGGTTGGACCGCCCCCTCGATGGCGCCGCGCTTCCCCTGGCGCCCGTGACGATTCAGGCCCACGCCTCCGATGCCGACGGCGTGGCCAGCTTCGAATTCTTCGTGAACGAGGCTCCCCTCGTCGCCGCCTCTGCCGATGGTAGCCGTCTGGGCCAGGCCATGGTGGAATGGAACCCCACCGCACCCGGCACCTACACCATCCGTGCCAGAGGCATTGACAGCCAAGGGAATGTCGGCTCCGAGGCCATCTCTGTGGTGACGGTGGGACTGATGCCAGAGCCTTTGCCCACGGTACCCCCGGGGCCAGAGGAGGGAGAGATCATCTTCCTGGTAGAGCCCGAAGCGATTCCTGCTGGTGCCTGCGCCGTGCTGTATTGGGAGGTGCATCCCCCAGCCGATGCACTGCTCAATGGAGAAGGTGTGCCGCCAGTGGGGGAGACGGAGGTGTGTCCCCCGGAGACCACCACCTACGAACTGCTCGCTCCCGAAAGGGGCCAGGTGCGAATGGTGACGCTCCACGTGGAGAGGGAACCGGAACCTCCCCCCGAGGAAGGAGTGCGCATCAGCTTCACCGCCGACCGCACCAACCTCAGGCCTGGCGAGTGTACCACACTGCGGTGGAGTGTTGAGGGTGGATTTGGCGTGGAGCTGAACGGACAGCCGGTGGAGCGTTCAGGGCAGAGTCAGGTGTGCCCCCCGGAGACGACCCCCTACGTCATTGCTGTGGACGCCGGTGACAGATTGGAGCGCCGCGAAGTAGTCATCTTTGTGGAAGGAGAAGCGCAACGTACACCAACCACGCCGCCGGAACCTTCGCCCACTGCGCCCTCGGGATGTCCAGGACCCCCGCTCATCTCCTTCTTCACCGCCGACCCCAGCACTATCGTCGCCGGTCAACCGAGCACCCTCAGTTGGGGTCGTGTGACCAACGGAGACAGCGACGTGTTGGTCCGCTCGGTGGTGATAGACCATGGTCTGGGCGAAGTTGGATCGCCCGGCTCGCATGTGGTCTATCCTCAGAGCACAACCACATACACGATGGTCGCTACTGGTTGCGGCGGCCCGGCTCAGCAACAGGTGACCGTCACTGTGAATCCGGCCGTCTTTTCAGCCGACCTGGCCATAACGGACCTTTACCCAGAGACGCTCTATGGGCCAATATGGGTCAGGATCACAAACCGGGGCGGCCCGGGCACCGTCAACAACGTAACTGTTCAATTGTCGTGCCAGTGGAACGAAAAAGATCCCATTGAGGGCACAAGCCACCCGGGCCAACAGGGGCCTATGCCTATCCCCATCTCCAACCTTGGCCCAAATCAGACGCAGCAGTTCAACACAGACATCCCGGTCAATCTGCATTCTTACCAGTACGACATGACCTGCACCATACAGGTACCCTTTAGCGATCCCAATCCCGGCAACAACTCCTACTCCGAGTCCTTCCCGTAGTAGGATGCTCGAGACCTCCGAGGCTTTGGAAACCTCGGAGGTCTAGCCGGAGGACACCTTTGACACTCCCGGAAGACTGCACTTGACAAACGGAGAATCGTCATGAAGAGCAGAAGGCATTACGTGAAGTGGATAGCGGTCGCCCTGTCCTTGGTGGTGGCCTTCGTGTTGATTGGAATGTGTGGGTTGGCCTTTCTGTACCAGCGCCAGCTGGACCACGCCCGCGCGCATTACGCCCCGCCCACAGTCTATGTGAGCCAGCCTCTTTCCGGGTCCTCGGCGCCGGCAGGAAGCCAGCTTGCCGTTTCGGCCACCGCCTGGGGCGAGGTTCCCATCACCCGCGCTGAGCTGTGGCTTAACGGCCAACTGGTGGACACGCAGGAGTCCGATCTGCCGGACGGCATCTCTCCCTTCCATGCCCATTTCGGCCTCCTCGTATCCGAGGGGCCTCAGCAGCTTTTTGTGCGGGCCGTCAATGCGCAGGGCATCATCGGCCAGAGCGTGCCCATCGGCATCACGGGCGAGGCTGCCGCGGAGGAGAGCCTTGTGGCCGTTGTCGTCGATCCCGGCCAGACTATAGAGGATGTCGCCGCGGCCCACGAAGTCGAGCCGGAGGCCGTGCGCGAGTTGAACCCCGGCCTGGGCGATGAGGAGCCCCCCGCAGGCACAGAGGTCATTGTGCCCGCCCCTTCAGCCCCGGCACCGCCAGGACCTCAGGCGCCTCCGGTAGGCCCGGCCCTCCCACCCAGCCCGGGCACACCATCAGTGACGGACACCGTTCCCATGCCTCCGGGCGTCGTTCCCCTGACACCCATCCTGCCGGGGCCGAACATGACAAGCACCGTCCCTCTGCCCGTCATAGTTGGATCCCTACTCCCTCAACTGGCAGTTCCCGTCTTCACAGCGCCGGCCGCCCCTACTGATTTGCAGGGCGTGGTGGAGGATTGTTTGATACGCCTGCGCTGGCAGGACAACACCGCGAACGAACTACGGTACGACGTGTGGATGGCTCCCCTGGCCGGATCCCCACGACTCATCGCTTCCCTCGCCCCCGCCAAGGGCGGCGCGGCCTGGTTCGAGTTTCCAGCACCTCAGACCGGAGGGTTGAGCTTCTGGGTGGAGGCGGTGGGCCTGGGCGGCAAGCAGCCCAGTAACATCGTCTGGCTGGAAGTGTACCCCCAGTGTCCTACAACGTCTCCCACGCGCTTGCAGGTTGAAGCCCTGGACATGAGCGTCCGCGGCGGTTATGACAAGGCGTATTGTTACGTGTCCTTCGAGAACATCCCCGAGGAGCGCCTTCCCCAGGACGACTCCGCCTTCATCCAGGTGCAGGGGGGGCAGGGGAACATCGCTACCTGGGCTTCTGGCAACAAGAAGTTCCTGGTTCCCATTCCTGTGGACGGCGCCCTGGACATGAGCGGAGAGTGTTGGGGATGGTCGGGAGAAGAGTTGAGCAAGCTGGGCACCTTCAGCGACACCACCAACTCCAGCCAATGGACCGGCACACGACTACCCCTGCTGGCAGAGGGCTACGAGATTGGCTACGCTGTGACCTATGCCGGTGAGGCCGGCGGAGAGGGCGAAGAGACCACTTATGCATACGAGGACCCGAGTGTCCCTTCACCGTACAACCTGACCATGCTCGGCAAGAGCAGCCCCGGGGTCCCGGGCTCGTCCTGGACAGCTCTCCACTGGGATTGGAATGGCGACGAGAAGACCATCACCGGCTTCGCGGTTTTCCTGGATGACCAACCCTACGCCACGATTTTCGGTGCGGAGAAGAGAGGCATAGGCGTGAACCCGCCCACGGGATGCGACAAACGCCAGCGCTGGCAGGTGGCTGCCGTGGCAGGGGAGGCCCAATCTCGACTAAGCGCGGTGTATGAGTATCGCACGCCCGAATGCCCGGTTTCAGTCGAGGTCGTATTCGAGGAAATCGAGGTCAAGTGCGTAGATACCAGCTGGTTCAATCCAGTGTGTCCCAGTTGTGATACGGTTGAATGCTGGTTCCGCGTCTTCGCCAACGACCAGTCCGCCCAGCGTTTCAGCTTCAATTTCCCGATGAAGCTGTCGTGCCAGACCTGGAAGATCAACTTGGCAGGGTGGCCTGATCCCCCCGAGAACACACTGACCGTACAGATTGGACCTTCCGACACGTCTCTCCAGTTTGGCTCGCGCTGGTTCTACCAAAACTCCTTCGGAGAGCTCGCCAAGTTCCAGGAAGCTTCCAGGACGATCACCATGTCGTTGGACCAATGGAGAACCTACCAAGGGGAACACCGCCTGTGCCCTGGCAAGCAGGCCGGCGTAATGTCGTGTCTGCTGGTGAAGATTCGGGGACCGGAAGTGTCCGTGTTATGATCCAGTCTACGGGACGACAGCGAGGGGATGATAGACCTGCCGGCAGCGGCTCGAGCGACTGCCTGCCAGTAGGTGGCACTTAGGTTTCGATCTCTGCGCCTTTCAGGGCTGCCAATGCTACACGCCTGGCCCTTTCACGATCCCACACCTTCGCCCTACGCTCAGAAGAGAATGCCCTGCCAAGATGGCGGGGCATTCTCTTCTCCGATCTCTTGCTCTCAAGAGTACCGCGCTTCTACTCTTCCATCTCTGCAGAGTTCACCGACACGAGCGTTAACCCCAAGTCCCGTACTTTCGCCAACAGCCCGTGGAGCGCTGCCTGGTCAACGACGCGACCTACTAACACCGTCTCACCCTCTTCCTGATGCGCGATCATCAAGTCCTCGAACCATTCGGACCACTGCTCGTCAATCTGACCCTTCGCCCTGATCTCGACTTCATGCATTTCTCGACTCCCGTCCAGATTTCGGTCGTCGGTCAGAACACAACCTAGCCCCCTACCTGACGGGGTGCGCTACGCCTGGCTCTCCGCCGTCGAGCCAGAGTCAAGACGATGATGGCCACGAAACCGATTACGGCCGACCAGCCGAAGAGGTCCCCGATGACGGAGTAAGAGGTGAAGACCCCTTGGGTGGGCACCTGCGCCACCGGATGGCACACGTCGCACCCCGCGCGGCAACCTCTAAGGGGCACGGCGCGCCGTGCTCCCTCTCCGATGTCTAGCGATGTCTAGCGGGGCTGATGGTCGCGATCGAGCTCGTGGTGCGCTCAATTCACGAGCCAGACCTAGATGCGAACAGCCTCGCCGTCTCGCAGGAGCAGGTCATCGCGCGTTTACGCCCAGGGCAGATCGCCGATCCGACCATCCTGTCCGGCAGTCCCCTCACGGTCAACCCCAACTCCATCAAAGACCTTCACACCTTGATGACCATCGTAGGAGGTCACGTGGAGTACTGTGCCGTCGGTTCCGAATCCCTTTGGCCCACCTCTTGAGCTGCGAGCAGGCACGGGTGCACCCGCCGGTCAGCGCACCTCATCCAGACAGCCATGAGAGATCTTGACACGAGTGCCAAATCATGCTACATTAAGGGCAAGAGTCGGTTGGTTTTCGCCGGCCTTGGGTATAGCTCGATTAGGTCGTTCATCTTCCTTGGCCATTGGCTCTCACAGGATTGCCTGTTCACCTGGTACATATCCCGGTCCAAACCTCTCAGTAGACAGCTAGAATACCCAGCAGAGACTCAGCTTAACACAGATGCTCGGACACGCCCTTCGCATCGGTGAGACCTAGCTCGACTGGCTGACAAACGCACACTGCCGGCGGCCTACCCTGCCCGTGCGACACATCCAGGAGGTGGTGAGATGGATTGCAGTAGATCCGTGGCCAGGTTGCGACCGCTCCTCAGAGTGCTCATCATTTGTGCCCTGCTGTGCCCGACGCTAATCGCTGGTCGGCCACCCTACAACGCAGAAGCAGCGCCGTCGGCCGAATGCAGAACCATCTCCTTCGCCGCGGGCCACGACGTGGGCACCAGCGCGGACCATGTCCGCTCAGTGGCGCTGGGAGACCTGGACGACGACGGAGACCTGGACATCGTCTCCGGGAGCAGGTCAGGCGAGGACTACGAGATCATCGCCTGGCAGAACGACGGCACCGCCTTCTCCGGCCCCTGGTCGACCACGCAAGACGTAGGACTCAGCACGGCGCACGTCATGTCCGTGGCCCTCGGTGACCTGGACAATGACGGCGACCTGGACATCGTCTCGGGAAGCAGCTCTGGAGAGGACTATGAGGTCATCGCCTGGCAGAACGATGGCACGCCCTTCACCGACACCTGGACCCCGAACGACGTGGGGGCCAGCGACGACTCCGTCTCCACCGTCGCGCTGGGCGACCTGGACAACGACGGAGACCTGGACATCGTCTCCGGCAGCGGCCTCGGAGAGGACTACGAGGTCGTCGCCTGGCTGAACGCGGGCTCCCCCTTCTCCGGCGTCTGGGGCTACGCCGACGTCGGCACCAGCACCAGCAGCGTCCTCTCGCTGGCCTTGGGAGACCTGGACGACGACGGATACCTGGACATCGTCTCCGGCAGCGGCTCCGGAGAGGACAATGAAGTCATCACCTGGCAGAACGACGGCTCCCCCTTCTCCGGCGGTCTCTGGTCCCAGCAGGACGTCGGGGCCAACACGGCCAACGTGCGCTCCGTAGCGCTCGGTGACCTGGACCACGATGGGGACTTGGACATCGTCTCCGGCAGCGGGCCCGGAGAGAACTACGAAATCATCGCTTGGCAGAACGACGGCTCCCCCTTCTCGGAACCCTGGACCCAGAATAACGTGGGGGCCAGTCTGGACACCGTGACCTCCCTGGCGCTGGGCGACCTGGACCATGACGGGGACCTGGACATCGTCTCCGGTAGCGGGCTGGGAGAGGACTACGAAGTCATCGCCTGGCAGAACGACGGCTCCCCGTTCGCTACGCTCTGGACGCAAAACGATGTGGGAGCCAGCACGGATTCCGTCTTCTCGGTGGCCCTGGGCGACCTTGACAATGACGGCGACCTGGACATCGTCTCCGGCAGCGGCTCGGGCGAGAACTACGAGCTCATCGCCTGGCAGAACACACTGAGCCATCGCGGCCTGGGTTTCTACCCAGGCGGCGCTGAGGTAGGAGCCACTACTGTGAATTTTGTGTATTCGGTAGCGGCGGGTGATCTGGATGACGACGGAGACCTGGACATCGTCTCCGGGAGCAGCGCGGGAGAGGACTACGAAGTCATAGCCTGGGAGAACGACGGCTCACCCTTCTCCGGCCTCTGGCCCCAGAGCGACGTGGGGGCCAGCACGGGCTCCGTGTTCTCGGTGGCCCTAGGCGACCTGGACAACGACGGCGACCTGGACATCGTCTCCGGCAGCGGCTCCGGCGAGGACAATGAAGTCATCGCCTGGCAGAACGACGGCTCTCCGTTCTTAGGCCTCTGGTCCCAGCAGGACGTTGGGGCAGACACAGCTACCGTCTGGTCCGTGTCCCTGGGTGACCTCGACAATGACGGAGATCTGGACATCGTCTCCGGTAGTACCTCTGGAGAGGTCATCGCCTGGAAGAACGGCGGCTCCCCCTTCTCCGGCCTCTGGACCCAGAACGACGTGGGGGCCAGCACAGCAGGCATAGAGTCGGTTGCACTCGGCGACCTAGACGCTGACGGGCACCTGGACATCGTCTCCGGCAGCGGCTCCGGCGAGGACAAGGAAGTCATCGCCTGGCAGAACGACGGCTCTCCGTTCTTAGGCCTCTGGTCCCAGCGCGACGTAGGGGCCAGCGCAGATAGCGTCCGCTCCGTGGCCCCGGGCGACCTGGACCTTGACGGAGATCTCGACGTCGTCTCCAGCAGTGGCCCCTTTGAGGACTACGAGGTCATTGCCTGGGACAACCTTGGCTCTCCCGTCCTTGCCCTGTGGTTCCAGAACGACGTGGGAGCAGTCGGGACCAGCGTAGTCTCGATCGCTCTTGGTGACCTGGACCATGACGGCGACCTGGATGTCGTCTCTGGGGGCGACTCGGGGGTGGGCCACGTTATCGCCTGGCAGAACGACGGCTCACCCTTCACGGGGCTCTGGTCCCGGAACGACGTGGGGGCGGTCACGGCGTGGGTATTCTCGGTCGCTCTCGGTGACCTGGACCACGACGGAGACCTGGACATCGTCTCGGGGAGCAGTGATGCAGCGGACTACGAGATCATGGCCTGGCGCAATCGAACGAGCGATTGCCTCGCTTTCCTGCCCCTCACACTCAAGAACTACACGCCCTGAACCACTGGCCGCGTTGAAGGAATACAGAAGGGGACACAGCATACCATGTCCCCTTCTCGATGTCTGGCGATGGCGACCAGGTGGACCTGAAGCACCTGCAACACCGGTGCCAATGGCCTTCGCTCCGAGTCGAATTGACTATCCAGACTTGGACGCAAACAGCTTCGCCGTCTCGTCCTGCACCAATGCCCAGATGGAGTAGATGCCGATCGCCATGCCGATGGGGAAGTTGAGCAGGGCTAGCACGGAAAGCACGAGCACCATATACCTGGCCCAAGGCCTGTACCTCAGGAGCCCGACGCCACCGACGATCCCCGTGGACACCAGGAGCACCCAGACGGCGATCGTCGTGCCGACGAAGAAGGTGATGCCGAACACGAGTTCCTCCTTCGCGATCAGCCCGCCGAGCAGCCCGCCCCCGACGATGAACATGAAAGCGATCAGACCACCCAAGATTTGAAAGGCGCTGTAGCCAATGTGCAGAGACCCCACGAGTGTGACATGCTTCTCCATTTCATTACCTCTCCTTTCGTAGTTGAGATAGCGATTCGCTGCGCCGATAGGAATGCTGTCCAGTGACCCGACCGTACCACGCTGTTGACCAGAGCTCTGGCCCAAAGGTGTTTCCAAGGCGGGCAGGAACACCACCTACTGACTCACCCCACTGGCAAACAGCTTGGCCGTCTCTTCTTGCAACAACACCCAGATGGAATAGACGCCGATGGCCGTCCCGATGGGGATGTTCAAGAGGTCCAACACCGAAAGGACCAGGACCATGTATCTTCCCCAAGGTCTCTGTCTCAGCAGCCCAACGCCGCCGATGATGCCTGGTACAGAGACCAAGAGCAACCAGAAGGTTGCCGCCGTGCCCACGAGGAAGGTGATGGGGATTACGATCTCTTCTTCGCCTGAGACCAACCCTCCGACCAACCCGCCACCCACGACAAACAGGAAGGTGGCCATTGCAGCCAGGATTCCAAAAGCGTTATATGCTATGTGGATGACCCCCACCACCGTGACATGCTTCTGCATCTTCTCATTCTCCTCTAGTAATCAAGATATCGGTTCTTTAGTCGACTCCCCAGAAGGGATGAACAGCTTGGGAAAGATCCTCACGCGTGACCTGCGAACGCGAGAGACTTCGGCGAGCCAGCGGTTCATTGCTCGGACCCACAATTCCTATTGGGTTGCGTTGCTAGGACTCTCCCGGCATCAGCAGCCAGCAGATGAGGTATGGGACAAAGCCGGGCAAGCCACCCGGCAGGAGAAGGATTACCCAGATTATCCTCACCAAAGTCACATCCACTTCGAAATAGTTGGCTAGCCCCTGAGCCACACCGGCTATCTTCCTTCCCTCCTTAGGTCTTACGAGCTTCTTCATGCGTGTATCGTTCCTTTCCATGAATGATCTTCTGTTTGGGCCCAAGGGGCCCAAGCTCTCCTGCAGGGCACTCACGTCCTCCGGACATTTGCCGCGCCATCTTACGCACCATTCCACTGGATGGGCAGCGCTTTACCTCTCACCTTGTTCCTGAACTTCACCGCCGGATACCCCAGAAGGACAGTGCCCAGAATGTGATCCCGCTTCTCCGAACCCAAGAGTCTTCTGACAGCCTTTCTGCGGTCGTAGAAGAGCTGCCCCGGACCCCAAAGTCGGCTCCCAATCCCCATAGCCTGGGCGTAGAAGATCATGTTGGATAGGGCGTATTGTGCACTTTCCACGGAGAGGGGGACCCTCTTGTCGCCAACGATGAAAACGATCGCTGCCGGCGGACTATGATAGCTGTGCCCATTTTCCACGATGGCTTCGATTTTCGGCTTGGCCTGCAGATACTCTCGTGACAGCCCTATGATTCTGGGCAGAATGGACACGACTTTTGGCCTGTAGAGCAGGTTGTACATCCTGGAGGTATATTGCACGTGAATCCGGTCCAACTCCGCCAGAATGTCGTCATCATCAACGACGATGGCTCGCAGTTCGAAATTGTTGGTCGGCGCATAGATGCCGTACCCGACGATCTCTTCAAGGAGAGCGCGGTCGATCTTCTCTTGCTTGAAGAACCGGACGGTGCGTCTTTCTTTGAACAACTCGTCGAGTTGCTCGGGGGAAGGCAGACGATTGTCATCGTAGGGAACAGGCGGCACCCGATCCCACGAAATGGCCTGTTGAGGACAGATGGCAATGCACTGCGTGCACGTACTGCAGAGTTCATAGTCGATTTCCACTGTGTGATTGACGAGCGCCATGCAGTGCTCGTGGCAGATCTTCACACACTGGCCACACTGTGTGCACTTTTCTTGCTCGACGATGATCATAGTGTCCTCCCGCATGTCAGTTCTGCCACGGACGAATACCCTCCGCCACCTTCACCATCGACTCGACACCATAGATGTGCGCGTCCGTGAATCGAAAAGCTACCATGCCGTTGGGTACGAGCGCCACGTGATTGCCTCCGAAGCCTGACATGTAGGGAATCAAGAAGAACTCCCCTCCAACCGTGGCGTAGGGCATCGACCAAAACGACATGTGATACATGGAGTCGCCGTACTCGTTGCGGTCGCCGGTGGGAAGGCCCGCCACCTCAGTCTGGTACAGGGCCTCAGCCAGCTTGTCGGGATGCAGGAGTTGCTCTCCCTCATGTTGACCGCCGTTGAGCAAGAGGCGCGTGACCTTGGCCACGTCATCGACCGTCGGGAAGAGGCCGAAGCCGAAGATCGGTATTCCCCTGCTCCCATCTGGCTCGTGAGTACGCATCATGGGCGCGTGGAAGATGCCGATGGGCTCATACACCTCTTCGACAACCATGTCCCAAATGTCCGCTTCGGGCCCCTCTTTGCTCTTGAGGAAGGTGTCCATGGCCACGGAGAGGACGAAGGTATTGATGGAGTTGTAGCGGACGACTTCCCCAGGCCCCCAAGGATAGTTGCCATAGGAGAAGCAGACGTCCAGTTTGTCCTGAGCACTCCTGGCCTCCAGGAATTGGTCAAATCTGGGCTGGTCTTCTTCGGCTGTGACGCCCTGGAGATTCGGATCATCTCCAATCCCGGTCGCCATGTTCAGCGCGTCGCGGAAGGTCACGTCGTCCCACCCGTCGTGCTGGGCGGTGACTTCCACGTAATCCTCGAGCTTGAGGTCGAAGACCTCTTCGCCATACTTCTCCGCCAGACGCAGCATAGCTAGGGCCGCGCCCATGGACTTGGTCACAGAGAAGGCGCCTTGCCGCATATACCGGCAGAAAGGGAACTCGCCATAGCGGGTGAGGCAGGGCAGGAGGTAGATGGTGTCGTCCATGACCAGGCCCGAAGCACTGATCTCCCTGGGATCGAATCGATCGTTGAACGTACTCAGCAAAGAGGGATCGTGGTCCTCCTCGAGTTCGGCCCAAGGGCGAATGGGAGTTTGCAGGCTGAGCTCTGACGCAAACTCAGGAGCCAAAGTATCACGATCCTTGATGGCCGAGGGACTATAGTCCATCAGCGACTGCCCCCAGAAGTCCACTCGCCTCCAGGAAGCGGTTTCCTGGACCACCTGGAAGTAGAACGATGAGACCTTTGTGTCATCGTATAAGAACGTGGCGACGCCGTTGTGGGCCTGGTTGTACTGGTCACTCACCAAGATGAATGGAAACGAGGCTCGGGACATGCCATCATCGCCTGGCTCCGACCACACGCGCCCCGGCGAAACGATGATGCTCCAGTAGCTCTCCTCGCCCGTCGAGGGCACGATGTCTCTGGTTGCCGGCACCAGGTAGTCCTCGTGGGTGAAGAACTCCAGAGAGAAGCCCGGGAAGTACTGCCGGCTGGCAGAGACAGACGCGTCCTCGAGACTGTCGAACTGTATCTTGAACTCAGGTACGGTCAGTGTACCCTCCAACTTGTGCAGAGAGGGAGCCGATTTCCCTACAGGCAGGAAGTAATCATGGTAGACAGGGCCTACGCCTTGATACAAATCGGCCATCAAGTCCGTAGCGGTCAACCTATCCCTCTCGTCAAGAGTCAGGGGCGTGAAGGCCTCCAGCGCAGGCAGAAAGATGGCCTCATGCAGCGACTCATGGGCATCCGCCGGCGCAAGCAGCGCCAACGCGTAGAGCGTCGACCCCTCCTCCGACAGAGCCCCATCCACGACGATCGGGCCAGCCTCTGGATGATCAACCTCGAAGGTGGTCAACTCCCAGTTGAGGGCCTGCGACTCATAGCTCGCCTCCCGGTTCGGCAGTCGCTCCAGGTTAAGCTGCCGTGCGAAGTAGGTATTCGCCCAGTCCATGCTCAGGCCCGGGAACGCCCCGTAGAAGAGCTGAGGCATGTATGGGGGCGAGACGGTCTGTACCAGTGTCCCAGGCGCTGTCTCGGTCCAGCCCTCCGGCCTGACTCCTTCGATGCCGAAGTGCTGGTCGGCGAAGGCCACGAGAGGCACTTCGAGTGCTTCGACCTGAGTGGGCGTTGGTGCGGGGGTAACACTGCTGCAGGCCGAGACCAGCAGCACGAACACCATCAAAGTTGACGCCAATTTGCTCATAAGAACCTCTCTCAACTGTTATTCTCCCCGTAGTTAAGGGGTGAGGATGCGCATCGGAGGCGCGCTATTCCCGCCTCATCTCCAGTTTGAACCGGTGCACCTCATGGTATTGCCTGCCGACGACAATCTCGATGTCGCCACTCGTCATGTTGTAGACCGCAGACCAAATCGTGGGCAGGGCGCCCGACTGAGAGACATCTTCGAGAACGGCCATCGCCTCCTCCGGCGAGACACTGCCATCTGCCCGTTCGAGGGCTTCATGTGCCCTCCGATATCTCGAGCAAAGAGACCCTCGGGTCTCCGCTGAGGTGTCGTAGATCACGAAATTGGTCGCCACCTGCCATGGCTCACCATTCCGAATGGCATTCACCTCCCCATCGATGAACTCCAC
>JABAOH010162727.1_pt1 | contig 19725 bp, 19 predicted proteins | sample 7062181 | NCBI WGS metagenome assembly JABAOH01 (sample SAMN14538630, study PRJNA623070) | marine sediment metagenome | biome: marine biome [ENVO:00000428]; feature: marine pelagic biome [ENVO:01000023]; material: deep marine sediment [ENVO:00002113]; isolation source: pool of 5 deep marine... | reverse complement strand
CGGGTGTGGTGTTGGGCATTGCCAGCACGGTGGTGAATCCACCGGCAAGAGCGGCCGCGGTGCCGGTGGACCACGTCTCCTTGTGCTCTCCGCCCGGCTCGCGCATGTGAACGTGGATGTCGACGAGACCGGGGAGACGCAGCGTCGTCATGGGCGGGCACACCTGGAAGCCAAAAAGAAAGCCCCCACGGAGGGGGCCGGGAAGCGGAACGGGAAAGGTGGGTCAACGGATCTCAACCCGTTGCTCCCTCTTCGCCATGTCCCCGTCTTCCTCGAAGTCCCGGCGAGTGTAGGGCCCGGAACCGCGGTTTCGCCACAACGCCGGGAGCGGCGCTACGGCTAGCGTCCCGAGGCGAGGAGAGCCAATGGCGCGCAAGGACATCTCGATGAGCCCTGCCGAACTCGAGGTCTTTCTCGAGGCCGGGGAAACGGTGATCGTCACCACGATCGGCCGAAACGGCCATCCGCACAGCGCACCCATGTGGTACTTCATCGAAGACGGCAAGCTCGTGTTCCGCTCGTTCACCAAGAGCCAGAAGATCGTCAACCTGAGGCGTGATCCCCGTATCACGCTCCTCGTGGAGCGGGGAGTTGCCTACAGCGAACTGCAGGCGGTGATGATCAAGGGAAGGGCCACTCTGATCGACGGCGCCGACGATCCGGACCGAGCGCTCGAGGCCTACAGAATCCTGACGGCCAAGTACCCGATGGTCGGCGCCGAGCCGGTGGAGATGGACCCGGCGACACTCGAAGCCACCTTTGGCCGACACGCCCCCAAGAACACCGTTGTGATCGTCGAGCCGGAGCACATCGCCTCCTGGGACCACACCAAGTTGGGCGGGGAGTACTAGCGCCGGGCTTCTGACTCCCTACGCCGCGAAGACGGGCTCCACTAGCCTCGCCGCACATTGGAGGGGGCATCCGATGGCGACTTCGGCGTTGCTGACCGATCCTGAACTCAGGCAGGCGCTTCTCGACAGGTATGCCGACGCCGTGAAAGAGGCGCGTCGTATCGGCAAGGAATTCGCCGACGCGACTCCCGATGAGGCAGCCCTGGAGGAGTTCGCGACGGCGCTCGAGACCGCGGCCGACCATCGGGTTGTGTACAAGGACAACCTCCCGGTTCGCACCGTCGCCCGTTGTCCTTTCACCGGCCTCGCCGTCCTCTATCCGATCGACGATGCCGGACTCGATGGGCCGTTTTGGGACTTTCAGAGTCCCGTTCGCGCCGCGGGCCTCCGGCCGGGAACCTGTTACGGAATCACCGGGGCGATGCGATTGGTCGGCGGTTTCCGCTACGTGCCCCACATCGCCATCGTCGGTCCATCAATCCCCTACGTGATCCCACGCCTCTTGGAAGTCGAGGGATCCAAGGCAGTTCTCTCGTCACTCCCGATCGGGCAGCACACCGGCTACGTCATCACTTACTTCGCCCCTCCTGGGACTTCCGGTGAGGTGCCGACGACCGACGAGTGGGGAACCTCGCGCTGGCTGGGGGTGGACGAGCATGGCGAGTCGATCTGGACTTCCACCTACAAGCTGTACCAGGAGTCCGACGAGGCGCCGCTCGATGAAGACCGCGACGCCGACCTGGAGCCGTGGATCTCCGCAGGGCGCGTCGGCTGGGTGGCCCCCGACGACGCAACGGCAACCACGCATTGGGAAGTCACAGGCTGTCCCTACATCGGTCTCGATGGGAGCCTCGACGACCAGTGGGTTGTGGGGGTATGGCACACGTGACCTCGCCGAAGGCTCAGATCGGGTTCTTCAAACCTTCCGGAAAGCCGGTCGGATACATCTCACGAGACGATCCGTTCGTCGTCATCGCCCAAGTGCCGGGCAAGGGAAAGCCGCCCCAGAAGATCACTGTGCCCGTCGGAGACGAAGAACTCGAGCTGACCCTCGACCCAACGGCTCAAACGCCCACCTACACCTCCGACGTCACCACGATGCGTGAGCTGGGAGTGGACGCTGACCACGGCCGGAGCGCCACGACTGCGGTCGAGGGCGCCTCGGCCTCGGTCGAGGTCCATCACAACAGCTTCGAGGCCTCGTTCGCGCAGATCAACGCCTTCTTCAATCAGCAGTACAAGTTCTGGACGACGTTTCTCTTCCAACTCCAGTCGGAGGAGACCGACGATCCCAACGTCGAGCTGTGGATCAAGACGGCGCGCACCAAGATCTCACTGATCAATCGAGGGCGTTACTACCTGAACGACGATCGGCAGCTGGCCAAGTTCCGACTCGATTCGGGCACCTACTACGCAGGCAAAGTTCGGGGCGCCGTCAGCAGTCCATCCCTCCTCCAGTACTGGGCCAACTACGGCCGCGATCAGCAATGGCAGGACAGCGACCGAATCAACAGGTACCGCCGCGACGCCAAAGACGCTGCCTGGGATTCCCTCCTCGGCTTGGTCGGAGCATTGCTGATCGGCCTCTACGAGGAGATCACCGACGCCACCTTCGCCGGACCCATGTACCAGCTGATCACTGGAGAGAACATCTACGGACGCAAGGACAGTCGGGGGACTGCGCTGCTCGAAATCGCGTTCGGAGCGGCGCTCGAGGTGGTCGGATTCAAGCTCGGAAGATGGCTGAGCTCGGGTAGTCGCCGCGCCTGGAGCCGACCCGATCCCGATGCGCGTCAGCGAAGTGCCGGCAAAGCGAAACCAAAGCCGAAGCAGGGTGACGTCGACCTGGTCGACTCCGACCTCCCGTCCGGGACTCTGGTGCATCCGAGGGACGCCGGGATGACCGAAGGAGCTCTCGCTCAACTGCAGTACGTGGGGAGGAAGCACGGCGCGACGTTCGTGTTCCGCGGCGCCAACAAGGCCTCACTCAGACATCAGGAGAACGGCTGTCCTTTCAAGCCGATGGCGATCAAACAGAAGACGATCCAGGAGATCGATTACCACATCGGCGCTCCCCGCAAGTACGACGGCGAAGACGCTGAGGGCCTGGTCGGGTTCTTCAATCCGACGCTGCCCAAGAAGAAGCCTGCCGGGATGTCCGACGAGATGTGGGATGAGGTTCAGGATCGCTTCAAGATGAGGAAGAAGGAGTGGGACAAGCTCCAGGGCGACATGAAGAACCTCGAGGACCTCGGGCTCATCGAGGTCCGCGACGGCCTCATCATCGACACCGGTCTCTCCGAGTTCGTGCGTCGCAGCAAGCCGGGTTCCATGCCCGGTCCCGACGCCAAGAAGTTTGCCGGCATGGGCACCAGAAAGCCCTTCACCGGCGACTACGACCCATTCTCCATCGTTCGGAACGGGCGGGAGCTCTCCGATGCCGAGGCCGCTGAGATCCTCGAGGAGATCAAGGACGTCTTCGTCAAGATCCAGCACGGATCCAACCGTGCATGGCGTGCCGGAGACAAATACGCCCACGTAAAGGCCGGGATCGAATTCGACCACACCGGCAAAGACACCGAGATGTACAAGGCGCTCCAGTGGCATCTCGAGGGCAAGCATGCCGAGAGGCTCCAAGGGCTGTCATCGACACAGCTGCGTAGCGAAGCGCTCGACGCCGGCGTTGACGCCGCCGGAAAGAGTGATACCGAACTGATCGACGCCATCCTCGATAAGAAGGGTTGGCGGGCCAAGTCCAAAGGTGAGGCTCTCATCGTCGTCGTCCCCGAGCCGGGTGCATCACCGATCGCCTATTGGCACGGCAACCCCGTACCCGAAGGCACCCTCAAGGAGATCCTCGATCAAGCGGGGATGAAGGTCTCGGACATCGTCGGAACCGGCTTGAACGCCACGGGCCAGGCGATCATTAGGGCTCTCATCTTCACCGACGATGAGGAGAGGACGGCAGCAGGTCGGACCGGATCGGCGGGTCAAGCCGAATCGACGCTGATCGTGGCGATGGAGCCGCCGCCCAAGACGGCCGAGGAGATCGCCGCCAACGCGGCTCGCAGCGCTCGGCTCGAAGCCAGTCAGCAACTCAACGCATGGTGGGCGGACACCAACGCCAAGTTGGCCGAAACCGAAGTCATCGGCGACGACGAGACGGAAGACGTCGAGGTTCAATCCGTCGACGGACCGACGCCGGCCGAGATCACCGCCTACATGGAGACCGGGGCCATCCCGGAGCGCTTTCAGGCGGCGGCCGCTCGCGAGTACCTGATCGAGCTCACCACCCGCGTCGACGAAGACATCGACATCACCGATGCCGACGTCGAGCGCTACGTGGAGACCGGGGAGGTCCCGCAAGGACTGGAGCAGGCCGCCGCCGAGCGCAAGGCCGAGGAGGCCCAGGATGCTGCAGAGGAAGTGGCCGAGACCGCCGGGGCCGGGGCTGCCGCCGAGGTCGTAGTCAAGCCGGGCGCGGGCGTCTTCGCGGAGCGCCTCCAGGCTCTCGGCGAGCTCGTCAAGTCGCTGCCGCCGCTGGTGTTCTGGGCGATCGGCGGTCTGATCGGCCTCCTGGCCCTGATCCTCACGATCAGCGGAGGTGGTGACGGGATCCGCACCGCGGAGGAGATCGCCTCCGACGACTCAGTCCTCTCCGACGTCGAGGACCTCGAAGGGGTCAGCAATCCCAGCGAGGAGCCGGAAGAGACGCCGGCCGGCGGGGCCGAGCAAGGAGAAGGCGCCGGAGGCGCTCCCACACCAGCAGGAGAGGGCGGCGCCGCGCCGAGAGGAGGCGGCGCTGCAGCCGCACCCCAGCTGCCGCCGGGCACCCCAGCCGACAAGCTGATGGTGGTGCGAGTCGGTGGCGGTGGCACCAGCGGTGAAGAGGGCGCGCTGTTGCCAATCCATCAGTTCATGGTCACCCCCCCGCACTCCCCCACCATCATCATCCAGTTCTCCGGTGAGGACTCCCTGGACATATTTCCCGACCAACTCGTCTACACCGACGAGTCCTACTCCGGGGATCCGGAGACGGCGTGCCGTGACCCCCACTTCCACATGCCGGAGTTCATGCCTACTGGGATGGACATCGAAGGCAACATCGTCCCCGAACCGAACGCCCAGGGGTGCGGGTACGGGCGGGTCCACGAGGCCTTTCCCATCCAGATCCCGCCGACCATCTCCGACGCCTGGCAGACCAAGACCGGCTGGGACCCGCGCGACGGTGATCCGCTGGTCGAGTTGTACGCCGTCCTCATCCCCAGCCACACCGACAGCGCTGCGCTCGATGCACGGGTGCGGCTCGTGATTCAGAACGTCGGCCAGGTGTCGTGGTCGACGATCGAGCTCGACGACTCGACATTCGGCGGCCTACTTGGGGCCAATGCCGATCTTCTCGCCAACGGATGTACCGGTCCGATCGCCTTGGCACCATTCGAGACCAAGAAATGCACCTACGAGGTCCGAGTCGACCGGTCGATGTCGACCGTCGCCGATGTCCCCACCGGTGCACCGGGCGGCGCGACCGAGCCCCATGAGGTGTTCACCACTTCAGTGGACATCACCGTGCGCGACGAGGAAGGTGATATCGGCGGGGACTCCTACGCACCGCTCATGATCTTCACCGCCGGCTTCACACCGCTCGAGGTGGACAAGACCTCCGATCCGGCCACCCTCGACGAGCCGGGGCCGGCGGCATTCACCATCACCATCCGCAACAACGGCACCGAGGTTCTAGACCTGGTGGAGGTACTGGACACCGACTACGGAGATCTCCTCAACGAGGCCAACCCGAGGGTGACCGATAGCGACTGTCCCGATCTGCCCCGTGTGATCGAGTCCAACCAGGAATTCTCCTGCACGTTCATCGGGCAGGCGGGAAGCAACCAGGAGGACGGCAACCACCTCAATGAGGTCTTCGTGACCGTGGCCGATCCTGTCAACTTCCTCTGGACGGCTTCGGCGGATCAGCGGATCCCGATCGAGAACCCGGGACCGATCGACACCTCGGGCCAAATCATGTGGGAGCTGTTCCTGCAAGAGGGTCTGATCGACTCGATACCGGATGGGGTTGCGACTGGCGACTAGTTGTGCTGTCCATGGAGGTTGTTGACAGGTGAGGGGTGAGCCTCCCTGGTTGTGTGGTGTTTGNNACCCATCAGCCGCGCAACCAACGTCCCTAGACAACACAACTAGCGACTAGCGACGTCGATAACGCACCGCCGGGAATGAACCAGGCCGCCGTGGGGCAGGGTGCAGGGGACCCGCCGGGCCAAGAACAGAGCGCGAAAACAAACTTATCCCCAGTTTGCACAAACATATATCGAACCGCTATAACGGTCCCCCACATGCTCGATATGGCCATCCTGGGGCTGCTCCGCGAGGGACCGATGCACGGATACGAGCTGCGGCAGCGGCTCGTCGAATTCGGCTTCTGGCGGATCTCGTTCGGTTCGGTCTACCCGGCGCTGCGGCGCCTGGACAAGGCCGGCTTCATCGAGGTGCGCCCCGGCTCGGGACGCCGTAAGGAGTATTCGATCACCGCGGAAGGCAAGGAGTACTTCCAGCAGATCCTCGAAGACGAGTCCTCGGAGGTGGAGAACACGACCGCCTTTCGGGTGCGGCTCGCCTTCTTCAGGTACATGGAGCCGGATACGCGGATCGGCTTCCTGGAGCGCCGCAAGACGGTCCTAAAGGAGCGGATCGCCAACACACGTAGCTCGATCCGCAAGGCGGCCGACAGGGTCGACCGCTACACCGCGTCGCTCATGCAGCACGGCGTGCGCTCTGCCGAGGCAGATCTCGCCTGGCTCGACGAGCTGCTCGAGGCGGAGCGGAGCTCCGCGGCCACAGAAGGTTCAGAGAGGGAGACACGATGACCAAGGTTCGAGTGGCGATTGCCGGAGTGGGCAACTGCGCCAATTCGTTGATACAAGGAGTGCACTACTACCGGGATGCAGAACCGGGCACGGCGGTGCCCGGGCTGATGCACGTGGATTTGGGCGGATATCACATCGGCGACATCGAGTTCGCCGCTGCCTTCGATGTCGACGCCACCAAGGTCGGCCAGGACTTGAGCAAGGCGATGTGGGCCGGCATCAACAACACCTACGAGTTTTGCGAGGTGCCCGACCTCGGTGTCGAAGTGCTCCGCGGCCCGACCCTGGACGGGCTGGGCAAGTACTACCGCCTCACGGTGGAAGAGTCGGCAGCCGAGCCGGTCGACGTGGTGGAAGCGCTGCGCGCCAGCGAGGCCGATGTGCTGGTCGCCTACCTCCCAGTGGGGTCTGAAGAGGCGATCCGCTTCTACGCCGAGGCGGCGCTCGCTGCCGGCGTGGGGTTCATCAACGCGATCCCGGTCTTCATCGCCTCCGACCCCGCCTGGGCGCGGAGGTTCCACGAAGCTGGAGTTCCCATCGTGGGCGACGACATCAAGTCGCAGGTGGGTGCCACGATCGTCCATCGCCTCCTGGCACGACTCTTCGAGGACCGGGGCGTCGAGTTGGAGCGCACGTACCAGCTCAACGTGGGCGGCAACATGGACTTCAAGAACATGCTGGAGCGGGAGCGACTCGAGTCGAAGAAGATTTCGAAGACGCAATCCGTGACTTCGCAGCTGGACAATGGAATCGGGGAGGACGACGTCCACATCGGTCCGTCCGACTACGTGGCCTGGCTCACCGACCGCAAATGGGCCTACATTCGGCTCGAGGGCAAGTCGTTCGGCGACGTCCCGCTCAACGCCGAGTTGAAGCTGGAGGTGTGGGACTCCCCCAACTCGGCAGGTGTCGTCATCGACGCCGTCCGCTGCGTCAAGATCGCGCTGGACCGGGGAATTGGGGGTCCGCTCCTGGCGCCGTCTTCGTATTTCATGAAGAGTCCGCCGGTGCAGTATCGCGATGCCGACGCCCACGAGTACGTGGAGGCGTTTGCCGGCGGCGCCGATCCCACGGCGGGCGAGCTCGAGGAGTACTTGAGCCGCTAGGCCGCCTCATCTCCCTCTTCCGGAGCCGCCCGAGGGCGGCTCCGGGCCGTTGTGGGATCGATACCATCTCGATACCCTCCGCTGCTCATTGCAGGAGGGAGACAGGCGATGCGACGGGCTTCTGTGCTGACGGCCCTGGCGCTGTTGGTGGCCGCGTGCGGCGACACTGCGGTGGTACCTGATACCACCGGACCCGCGACAGCCGTGGAGACATCGGCTCCGACCACCACCACGTCACCGACGGCTGTTGTGACCACGACCGCTGCTCCCCTCGTCACCGCGGCCCCAGGAGGCGATTTGCCGGATTGCCTCTCCATCTGGCCCGAGGACGTGGTGCAGGGCATCGCCGGCGAACGCTTTACCTTCTTCCAGGCCAACGCCGATCGCACCGCCTGCATCTACGAAGCGATACCGAACTCGATCGCCCTGGCGGCGCGCTCGGGGAATCTGTCCGACTTCGAACTCGGCAGAACCGCATCAGAGGGAGCGGGAGCCGTCACCGATGTCGCAGTCTGCGACGCTGCCTACTTCATCGAGCTCCCCGGAGCCGGGCTCATCATGGAGGCCCTCGACGCGGCCAACGGCCGCGTCTACACGGCAACCATCGCAGGGACTGACGTGGGAGGGGGCGCGGATTGGGCCGGGCAGTTGCTCGGCGGGGCCTGCGCTGCTGCCGGCTAGCCGCCGGCTTTGGCGGGGAGGCACCGCCGCGACTGATCGGTTACTCGCCCACCCGGGAAGCTGCCTGATATAGATTCCGCCGATGCGCAAGTTCTACGCGGCGTCAGTGAGCTTCCTGTTCGCCGTCGCCGTGCTGTCGCCCCTAATGCGCAACCCGGCGCGTGACAGTTTTCCGCTCTCCGATTACCCCATGTTCTCGCAGCGCCTCTCCCCGACGAACAGCATCGACGCCGTCATAGGCCGCGACCGCAGCGGCGCCCGGCATCTCCTCTCGCCCCAATTCATCGCCGATTCCGACGAGGTGATGATTGCCCTCGGAACGCTGATGGGGATCATCGACGCCGGCGAGGCGGCAGCTCGCGACCTCTGCCTCTCCGTCGCCGAGCGCGTTGCCCACGACAACGACGACGGCATCGCCCGGATAGAAGTCGTCACCGAACGCTACGACACGCTGGCGTGGTTTCGCGGCGACAGAGACCCCGTGGCGGTCACTCTGCACGCCGATTGCGAGGTCGGATCATGAGGACTTGGCTCGACCGCTTCTGGTTCGAGGCGGCCCCGGCGCGTCGCCTCGGGCTCATTCGAGTCCTCGTGGGCACCTTCGCTCTCGGCTATCTCGCCGTGCGCGGCGCCCATCTGGTCTCGTTCGGACGGTTCGACGATTCGCGGTTCGATCCGGTTGGCGTGGTCGGAGTCATCGATGGCCCGCTCCCGGCCGGTGCCGTGACCACACTCGTCCTGGCGACGGCCGTCTTCGGCGTGGCTTTCGCGGCCGGGTGGCGGCATCGGTGGACCGCCCCTCTCTTCGCCGTGCTGCTGCTGTGGATCACGACATATCGGAACTCGTGGGGGGTGGTCTTGCACACCGAGAACCTGATGGTGCTCCAGGTGATGGTGCTCTCGATCACAGCCTCGGCCGATGCATTCTCACTCGATGCCCGGCGCGGCGTGCGCCGCGGGCCCGGTGGGCGCCACTGGAGCTATGGATGGCCCATCAGGCTCTTGATCCTCGTCACAGTCCTCACCTATGTCCTCGCCGGATGGGCGAAGATCGACAACGGCGGGCTGGCCTGGCTGGGCGACGAGGTGCTCCGCTCCCACATCGCCAACGACAACCTCCGCAAGCTGCTGCTGGGCGACTTCTATTCACCCATCGGCGGATGGCTGGTGCAGTACGCATGGTTGTTCCCGCCGATGGCGGTGGCCACGATCGTGATCGAGCTGGGGGCTCCGCTGGCTCTGTTTTCCAGGCGTGTCGGCCGCTTCTGGGTCTACGGCGCGTGGCTCTTCCATGCCTCGATCGCCGTCCTCATGGCCACCGTGTTTCCCTACCCGCTGCTCGGGGTGGCGTACGCCGCCTTCTTCAGGGTGGAGCGGGGGTGGGATCGCTTGCGCGCCCGCTTGGCGAGGCGCGACCTCGGTCTCGCGCCCGTGGCCGGAGCCTCCTAGCCGCCGAGTTCCTGGCGTAGCAGGGCGATGTCGGCGGCATGCTCGGCGGCGCCCCCCGGGGTCTCGACCACGACCGGGGCGCCCGCAGCACGGATCACATCGATCAACGACGCCACCGGGATCTCTCCATGACCGATGTTGGCATGCCGGTCGCGATTGCTCCCGTGCGGATCGCGCGAGTCGTTGCAGTGCACCAGGTGGACGCCTCCGACACTCCCCGAGATTCGCTCGACCAGCGTTTCCATGTCCTCACCTGCGGCCCAGGCGTGACACGTATCGAGACAGACACCAACCCCGTAGTCACCGATCTCGTCCCAGAGAGGCCCGTAGTTGGAGACGTCACGCAAGATGGCGTTGTCCCCGCCGGCGGTGTTCTCTATGAAGAGCGGCACCGTCAGCTGGACGCTGTCCAGAGCCTTGCGCCAACGCTCGAACCCGACAGATTGATCCTCGCCGTCGTCGACGTGGCCGCCGTGAACGATGACTCCCGCCGCGTCGATGGCGGTCGCCGCTTCGAGAGTGTCGGCGATGATCTTGCGGCTCGGGATCCGGACGCGGTTGTTGGACGAGCCCACGTTGACCAGATACGGCGCATGGACGTATATGGGGATCTCCGCAGCGCGTAGCTCGGCGGCATCGTCGCGGAGCAGGGGTTTCTTCCACGACTGAGGATTGGAGAGGAAGACCTGAACCAGATCGGCATTGCGAGCCGCGGCCTCCTCGAGCGGCGCCGCGGCCGAGACATGGGCGCCGACATTCACAGTTCGTACTCGCCGGTGGGCCTGGTGCGAGCGGCCATCTGGTCGAACAGCGGGGCTATCTCGTGGGCGGGAGTCTCCCACTCCTCCGCGTCGAGATGGAGCCACGGCGGTTCTGCCCTGGCCCCGGCCGGGAGATATGGGACCTCTTCCATGTCGAGTAGCCGGATCGACAGGACGGGTGCTTCGACACCGTCGTCGGGGATCAGCCCGGAACGCACCTCGACGATGCCGTCCCAGGTGAACCGGTGTGGGGGCCGACGCATACCGTCGAGCCGGATCAGCAGCCCCTCGTCGTCTGCAACCAGGAAGGGTGTGGGTCGCGCCAGTTCCTTGATGGACCAACTCATGGCGATGACGCCGCCGAGGAACAGCATCGGGCCGAAGAGGAGATCGCGGCGCCTCTCCGCCTTGCCCACGTCGGTGAGCACCGGCTTGGTGATGTCGACTTGCTGGCCATTCTCATCGGTCGTCTGACCGACGACGACATCGGTGGTCTCCGGGGCGCGGATCCAGCGGTGCGAGATGGTCATGTCGACTGCGAGCAGGATCGCCGGCACCGCCAGGACAGCGAAGGTCAGTAACCGCAACGGCGAGCGGGAAACGATCACGTTCACGGAGTCCCACTGTAGGTCGCCGACGAATTCCTCAAGGGAGACACGACGCTGACGATGCAGACAGTGCCGTCTCGAACGGCGTTTCCTCCCTCCGGGCGGCCATCTACGGATGGCCGTTCGGCTTACCGGAGCCACCCTATGAACACCAGCCAGACGAGAACTCTGTTCCTCACCCTCCTTGTCGTGGTTGCGGCGTGCGGTGACAGCGGCCAAGAAGCAGACGGCGGTACCACGGCGTCCGGCCCATCGCCTGGGGAGAGCGCCGCGTGTGCCCCCCTGCGCACGGTCCATGAGATCGACACCGAAATGAACGAGGCGATGGCGGAGGTCGTGGCCGACTTGGAAACAACGGGTGAGGCGGCCGCGTTCGCCGAGTTGCAGGCGATAGTCGCCGAGACCGATCCGCTGCTTGCCGATGTCGTGACCGGCTACGACGAGGCGCTCGCTGTAGCCCCTGATGGATTGCGCGAGGACCTGTCGACCCTGCGCGAGGGGACCGTCATCCTGTGGAGCTCCGTGATCGATCTGATCATCACTGCCGATTCGGCCGAGGACTTCGCCGCCTCGTTCGAAGCAGCGCTGCAGGATCCGGAGTTTCTGGAGCGGACCCTGGCCACCGCGGCTGCCACGCTTCGTCTCGATGAATTCACCGTTCCCGAGTGCGGCTTCCGGCTGAGCCGCTGAGGCCGCCCTAGCCTCGGATCATGAGACAACGCAGGATCGACTTCCTCGCCAACTGGCGCAATTCAGAGGATTCCACGCTCACCAAGGTGCAGAAGACGCTGCGCAACAACTGGAGGAAGCTCCGCACCGGTTCGTCCTGCTGCGGGAATCACGGCGAGCCCGGCTGTTGACGCGGCGCCGATGACGGCCCGGGTCCGGGCCATCACCATCACCCCAACCACGACTGAGGGTTGCGTCAGCGGCCGAAGCGGCGCTCCCGGAGTGTGAACTCACGCACGGCCCTCAAGAAATCCACCCTGCGGAACTCGGGCCAGTACACATCGACGAAGGAGTACTCGGCGTAGGCCGCCTGCCACAGCAGGAAACCGGAAAGCCTGGACTCCCCGCTGGTCCTGATCACCAGGTCGGGGTCGGGAAGATCGGCGGTGTAGAGGTGTGACGCCAATCCATCCGCGTTGATGGCGGCGGCCAGAGCCTCACCGCCGAGACCCGAAGCCGACAGCTTCCCCACCAGGTCGCGCACCGCATCGACTATCTCCTGCCTGCCGCCGTAGCCGAGAGCGATCGTTATGCGCCGCGGACCGCTGCCCCCACGCTGCACCATGCGCTCCGCCGCCTCACGGAGGTCGTCTGGCAGCAGGTGCGTGCTGCCTATGACACCGATCCGAGTGCCGGAAACGCTCGCGGGGAGACGATCGAACAACTCGGTGAGCACGCGAAAGTAGGGCTTCAGTTCGTCGTCGGGCCGGCTCAGGTTCTCCTGTGACAGCAGCCAGCAGGTGATTGCGGGGATCTCGAACTCGTCACACCAGCCGAGGAACTCGACGACTTTGTCCATGCCCGCCCTGTAGGAGGCCTCGTAGTCGGGGAGGCCGGCCTCACGGGCGAAACGCCGATGGCCGTCGTGGATGACACCGATATGGTGCGGCATCACCGACTTGTCGAGGGCCCTGACGAGCCGCTGCTCGTACAGGCGGTACAGGGGACGCCGGATCAGGTCGCGGGCGTTCATCAGACCGATGCTAGGAGCACCCGGCGCCTGGCACTACAGCCCGCAGACCACAGCACCGTCGAAGAACCCGTTCTTGAAGGCGGCGAAGCGATCGAAAGCGCTGATCGCCATCTCCTCTCCGCCCGGCGTGGACGACAGTGAGAGAAAGCCAGCGATTCCTTCCTCGAGATCCCCAGCGGCTAGGTAGATCCCCATGGGATTGGGGACCGGGATCATGGCCGCCGTCCACACCCCGGTCAGACAGTCGACCTGCAACTGAGCGGCGGGTGTGTCGATTGGGAGCCCCGCCCTGGCCTGTGCCGCCCGGCCCCATTCATTGGCGAGCACGAGGCCTATGGCGAAGTCACCGATCTCCAGATACAGATCGGGGAAGAGCCCTTCGTCGTCCCACGCCACGTAGTCGTCGGCAGCGCAGTAGAAGGCGTTGTCGACGTAGAAGTCGTCCGCGAGCAGTGCTCCACCGCAGGAGGGGAGCACCCCAGTCGAGGGGAGATACGGTACCGTCGCCGCCACCGGCACCCAGGGGTCACCGAAGAGTTCGGGAAAGGCCTCGTCCCAGAAGACCTCGAGCGCCGCGGCGAGCAGGGGGGCGGTGTCGACGTAGGGCAGATCGCCGCCCCGAGTCGGATCGTCCTCAGGCTGCAGGGGGATGAACACCACATCCGGAGGAGTCTCTTCGTAGGTGGCGCACTTCGAGGTGCCCTCGTTGAACCCGTCGAAGAAAGCGTTGAGCCGGTCGAAGGATCCGCCGTGCGCGTCGAGTTCGAGGGGATCGATGCCCAGTTCGTCGCCGATCAGGAGGAAACCGGCCATGGCCTCCTCGAGGTCTCCCGGTTCGAGCCGCAGCAATTCGCTCTCCTCGCCGGCAATGCGACCCGTCCACGCGCCCGCGAAGCAGTCCGCCTGGAGTTCGCTGACGATCGTGGGCTGGCTGATGTCGTCAAAGCCAAAGCGGAATTGAGCGGCGTGGCCCCATTCGTGGGCGAGGACCAAGGCAACGGTGAAATCCCCAAACTCCTGGAACAAGGGCGCCATCAGCTCCTCGGCGTCCCACTGCACGCTGTCGTTGATTGAGCAATAGAAGGCGTTCGCCTCGAACTCCTCCCGCTTGAGGGGACCCCCGCACAGTGGGATATCGCCCTGCGAGGGGAAGTAGGGCCCGATTTCGGAGACTTGCTCGTAGTCGACGGCGAAGACCGCCGGGAGCTCGTTGGCCCACCACGCCTCTAGATCGGTCACGGTCAGGTCGACGATCTCGTCCAAGCCGGTAATGGGCACGAACTCCGAGACGGTGGTGGTGGTGCCGTCCGGCGGAGGGGTGGCGGTGGTGCCGTCCGGCCTGACGCATATCTCGATCACGTCCTGCACCAAGGGGTCTGATTCGAGGTCGGTATCGACGAGCTCCAAGAAGTCCGAGAGCGCCAACCTGGTCTGGAACTCGTCGATCGTGCAGCGGCAGAGCCCCTCGTCGGCTTCGGTCGTGCACCCGGCGACGTACTCCTCGACCACTTCCGCCGGATAGCGGCCGAAGCTGCCCGTCGCCGTCGTCCCCGTGGCGGCCGTGGTGCCGGACGTAGTGAAGATGGGCTGGGTGTCGTCGCCGCAGGCCGCCGCCACCAGACTCACCGCCAACAAAGCCCGCACGAGGCGGCGCATCACCGCCAGCCCCGCCACGGGCCTGGCCGGGGCGCCGAGTCGAACACCACCTCTGCCTCAAACGGGTCCTCGTGCAGGTCGGAGAGCCGGCCGCGGAACCACTCGTCGAAGGGATCGCTCGATTCCGCCAGTAGGCGGCGCGCCTCCCTGGGGTCAGCCGACTCCGTGTAGATGACGGCTGCGATCTCATTGCCCGGGCTCAGCGAGATCACCTGCCTGGTAACGCCGCGTCGCCGCTGCGATTGGACCCATTCGATGCGCTTCGGGCCCTGCAACTCTGCGACGAAATCACGCCACTCTTCCACGCGGCCGGGGCGAATCGGTGCGATGGTCACGGCAGCGGCCACGAGGTCCTCAGGTCGACTACCCGACCATAGCCCGGACCCTCACGCCGGAATCAGGACCTCTGCATAGAGGGAGCGGAGCCGGCCGGCCCAGGTACGAGCATCGAACTCCTCTTCGAACCGTTCCCGGGAGCGTTTGCCCATGAGACGTCGTCCGCCCTCATCGCCCGCCACGGTGACGATGGCTTCGGCCAACGCGACCGGCTCACCGGGTGGTACCAGCCACCCCGCGTCGGCGGGGACGATCTCCGGGACGCCGCCCACACCCGAGGCCACTATCGGCAACCCGGCCGCGAGAGCGTGGAGCAGCGAAGTGGGCAACGCATCGTGCCGGCTGGGGTGAACGAGAAAGTCGGCAGCCGTGAGGAGACGGGCCACGTCTTCGCGGAATCCGGTGAAGACAACCCGGTCATTCCCAGCGGCTCGGCGCTGCAGCGCCTCGGCCCTGGGACCGTCGCCGGCGAGAACGAAGACCAACCGTGGATCGTCGATGAGCTCGACGGCATCCAGCAGGACGTCGTGCCCTTTGTCGGGCCGCATCACTGCGACCGTTGCTGCAACGATTCGATCTCTGCCAATGTCGAGGTCTTCCCGGACTGCTGCGGCGGTCGCAGAGTCGATCGCCGCCGGGTCCGGAACCCCGTTGCGGATCGTCACAACCGCCTCGGGATCAGCGCCCGACGCCTCCAGGTACCAATCGCGCACGGCGTTGGACACGGCGATCGTGCGGTCTGCCGTGCGCACCCGGCTGCGCATGGCAACGCGCCGCTTCCAATGCCCGATGAGGTCCACTCCGTCTTCGATGACGTGCAGCGTCGAGACATGGGGGATCCGCGAGCCGAGGGCAACTCGGCCCGCTACGACATCCGCGTGCTTGAGGTGCGAGTGCAGTACGTCTGGCTGAAGGTCGGGCAGGATCCGCCTGAGGCGGCCGGGACCACGGGGATCCCACCATCCCGCCAGATCGAGCGATGTGACGGTCACCCCCGACTCTTGGAGCTGCGTCGCGTAGCGGAAGTCCCCGAGTGGAAGCATGGAAACGACCGACATGTCGATGCCGGCATCTGCCGCCACCTCGGCCAGGTCCACCAAGAGGTGTTCGGCGCCCCCGCGCCGAAGGTCGTGGATGAGGTGCGTCACCCGCACCGGATTGCTGCTCACTTCCCGATCATCGGCACGCCCCGGGAGGCGCTGAAGGCGCGCCGCACCGCTCCGTAAGGAAGCTTCGCGCCCTAGCCTCGGGCGAGGCATGCGCGTCCTTGTCACCGGAGCTACCGGCTACATCGGAGGAAGACTCGTGCCGCGGCTCCTCGAAGCCGGTCACGAGGTCCTCTGCTTGGCGCGCTCCCCCGACACTCTCGAGATGCAGCCCTGGAGCGACCGCATCGAAGTCATCCGAGGCGACGCCCTCGACATTGCCTCGGTGAAGGAGGCCGCTGCAGGTTGCGATGCCGCCTTCTACCTGGTCCACTCGATGGCCGCCGGCAAGGGCTTCGCTGAAAAGGACAGGATCGCAGCTGCGAACTTCTCGGAGGCCGCCGCCGACGGCGGGCTAGGACGCATCGTCTACCTGGGTGCGCTGGGCGAGCCGGCCTCGGTGCACTCCCGCCACCTCGCCAGCCGACACGAGGTGGGGAGAATCCTCGCCTCGGGCCCGACGCCGGTCTCCGAATTGCGGTCGGCCATGATCATCGGTTCGGGATCGCAGTCCTTCGAGATGCTGCGCTACTTGAGCGAGGTGCTTCCGTTCATGGCCACGCCGCAGTGGCTCCGCACAGGCTGTCAGCCCGTGGCGGTGGACGACGTCCTCGATGCGCTGGTCGACTCCCTCTACCACGAGGGCAGTCGCATCGTGGACCTGGGCGGTCCCGACGTTCTCACCTACGAAGACATGGTGCAGATCTACGCCCAGGAGGCAGGCCTGCGCCGCCGCCGCTTCCTGCACCTGCCGTTCCTCGCCCCCCGCATCTCCTCGTGGTGGGTCGGTTTGGTGACCCCGCTGCCCACCAGGGTGGCGCGGCCCCAAGTCGAAGCCCTATGTGCAGAAGTCGTGGTGCGGGCCCCGGATCAGCGGATCGGGCCGACTCCATATCGCCGTGCCGTTGCCCGCGCTCTGGAGCCGCTCCCCCGGGTGGGCTCTGGTACAGAGGCTGAGGCTTCTCCGGCCACCCCGTCGCCAGCCGATCCGGAGTGGAGCGGCGGCACCACCCACGTCGACCGCCAGGTGATTCCAACCGATGCCGCCGCGGTCCATCTCTTCTGGGCATTCAGCCGCATCGGGGGCAGCACCGGCTACTACTGGCTCGACTGGGCATGGCGAATCCGGGGGTTCCTCGACAAGCTCATAGGAGGAGTTGGGCTACGCCGCGGCCGTCGCCACCCCACCGACGTCAGGCCCGGAGAGGCCATCGACTTCTGGCGAGTCGAAGCAGTCGAGCCGGGCCGGATGCTCAGGTTGCGAGCCGAGATGAAGCTTCCCGGTGAGGCCTGGGTCGAGTGGGAAGCTCGGCCGAACGAACCGGGCTCCGACCTGATTCAGTCCGCCTGGTTCCGTCCCCGTGGCCTCTGGGGCCGTCTGTACTGGTGGGTGATGCTCCCCGCCCATCGCATGGTCTTTCCCCGCATGGCCTGCCGAATAGCAGCCACGGCCGAAGAGCGCGACTACGCGTGCAGTTAGCCAGCAGCGATTAGCAACTAGCGACTAGTAATGACTGGCATCGGCGTGTGTCCGTTCGACCTCGTGACTGAAGACTGATGACTGAGCTGCTCGTGACCACCGCTGTCATCACCCTGGGCGCCTTCGTGCTGCTGTGGCTGATCAGCCTCGTAGCCAGAGACGCGTCGATCGTCGACCCGTTCTGGGGGGTTTCGTTCGTCTTGGTGACGTGGGTGGCGTGGATCGTCGGAGAGGGCTCCGGCACGCGCCCGCTGCTCACCGCGCTGCTCGTCACCGTATGGGGCTTGCGCCTGTCCCTCTTTCTGGCGGCGCGCAACCTGGGTCGCGGCGAGGATTACCGGTATCAGGCGATGCGGCGCCGCTGGGGAGCGCGATTCCCATTGATCAGTCTGGGGACGGTGTTTCTACTTCAGGCGGTATTGATGTGGGTCGTCTCGCTGCCCGTCCAGGTGACGATGCTCGACCATGGATCGCTCGGACCGCTGGCCTATTTCGGCGTGGCGCTATGGACGGTCGGGATGGTGTTCGAGGCCGGAGGCGATTGGCAGCTATCCCGCTTCAAGAGGGAGCCGGCAAATGCCGGCCTCGTCATGGACCGCGGCCTATGGCGTTACACGCGCCATCCCAACTACTTCGGCGACTTCTGTGTCTGGTGGGGGCTCTTCTTCGTCGCGGTTGGTGACCCGTCCGTACTATGGACGGTCGTAGGACCGTCACTCATGACGGTCCTACTCCTCAGGATCAGCGGTGTCGCTCTCCTGGAGAGGACGATCTCCGAGCGCCGGCCCGATTATGAAGCGTACGCCCGGCGCACCGCCGCCTTCTTCCCGCGGCGTCCACGTCAGGGCATCTGATCGGCTGGCGATCGGTCAGATGCAAGCCCGTGATCAGGAACCGATCCCGGCTTCCGCTCGCAGGCGCTCGACGAGTGCGTCGAGGTCCAGATCCTCGCCGCGCACGGCCGCGAAAAAGCTGGTGACCCTTGAGAAGCTCACACCGGTTGCGGCCTCGGTCGCAGCAACCAGACCCTCGCTGCTCACCGAACCGGAGACGTAGTCGGCTGTAACGGTGTCAAAAGTCCAATCCGGGATTTCGACCACACCCGGCATCGGCTGTTCGAACTGGAAGGGTCGAGTCTCTCCATCGATCGTCGCTGTGCCGTCGAAGCCGAAGATCTCGGCGATGAGCGCCGGTCCGGATGAGGCGCCGTCGACCACTCCTACGAGAACTGCAGAGCCCTCCGCTCCGTCCTCTCCGGCGGAGAGGGTTTGGTTGGCGGTCATGACATAGGAACCAGTGGCGATTCCGTCTTCGACGGTGATGACGAACGTCCCGTAATAGTCGCTCGTGGTGACCGTGGCCACCGGATCGACGGGAACCGTGAGAAATGACGTATCGGCGGCAATGACTCCCTCCCAGGAACCGTCGGGGAAGCCGACTCCGGGCGTGGCTGTGGCGATGACTACGGGCGGGATCGTCACGACGGTGCCCGGGGAGTCGGTCGGCGGCGGGGTCACCGAGTCCCCGCTACCCCCCTCGGTGGAACAGGCGGACGTCAACAGGAGCAGTCCAAACAGGACCGTGGCAAGGCGGCGCATGGGCCGGGACTGTATCGCAATACGCAATACGCAATACGCAATACGACTGACGACTGATGGAGGGCGTAGCCTCCTCAGATGCCCTACATCGACAAGGTCTCACCGGAGGACGCCGACGGGCTGCTGCAGCACATCTTCCAGACCCGCACCAAGTCGGCAGGGCGTCTCTGGGAGATAGTCGCCGTGCAGAGCCTCAATCCCGAGAGCCTGCGGGACTCCATGCGGATGTACAGCACGATCATGTTCGGGGAGTCGCCGTTGTCCCGGGCACAGCGGGAGATGATCGCCGTCGTCACCTCTCAGGCGAACGACTGTCATTACTGAGTGAAGGCCCATCTCCACGACCTCCGGTCGGAGGTCGACGACCAGGAGATGGTCGATCGATTCGCCGCCGATTGGCGCGAAGCGGG
>JABAOH010017699.1_pt1 | contig 19728 bp, 19 predicted proteins | sample 7062181 | NCBI WGS metagenome assembly JABAOH01 (sample SAMN14538630, study PRJNA623070) | marine sediment metagenome | biome: marine biome [ENVO:00000428]; feature: marine pelagic biome [ENVO:01000023]; material: deep marine sediment [ENVO:00002113]; isolation source: pool of 5 deep marine... | reverse complement strand
AAGAGCTGTTTTCCAAAGTTATGTCCCTTTGCTTTTCTTAAAACCCAGATGCAATTCATTACGATTATGTTATCACCCATTACTGGATAATAAGACACTTCTGCATGTGAATACTCTATTTGGCCAACAACCTCCCCGTTGAAAATCAAAAGTTTTTTGTGAAACCCTTTTGGGATAGCTTTTCTTAGGTATTCTATTCTTTTTTTGTATCGTCTAAAAGGACCCGTTAGACACCTGTAAAGATATTTTTCGTATTCACCGATTTTGGTGATATCAACAATTTTAGTTTGAGAAACAGGCTTCATGTTGGTCATGCTTAGCTCATCTAACCAACTTATAAAATTTTTATGCTCTAGCAAAAAGAGAGGGTTGCACGGTTGGCGATATCGCCACTATCGAGCAAATAGACAAAACATCTAAATTCAACAGACAAAATATCATCACAGAAATGACCATCGATAACCGCAACAAAATTCTCATAGGCTTAGAAATTCACACTCAATTAACCAGCCTGAAAACCAAACTTTTCTGCGGGTGCTCCTCAGATTATCGAGGCAAAGACCCAAACACCCTAGTCTGTCCAGTTTGCTTCGGAATACCAGGGGCTCTTCCCGTCCTCAACAAGAAAGCGGTAGAGTTCGCGGTGATGGCGGCGCTAGCCCTAAACTGCAAAATGTCAGAACGCATGTTCTTCTTCCGAAAAAATTACTACTACCCAGACATGCCCAAAAACTTTCAGATATCCCAGTACGACCGGGCGGGAGGAGTTCCGCTGGCTGTTGACGGCTCCCTCTACATTGAAGTCAACAGAAAGAAAAAGAAGGTTCGGATTAGCCGGGTTCATTTGGAAGAGGACCCTGGAAGACTGGTTCACCAAGGTCCCATAGACCAGTCACCCTACACCCTCGTCGACTATAACCGATCAGGCATCGCCCTTCTGGAGGTCGTCACGGATCCAGACCTCAACTCTCCAAAGGAGGCAAGGATCTTCCTCCAAAAGTTGCGGTCCATACTGGAACATCTAGAAATATTTGACGGAGGGTTAGAGGGAGCCATGAGATGCGACGCCAACATTTCCCTCGCCGGCGGAACCAGAGTTGAAATCAAAAACATTTCCTCCTTCAAAGAAGTGGAGCGTGCCTTATCCTTCGAAATTATGAGACAAAAAGATTTGTTGGAAAAGCGACTTGCCGTTAAGCGTGAAACGAGACACTGGGATGAAACACGTCGAATAACCATCACGCTGCGTACCAAAGAGGAGGAACACGACTATCGGTATTTCCCCGAGCCTGATCTTGTTCCAATCGTAACCACAGAGGATTTCATCGAAAAAGTTAAGGAGAAAATGCCGGAGCTTCCGGAGGCTCGAATAAAACGTTTCACAACCACTTACCGCATTCCCCAATACGACGCCAAAGTCTTGGTAAGCGACAAGGCGCTTGCAGATTTTTTCGAAAAATGCGTAAAATTGTACAATAAACCAAAGGAAATCGGCAATTGGATGATGAGCGACCTTCTGCGTTGTCTTTACGAAAACAACCTTGAGCTTCCTGAATCCAAAATCACTCCAGAACATCTCGTTGAAATGATTAGGCTCATAGATGAGGGAGTTATAAGCGGAAAAATCGGTAAGAGAATTCTCCCTGAAATTGTCTTGACTGGACGGCGTCCATGGCAAATTGTTGAAGAAAAGGGTTTGGTAAAGATAGCTTCCCGTGAAGCCCTTGAAAAGACGGTGGACAGAGTTTTCAAGGAAAATCCAAAGGCGGTGAAAGACGCCCTCCTAGACGAAAAGGCTGTTCACTTTCTAGTGGGGCAACTTATGAAAGCAACAAAAGGTAAGGCTGATCCTCAACTAGCTAACCAAATAATACGGGAAAGATTGGAGTTCATAAAGGCGAAAGAAAGCCCTTAGGTAGAAGCCTCAACCTTTCCTTCCTCTTTTGATAAATACGCAAAGAGAATAATACCTGCTGTGAAGGCGGCTAGACCGATAAGGAGGATGAAGAGTCTAGGGATCTCCAATTTGTCAAGGATGTAAAGCAGGTATGTGGGTCCTCCGAAGATAAGGAAGGCTGCAATAAGCATCAACAACGCCTTTGCAAATCTTTCTTGTCCCTTTTTTAATGGTCGAAGAAACGCCATGATTATCCCTTCAACTGTAACCTACGTTTTGCAGATGAATACGTTATGTTTCTCTCTTAACGCTCTATTAGCCTCAGTCTTTGACCCCATTCTTTCCTATCTCCTTTATTTGAAGCAGTTATAGAATGCAGATGTTCTAGTTTATAAGGATCAAGGTATTAACGAGAATTCTAACTAACTCTACACGCATCTAACTGGTTCTTTGGTTGTTTGTTTAAGAGATAATCTAATGTTATAGATATTGGAGTAGGGAAACAGGGTAGAAAGACAAATTGCAAGAGTTTTCAGAATAGTATCTATATATAGTTGAAAATATCGAATCATTATTTGGTAACCTATAATGACCATATTAACTCGCTATGGGAGAACTAGGGTTAAGATATGTTGCATACGTAGTGTAGATGAGGCTATGCTTGCCATAAGATGTGGAGCATCTGCTTTAGGTCTTGTGGCTGATATGCCAAGTGGTCCAGGAGTCATCCCTGAAAAATTGATAAGTGAAATCGCTTCAACTGTTCCGCCTTATATTACCTCTGTTCTCCTCACATCCCGAAAAAATGTTGATGAGATAATCGAGCAACATCAACGCTGCGGAACTAACGCTATCCAGATAGTGGACCGCTTAGAACACGGTAGTTATGATGAATTAAGAAAATCCTTACCCGGCATTGATATAATTCAAGTAATTCATGTTATTAGAGAAGAGTCAATAGACGAAGCAATCAAGATCGCTCCTCAAGTCGATGGCATACTGCTTGACTCGGGAAATCCAAATCTAGAAATCAAGGAACTAGGTGGGACTGGGCGAACCCACAACTGGGACGTCAGTAAAAGAATCAAAGATTCGATTGATAAACCCGTGATTCTAGCTGGAGGTTTGAACCCAGAAAACGTAGCTGATGCAATTAGGCAAGTGGAGCCTTATGCAGTTGATGTTTGTAGTGGTGTTAGGACAAATAGTATGCTAGATGAAGCTAAGCTCTGCTTATTCATGAGTAAAGTCCTAAAAATTTAGCGCGCGCATTAACCGTATTCTTTATATTTTGCGTATGAGAATTGGTTCGTTCTATCAAGTGCTACAAAGGAGATGATGGATAATGCCGCCAAAATGTGAAGATTGCAACGGGCAGCTCATCGCCCTTGAAACCTTCTGCACGGATCCATATAACAAAGGTCTAGAATGGTTAAGGGACGTCAAGAAAAGGTGCATGTGCGACAACTGTGGCAAAGAACAGGAGATCACGGTTAAAACGGTAAAACAGGCCAAGTGGTTCAAGTAAGACGCGCACTGTTGCTTCCTCTAATCTTCAACTGGTTTAGTGGCGCGCGCATCCTTCAAGTTTGTCCTAGAGTCTTCGTTAGGAATTTGAAAACGGAGAGGCCGGCTTCTCTGTCGGCTCTGAGGCCCGTTGTTGCGCCCAACAAGCATATGCCTTTCCATCCACGTTTTTTTGCGAGTCCCAATAGTAAGCCTGTTGCTCCCATAATCTTTTCCTTGTCATAGATGATGGCGCCTTTATCCACATTTTCTGAAGCAAGTTTTTCAGAGGTAGCGGCTACGTAAACTTCTCCTCCTGAGTGTGGTGTTGGTATTCCGCCCATTGTAATTATGAACTTGCATCCGTATTTCTCTGTAAAATCTAGGATTTCGTCGCAAAGATGGTAATGGGCCAATAGGTCTTCTAGGGAAGGTTGTGAATCTCCTGTTAGGATAATGAACTGGTTCTTTTCGGTTGAGGCTGCGTAGAATTCGTAGCGGGGTGGACGACATGTTCCATCCCTGTTCACGATTACGTAGTCTGGGAAAGATGGGGAATATAATTCGGCGAAAACTTTGGCGTGGGTGGATTCGATGAGAAACTGCGCTGCAATTTTTCCCACGTTTCCAAATCCGGGTAGGCCCTCTACAAAAATTGGTTTTTTTAACTGTGGCTCAAAGAAATGGCGGAAATAAGGTTTGTCCATGAATTCACCTAAGCGTTAGTGGATTCGGCAGACTATAGATTTTTCGCAGTGTCGACCGATGCGCGTGCACGAGACACGCTTTTGGAGCCAGAAATCGTTCACCTACGCCTTTGACAGTCGCACTATAGATTTCCAGCAAGATTGGAATCGCTACCTAATAGTTAACTCCGCTTCCAACCGCCATGGGAACTTCCTCTTTTGGAGGTCCTTCCGCTTCAGGGAGTTCACAGCCATCCAGCCATATCATAGCCAAAAGCTCAAAATCTGGAGGTATCACTTCTCTATCAATTTCTACGTCCAGCACAGCGGGTAGCCCAGAATCCACTGCCCTTTGCAAGGCCGGTTTAATCTCGGACGGCTCCACTACTCTCTCACCGTAACAGTTCATAGCCTGAGCAAACTTGTCGTACCGAACGTCGCTTAAGTCAACGCCGATGTATCTTTTTGAGTAAACCAGTGTTTGCCCCGATTTTATCATGCCCCACGCCAAGTCGTTGGCTACTATGAATATGACTGGCAGATTTAGGCGACTCGCTGTCTCCAATTCCTGAATGTTGAAGCCGAAGGCACCGTCTCCGGTGATGCAATAAACCTGTTTAGAAGGAGCCGCAAGCTTGGCCGCGATGGCGTAAGGAATACCTAATCCGAGATGGCCTGAATCTGGAGACCATAAGAACGTGTTTGCTTCATAAGCTCGATGGAGATACAGGGACCAGAGAGGCGTGTTTCCGCCATCAATAACTGCAACGGTATCTCTGGGAAAGAATTCCCGCACTTCTCTTACTAGTCTCAAAGGATGAATCGGCACGCTGTCCGACTGAGATGTTTTCTCGTGTTCTTCCAGCCAAAGTTTCTCCACTTGCTTGTAATCTTGAAGCGACCTGCGCTTCTCTTTCCTTGGAGTATATTTCTTAATTGTTTCCAGGAGGGCGCGAAGGGTCGATTTTGCGTCTCCTACTATTCCAATATCTACTGGGCGGTTAAGTCCAATCATGTCGCTTGAGATATCTACTTGGATAAATCTCTGGTGAGAAAGTTCGCCCCAAGCCATAGGTGGTTGTCCCCACATTTCGTAGTCTCCTAGTCGTCCTCCAACCAAGAGCACGATGTCTGCTTCAACTTGGGCAACGATTCCCCCGGTTCCTAGAGCGGATGAAATGAGACAGAGAGGATGGTCCTCTGGGATGGCGCTTTTACCGCTCGGCGAGGTAGTTACCGGCGCTTGCAGATACTCGGCAAGTTCGACGAGCTCTTTGGAGGCTCCTGACCGAAGAACCCCACCGCCAGCATGAATAAGGGGCGTGTTGGCCTTCACCAGCATCATAGCGGCTTGATCGATTAATGAAGGATCCCCGACCGGTCGCTCGGCAGCTCTGTAACTGAAGGGATGGATAACTTTAATTTCACTTTCATCTCCCGTTTGAAACAGAACGTCTGAAGGAAAATCGAGATGAACCGGACCAGGCTTCTCTGATGTGGCTATACGAAAAGCTCGTTGAGTGAGTTCCGGAATGCGGTTCCAATGAGAGACAAGCGCGTTCCATTTAGTGACTGCCTTGAAAAGCGAAAGTTGATCCAGGCCCTGCGTAGAACCGTGGTCAGGATATGAACGCCACGCCTGATTCTGTGCCGTAATTACTATCGTGGGAATGCTGTCTACAAAGGCAGGGTAAACTCCTCCAACCAAGTTTGCGGCTCCTGGTCCAACTGTTCCGAGGCAGACTCCTGGTTCTCCAGTCGTCCGTGCCCAAGCGTCCGCCGCGTGAGCACCCGCAGCCTCGTGGCGCATTGTAACAAAGTCGATGCGCTCATCTTTGTAGATTGCGTCTAGAATCGGATACAGTTGGTCTCCGGGCACCCCGAAGACGTATCGCACGTTTTCTTGGACGAGATAACGTTTCAGAACTTCACCGCCAGTTAAACGAGCCATATAAGTCCCCATTTCAGAAGTGCCTGTAACTATTTATATTCTTTAACCGAAAAACGATACTGTTTATAAGGAGGCTGTTGAGTTGAAAGCAGCTGTTTTTATGGGCCAAGAAGACGTTCGGGTTCTCAACGTTCCTAAACCGTCAATCCTTGCAAACGAGGTGTTGATTAGAGTTGCCTACTGTGGAATCTGCGGCTCCGACGTCACAGCCTATAAAACTGGCAATTACGTGGTCGGTTTAACCATTGGACATGAATTCTCAGGAAACATAGAAAAAGTAGGTTCGAAAGTTGAGAACTTAACAGTAGGGGATAGGGTTACTGGTAGTGATGTCATACCCTGTGGTAAGTGCATTTTCTGTTTGAGTGGAAAACCGAGTCTCTGCGAAAGCATGGAAATGCCAGGAGTGACCACAGATGGAGCCTTCGCGGAATTTGTTAAACTCCCAGCATGGGTGGTTCACAAGCTGCCGGAGGAGTTGAGCCTTCTCGACGCCAGCTTGGTAGAGCCGTTGGCATGCGTTCTGCACGCCATCAAACTGTCATCATTCAAACCCTCAGACTCCGTTCTGATTCAAGGCGCTGGACCACTAGGAGTCTTAACTCTTGAAACTCTCAAAAAATCTGGCGCGGGAAAAATTATGGTTGCTGAGATTAGCGATGGTAGAAAGAGGCTAGCACAAGATTTAGGGGCAGACATCGTCATAGACCCGAGGGAGGAAAATCTTCCCGCTTTAATCGAAAGACAAACAAACGGCTTGGGCGTAGACGTTTTGTTTGACACGGCTGGTGTTCCCGAAACCCTGAGCGAAAACTTTACGTTGGTCAAGAAGGGAGGGGAAATAATGGTTGTGGGAATTACTGAAGAGCCCACACCCTCAGATTTCTTCACGGTTGTCCTTAACGAACTAACCATCAAAGGAACTTATTGCGGATTCAACGAGTTTCCCTCAGCCATTGAAATGGTCTCGAAAGGGATGATTTCCACCAGAAGGATCATTACGTCCATAATCGAGTTGGATGAGATAGATGAGAAAGGCTTTGAACGGCTAACGAATCCGATTAATGACTGCAAAATCGTTGTTAAGGTTGAGGATGAATAGAATGGAGTTTGCAAGCAAGGAATATCTGAAAGAAGTGATGGAAAGGAGCAATGCCGACGAAAAATACCTTGAATTGGCGAAGGGAGAAAACGCAAGCTACACCTTCATGATACAAGCGGAGCCAGGGAAAGATGTTGAAAAGGACATAGTTTTGGGCTACACCGTTGAAGATGGTGTAATGACTGAGATATGGTTGGGGGAGAGGAAAACTGACTTCGTAATCTCAGGAAAGTATGGTGTTTGGGTGAACATTATTATCGGAAAAATGGGGGTTACAAGGGCTTTTCTGATGAGGAAACTCAGGGTTAGAGGAAGTCTCATGAAGATTCTTAAGCTGTCGAAGGCCACAGAACGCTGGCTAGAAATTTTGAGAACCATCCCAACAGAGTTCCACGGCGAATACGCCAAATACAACATTAAGGAGTAACCGCCATGCCTCTAATGACTATAATTCTGGCAGTGTTATTGATCATATCGGCGCTTGGCACTATATATTACTGGGCTGACTTCTATCTCAGAGGGGGCGTCCAAGTCATAGAGGACGAATGGTACATAAAATTCGAGAAAGCCTTCCTCGTTGCCGATCTATGGGGGATTGTCGCCTGTTCCCTTATAGGCGCTGTAGGACTTCTAACAGAGCAACCCTACGGGCCATTCTTTTCTCTGCTCGCCGCTGGTTCCATGATATTCCTAGCTCTGATGGACATAACCTTCAACATAGAAAACAACCTTTACCCCCTCATCGCCACCTCAAACCAGATGGTGTTTGAACTTGGTATTAACCTGTGGTTTTTGGGGCTGGGCATTAGCCTCCTTGTCTATTTGTGGCCCAGAATAACCTTCCTTTGACATATGAGCCAAGTTAATAAGCAATTGCATAAGACAATGCGCACTTCAGGAACCTTTGCGCGCGTATTGTTGTGCAACAAAGTTTATAGGTTTTCTCTTTTGATAGGTTTTCGTGCGCGCGGAGGCGTAAACTTCTGATGAAAAAGAGAAAATGTGTAAAATGCGGTGCCAGCTTAACCGATGAAGACGTGATGAAGATCAAATTTGAGGATGGTTCATGGGAGACAATACCGCTTCCTGTGTGCCCGGATTGCTTCGCGAAGCAAATGCGTGAACGAGCATTTCGCTAGGCGAGAAGAATCTAAAAAACCTTTGATGCACGCGCTATGTTTGAAACCTTTTATCGGGAAATGCATGCATGCGCGCACAAAAAAACGCGCCAATCTCCTTCTTTCTATGCGCGATTACTGTTCTATGAGCTTACGGCAAATTTTGCAGGCTTCGATAACGTCCAAGCCTTTTTCTGTTGTTCTATAAATGTTGTCTTCTTTCTTGATAAAATTCTTGGACAACAGCTGATTCAAATAATATTGTAGTTGTCTGAAATTCAGCTCAACTTCTTTCATTATATGAGTTTTTAGTTTCCCGTGTTGTGCGGTCTCCAGAATTCCGATTACTATGTCGTGCCTGACTCTTCGCCTTGTTGACTTCCTGCTTCTGTGTGTGGGCGCATTCGTTTCCAGCCTTAACAGGGTCTAGACCTCATCTTAGAGTAGCCTTCTAGAAAATAAAAAATTTGTCATTAATGAAGTGCCTACAATCAACAAACGGGAAAACGATTTGCAGATTCTTCTAAAACTAGACGGCAAACTATAAATATCGATACTATTGAACAAATTTACTTGGTGATGGAGGGTAGCCGAGAACTCCTTTCTCTCTCAGCCACGAAGTTTTTTATAAAACTCGTTTGAGCCCTCCATCACTCAAGAAGAATGAAGAGAGATAAGACGCACTCTTAAAATTTTCTGGAACTAAGTTCTATTTTAAGAATGAACGCCTAATGAAAAAATATGCGCGCGCATTCATTCTATCCTTTTGGCAAGCGCAATCATAATTAGCTTTAGACCTTATCCAGAGCTATTACCATATCCATATATCGTTTCTTTAATCTTTGTAATCTTTTCGTGGTTTTTTGAATAAACTAATATGCCCATTAATCGTTCTTGTTGGAAACGTAGACATGAGATCGAAAACATTTTAGGCATGAAAGAACCTCAACGTCGCGCGCGCAATATATGAATCTATGCCCTTTCAGACAGTTCCATCAAGATTTCGACAGCTTTTTCCACCAAGTGAAGGCATTTGGAAATGAAAACGTTCGAATCCCATGCTTTCTTCAGCTCTTTTGGATCGGTTAGGTCGTATCCAACAAGATCTCGACAGAAAACGCTACCATGTTCCTTCTGGAACCTATCGTAAAACTTTAGTGCCAAGGAGTAGGCTTTCTCTCTTTCCTCATGAATTGGTTTGTTACTTCCGTACTTTTGGCCGATTGCGATAACTCCACCAGTCAATGCTCCGCACAAAGATCCTCTTCTTCCGATTCCACCGCCAAAGGCTGATGCAATTTTCGGTTCAAGAGTTTTCTTTTCGTTCCAAAAGTCTTGCATCGTAAGCAGAACACTTTGGGCGCAATTGTACCCTTGCCTGAAAAGTGAAGCACCTTTTTCCACGTAGACGGCCTTGCGGTTCATTGAAGATTCACCTAAGTATAGTAAACGCCAATTTGTTGATAATAGACTTTTGGCCACGTCCCTTCGTCTTTTCAGAACATGACGAAGACTTTCTCCTTCTTTTCGGCTCGTAGAATTCCCTTATTAGCTTCCCTGTCCGCGCGCGTTTTAAGTGAAAAGAATGGTTATTCAACCTCTATTTCTACTCTTTCTGGTTGATCATCCATTTTCTGAAATGCAGCAATCTCTCCATCGAGTGTAGAAAGAATTAGCCAGATTGCCGAACCCCACAGCTTCATGTAGCGTAGATCGATTACGGACGGTGTAACTGGCGCGGGATGAGAGTGGAACAGTCCAACAAAGTCCAAATCTTCCTTTTCAGCTTGTTCAAAGGTGGAGAAGACAAACATGGGATCAACCTCAAACCGAGTACTTGACTCGAGGATGTTACGTGCCACGACAACTTTGGTAACAGTCGCTCTGTCCCCAGTTAGCTTTCCAAACAAAAGGGCACAAGCCTCAACCGGAAAATTCTTTACGGCTTCAGCCTTGAGCAGTTCGATCTGTTCTTTAGATAAAACAAGGATCATCAACGGCACCTACGGGGGACAAAACAATCAGTCGCGTCTTGCCAATAGTTTTAGGTACATACATTTTAGATGTGGAGGGTTATTGTTCTTTTGCAGTCTTCGCCTTGTGCTTTTAGGCATTTTCCGATGGGTGGTTCTAATTCGTATTTTACTCCGGCGGCGTCCACCCAGGAGCGAATGCGTTCGAAGATTCCGCAGTCGTAGATTTTCTCCATTCCTAAGCTTTTTACGCCTTCGTAGGCGAAGCATTTTTTCACTTCAGCCGTTATTCGGTTATCTTTCATGGTGATGTCGACGTCGATGTGGGGAGGGGCATACAGTTGCCACGCTACTTTGAAGGTTTCCAAGAATTGTTCTAGGCTTTCCACCTTGTCTATTCCCAGCGCCTTTACCAAGCGGAACCAGTCTGTTTTCCCTATGGATCTGCAGGTGCGCATGTTTAGCTTGTTGGCTGCTTCAGGTCCGAACTCCTCCGCGACATGTCTGAACCAGTGTCCGTCGTGGGACATCCAGTTTCGCAGAAGAATCTTTTCCCTCTCCTCTTGTGTCAAATAGTCCAATAACTCCTTCTTCTCCCTCATGTTGTCACCTCTTCTAACTGGCTATTTCGGTTATCAACACTATCTAGTCAAAAAGTAGAGGGTTTTCTTTATAATGTCTTATGTTTTTACTTTCAGACTTCTACCGAAGTTTCCTTCACTATCTTCCAATTCCTCTTTTTTCTGGTTGTTACACCACTCAAAGATGTGACAGAATGTGACAATTTTCAGATCACTTTCATTTACAGGGAGGGTTACGAAGCCGTCTCTTCGTTCAATCTGGTGTGATCGTTTAGCTAATCTAATTGAATCAGTTCTAAAACAACGCCTAATCTCTTCTCGGTGTCTAGATAGGCAAATTTGACCACTCCAAGAACTGTGCCTCTCTCCAAAACTTCGATTCCCCCTTTTTCTATTCTGGCCAACTCTTTTTCTATGTCTTCGACGAAGAAACCCAGATGGTGAAGGCCCTCGCCCCTTTTTTCGAGAAACTTGGAATGAATAGTTTCTCCCTCAAGGACCTGAATCAATTCTATTTGCACCTCACCTAACTGGAACAAACCAATCTTGAGTTTGGCAGAATTTACAGCAGATTCCACGGTTGGAAAGGGCTCTATTCCGAACATTTTTTCGTAGAAATTCATTGTTGCCTCCATATCTTTTACGACAATTCCAATTTGATCAACTTTGGAAAACTTGGAAAATAATTGTGTCTTTTCTTCATTACTTTCCATTGCCAAACCTCCATACCGAATTTTGCTTTCAATTTCTTATTTAATTTTTGCAACGGTTCCAAACGACAAAATCTTCCTATCCTTGTTGAAATGGAGTTAAATTTAATAGTCGCCGTGAAAACAAAGGGTAATTCCATGTATACGATGGCGATAAGGAGGAAAAAGAGTGAAAGAAGTTGTAATAGCTGACTATTTGAGATCAGCGTTTTCTCGGTCTAGACCCAGACAGCCCGAAAGGGACAAGTTTTACAATCTGAGGACAGATCACGTTGCTGCAATGCTGGTAGAAAATATTGTGGAAAGAAACAAAATTGACCCTCGCGACATCGGCGAAGTCCAAGTGTCAAGCGCCTTCGGTGTATGGGAACAATGGACCTACGGAGGCCGATCAATTGTGCTGCTGGCCCATCTACCAGACTACGTCCCAGCGGTTTTTGTTGATAAGCAATGTGGATCTTCAATGACTGCTACACATGTGGGCGCCATGGAAATTATGACAGGCTACACAGATCTCACAATCTCCTGCGGGATGGAACACTTGACCCGCGTTCCCATGGGGGTCGAGAACCAATGGATCAGTCCACCGTTGGACTTGGCTACAGAGGAGGAGTATAGGAAGTATGAAATGGAAACAGGTTTTGTCATGGGCTATACAGCTGAGAAGCTCTTCAAAGAAGGAGCTGAAAAATTTGGGATAACAAAGGAAGACATGGACAAGTGGGCTCTGAGAAGCCATCAATTGGCGACGAAGGCCCAAGAAGAGGGCTTCTTCAAAGACGAAATCCTGCCTATCGAAATCACTCTTTCCGATGGATCAAAAGAAATGGTTGACCGGGACCTCAGCGTAAGACCCACAACATCACTGGAAAAGATTCAAAGCCTGCCACCAGCCTTCAAAGAAGGTGGTGTGATAACAGCGGGAAATTCTTCGCCATTGAACGCTGGAGCCTCATGCATACTACTTTGTTCCAAAGAGAAAGCCAAAAAACTAGGTTTAACTCCGCTGGCAACCATCAAAGGACTAGGCTGGGCAGCAGTTCCTCCAGCAGTCATGGGCAAAGGCCCTGTTCCCGCCAGTCGGATGGCGCTTAAACACGCAGGATTAAAAGTCGAGGACATTGATTATTGGGAAATCAACGAAGCCTTTTGCATCGTGACCCTCTGGGACATGAAAGAATTGGGCGTTAATCCGGAAATAGTCAACATCAAGGGTGGAGCAACCGCCATCGGCCATCCCCTCGGAGCAACCGGAGCGCGACTCGTCGGAACTCTTGCACGAATACTGAATCTAGAGGATGCTCGGTATGGAGTGGCAACGGCCTGCATTGGTGGAGGCCAAGGAGTAGCAACGGTCATAGAAAGGGAAGAATACTAAACACGGTCAAGTATAGACCTAAAATATTTTCCCACTTTTTTCCTGAAGAAGTTTTTAGAAGAAACTATGTAAGAAGCGTGTAGAAACGAGTTTTCTAACTTGAAAACCACCAAGTGGCGATGTCTCCAATCTATGTGCGCATGCATGCGCGCGAGATCAAGTAAGGTGACATGCTACATAATGGCCCATTTTCACCTCTACTAGCTGTGGTTCTTTCCTAGAACACTGGTCAACCTTATAGGGACATCGTGGATGAAATTTGCAACCGGGCGGCGGGCTGATGGGGCTAGGGACCTCCCCCTTCAATTTTATGCGCTTTCGTTTTTCCCTTGGATTTGGGATCGGTATCGCTGAGAGCAGAGATATGGTGTAAGGATGCAAGGGGTCGGAGAAGATCGGTTCCTTTCTATCTATTTCGACGATTTTGCCCAGGTACATAATGGCTATCCTGTCAGAGATGTACTTAGCCACCGCTAGGTCATGTGTTATGAAAAGGTATGTAAGATCAAACTCCTCTTTTAGTTCAGTCATTAGTTCGAGTATCTTTGCCCTTAAGGAAACATCAATCATTGAAATAGGTTCATCGGCGACAATAAACTCTGGCCTAAGTACCATAGCCCTCGCTATTGCTGCTCTTTGTCTCTGCCCACCACTTAACTCGTGAGGATACTTGTGAAACAACTTTTCAGCAGGCTCTAGGCCGACTTTTTCTAACATTTCTAATACAAGCCGTCGTTTTTCTTCATTAGTTGATATTCCATGAATTTCAAGCGGATGGCCTACCGCATTTCCTATTTTCATACGAGGATTAAGAGATGCGTAGGGGTCCTGAAAAATTATCTGCACACGTTTTCTGAGTTTCCTCAGCTCTTCCCCTCTCAGAAACGTTACATCATTTTCCTTGAAAAGTATCTTTCCGCTCGTAGGTTCAATGAGGCGTACAACCAGTCTTCCAGTTGTTGTTTTTCCACATCCACTTTCTCCAGCGAGTGTGAAGACTTCACCTTTATCTATGTTAAAACTGATCCTATCAACTGCTTTGACGTATTCAAGTCTCCTAGTGAATATTCTTTCCAAGAAGCTCTTTTGCACCGGGAAGTATTTTTTTAATTCCGCTACTTTAAGTATCAATTTTCCCACTTTTTTCTGTTATTCATATTTAAAACACTTGACCGCACGTCCTCGTTCAGGTTCAAATAAGGGGGGTTCCACTTTCTTACATTTATTAAAAACATAGGGGCATCGTGGATGAAACCTGCATCCCTTAGGAGGATTAATCAAGTCTGGGGGCATGCCGGGGATGTACTTAAGCTTTTGATCAGACAGTTGAACATTGGGTACAGATCGCAGCAACGCCTCAGCGTAGGGGTGTAAGGGTTTCTCAAAGAAGGGTATAACATCTGCAAACTCAACCAAATGGCCAGCATACATCAAAGCAATTTTGTCTGCAATCTCGGAGACTATGCTTATGTCATGAGATATTAAGATCATTCCCATGTCGTAAAGATTTCTTAACTTTCTCATTAGATCTAGAATCTGAGATTGAACGATCACGTCAAGAGAAGAGGTGGGTTCATCTGCTATGACTAGGTCTGGGTTTAAGGCTAACGCCAAGGCTATCCCAACCCTTTGTCGCATCCCTCCACTGAATTGATGTGGGTAATCGTTAAATCTGTCCGGCAGGATTCCGACATTTTTTAATAATGACAAGGCCCTTTCTTTGGCTTCTTCGTGTGTAGCGCTCTCATGCGACGTGACGGTTTCAACTAGATGGTCACCTATTTTCATGAGCGGGTTTAGGGAGGTCATGGGATCTTGGAAGACCATGGAAATATGTTTCCCCCTGATTTTAGGCATCTCCTGATCGCCTAGTTTGGTGAGGTTCTTTCCATTGAAAAATATGTTTCCACCGGCTATCCTGCCTGGGAGGGGGACAAGTCTCAGTATGGAGAGACCTAGTGTGGATTTTCCGCAACCAGATTCTCCAACTAGACCTATCGTTTCTCCCTTATTCATGATGAAATTAACTTTGTCTACCGCTTTCGCTGTTCCTTCTCTTGTGTAGTAGTAAACCTTCAAATCCTCTACTTCAAGAAGGCTGTGCTTCATAGAGTTCCTACCTCCTCCTCAATGTGGGGCTCAAAATCTCGTTAAGCCCTTCCCCAAAGAGGCTGAAACCTAGGGTAAGTAGGATTATCATGAGCCCTGGGAACGTGCTCGGCCACCAGATTCCGGAGGGAAGGGCAGCGTGCCCCATTTTTAAGTCGAATCCCCAATCCGGGATTCCACCTGGTATTCCAAGTCCGAGGAAGCTTAGGGCTGACGATGTTAGGACAGCGTCGGCTGCGTTAAGTGATAATACGATGGGAAGAGAGAGAATAACATTTGGGAAGATGTACCTGAAGATCATGGTTCTGCCTTTGGCACCGATCGCTTTCGCGGCTTCAATAAATAGGCTTTCCTTAATAGATAGGACGTGTCCCCTGATCATTCGGAAGTATTGTGGGATGTAAATCACCGTTAATGATGCAGCTATGTTGATTATCCCGGGAGGTAGTACAAAGGCTAGGGCTATAGCCAGAACGAGGCTTGGGAAGGCATACAGACTGTCCATGAGGAGGGAAATGAGGCTGTCAAGCTTGCCACCGACGTAACCCGATACTAGTCCAAGCGATACGCCAACTAGAGATGAGAGAGCTATGGATAGAAAGGTGATGACCATAACTATTTTGGATCCGTATATGATTCTGCTGAAGATGTCTATCCCACGACGGTTTGTGCCCATGATAAATTGGAGATTTGGACTTTCCCAGTCTGCGCCTACTCTTTTCATCGGGTCGTAAGGAGCCATGAATGGAGCCAGGAGAGACATCAAGATGATGATTAAAATGATTATGAAACCTATGATGGTGAAGCTGTACTCAATTCCTCTTCTGGGTGATAGCTTTCTCAGTCCGGACGCGATCAGCCTGGAAATCGAGAACCTTGGCGCCATTCTCCTACCACCTTTTAGTATCGGATTCGCGGGTCTATGTAGACGTAGATGAGGTCGACTACGAGACTTATTATGACTACGAAAAGTCCGAAGAAGACAATACCTCCCTGAACTGTTGTGAAGTCTCTCTCGAAGATCCTTTGTGTTAAAAATAATCCCATTCCGGGCCATGAGAATGTTGTCTCAGTCAGTATGGCTCCAGCAAGCATTATTGCGAATTGTAGGCCCATCATCGTGAGTATGGGTATGAATGCGTTCTTTAGAGCATGCTTGTAGATTACCGTATTCTCAGATAGCCCCCTTGCTCGGGCAGCCCTTATGAAGTCTTTCTCTAGGACTTCTAACATGTTTGTTCTGGTGAGACGTGTATAGATTCCCGAAAGGTATATTCCTAAGGTTACGGATGGGAGAATTAAGTGTTTTAGGGCGCTGACTAGGCTGGGAAGATTGAGTGTTAGGATGCTGTCCAACACGTAGAGTCCTGTAATGGCTTTGGGGGCCATGAGGACGTCTATTCGTGAACTCGTCGGTAGCCAACCTAAATGTACACCAAAGATTAGTTGCAGTATTATGCCAAACCAAGGGATGAACAAGGCGTAGGTGACAATACCGTATAGCCTAATTGAATAGTCAGCGGGTTTATTGCGTCTGCGGGCTGAGTATACACCGCTAAATATTCCTATGAGCACACTGAATATGAATGAGAAGATGGATAACTCTAAGGTCGCTGGGAAGTGCTCCATGATCTCAACCAACACGGGTCTTTCGCCCCCAATCATTGAGTTGCCCAGATTTAGATGGAGAAGCTGCCAAAGGTAATCAAAGAACTGGACATAAACTGGTTTATTGAGTCCAAGCCTCTCCCTTAGTTGTTCTAATTGTGCGGGAGGAACGGCTCGTCCGCCGAGTGCGGCACCTACAGGATCACCGGCGACCCTCATCACTATGAACACGATGCTTAGAAGGAGGATAATCATAGGGATGGCTAGTAGAATACGTCTTAGGATGTATGCTCTGAGGGATACCATTTGTCTTCCTCAAAAAAAAGGGGGGTTGGGTGGTTTATTTCTTTTTACTCTCTGTAGAGCAAGTCGTAGTAGAACAGCATTGTGGGGGATAGCACGACTCCCCTTATGTCTGGCCAGTAGGCGGCAGGAAGTTTTCCCTGGAAGAACGGAATCAACGGAGCTTCTTCAGCTAATAGCCTTTGGGCATCCTCCAAAAGCTCTTGTCGCCTTGTGACATCCAGTTCAGCCATTTCGTCTAAGAGAAGCGTATCCATTTCGGTGTTGTTATAGAATACGCCCATGTGCATTGAAATCTCTGAGTAGAGGAACGGCGTTAGATAGTTGTCTGGATCTATGTAGTCTGGATACCAGCCGAGGAGGAATATAGGCATAGTTCCTGCGGATATGTACACAGCTGCGTATGTAGCCCACTCAGCGCTTTGTAGGGTGACATCCATCATACCCGTCTCTTCGAGGTCCTCTTTCATTATTGTTGCTACGTCCACCTCAGGGTCTCCATAGTGCGTTGGAGTGTACCACAAATCGAAAGCAAATTTGTTCGTCTCGCTGTATCCGGCGTCAGTTAAGAGTTCCCTCGCTAACGTTAGGTTACGTTCCCCGAAAGCGTCAATGTGGCTGAACATTCCCATGGGAACCATGCTGTAAAGCGGATCGACAGTACCCTTCCAGGCTTCTGTACATATTCTGTCTCTATCTATGGCGGCGGCGACGGCCAGTCTTAGACGCACATCGTCGAACGGCGTCATGTTGCAACGAAGGACGATGTAGCGAATGTAAGGCCCTGGCACTTCTTCTACAGTTAGCACTCCCGCAGCTTTGAGGTCTACTACGTCAACCGGCCTCAACGTCCTCCACACAATGTCGATCTCCCTAGCCTCTAGTGCAATCCTCATCGATGCAGCGTCCGCAAAGAATCTTACAATTATAGTATCGGTTTCCGGCGGCGGGCCAAGATAGTATGGGTTAGCTTCCAAAACCAGCTCCACATCTCGTATCCAGCGTTTGATTTTGTATGGACCGTAATGACCCGTTACACCCTCGAATTGCCTGTCAAAGGGGAAGGTTTTGGAACTTACTGGGAAGTAGCATGCTGCCATGGCCGTTATTTTCGGGAAGAATGCGACTGGCTGCCTTAGTATGAAGCTTACAGCAAGGGTGTCCGAAACCTCTACTCTGTCAACGTACGCTGTAATTAGCCCTACGGGATCTAGATTAAGATTTACAACACGATCTATAGACCATTTGACAGCGGCAGCGTCAAGCGGTTCTCCATCAGTGAAGTACATGCCCTCCCTAAGCTGGAAGGTGTAGTTGAGTCCATCAGGGCTTACTGTATAATCTTCAGCAATCCCAAACTCTAGATCGGTTGTCCCGGGGATATAGTTCATTAGCCCCTCCCCGATGTTAGCGAACACCTCCCAAGTGTAGAAGTCATAAGCTTTTGCAACATCCAACACTGTAATCCTGTCCGTCGTACCTATGACAATCAGCTCTGGTTTTAGAGCCCTTTCAATGCCTTCTATCCTAAGCGTTAGAGCCTCTAGGCTTGCTTCTAAACCCGCTATCGTCTCTTCATAAGCTCCAACAGCCTCTGCCAAATCTCCCAACGTCGATGCTAAATCACCCGTGGTTGCTGTCAAATCTCCTACAGTCGATGTCAGATCCGCTACGCTGTCCGTTAATGTAGCTGTCTTACCCATCACATCAGTTACGTAAAACAAAGTGCCGGCGGAAACTATGATCGCTATGAGCACAAAAACAATGATTACAACGTCTATTCTAGTTGTCCCTTCACGTGCCATTTTCTTCTCACCTTTCAATGACCGAATTATGTTATGAACTGAATACGACTTATATGATTTGTGTATGTCGTCATGGTTTAGACGGGGACATCAGTCTCCGGCTTCCAATGACTTTGAATTGGCGAAGGAATACGAGAACAGTTGCAAAAAAACTATGAACGCGCAGAAAGTCATTTGAATCCACTTAACCTTGGACTCAACCATGAGCAAACTTGATCTAAAGAAAGAGCTGAAAGAATTCTACAGAGCCAGTGCCTGCATGCATGCATGACGAGCAAAGAAAAGTATTACTTAAATACTGTAAGCAATCCACCTAGCAGATATGAGGAAATTAAGCGGAAGTTGACTGTAAGATGAGCGCTGAAAAAAGCTATCTCGAAAACTTTAAGGTAGGTGAGAAGGCTGTCTCGCCAGGCAGAACAGTTACTGAAGCCGACATAGTTATGTTCGCAGCTCTCTCAGGAGACTGGAACGAACTTCACACGAACGCTGAGTACATGAAGAACAGCCCGTTCGGCCAGAGAATAGCTCACGGAATGTTGACCCTAAGCATAGCGTCTGGACTAGGATTGCGAACGAGAGGAAGCCCACCCATCGAAGTGTTAGCGTTCCTGGGAATGGACAAGGTTAGGTTCACGGCCCCGGTTTTCATCGGTGACACCATCAGAGTTGAATCGGAGGTCATCGAAGCGAGGCCAAGCAAAAGCATGCCTGGCGCAGGGATACTAAAGTTTAAGAACACTGTTAGAAACCAGAGAGACGAGGACGTAGCAACCTGGGAAACCGCTCTAATGGTCAGCATGAGACCGAAAGGATAGTAACGATCTGAGAGGCACCATTAGAACCCAGATTTTACATCTTCAAACCGTTTTTCACTTCAACGAGGGCCTTCGGTTCTTATAGGGCGTATTCTGTTCAAACGTGTAGGCTACCTGTAACATCAAGTCTTCACGAAGCGGCGGAGCAATAATCTGCATTCCGATAGGTAGGCCATCCGTGAA
>JABAOH010017061.1_pt2 | contig 19731 bp, 16 predicted proteins | sample 7062181 | NCBI WGS metagenome assembly JABAOH01 (sample SAMN14538630, study PRJNA623070) | marine sediment metagenome | biome: marine biome [ENVO:00000428]; feature: marine pelagic biome [ENVO:01000023]; material: deep marine sediment [ENVO:00002113]; isolation source: pool of 5 deep marine... | reverse complement strand
GTCTACTTCAACACCGGTAATCGATCGCTGCGAACGCCGGGCACGTCTCTCGGCACGGGTAGCGGTGGCAACGCCGTTGTTGCGCTCGACTGGAATGCTGACGGCAACAAAGATATCGCGGTCGCTGGCGCAAGCAATGCAGTGGCCAAGGTCTGGCTCAACGACGGCAGCAGCGGCGTCTCCCAGGAGATTCGTATCACCGGCGCGAACCCCGGGCCGGTGACGGCCGCGGCAACGGGCGACTTCAATCTCGATGGCAACGACGATCTCGTCGTGGTCGGAGAAAATGATGCCTATGTTTTTCTGAGCAATGGCGGGTCCGGGTATGCGCAGAACGCGTTACCGGGCGCGGGCGGATTGGACGTTGCGGTCTCCGATCTCGATAACGACTCCTGGCCGGACATCGTGATGATCGACGCCGCCGACCGGGCAGTGCGCCTGCTTCGAAACTCCGGCAACGGCCGCGATTACAGTTCACAACGGCTGCTGCGCGGCAGCGTCGCCTCGGTCGCGGCAAACGACCTGAACGGCGACGGCGATGTCGACCTGCTGCTCGCCATCGATGGTGACGATCTCGAGCTGCCGGAAAGCAAACTCCTCATTCAACGGTCCGACGGTACTTTCCCCTCCGGTACGGCGATCGGCGCATCGCCGCTCACAAAGATGATGTCCGGCGACATCGATGCGGATTCATTGCCCGACATCGTCACCCTCAACGAAGCCGGCGTTCACCAGCTGTATACGGGCGAGTCCGGCGGCGGCTTCAGCCTGAGCCCGGAACAGATCGTCAGCGACGGCATGCAGAGCGCGCTGCTGATCGATTTCAATAATGACGGGTCTCTGGACCTGATCATGGCGGGGCGGGTCGCGGGCGTGCTGGAGATACACGCCAACAACGGCATCGGCAGGCTGGGGCTGGGTGACCGGGTGCCGCCGACGATCGCGCTGAACGGCCTGTCGATCGTCGAGCTGCCGGCCGGTGGCGAGTACATCGAGGAGGGCGCGACTGCGACGGACGACATCGACGGCGACGTCAGCGATTCGGTCGTCATCTCGGGCACCGTCAACTCGGCTGTCGTCGGCACCTATACGGTGAACTACGAAGCGTTCGACAGGGCGGGCAACAAGGCGACGACCATTCGCACCGTAAAGGTCGGCGTCAACCAGGGCACCGGCGGCTCCGGGGGCGGCCAGGCATCGCCATTGTTCCTCGCGCTCCTGGCCCTGCTGCTGTCCTGGCTGCTGGTGCGCAGGATTCAGCGCCAGGCCTTGTCCTGATCGTCCCAGGCGTCTTTTCTCAGGTCGTCGACGCCGGCGGTGAGCGCGTGCTTGGCCACCTTGTTCGATGGCGTGTACGGCATGGTCTCGACGTAGGCGATGTAGCGGGGGATCTTGAACGGCGCGAGATGCGCGCGGCAGTGTTCGATGATCGCATCCGGCTCGCAATCGGCCTGCGTCAGCCCGTCTTTCAGGCTTACGTATATTTTTAATTCCTCGCCGCGGTAGTCGTCCGGGACCGGCACGGCGGCGGCTTCCCTGACTGCGTCCAGCATGCGCACGACATATTCGACCTCCATCGCCGAGATGTTCTCGTCGCTGCGCCGGATCATGTCCTTGTAACGGCCGATGATCTTGTAGTAGCCGGACTCCGTCCTGATGAACATGTCGCCGGTCCTGAACCAGTCAGCGTAGAAACTCCCGGCGTTGGCTTCGGGCTTGTTGTAATAGCCGAGGAACAGGCCGTCGCCGCGCACGATCAGTTCCCCCGGCGTGCCGTCCGGCACGTCACTGCCGTTATCGTCGACGATGCGCAGTTCGCGAAACGGCGCGCGCAGGCCCACGGTGTCGAGAATGTCATCGTCCGGGATTTCCAGCGGTACGAATGTGCCGCCGCCGATCTCTGTCATGCCGTAGGCGCTGCGTACCGGTGCGCCGTAACGCGCTTCGGCCTCCTTGATCGCCGCGGCCGATATCCAGCCCGCCGCGAACGCCCGGATCGGATTATCGGCGTCGTTCGGCTCTGCCGGCAGCTTGAGGACGGGATTCGGGAACCACGCCCATTCGATATCGTATTTCCTGACGCGCTCCCAGAACCTCGACGTACTCATCCTGCCGACCGCGTACACGGTGACGCCGTCGAGAAGCCCCCACATCAGCTCCCACTGCGGATCCATGTAGAAATACGGGTGATCCGTCAGCAGCGAGCGAACCGGGGCGGACATCGACCCGGCCGTGCGACCGAGCACGATCCAGTAACGCTGCGTCTGCATGCAGCCTTTCGGGAAGCCGGTCGTACCCGAGGTGTACTGGATATTGAGCAAGGCGTCCGGTCCCGGTTCCGTCGGCGGCTCGAAGCCCGGATCCGCCGCCGCCACGATCTCCTCGTAACGGCGATAGCGTTCATCGCCGTCGCCGTCGCCGTCGCCGTCGCCGACGACGATGACGTTCGAATCGGCCAGCGCGGCCGGCCGGTCCTGCATGCCCTCGAATACCGGCAACAGCGACGCATCGATTACCAGGTAGCTTACGCCGGCATCGTTGCAGACGTAGTCCAGCTCGCCGGAGGTATAGGAAACGTTCGTCGGCACCATTACCGCGCCGAGGCAGGCCAGCGCCAGCCAGGTGAGCGGGAACTCGACCCGGTTCGGTATCATCACTGCGACGTGGGCGCCTTCGCCGATGCCGATCCGCGAATACGCCGACGCCACGCGCATCACGGCAGCGCGCAACTCACTGAATGTCAGGCCCGGGTCGCCACTGTCGATGAATTGCAGCGCCAGCCGCTCTCCATAGTGATGCGCGGCATCGTCGAGCACGGCGCGGAAGTTGGCGGGCAACGCGCTCGATTCCACCTCGCGGCAGTGCCGTTCCCATTGCTGGATAAATTCCGGGACGTTGGCCATGCCTGGATGAATCCACTAAGGTAACCGTCGATCCCATTGTAGTTGACGCGAGGAGCCGGGCCACATCCCGGGCGCATCGATGAAAGACTTTACGGAACTGCTGGAGATGACCGCCGGTACCGAGCTCGGCACGAGCGACTGGTACACGGTGACGCAGGACGATATCGATACCTTCGCGACGCTGACGAAGGACGAGGATCCCTATCATATCGATCCGGAGTGGGCGCGGGAGAACTCGCCCTTGGGCACGACGATCTCGTTCGGCTTCCTGACCCTGTCGATGCTGACTTATTTCTCCTACCAGGTATTCAATCGTGCAGGATTCGCGGCGGGTGAGGATACGCAGATGTTCAACTTCGGGTTCAACCGCATCCGCTTTCCGGAACCTGTGCCGGCAGGCTCGGAGATCCGCGGCAACTTTACGTTTGCCGGCGCGCGCGTGCGCGACAACGGCGGAGTCGAGTTCACCACCGACGTCGTGATCGAGATCAAGGGTAATGAGAGACCGGCGCTGGTTGCGCAGTGGCTGGGCGTCGCCGTCAGGGCTTAGCTCAGCCCGCCCGCGGGCCGTTCAGCAAGGCGTCGCGCGTCAGTTCGATGATCAGCTCGACTTCCTCGGCGCCGACGGCGAAGCGCGGCGTGTAGCGCAGCGAATGCGCGCCGCCGTGGATGACGCCCAGCCCCTGGCGCCGGAGATAGTCCTCGGTGCTGTTGGTGCCATACACCTTGTAGCGCTCGTCGAGTTCGCAACTGAATAACAGGCCCGTTCCCTGTACGCCGGTAATGGCGCCGTCGACTTCGCCGGCCAGCGCCTCGAGTCTGGAGACGAGCTCGGCGCCGCGCTCGCGGATGTTTTCCCGCAGTCCGGGTGTGAACTGCTCGAGAACCGAGACGGCCACGTCGAGACCGCGCGGGTTCGTCGTCATCGTATTGCCGTAGACGCCGTGCCGGAATATTTCGGCCGCGCTTTCGGCGAGCCCCAGCACCGACAGCGGGAACTGGCCGGCATTGAGCGCCTTCGACCAGGATTCCATGTCCGGCGCGTCCAGCGACTCGAAGCCGGGATAGTCGACGATCGACAGCACGCCATGCGCGCGCAGGCCTGCCTGGATCGAATCGACAATGAACATCGAGCCGTGCTCACGGGTCAGCTCGCGGGCGCGCTGGTAGAACGCCGGCTCGATCGATTGACCCGGATTGCCTTCGCCCATCACCGGTTCCATGAAAAAGGCCTCGATGAACTCACCCGCCGATTGCGCAGCCCGGTAGGCCGCCTCCAGGCCGGCAATGTCGTTCGGCTCGACGGTCAGCAGGTAGTCGTCGTCGCGGAATGACGCCAGGTACTTGCGATACTCGCCGAGCGTCGAGTCCGAATAGCGGGCCGGCCGTGCCGTGCGCCCGTGAAAACTGCCCTTCAGCGTGATGCCGCGGATGCGGGCGCCCGCGTAGCGGCCGCCGGGATCCGTCATCGTCTTGGAATTGATGTCGGCGATCCTGGACGCCACCGAGTTGGCCTCGGAGCCGCTGTTCAGGCACAGGTAGCGGGCGAATGGCGAGCCGCCGCGCGTGTGGCCGATCTCCTTGTCGAGACACTCGATGAACTGCATCTGGCTGACGCTCGCCGTCATGACATTGGCCATGACGTGCGGCTGGTTCATCGCAGCGAGCACCGCTTCCGGCGCGTGGCCGAGTCCGAGCATGCCGTAGCCGCCGCAGTCGTAAACGACACCGCCTTTGAGCGTCACGATCCAGGGTCCGGCCGCGGCGGCGGCGACGTACGGATTGACCGCCTGCACATCGTAGAAATTGGTGAAGCCTTGTTGCGCACGGCGAACCTGGTCGGCTTCGTCGAGCGCGAGGAAATCCGGGTTCGAGGATTTCAGCCCGAGGTACTGCTCGTAGGCCCTGTCGATCGCCGCAGCGAGGGAGGCCTCGCGCCCGAGGAAATCCAGGATGACCTCGTCATTCAGGCCGGGCGTGCCCACGTCGCCGCCCTGCGCGCGCATCTCGGCCAGGCGGGCAAGATGCAGGTTCTGGTCGATTTCGCTGGGTCGTCCGGCCATGGAATTACCTGGATTGGGCGTCGAGGCGCGCACTATAGCAAAGGGATTTTGGCCACAGAACGACGGGAGTCCACATCGTGGTATCCCCGCAAGGAAACGGCGGACCCGGAAAATTCCGGGTCCGCCGTCGATTAACGGCTTCAGAAGTCGGCGAGCGCCATCGTCGTGTGCCTGGAGCCCGTCTGCAGCATGATGTACTGCCTGCCTTCGTGAACGTAGGTCGACATACCGTAGTAAACCTGGTCCGGGATCTCCACGCTGCCGATCTGGTCACCCGTCTGCTTGTCCACGAAGAACAGTGCAGGCGTCTCGTCAGCGAGCTGGCTCGCATAGATGAATGCCGTCTTCGTGACCAGCATTGCCGCATTGCTGCCTGTCCCCGTCGACTCGGGCAGCTCGACGCCCTCCAGCGCCGCATTCTGGCTGACGCGATTCGGCGTCTCACCGATCGGCAGCTGCCACAGGTGTTCGCCGGTGTTCATGTCGATCGCCGTGATGTGGCTGTAAGGCGGTTTTAACATAGGAATGCCTGCCGGGTGCCGCACCTGGTCGGAGCGCAGCGACGCAAAGTCGGAAAAGGTACGCCCGGTCGGCGCCTCGATGTTGGGGTCACGTTCCGCGCCCGAGACGATGATGCGCGACGAACAGGCGGCCCGCGTAGACACGTACAGGATACCGGTCTCGGGATCGGCAACGCTCGGGCCGTCGATATTCGTGCCACCGCCGTCGCCCGGGCACCAGTACGCGGCCCGGTAGCCCTGGTCGTTGTCGCGGTGCAGCGGCGGGTTGAACAGCGGCCCGATCTTGTGGTCTTTGAGCGCCTCGATCGCCTGTTCCCGCAAGGTCGCCGTGTAGTCGACGAGGTCGTCATAGGTCAGGCCCTGCATGCCGTAAGCGGCCGGTTTGGTCGGGAACGGCTGCGTCGCCGCCAGTTTCTCGCCGGGGACGTCCGATGCCGGCACCGGCGTATCGACGATAGGCCAGATCGGCTCGCCGGTCTCGCGATTGAACGTGTAGGCAAAGTTCTGCTTGGTCGTCTGCACGACGATCGGCACTTCCTCGCCATCGATGTTGACGTCCAGCAATACCGGGGCGGTCGGCGTGTCGTAGTTCCAGATGTCATGTTTGACGAGCTGGTAGTGCCAGACGCGTTCGCCGGTTTTCGCGTCGAGCGCGATCAGGCTGGTGCCATACAGGTTGTCACCCGGGTGGAAGCCGCCGTAGTAGTCGATCGTCGCGCCGTTGGTCGGGATGTAGACGATGCCGCGCTCCGGGTCGGCCGACATCGGCGCCCACGACGAGATGTCGCCCGTATACTGCCAGGCATCGCTTTCCCAGGTCTCGTGACCGAACTCGCCGGGCCGGGGGATTACGTGGAACTTCCACAGGAACTCGCCCGTCTTCGCGTCGTAGGCCAGGATATCGCCGGGCACGTTCTCGATACGCGACTGGTAGTAGCCCTGCTCATGCGAGTTGCCGACGATGACGACGCCGTTGACGACGATCGGTGGCGACGAGGTCGTGATGTAACCGTCACCGAGGTCCATGCCCTCGTAAGGATCGTGGCCGTAGGGCAGGTCGGACAAGAGGTCGGTCAGCATGTCCGTGACGCCGGTCTCCGGGAAACCTTCGACACCGACCGGGCGGCCCCAGTTTTCGAGCGGTTTGCCGGTTTCGGCGTCAAGGGCGGTCAGGAAGAACGCGGGCGACGAGATGTAGATCACGCCGCGGCCGTCGATCTCGGCATAGGCGACGCCTTTGCCGTAGTCGGCGCGCATCGAGTATGCATAGCGCGGCGTCTTCGGTTCGCCGTAGGACCACAATAGCTCGCCGGTGCCCGGATCCAGCGCGACGACGTAGCGCCGCGGCCCGACGACCGTATACAGCTTGCCGTTGATGTAGCTCGGCGTCGAGCGGCCGCTCTGCGCGTTAAAGCTGGCGCCATCCCAGACCCAGGCCTCTTCGAGGTCCTCGAAGTTCTCGAGGGTTATTTCGTCAGCGGGCGAATACCGGGTATGTCCGGCGTCACCGCCGAGATAGCCCCATGTGCCGCCATCTGTGCCCGGCGCATTCCTGATGACCGAAGCGCTCGCCTCTGGCGCGGCGTCGCCGCCATCCGCGCCGCCCGTTGAATCCGGCGCGCACGCGGCCAGCGCCAGCGTTGTCGCGATGACGCCGAAACGTAAAAACCTGAACGCCGAAATTGCGTCTCTCATGACTGCTCCCCCACTTCTTTCTCCGCCTTTCCCGGGACCGGGCTGCGACGGCTTATGCTCTTGTGTGACTGAAGTTTACGCCAATTGAGCCAGCCATTGGAGATTAAAAGCCGGTTTGGTACAGTCAGGACCTGCCCGCAGGTTATAAAGAAAATCAAACACCTACGCGCGGACTGCTCGAGCTGGAATCGACTTCTTGACAAAAATTAAAGCGCCGGACCGGGCGTGGGGGAGCGGTATGTACGATGCGTTTCTGACCGTGGTGACGACCGTCAGCGATCTCCTGTGGGGACCGTGGACGATGCTGTTCATCGCGTTCGTGTCGATCTTCCTGACTGTCCGCTCGCGCTTCTTCCAGGTCGTCCGTTTCGGCTACATCATGAGGAACACCTTCGGCCGGATAATGAGCCGCGGCGGGGACCAGGATCGCGAGCGCATGACGCCGTTCCAGGCAACGTCCACTTCGCTGGCCGGCACGGTCGGCATGGGCAACATGGCCGGCGTCGCGACCGCCCTGTCGATCGGCGGACCGGGCGCCATATTCTGGATGTGGGTGCTCGCATTCTTCGGCATGATCACCAAGGCCGCCGAAGTATCCATTGGCGTCCACTATCGCGAGGTCGACGAGCACGGTCACGTCCACGGCGGACCGATGTATTACATCCAGAAGGCGCTCGGCTGGAAGTCGCTCGCGGTGCTGTTCAGCATCGGCGTCACGATCAACTGTTTCTTCAGTTCGTCATTGCTGCAGGCGCACACGGTGGGGCGCGCTTTCGACGCCAGTTACGGTCTCGACCCGTACTGGGTGACGGGACTGATGGCGATTGTGACCGCGACTGTCGCAATCGGCGGCGTGCGCAGAATCGGCCGTTTCTGCGAGGCGCTCGTGCCGTTCATGACGATCACCTACCTGGTCGGCGGCACGATTATCCTGGTCGCCAACGCCTCGCAGCTGCCGGCGGCCATCGGCGAGATTTTTCGCTATGCAATGGCGCCTGCCCCCGCCATCGGCGGCTTCGCGGGCGCCGCGGTCATGTCGGCGATCCAGATGGGCATGGCGCGCGGCATGCTGTCGAACGAGGCTGGTCTCGGCACGGCGCCGATGGTGCATTCGAACGCGGCAACGCCGCATCCGTTTCGCCAGGGGCTCTGGGGCGCGGCCGAAGTGTTTATCGACACGACAGTCGTGTGTTCGATTACCGCCTTCGTCATCCTGAGTTCCGGCGTGCTGGCCAACGGCAATTCGGGCATCGAGATGTTGCTGGATGCGTTCGCCACCTATTATTCGCCGGAACTTGCGAACGCTTTCATCTCGGTCGCTATACTGACCTTTTGCCTGTCCACGCAGATCGGATTTTTCGTCTATTTCGAAACGGCGCTGGTCAGCCTGTTCGGGGAAACGTTTTTTCGCTATGCGAGGTGGAGTTACTTTCTGCCGGGCGTCTTGTTTGCGGGGATTACCAACGTCGACCAGCTCTGGGCGCTGGCCAACATATCGGTTGCTGCGAGCGCATTGCCAAACCTGGTCGCCCTGCTAATGTTGTCCGGTGTCTTCCTCGCATTGATGAAAGACTACTTGTCCGGTGAGAACCGGTACGCAACGGCCACAACAGACGCCAGCCGGGAGTACATCCGGATGGCTGCGCGTTGAACAAAGGACCGGGAGCTATGTCACCTTATCGACTGGACGAGACCGCGCGCGGCGTCTACATCATCTCAGCCACACCCTTCCTGGAGGACGGTTCGCTCGACCTGGAGAGCACGGACAGGCTCGCCGATTTCTACATCGAGCAGGGCGTCTCCGGCATTACGGTACTCGGCATGATGGGCGAGGCGCAGAAGATGGCGCCGGAGGAGTCGGAGGCCTTCCTGCTGCGCATGCTCAAACGGGTGGACAGCAAGGTACCGGTCGTAGTCGGCGTATCGAACGCGGGCCTCGACAACCTCGTCCACCTGTCCGCGTTCAGCATGGACAACGGCGCTGCCGGCGTGATGGTCGCGCCGCTGCCCGGGCTCGGCACGGAGCAGAAGATCTACAATTACTTCGAGCAGGTGTTCGCCGCGCTGGGAGATGGCGTTCCCGTCTGCTACCAGGATTACCCGCAGGCGACCCGATCCGAGATATCGGTGCCGCTGTTCAACGAACTCGTTGCCGACTTCGAGCAGCTGGTCATGCTGAAGCACGAAGAGTGCCCGGGCCTCAACAAGATTTCGGCCGTGCGCAAGGCGTCGGACGAGGGTCTGCGCAGGGTGTCCATCCTGTGCGGCAACGGCGGTCTGTACCTGCCGCAGGAGCTGGCACGCGGCGCCGACGGGGCGATGACCGGTTTTGCGTACCCCGAGATGCTCGTCGCCGTGGTCGAGCTGCACCGGGCAGGGCAACATGACCAGGCCGAGGACGTTTTCGACGCCTACCTGCCGCTCGTCCGGCACGAACAGCAGCCGGGCTTCGGGCTGGCGTTGCGCAAGGAGGTCCTGCACCGACGCGGCGTAATCGCGTCGCCGAAGGTCCGCGCGCCCGGGCCGAAACTCAATGCAAGCGACCAGGAAGAACTGACCCGGCTGATCGAGCGGGTCGAACAATACATAGAGAGACTTTAATTATGGATCTGGGGATCAAAGGAAAACGCGCACTGGTGCTGGCTTCGTCACAGGGGCTCGGCCTCGGCATCGCAAGCAAACTCTGCGAGGAAGGCGCCAGCGTGATTGTCACCGGGCGCGACGAGGACAAGCTCGTGGACGTTGCCAACAATCTGAATGCGGAATGTGCGGGCGACGCCGGCTACCTCGTCGTCGACCTGACGGCAAGAGACGCCGCCGCCAATCTCTACGCAGGCGCAAAAAAGATGCTCGGCGGCGTCGACATCCTCGTCAACAACACCGGCGGGCCGCCGCCGGGAACGGTCGATGCGCCGGACGCCGAGCAGTGGCGCGAACAGATCGACACGATGCTGATCCGCGTGATCGAGATTACCAACCTGTGCATCGGGGACATGAAGTCCGCCGGCTGGGGCCGGATCCTGACGGTTGCGTCGTCCGGCGTCGTCCAGCCGATACCGAACCTGGCGATGTCGAACACCATCCGCTCGGCCATCGTCGGCTGGAGCAAATCCCTGTCGAACGAAACCGCTGCACAGGGCATTACGGTCAACATGCTGCTGCCGGGCCGGATCCTGACGGCCCGCCTGGCGCAACTCGACAAGGCCGACGCGGAGCGCACCGGCAGGACCATGGAGGAGGTCGCCGCGGCAGGACAGGCGACCATCCCCGCAGGTCGATACGGCACGGTCGAGGAATTCGGCAGTGTCGGCGCCTTCCTGTGCAGCGAGCCCGCCAGCTACATGACCGGCGGATTGATTCGCTGCGACGGCGGCGCGATCCGGGGCGTCTGACCCGTGGCCTTCGATCTCAAGATCTCCGGCGGCACCGTCGCGAATTCCTTCGAGACCTTCGCGGCGGATGTCGCGGTCAAGGACGGGCGAATCGTCGCCGTCGGCCGTGACCTCGGCGATGCCGAACGGGAGATCGACGCGTCCGGCAAGTACGTGCTGCCCGGCGGCATCGAGGCGCACTGCCACATCGAGCAGGAGTCGTCGAGCGGCCTGATGACTGCCGACGACTATTACTCGGGCAGCGTTTCCGCCGCCTTCGGCGGCAATACCTGCATCGTGCCGTTCGCCGCGCAGCATCGCGGGCAGAATCTCGAGTCGGTTCTCGAGCTCTATCACGGCCGCGCGGCGCCGAAATCGGTGATCGACTATTCGTTTCACCTGATCATCTCGGACCCCACGGATGACGTCCTGCACCGCGAGCTGCCGAAAGCGATCGAAGACGGTATTACCTCGTTCAAGGTTTACATGACCTACGACCGGCTGATCGTCGACGACAGTCAGATGCTGGACATCCTGTCGGTGGCGAAGCGTCACGGCGCGCTGACCATGATCCACGCCGAGAACAACGCGATGATCAAGTGGATGAGCGGCAAGCTCGTCGACTCGGGTCACGGCGCACCGAAGTACCACGCGCTGAGTCACCCGAGAACGGCGGAGTCGGAGGCCATCAACCGCGCCATCGCGCTGGCCGGGTTCCTCGATGCGCCGATTCTGATCGTGCATGTCTCGACCGAAGCCGGCGCACGGATCATCGCCAGGGCGCGCTACGACGGGCGCAAGGTGTTCGGCGAGACCTGTCCGCAGTACATGTTCCTGAATGCCGAGCAGATGGACCTGCCGGGCATGCACGGGGCCAAGCTTTGCTGCAGCCCGCCATTGCGGGATCGCGCGTCGCAGGAGGAGATCTGGCGCTGCCTGCAAAACGGCACGTTCCAGGTCTACTCGTCCGATCACGCGCCGTACCGCTTCGACGAAACCGGCAAACTGCACGCCGGGCCCGACGCCAGGTTCCCGCAGATCGCCAACGGGCTGCCCGGCATCGAGATGCGACTGCCCTTGCTGTTCTCCGAGGGCTTCATGACAGGACGCATCACGCTCAATCATTTCGTCGCGCTGGCTGCGGGCAACGTGTCGAAGATCTACGGCCTGGAGCACCGCAAGGGCTCGATCACCGAGGGCCGGGACGCCGACATCGCCATCTGGGACCCGGAACTGACGCGCACGGTCCGCGCGCAAGACATGCATGACAACATGGAGTTCACGCCCTACGAAGGCATGCAGATCACCGGCTGGCCGACGACCGTGATCCAGCGCGGCAGGGTCGTGGTCGAGAACGATGCTTTGCAGGTAAAGCGCGGCGCCGGCGAATTCATCCCGCGCCGGACGATCGATACGACCGGCATGCCCGGCAGGCTCGCGCCTGAGCTGGATCCGGCACAGAATTTCGGTGTCGAACTCGACGTCTGATGATGCGGGTGCTGGTCATCAACCCGAATTCCAACGAGCAGGTGACCGACAAGCTGCGCGAGTCCCTCGGGATATTCGATCATGTGGCGACCATCGAGTGCGTGACCCTGGCCGCAGGCCCGTTCGGCATCGAGACCGATGCCGACGTAGCGTTAGCCGCATCCCTTGTCGTTGCGCGAGTCGGCGGCGAGCACGATTACGACGCGTTCGTCATCGCGTGTTATTCGGACCCGGGACTCGCGGACTGCCGCCAGCGGACGGACAAGCCGGTATTCGGCATGCAGGAGAGTGCGCTCAAGGAAGCGGCGAGAGACGAGCGCCGATTCGGCGTGCTCGCGCTTTCCGACGAGTCGATCGCCCGCCACCTGCCGTACATCGATAAGCTGGGTCTGCGTCGGCAGCTGGCGGCGGAGCTGCCGCTCGATATCTCCGTCGAGCAGTCCGCAGCGGACCCGGCGAGCCTGGAAAAAGTGATCGCTACCGGTCGTCGGCTCATCGAGGAATTCGGCGCCGACACCATCGTGCTCGGCTGTGCAGGAATGGCCGCCTTACAGGGCGCGGTAGAGCGGGCTTTGTGCGTGCCGGTGATCGAGCCTGTTCGTGCGGCGGTCGAGGAAGCGATCGCGGCTGGTTCTATATAAAAAGAAGCACCCGTGACGGGTGCTTCTTCAAACGGGTTTTGTTGCCGGGCTAAGCCTTGTCCATCGCCTCGGCCATGCTGTCGAGCGCCGTCCTGATCAGCGGGCGCGGCGCACCGAGATTCATGCGCATGAAGGTTTCGCCGCCCGGTCCGTAATTACGGCCGGGATTCAGCTGAATACCCGCGTTGCGCACCAGCCATTCCTCCACGATATCGACAGCCCGTTTCGGGTCGTCGCCGGACTGGCTGGCCTCGGCTTTGCCATGGGCGTCGATCTTGTCCATCAGGCCGCCGACGTCCACCCAGGCGAGATAGGTGCCCTGCGCCTTCGTATAGCTCACCCCGGGCAGATTTTCCCGCATATAGGACTGCACGTACTCGTGATTGCCGTCGATGTAGTCGAGCAACTGGTCCAGCCACTCGGCGCCTTCGCGATACGCCGCCTCGTTGGCGACCATGCCGAGGGTGTTGAGGTCGACGCGATGGTTGTAAAGGATGCGCTCCTTCAGCACCGGGTTCGTCGTGAACCAGTAAGCGCTCTTCATCGCCGCAAGGCTGAATGTCTTGCTGATGGCCTTGAACGTGATGCTGTTCGCGACGATGTCCTTGTCCGGGAGGCTCGCGAACGGCACGTACTTCTGGCCTTTCATCACGAAATCGCAGTGGATCTCGTCGGCGAGCACGGTGACCTGGTTTTCGAGGCAGAGCCGACCCATGCGCATCAGGTCTTCCTCCGACCAGCAGTTGCCGGTCGGGTTTTGCGGATTACAGAGCAGGAACGCCGGCGTATCCGGATCGAGCCGGGACTCGAAGTCGTCCCAGTCGATCTCCCAGACGCCATTGTTGTTGATCATCACGTTCTCGCTGGCGACCGTCCGGCTCCAGCGCAGGTCGCTATAGAAGCCGTTGTATGTCGGCGTATTGATCAACACCTTCTGGGCGGGGTCGCATAGCGTGTTGAGCGCAGAGATCAGGCCCGGATGTACGCCGCTCGAGATCACGATCGAGTCGGGATCCACTTCGACGCCGTGCCGGTCACGGTTCCAGTCGACGATGGCCTGGATATAGGAATCGGCGATACGCGTGTATCCCCAGTTTTCGTGCGCGATACGCTTCTGCAAAGCTTCCGTGATACAGGGCGCGGCGCGGAAATCCATGTCGGCGATGCCCATGCCGACTTTGATCTTGCCGTCACCCCACCTGGTGACCTGCGAGTCCCACTTGATGCACTCGGTGCCGAAGCGGTCATAGACTTCGTCGAAATTGTATTTGCCGTTCGACGCCCGTGCCGTCTCTGCGGCTGCCGCGGTGATGGACCCCGCCCCGGTGGCGCCTGCCAGCGCGGTCATGCCCGCGCCCTTCAGGAATGCCCGGCGATTGAATTCTGTAACGTTAGACATTGCTTTTTCCTCGGAACCTGCGCGGCCGGTGTGTACGGGCGCGTCTGTCGCTCGTAGCATAGACCGATCGGTCAGGTACCGCAAAAGGGTGCCTCGGCGGTTGACGGGAAAGTCCCACAAATAGAGCGCATTAAGCCCGACAGGCCGATGATCCCGCCCTGTCGGGATACGCCTCAGGCGCTGTTGACGGCCTCCGCCATCGCGTCGAGTGCGGCTTTGACGATCTTGCGCGATGAGCCGACGTTGAAACGCATTCTGCCCGCGCTGCCTTTGCCGAAGCTCGAGCCCGGGTTCAGGTAGACCCCCGAGTTCATGACCAGCCAGTCCTGCATATAGTGCTCGGGCGTGGCCATTTCATGCTCGGCAGCTTTGTCCACTGCGCCGATAGCGTCCATCGTCTCGCTGAAGTCCAGCCAGGTCAGGTAGGTACCTTCCGGCCGGTTATAGCCTACCGACGGCATGTTCTTCGCAATATAGTTCTCGGCGAAGGAATGATTGTCGTCGATGTAGGCAAGCAGCTGGTCGAGCCACTCACCGCCGTCGCGGTAGGCCGCTTCGTTGGCGACACAACCGAGCGTGCTGACCGAACTGAAGTGATAGTGCTGGACACGCTGCAGCAAGGTCGGGTTGGTCGAGTGCCAGTAGGCGTTCTTCATGCCGGCCATGTTGAAAGTCTTGCTGGCCGAATTGAAGGACAGGCTGTTGTCGACGATCTCCTTGTCCGGCAGCCGCGCGAATGGCACGTATTCGTAGCCCGGGCGGACGAAATCGGAATGGATCTCGTCGGACAGGACCACTACATCGTGCTCGAGGCACATCTGGCCGAGCTTGAGCAGCTCTTCCTCGGTCCAGACATTGCCGGTCGGGTTCTGCGGATTGCAGACGATCATCGACTGCGTCTGTGGGTCGGCGAGCCTTGCAGCCAGGTCATCCCAGTCGATCTCGTAGCGGCCGTCACGGCGATGCATCTCGCTTTCGTCGGCGATCGTGTAGGTGTGGCGCGCCATGAAGTAAAAGCCGGAATAATTGGGGGACAGCAAGACGACTTTGCTGCCTGGCCGCGAGAAGGTACGCAGTGCCGCGATCAGTGCCGGGTAGACGCCGGCCGAAAGCTGGATGGCCGACGGGTCGAGTTCGAGCTTGTTGCGCTCGGCATTGAACTCGGCGATGGCTTCCTTGAGCGAGTCCGTGTTGCTCATATAGCCCCAGGTGTGATGTTTGCAGCGTTCGGCGAGCGCCTCGGTGATGCACGGCGCGCATTCGAAGTCCATGGTTGCGACGCCCATGCCGTACTTGAATTCTCCGCCCGGATACTGACTCGCCGGAGAGTCCCAGCGCGCACAGTTCCATCCGCCACGTTCGTAGACCGTATCGAAATCGTAGCTGCCGTTCCTGAACAGCCCCTGGCCGTCATCGTCGTCGGCGATGGCAAGTGCCGGCGCCGTGCTCGCCAGTGCCGTCATGCCGGCGCCTTTCAGGAAGCTACGGCGGTTCAGCTCCGTGTATTGCGACATCGTTGTCCCCTTCAAAAAAGTATTACCCGTCGTCGCGGGCTTCGCGGAATCATATCGAATTGTCATGGCGGCCGGGGGTTCGCATCGTCAGGCGGCCCTGTTCGTGCCTATTTTCTGATGCGCGCTTCAACCGTCAGCGTATCCAGCGCGCCGTCTTTGTAATCCAGCTCCGAATCGCCGGGCGCGTAACGGCTCAGCGACAGTATGTAGGCGAGGATGTCCACATACTCCTTTTCGGTCAGGAACCCCGGATTGCTCTCCGGCATCGAGGTGCTCATCACCGTGTACAGGATGCTGATGGGCTGGCCCTCCCAGCGTTTCAGGACCGGGCGGAAGTACTTCTTGTCGTGACACAGCAGGCAGTGCTGCGTATACAGCACCTCGCCGACCTTCGCCTGGTCACGCGTGTAGACGCCGTCGTTGACCGTGCGCGGATCGGCCATGGCGCTACCGGCCCACAGTGCCGGGAGCACCGTTACCAGGAGTGTCGCGACTGTTGTTCTCATCCGTCGATTATCGGTCAATGTGGCTGAATACCTGCTTAAGGCCGTTTCAGAAATCCGCCAGCGCCATGGCAGTCAGTCTCGGCCCGGTCTGCAGCATGAGGTACTGCCGGCCCTCGTGGACGTAAGTCATCATGCCATAGCTGCTGTCCGCCGGCGCTTCGACCTGGGCCAGCGTCTCGCCGGTCGTCTTGTCCACGGCAAACAGGGTGGGCGTGCCATCGCTGATATTGCCCGCATAAATCAGCAGGGTCGGCGTCACGACCATCTGCGCAACTCGCAGACCGTAACCCGTGTTCGGGATGTCCATGCCCTGCAGGTCGGGATGATCCAGGACCGCGTCCGGGGTCTCCCCGACCGGGATCCACCACAGGTGATCACCCGTGTTCATGTCGATCGCCGTGATCCGGCTGTACGGCGGCTTGAACATGTTGAGCCCGTCCGGACCGCGAACACCGAAGCCGCTCAATACCGCGTAGTCGGCAATGGTCGTTCCGGTCGGGGCTTCGAGCAGCGCGTCCCGTTCGGAGCCGGGCGCCATGATGCGCGTCGAGCAGTGCTTGCGCGACGTGACATAGAGGACGCCGGTGGTCGGGTCTGCGGCAGCCGGTCCATCGATGTTGACGCCGCCGATGTCGCCCGGACACCAGAGCGCCGCCTGCTTGCCGAGGTCATTGTCACGATGCAGCGGCGGCTGGAACAGCGGACCGGTCTCGTAGGGCTCGAGGATCTCCAGCATCCGCGCCCTCAGTTCCGGCGTGAAATCGATCAGGTCGTCTTCGGTCAGTCCCTGGATATCGTAGGGAGCGGGCCTGGTCGGGAACGGCTGCGTCGTCGACAGTTTTTCACCCGGTATTTTCGATGCGGGGACCGGTCGCTCCTCGATCGGCCAGATCGGTTCGCCCGTCTCGCGGTTGAACGTGTACACGAACGACTGCTTCGTCACCTGCGCGACGATCGGCACGACTTCGCCATTCTGCGTCACGTCCATCAGTACCGGCGCCGTTGGCGTATCGTAGTTCCAGATGTCGTGGTGGATCATCTGGAAGTGCCACTTGCGTTCGCCGGTCTTGACGTCCAGCGCAATCAGGCTGGTGCTGAACAGGTTGTCGCCCGGGCGGAAGCCGCCGTAGAAGTCGACGGTGGCGCCGTTCGTCGGGATATAGACGATGCCGCGCTTCTGGTCTGCCGACAGCGGCGCCCAGGAAGAGATATCGCCGGTCCACTGCCAGGCATCGTTCTCCCAGGTCTCGTGACCGAATTCGCCCGGCCCCGGCAGCACCTTGAATTTCCACAGGAACTCGCCGCTCTTCTTGTCGTAGGCGAGGATGTCCCCCGGGATGTTTTCGATGCGCGACTGGTTATATCCCTGCTCGGCCGAATTACCCACGACGATGACGTCGTTGACGACGATCGGCGGAGACGACGAGGTGATGTAGCCCTTCTCGAGCGGGATGCCGTCATAAGGGTCGTATTCATGGCCGAGGTCGGCGAGCAGATCGACGACGCCGGTTTTCGGGAAGCCGTCGATCGGCACCGGTTTGCCGAAACCCTCGAGCGGCTCGCCGGTCCTCGCATCGAGCGCAGTCAGGAAAAAGCCCGGCGAGACGATATAGATGACGCCGCGGCCGTCGACTTCCGAGTAGGCGACACCCTTTCCGTAGTCCTTGCGCATCGAGTATTCCCAGCGGGCAGTGCTCGGCTCCCGGTAGGACCAGATGGTCTCGCCCGTTCCCGGATCGATGGCGACGACATGCCGGCGCGGACCGGCAACCGTGTAGAGGACGCCGTCGATATAGCTCGGCGTGGAGCGCCCGCTGGCGGCACTGAAGCTGGCGCCGTCCCAGGTCCAGGCTTCCTCGAGGTCCTCGAAATTGTCCGCGTCGATTTCGTCGGCGGGCGAGTAACGGGTGTGCGCAGAGTCACCGCCGAGGTAGTGCCAGCGGCCGTCCGCGGTACCGGGCGCTTGCGCAAATATCTGAAAAGAAAAGAAAAGGCCTGCCGCCACAACGGCCAGTTTGCGAATCATTTTGCTCCCCCTCGGTGTTGCGAAAGGAGCATACCGCAGTGCCGGAAACAGGAAAACACATTCTCCGGAAACCAATATCGCTACGCGCAATCGGCGCTGCGGATTTTGTCATATGCTGGAGACTGACCGCCCAGCGAGGTGATCCATGCCCGTGCAGAATCCCGTCATCGTCATACCAGGAATTACCGCAACCGATCTCGTCGACGACTACCCGCTACGCGTCGACGAAGTCTGGACAATGGTCTTCAACAAGGAGTACGAACGGGTCGCCCTGCATCCCGACGATCTTCGCTACGAAGCCGTCGAACCGGCGCACGTCGTCGCCGGGCAGTTGTTTCCGATCTACAACGACCTCATTCGCGCATTGCGTCACGAGCTGTCCGCGCATGCTGACAAACCAACACCTGTGTACGCGTTTCCCTATGACTGGCGCATGGACATCCGGCAGACGGCTCGCCGGCTCGGCGGTTTCGTCGACGAGGTCATCGCCCGCACCCGCTTGCTCAAGCACTATGGCGGCGCCGACAATCTGCAGGTCGATCTCGTGGGTCATTCGATGGGCGGCCTGGTCATCACCGAATACCTGGCGGACCGGCGGCGCAAATCCCGGGTCAGCAAGGTCGTGACGATCGGCACGCCATTCCAGGGATCGATCGAGGCCATCGTCAAGATGACGACCGGTATGAGTCTGATTACCGGACCGGAACCGAAAGAACGCGAGCGGGAAGCCGCCCGGGTTACGCCGGCCCTGTACCAGCTGTTCCCGAGTTTCGGCGCGGCCGTTACCGATATCGACGGCAATGAAGTCGACATCTTCGATCCGCAGAACATCCAGGCAAGCATCGTCGACAGCCTGACCGAATTCGTGCGCCTCTATTCGGTCTCGACGCGGCGCGCCGATCGCGCGGCGAAGGCAGGCGAGATTTTGGGCGGCATGCTTGCCGCCGGCAGGTCACACAGGAAATCCGTGCAGCGCTTCAAACCGTCTCAGGCAGGCATTCGCCGCAAGGACTGGCTGGCGATCATCGGCATCGGCGAGCGGACGCGAGCACAGATGACCGTCGACAACAGCGGCGACAGGGCCCGTTTCGTCATCGACGAGTCGCAGTTCGTGAATCAATTGACGGGCAAGGATGACAAGCCGGCGAAGACCGGCGACGGCACCGTGCCGCTGGCCGGCGCGATTCCGCCGTTCCTGCCCGCGACGCACCCGGTATGCATCAAGGATTCGGACCTCGAGTTTCTCGAGCTGCGCGATCGCATCATGGTCGGCGTCGGCGGCCTGCACGGACTCCTGCCGCGGATCAACCTGGTGCAGCGCCTCGTCACCAAGCATCTCAAGCCGCGCTATCACGGCCGGGTCTGGGGCCGGCGGATGCCGGGCGCGCAATCCTGGAACCCGCCGATCGGCGGTCTCGGCGAGCGGAGCTGACGCGGGTCAGTTATCGAGCCTGGGAAACTCGGCGGCGATCTTGCTGCCGGTGAACTGCGCCACCCAGCCCTCCGGATTATTGAACAGCCGGATTGCCGTGAAGCTCGGGTTCGGTCCCATATCGAACCAGTGGCGGGTGTTTGCCGGCACCGAGATCAGGTCGTCTCTTTCG
>JABAOH010005740.1_pt1 | contig 19731 bp, 11 predicted proteins | sample 7062181 | NCBI WGS metagenome assembly JABAOH01 (sample SAMN14538630, study PRJNA623070) | marine sediment metagenome | biome: marine biome [ENVO:00000428]; feature: marine pelagic biome [ENVO:01000023]; material: deep marine sediment [ENVO:00002113]; isolation source: pool of 5 deep marine... | reverse complement strand
CAAAATATGAGGAATGTTGGTAACTTTTTACCAACAAATTCTATTAATGTGACAATGTCAAGGTACAATAAATAATAATTTCAATATTGTATTGAAAATTAACTCTATAATTAAAATTTATAATTGAATTTATAAGCTATTTTTTTATTTTGAATTTGATATATGAGGGATTATTATGAAAAAATATTGTATTAATTGTGGATTTGAAAACGCAAGTGAGGATAGATTTTGTCGTAATTGTGGTAAAGAATTACTAGAAGTAAAGCCACAAGAAAAACCAAAGAAAGAAGAAAAAATTCAAAAGAAACCTGAAACAAAAAAACCTGAACCAAAAGCAAAGGTAGTGGAGCCAAAAAAAGAAGAGCCAATTTATGAACCGCCAAAATATCAAATTTCAGAAATTCCACCTGAAAAAATTACACCAATACCTACAAAAGCTACTTCTAAGGATACAAGTAAAATGATACTAATAATAACAAGTATTGCAATAATTTTATCTATTGTAGCAATAATATTAGCTATTGTAATACAACCCTCTGTACAAATTGGTGAAGAAACTGTCGGGGAAAATGAATTAAAAAATAATGCGGTAACAAGCAATAAGGTCCTGGATGGTTCACTTACAGATTCAGATATTATAAATAGTGGCCTATCAAAAATTGCGGCAAATTCAATTACGGGAAACATGATACTTTCAGATGCTATCACATTTGATCATTTAAGTGATGATGTTATTAGTTCAATTTCAGGTCAAGTAAACATTTCAAATGATTCAATTACTTCTGAAAAAATTGTAAATGGAGCAATAAAACAAGAAGATCTTGCTGATAATTCAATAACAACAGCAAAAATCATAGATGGAGAAGTAAGAAGTGGAGATATTGCTACAGGTGCAGTTGGCTATGATGAAATTGCAACTGGTGCTGTGAGATCAGATGAAATTTATGATAATTCTATTGGAGCTTCAGATATTGGCCCTGAAGGTGTTGGTACAAGCGAACTTGTGAATAATGCAGTAACCTATGATAAGATGAAGACTAAAATAAAATATGGTCTTGCACAAAATGTAATAAATGGTAGCTCAATTAACCATAATTTGGGAAATACTCCGGCATATGTTATAGTAACGCCTGTTTATGATTCATCATTTGGCTCTGGAAATGCTTCGATACAAGCAAATATCATTTCAGTTGGTTCAACTAGTTTTAGTGTCGCATTATGGGTTGAGTATGAAGGTTATCCTGGGTCGTTAACTCCTGTTACTTCAGGTAATCCTGTAGATATTTATTGGATTGCAATATATGAAGCGGTTTAATCAATTCAAATATATACAAGTCTTAATTGCTTCCACCAATTGTTAGACTAGGATCTCCAATTAAGGTCCACTCTTGTACCGTCTTTGCATTAAGAGAATGATTTCCACCTGACGGAGTTTCCCAATTAATTGGAAACTCTTCTAAAAATTTTGTAATTGCATTTTTCCAAATCTGACCAATTATTATATTATTTTTATATTCCTTGAAAAATTGTATATTGAGAAAATCAGATCCACCGCCGTTATACTCAGCACTATACCAGCATAGTCCTGTTGCTCCAATTGTTGCAATTGTTCCACCATTCTTTTTACATACCATCCGCCAACTCCAACAATTTTTTAACCAAGTCAAAAAGTAAAAATTATTTTTAATAAAGGGAGAAATATCTAAATTAAACTCACTGTTATGACATCCTCCTACAAGACAAACTGGAAGTTTGTTTGAATTATGTAAAAATAATTGTTGTATTAAACCAAAATAGCCTGTTGAGCTTTGATCTGGAGAATTGGTTACCCAAACATTAGTATTGCCGTGTCCTGATAAATATAAAAATCCACATCCTCTATTAATATTACTTATAATAGAAAGACCTTTTTTTGATAATTTTTTATTTGAAGCCCAAAGCTTTACATGAGTAAAATCGTCCATGACTTCTAAGGCTTTTTGATTGTAAATTTCTCCTTCATAACCTTCAAAATCGTGATATGTATCTCCACCAGCTACAACAATTCTTTTAAACCAAGATGGATCAGCTGGTTTTTTTTCATAATTAATAATTTTATTAACAACAATTGATACTTCTTTTACATTATTACATGGAAGCCTACCTAAACATATATCTGGTTTAAGATCAATTGGTTTATCTTCGGCTATATCGCCATCCCATTTTCCAAAAACTCCATCATTATTAGAATCCCAGCTTGAAAAATAACCTTCTGAATCGTATATATCAGCGTAGTATAGCTCACTTACAAATTTTAGCTCTAAAAGTTTTGAATAGTTATCATTATTATAACAAAGACGAACTGGAACGCTCTGATAATTTCCAATAAAAAGAACGTAAGAAATACCCCAATTTTCAATTGCGTCTTTAATAAAATATTTTATTTTCTCTTGATTATCGCGGCCTTTAACATCAAAATATACGCCATTATAAATTTCATTTATTTCAATTAAATTTGTCTTTAATCCACGATTATTTTTATGTTCAATAAATGGCTCAAGAGATGATCTATAACAAGTTGGGGCAATAATTATTAAATCAAAATCATCTAGAATATCTAATTTTTTTTCTTTTGAATCAAAATTTAAAAAAGATGTATCAATTTGATCTGCAAAAACATTTATAGTAATAATGGATGATAAAATAAATAAAATAATAAATGTAAATATTTTGAACTTTTTTACCAAACTTATACCCCCAATAAAAGATATAGTGAAATATTATATATAATTCTTCCTTTATAAATAGCAAAATTAATTTAATAGATCAGAAAAAAAATTTTTATAAAAATGATTTAAGGTTTCTTCTATAACAATAGTTGTAGCTGAAATCATATCTTCTAAATCCATTCCAGAAGGATTCTGTGAAGATAAAAGTGGAACATGTATGAATCCTGCCTTTATGTTTAGATTATTTTCATTAATATAACCTAAAACATTATAAAGTAATGCATTACAGATATAAATTCCCCCATAAAAACTAGGTTTAGCTGATATGCCCTCATTTTGGATTTCTTTTGCTATTTTAAAAGATGGTAGGTGTGAAACTCTAAAAAGCGGATCATTTGGATTAATCCTTTGGATTTTATAATAAGGCCAATTATCCTTCTTAATTCTTTTTAGATTTAAAGCAAGTTTTTCAATTCCAATTGATTTATAATTTGCAGCAAGTCCAAGACTAATTATTAAAATAGGATTTAAACTCTCTATTGCATCAGTAATAACTATCACTGATTCTAAATAATCAACAGGTAGGATAATTCCAACTAAAGATGCATTATTAATTATTTTCCCACTAAGATTTTCGGCAATAAGTTGAGATGGATTAATCTCATGTCCTCCAAAAGGTCCAAATCCTGTTATTAAAACAACATTGCTATTATTAAGAATATTTTCAATACTATTGGGATTATTATGTTTAATTAATAATCCAGAACAAGTTGAAGTAATGATTAAAAGACAAATAATCCCGTTTATAATCGAAAAGCGGAATGATTTCATAATCAAATATATTAAATATAATTATATAATTTAAATATTTTTACGTCTAGTTTAAATATACAAAAACTTATTTGATATATGAAGGGGAATAATGAAAATAAAAATATATAAATTATTTTTATTAGCATTATTACTAATAAACTTAATTCCTGTAGAAGGAATATTACAGACCAATCCATTAGATGGCTCAGAAATATTTAAATCTGATTTATTAAATGGAGGCTGGTTAGAAGTAAAAAATGGAGTGAAAATCCTTCATATAAGTGGAACTAATTATGAAATGGGATATCAACATGGATATCTGTTGAAAGAAGAAACACATCAAACCTTACGTGCTTTTTTGAATTATACCGATGTTTCATATGAAGCATTAATTAATACTTGGAATGTAATGAAAGATTATATTCCACATGAATATATTGAAGAGTATCAAGGAATAGCTGATGGAGCTGGTGTTCCATTTGATGATATTGTTGCTAGTTACATGACTATTGTTTGGATTGACATGGCTTGTTTTGGAATTACTGCCTGGGGACCAGCAACAAAAGACGAAAAACTTTACCATACACGTAGTTTTGATCTACCCTTTATAATAAAAGATCCAATAACTGGAAAATTTGCACATGAAAACAGTGTTTTAATAGTTAGAAATCCTAATAACGGTTATGCATCAATTTCTCCTTCTGTTGCAGGAACTATGCACTATGGTGGAGGAGTAAATGAAAAGGGAATTGCCATTGGAATGCAAGTATGTTGGAGTAAAGATCAAACATTTCATGGCATTCCTGCAAAAATTAGAACGCAAATGGTGCTTGATTATGCATCTTCCGCAGATGATGCAATTGACATTTTAACTTCAAATAAGACACTTGGATGGAATTTTGTTTTATCAGATGCAAAAATACCTATCGGATATGCTATTGAAACAACAGCAAACTTTTCTTATGTAGGAACATTTAATAATCCTGCTGAAAACAAATATCCTTTCAAGGAAATTGACCATGTAATAAGAAGGACCAATTTTTTTATTGATCCAAAAATTGCTGAAACACAGAGAAAAAATTATAATCCTGGTACAATTATTAGTTTTATAAAACTACTTTTTGGCGCAGATGCTTTCTTTGCTATATGGAAAAGTTATCAAGTCATGAGTAAAAATATTGAAAAAAATTGGGGATCTATGGATCTAAATTCAACAATGAAAATGTTTCGAGAAGGCTATAGCGGAAAAACCGATCTTATTTTCTTTTTAATAATAAAACTTTCAAGTAGAACCAGCTTTAATCGAGCATGGAATATATGGGTTGCAGATCCTCTATCTGGCGATATCATAATAAGTTTTGCAACAAGAGATAAAATTGCATATAATACTGCCATGCATAATTTTAATTTTTATAACTTGTTAAATACACAACCTCCATAAGATTATAAAATGTATAAAAAATAAAAACAGCTATCAATAATTTTTTGAACTTAAAATAAACCTATTTTATTTAAGGACAGATTTAATAAAATTTTATTGATGTTATTATTAGTAAATTAATAAATAATTTTTGACAACACTTTTGAAGTATTTTCATAAATAACAATATCAGCAAGACTATCCAAAGGTGTAGGATCAATATTTACTATTGCTAGTTTTGCATTGTTCTTTTTTGCAAGCACTGGTAATTGAGCTGCAGGATAAACAACTAGAGAACTTCCTAAAACCAAAAATGTGTCACAATTCTGAGAAGCATTTATTGCACTGTTTAAAGCTTTTTGAGGTAGGGGTTCTCCAAATAGAACTGTTGCAGGTTTTAACCGACCACCACATTTGCAGTTAGGCGGAAACTGTTTTTCTAATTTTTTGTATATTTCATCCATAGAATATACTTGTTCACAGTTTAAACACTTGATTTTTCTTGTATTTCCATGAAGCTCTATAACATTTAATTGTCCTGCCATCTGATGAAGTCCATCGATATTTTGTGTTATCACGCATGAAAGTTTTCCTATTTTTTCTAAATTAACAAGGATAAAATGAGAATCATTTGGCTTTGCCTTTTTAATAATTGGATATCTTTCATCTTTAAAAAAATTCCAGTAGTATGTTGAATCTTGTAAAAAGATGTTAATATTTGCATATATATTTGAATCATACTTTGACCAAATACCACCAGCACCTCTATAAGTAGCAATACCACTTTCAGAAGAAAGACCTGCACCAGTGAAAGCTACAATTTTATTTGATTTTTTTATTATTTTTTGTAATTTCTCAAGATCTTTTTCCACAAATATGATATTAAGATATAACTTAAACAATTATCTAATAAAAAATAGTTAATTCGGAAATAGATCAAAATCGTTTTTAAAAAGAAAAAAAGGGATGGTTACTTCTTTTCAATTCCACCCCATTTAGAGATATAAATTATTCCTATTATGCATATAAGGGTTATAATTAATGCAACTATAATTGCGATTGTAGCTCCTGCAATATCATTAAATTTTTGGACATTAAGCTCCGCCATATTTAAAAGACCGATGATTATGTCTCTCCAGATTAAAGCGATTACAAAACCAAAAGCACCACCTATTGCTACAGCAACAGCTGTTTTTACTTCTTTAATTGTAACCATATTTTTTTTATCCCCCAATTAATTGTAAAGAAAACATAATAAAAACTAATAAAACCATCGATTTTTTTTAAAAATGGATTTTAAAATAAAAAAAGAAAAAGAGAGGTTTTAGATTTTTTAATGCTGAAGTAGTTTTGCTATTATCGGTTGAGAAAGTAGTATCTTTTGTAGTATCGGATGATTTTTGAGGAAATCTTGGATGAAATCAAGAATTACATCTCTAATTGTTCTAGGTGTATGCGTTTCTCTTGATCTTGATTTCACAATGTTAGCATCTATTGGACTTGGTGGTTCCCAATCAGGACTGTAGAGTATAAGATTTGGGTCACCATATATGCAGTGAACTGTTGTTATTCCATCTTCAGCGGGGAATCCACGTAATGAAGACGGTCCATACATTGATTCTTCGGTTATATCTGTAAAATCTCTATAGTGTAACCACACATATTGTGAATATGCTTCACCAACATTTAATCCGTGAACCAATGCATCTTCAAAGAACCAGTCATCCATTAGATCTGCTTCTGGACAAAGTCCTGAACCTGCATTTCCATACCACATTACTGCTCCATGATCAAGATATACTAATGGTCCGAATTGTTGTCCAGTCGAACAAGACATGTAAAATACCGCAAGGCTTCTTAAGTTTTCTAATAATTGATCAATCCACTTGTAGTGTACAATATCATAAAGATTCGGTGGTTCTGGATTATACCATATAAAACCAGTATCTCGTGGCATATTCCAATTATCATACATATAACCACGCCAAGCATCAAACCAATCTATTTCTGGGTAGTTACAGAAGTCTGTTTGAATATATTGACTTGACATTCCGCTACCACCTGTTCCATGACCTGAATAGTAGAAAACACTAGCACCCTCATTTAGTCTTTCTAGGTGAGCTTCCCAGAGTGTATGTCCTTCAAATTTTCTACCATGAGAACCAAAGAACTTTTTAAGGGTTCTACTTGAACAAACTTTGTGATTTACGTTATCGTTTGTTGTCCAAGATAGACAATCAGGGTAATTCATCATCTGTGCGGTAGTAATATCTCGGTTTGGATTTGCATAGATTAATGCTGGATATAAAACATTTCTTATAATTATATCATTTGCATAAGATGGTGTTTTACCTGGGATATGACCTGCATAAGAATTTTTACCAATCATAACCGCGTGTGTCTCAATTCTTATATCTTTTCTGTTTGATACAAATACATATGCTTCTTGACCTGGTTCATCAAGTCCAAAGCCAAGTATCATCTCGTAAATTCCATTATGCATTGCTTCATTCCAGTATCTCTTTGCATCAAGACCGAATGGTGGTAATTCTCCTTCACCTGTTAGTAAATATTTTAACACAGATTGTACAAGATTGACATTTTCAATATCAATTGGCTCATCATGAACTGGCAGATGACCAGGCGCTCGGTTTCCATGATAGTAATCCCCTGCCCATAATCTCCAGGTATCAATTCTATTTGCCATACCTGCTGGATTCTTCGCTATTGGAACATCCAATGGTTCCATATATGGTTCATCTTCATCTACATCGGTAAAAATAACTTCGGTAGTCTCTGGTGAATAGTAAATACTTTCTCCGTTGAACTCTGAATTTTCATATCCCATTGGATTAGTCCATATAAGACTCCAATCAGACGGATTTACCGCAAATATTATATCATTTGCTGATCCAAGACATACTGAATTAGCTGGCTTTTTTAAATTTGAATCAGTTGGTTGCCAACCTTCTGGATATGACCATGTAAATTGATTGGTTTTAGTATCATATATGTATGCATTATAACCAGATAGACCTACAATTACTGGATTGTATTTGACAGTTGTATCTTCAGTTGCAAAATAGATTCTTAAAATAGGTGCACAATGGTATGCTGCTAAGTATGCGGTTGGAGCATAATATCCCATTCCAGATTTTAATGATGTTATAGGAATATAGTTTTCCGAATGAGGGTAATTCTTAATGAAGTCAACAGTTTGTTGCATCGTTTGTAAATTTTTATCAATTTTTGGTAGACTTCCTTGAACCTTAGCACCAATATTTCTCAATTGAACAAAGATTACCTTTTTTACTCCTAAGGTATTAAATGCACTTTTGGTTTCATCTGGAATTTTATCTTCCTTAACATAAAGGAGCGGGACATGTTCTTGAGAGGCAATAACTGCAGCATTTGCAGCTGATAAAGCAGCATGAGCTCTATCCTTATTGATTTCACGAATTGTTCCTGTTATCGTATATTTAATTTTTGTGGGTGAGCCAGTTGCATATCGTGGAACAACTATTGCAGTCCATTCTCCCTTTTCTGGATGTAGAACTTCTGCCGAAAATTCTGTATGGGGTTCAACTATCCATGATTCCCAATTATCACAATCTGGTGGATATGCTGGATCATCTATTCCATTCCACTCATGTATTGGATTGATTTCTCCTCCATTCCAATCAGGTATATCAGGAGCTCTAACCCATCCTTGTGGATCAACTAAAAATACTAGTAGATCAGATGGAGTTGTTGTTGTAATTTTTACAGATAGAGCTGAATCAGAATTATCAACCTTGATACTATATCTATGGCTGTTAAGTGTGGTAATTCTTATATTAAAATCGTCATCTTCTTTTATATCTCCAACACTAGCTGCCCAATAACCAGAAGTTGAAATTGGATGGTAAATATCAGTTTTTTTATCAACATGCTCAGGCCACCAATCATCTCCCATTGGCATATATCCAGGATATAAAAAGCTCAAATATGGTTCCTTATTAGATCCAATAATTTCAACACTAATTGCTCCCCATTTGGGTCCTAGAAGCATTGGATACGAATAGCCGGCTCCTATTTGTACTAGATCGTTACTTTGACAATGAATTGTTTTAACACTTTTAGATCGTGTTAATGTTTTCGTCCTTAAAAGGGCTTGTTCTGTTGTATCTTCATAATCACTTCCATCGACTGCAACAACAGCTAAATCTGATGATTCCCAACATGCCATTGCAATATCTGAAGCAGCTTTTATGGGATCCGAATCAATATTATAAACTGTTGATTCCTTTCCATCAGCTGCTAGGTAATTATTCCAATCATTTAATAGATAGTCTGTTGTATCATCAACTGTACCAAACCATTCAGTAGGTGTTGTGTCTCCCTCATAAACAATTGGGGCAACATATCTATTCCCACCTTGTAAATAGTTACAGGCTGGAATTGCTGCCATATAACCGAATTCATCTTTGTTACTATTTTTATCATTGTTTACTATAAATGTTTGTGCAATAGGTGTAATTGCAGGTTGAATAATTGGATCTGGTGGGCTTGGGGCATTATCTACAATTTCAAATAAAAATTCATATGCACCTGAGCTATATGTAAAATATTCCCACTCAGTAGGCTGTGGAATATCGTTGTAACCTGGGAATGCACAAATTTTTATTCTCCATTCACCAGCCATAAATGCAGGATATAAAAGCTCATCATCATAGTAATAGTTTTCACAGTATACAAATTCTTCATCTGGAGAATAAAGATAGATATCGAAATCTGAATATAATGATGATTTTGTCATTTCAAGATCAACATGTATACCATCATTTTCCGCGACATTGAATTTATACCAGTCCTCTCCATCGTTCATATCAATATATCCAAAGTATTCACCTGGCGATATGCTTGTAGCAGTTGCAAAGCTATCACCTGCATCATCTCCAGAACCTGCGTCATTTTGGGACGTTATTTCAACATCAAACGTATACTGTCCTTCCCCAGAACCACTAATATATTTTACTTGCATGTAATATCTACCTGTATACTCTGAAGTAAAAATTAATGATTCAGGTGTGCTTCCACTATTGGTTGATGATGCTAATATTGCTGCCTGCTTATCATATAGAGCAAGATCATAGTCATGTCCTGAAGGAGGAGTTAAAGTCATAAAAATATCTTGTCCTAAACCTACAGAGAACTCATACCAATCCTCTTCATCTTCAGCATCAGGGTTTAATTTTCCAGTTCTCCCTCTACCTGGCCAATTATCTTCCATTTCACCCGGATAAATTTCAACTCTTTTACTGATTGTATTTCCAGCATCCCTCTTATGACCCGCATCATCATTGTCATTGTTATTCAACGGCTCAACAGGAGAATTAATATGGTACGAACGATCAAGTTTAAATACCTCGACATCTACTTGATTTGATAAAATTTGCTCTTCTATTTTCGTGTAATTTACATTTTCAACATTCACTGAACTAGCTGGAACAAAAAAAGCTGTTCCTATGAGAATTACTGTTAAAACAACTGCTCCTATTTTACAATTTTTAGAATTCATGGTTTATTTTTCACCTCCACCAATTATTTTTTTTAAAATTATTTAATAATTATCAACATATAAGCGTTTTGGTTGAGATTAAATCAACATCAAGTTATGTGCACAAGCCTTTATGGTCTTTTTATAACATTTAAAAATATTTTTAGGTTCTAACAATTTTTTTAAAATGAAATAGCATTCATCTATTCTAAATTTTTAATTGACAACCAAGAAAGTAAAATAAAAGAACTTAATTAAATAAAACTTTTTAAAAAATTAAAATAAAAATCTATGAACTAAAAAAAGAAAAAAAAGAGAGTTTTTTGTGGTTATTTTACCCGAAAAGCAATTGGAAGATTCTATATATATTCGGGAAAAGATCAAAAAACTCTAGGAATTTTGCTCTGGCTCTTGGCATTTTTACATCTAGTGATCCTGGTAAGCTTGTAGCACCTAGTTCGTCTGTGGCAGTTGCTTTAATTGTATATTCTCCTTTTGCAAAGGTATGTTTTGCAAATCCAGAGTCTCCTGAATTAAAGGGACCAGTGATTTCTTCTTCTGGACTGCCATCCCCCCAGTCAACAGTATAATGTGAAATTTTATGTCCATCTGGTTCTGTTGATGTAAAACTATATTCATATTCTGTTCCTTGGATTCCATCAATTTCACCTATTATGATTGGCGGGGTAGGTGGATTATTTAGAGGGCCTGTATATTTATATACACCACCAGTAACATCATCTATGTTGAAGTTACCAGCCCAGCCTATCATACGGTCTGGATTTACCCAAGTTGTTCCAAATAATTGGACTTCTTCTACCTCTATATCTATTGCCCAGTTATGACCGCCATCATAGCTCCAGCTAGCTCCTCGTGCTGCAGGATCAAGTGCGTTTACACCAGTACTTACATAAATATTAGGTGTATTGGGAATATAGTCAAAATCAGCAGCGAAACAAGTACCAGCGTAATCAATTAATTGCCAGGTTTCTCCGCCATCTGAGGTTTCTGCTAAAACTGCAAATTCAAAATTCTTATCCATAGCTATGCCATTGTTTTCATCTTTGAAACGGACATCAATATATGAGCCAGCATCAAATGGAACTTCGAATGCTTCCCAGGTGTATCCTCTATCTTTTGATCTAAAGACACGTAGAGGATATGCATTTGCAGTTCCCCACCAGACAGTATCTCCGACAACATCATAGTATCCAACGACGCCAAACTCTCCAGGTAAAGGATCAGGTATATTTTCTTTAGGGACTCTTTCCCAGTTAGCTCCGCCGTCTGTTGTGGTATACATTTCAAAATATCCACCAACAGGATCGCCTTGACACCATCCATTATTTTCATCCCAGAAATGAACAATATTTGGGAATGCGCCACCTTCGTTATAATCTGCGGATTCTTGACGAACCCAAGAGTCGCCACCGTCATCGGTATACCATATACCCTGAGGATCACCTGAATGTATTGGAACCCATGCTTTATTTTCATCCAATGCAAAAATCATAGCGGTGTCACCTTCGTCAGGTGCTCCGAAAATTGCGTTTGCTTCCCATAATTCACCACCGTTTTCGGTTTTGGTGAACTCACAGACGGGTTCTAGTGCACCTGATCCATCATATGCTACTGCCCAAACAATATTTTCATCTACAGCATGCATATAATGTATTCCTCTAGATTCCTCCCAAAAACCTGAGGCTTGTTCTTCCCAACCATACTGATACATATTTTCTGCATACATTTTTAGTAATGGTAATCCCGCAGGTGCTTCATATGTTAGTGGTCTTACTTTTTCAGTTGTCGCTGCTCCTGGCATTACAAATGCAAGAGCGATGCCTAAGACTATAATTGCTTCTATTAATAGTTTTATTTTTTTCATTTTTTGCCTCCACCATGTAACCAATAACAGTTATCCAGATATAAAAATTTTGGTGTATTATAATATTTTTATATAAAAAATTAAGAAATGAAGGATTTTTAAGGATATTTTACCTAAGAAATAACTGAAAAACTCGATATAAGCTCGGAAAAATATCAAAAAACCTAGAAGAAAATATTCTTTTTCGTGGTATTTTAACATTAAATGTGGCTTCTGGACTATTTCCACCCTTAATATCTTGAGCTTTTGCAGTTATTATATAACCACCTGCTGAATCCCAAGTATGTTTAACCATGACATCTGTTCCAGATGGATATAAAGATGTTGTATCGGATTTTCCATCTCCCCAGTTAATTATATATTTTATCTTGTCATTATCAGGGTCATCAGATTTGAATGTAAAAGTCAGTAATTGACCACTATTTCCTTGTGGTGGGCCATTAATATTTGGTGCACTTGGTGGATCATTTATGAGTTCGAAGATTAAGTCAAAGTAAATGTCATTATTTTCCCCTCTTTTGTCTTCCCATACACCATATACATGGCCATTATATTGATCGAGTTGTACTGCACGATCATTTAAATTAGGTTCGCTATTAATTACTTCTTCTGGAGAACTCCAAGTTTCTCCTTTATCAGATGAGGTCTTAAACCAGAGTTTATCATTCTTAATATAAGTTATTACCGCAATATAACCTGCTCCTGTAAATTCAACTTCTGGATAGAAAGCAGAGTTTTCAATAAAAACTTCCTCTTTTGAAACCAATCCATCTACTGACCAGTAAACGATTACATCATCTTCTTTTTGACAGGCAATAATAATATTATCATCATGTGCAGCAACTGATGGATAGGTAAGATCATCTTCACTAATTATTTTAAATGCCTTCTTAAAATCATGGATCCACACTTTATCTGGTTCACTCCATATCCATTTTCCAAAGTCGTCAACTCTAACCGCTAAATTATTTGTAATACCGTCGTAATAATCATATATTGCATAATGATAATTTTTAATAGTATCAAAAGCAGATGCTGAATGTTCACATCCTTCGTAATTAAGGAGCCAATCTATAATACAACCTGTTTTTGTGTTCGGATAGCATATAAATGGACTTCCACTTATATCTGTTCCAAAATAATGGTTATCACCAGTAAAAGTAAGACTACCGAAATTCCAGAGTCCAGGATCACCGTCAGGCCCTTCAAAGGTATAACAAGCAATACGGTTGTTTGAGATATTATCAAAATCTTCTCCAAAGTCCCAAAAGAATCCTTCATTTTTTTCACAAGTTACAACGTTTGCATGGTTACTTAACAGTGGAGGGGCACCATAGGTTCCATATGTTCCATGTTCATTTTGGTCTAAATCAGTGTATTCTGAATTCTCATCTAAAAATTCCAGAAGTAGATCCCAAGTTACTCCATCATATGATCCTAAAAGAATAGGATAATATAATTCGCCATCGTCTGAATATTCGGTTAAGGCATAAAAACCGCCTCCTGGAGCACCTGCAACTGATGGGTGATATTCATTAAAGTTACCACCAGTTACTTTATGACTATCAAATGCAAATGTTTTCATGGATGGTTTTATAGTAGATATTGATACTGGTTTGCCCTTAAAACATGCATATTCTCTATGAATTTCATCATCATGAGAAGTAATTTTTGTAATAGGTATACTTGCCCCGCTGGTAATTACCAAACCCATGATGATAATAGTCATTAAAGATAATAGTAATTTATGATTTTTCATATTTTAACCATCACTTAAATATTTATTAACGTTTGTTAATTTATAATAGTTTTGATTATTAATAATTTTTTTAATATTAATCCTCTTAAAAATTTCATATAAAAAATAATTATATTATAAATATCTTATAAAGAATAAAAAATGAAATGAAAACTTATCAAATAAACGATTTAAAAAACCTTTGTATCTTGGAATATTTATATTAAAAGTTTCCCATTCACTTTCGAAATTAAAAGTATCTTTTGATTTTGCTTCAATTGTAAAATTATCATTGCTATGCCAAATATGTGTTAAATAAATCTCTTCATCTGAATCATGTGGTCCATTCCATACTTCTTCAATGCCATCGCCCCATTTTACATAATAGTAAATGTCATCCCCATCAGGATCTGTTGATTTAAATGTAAATACTAATTCCTCACCATTATTTCCTTCATTTGGACCATATATTATTGGCTTAGATGGTGGTTCATTTGCAAGTATACATTCAAATGAATAAGCCATTGATTCACCAATATAAGGGTGATTTTCACTTCTTCCTGAAAAATCTTCAGCATGAATATAATAGTAAACTGTTGTTCCAGTTTCTTGAGGAGGAATTAATGCATAATACTCATTATTATTCAAATGCTCCATTTCTAAAAAGTTCCATGAGCCACCATCGATTTTCCAATATACCCCTGTTGCACTTGCCTTAATATTTTCTTCACTATAAGGGATTATTTCAGCAATTATTTCATATCCATCATGGGTTTCTTGTATTCCATAGATAGGGTTGTGTTTAATATATAACATGTATCGATCAACAATTCCCTTTGCTCTGCAGTGAAGGGCATCAGTTGAAGCCCATGAACCTGTAAAACCTAATACCTCATAACCAGGAAGAGCTGCTTCATATGAAGCAATTGCATCATCATCCCATTGTTTTCCAGTAATAGGGACCAATACTTTATTATTAAGAATTAAAGAGTTGATATAAGGTTCACTCATGTGAGTGTACACTCTGGCAATATTGTATGGAGTTCCATAACAGCTAGTTTGGTTTTCAAAGTATTCAACTGCATCCTCAAAATCTTCATAATGGGAATGTAAAGGGGATGATTTAATTATCATAATTGTATCTGGTGAAAGTAATTTTGCCCAACAATCAATATGTTTGATATATGCTCCTAGTGCATCAGGAACAACATGATATGTTTCAATACCACAGTAATCATTCATAATTTCATTGATCTGTTCAAGAGTAAGGCCAGGATTTTCACTTATTACAAGGTCAGTTGAAATCGCAATTCCCTGACCATCAGTCATATAATTTCCACCAGCATGAACCAAGTTCATATTATAGACAGGTATATCATATGCATTTCCAAATTTTGTTGGAATTAAATCATCATTCGGTCTAGGGCGATTGTAAATCATATCAACTATTCCCTGTACATCATCGCCATTAAAAATAAACCATGGACCATAATCTCTAGTCCAATAACTATCACTAGGAGCAATTAAAAAATCGCAATTATCTAAATTTACATTATGACTTTGATATTGAGAAATAACTGTATTTTTTTCATCTTGATTTGCTACAATTGTTACAACTTCTATATCCTCAGACATTTCAGCTATTATTTGATAAGAAATACCAAATTGATAACGAATTAAAACACCTTGCATTGGTTCAAATTCTGCCGGCATTCTAACAGGTTGTGGTGGGAGATTTGATTCTTTAAATCCAGCACCAATTTTATCCAATTTTTTAATTTCTTCTTGTGTCAACCAAATAGGAAAGCTAGAAGGATTTTCCTCAAACCAAATTTTATCTTTTTCAGTATCTATATTTTGAAATTTATTATCGATTTTTATAGCACTAACAAATAAAGAAGATACAAACAGAAAAGATATTAAAAACAAAAATATAATCATTTTTTTCTTCATTTAATCATCTCCTTAAATATAAATTAATCGGAAAAAATTTTGTAAATAAATAAAAAAATTGTTGAAATCTTTGAAATAAATGATTCAACAATGTTTTAGTTCTTGGCATAGTAACATCAAGTTCTGCCCAGGGGCTTTCATAATCCCATATATCTTTTGTTTTCGCCCTTATAGTAAAAGTATCAGCACTACTCCAACTGTGTGAAAATGTTACTATCTCACCTGATTCATGTGGTCCATCCCATTCAATTATGAATCCATCTCCCCATTCGATATAATAATATACCTGGTTTCCCTCAAGATCAATAGAACTAAATGTGTAGTCATAAACTTCACCAACTTTTCCATCAAGAGGTCCATTAATTATTGGCTCATCTGGTGGCTCGTTAACTAAAATTTCAACAACTATATCTTCTAAAGTAGAAAAATCACACCAACTATGTTTGGAATTAAAGCCTTTAACTCTATAGTAATAAATTCCATCATCTTTATCAGTTACATCGTAATACTTATTTGAAATAGAATCTGATAAGAGTGTAATAGAATCCCATTTAACAACTGGAGAAATATCATCAAAGTAAATGCCTTCACGTTCTGTTCCAGGATCTGTAATATATCTTAAGCGAATAAATATGGATTTTCCAACATAGTCAGTTAGATCATATTGTTTATGTTCCCAATTTGAAGATGAGCCTGTGAATCCATCTAAAAAATCAAAACTTCGACCATCAAGACTTACTTCAACCATTGCATAATCGTAGTTATATTCAATATCGTACCATGTCCAAAATTCTAGACTCATTCCCTGTGTAATTGGAATTGGATCCACTGTAGTCATCGTATAAATTTTATAATTTCCGGTACCTGATTTATAGCTTTGACTTGGTGAATGATATTTATTTGTTGACAATGAAAAACCATCAATTTCCCAAAAATCGGTTCCCGATTCAGCATCATCTATATAGGTTGTTGGTCCAATTAATTCATCAAGTTGAAATTTATTTGGATCTGCATCTGGATTTTGTTCTTCCCAGGAAACAGTATACTCTCCGTCAATATCCGTGACTTGCATTTCATCTATTATTGGGGGCATAACCCTTGGAGTTACTGTATCACGGATGTTTTTTGCTTCTTCAAGTAAATATAGTGCTCCATCGAAATTTTCAGCAACTATCTGATCAAGATAATTTTCAGTTGGATGAAACGAAGAACATGCTTCAATAGTATACGCAAATGTAGGTCTCCCTAAAACATAGTGAGAATATCCATAAGCCCACTCAATGGTGTCACCTGTTGTTGGATATAGTCCGCAGGCTTGTGTTGGTTCATAATAACCAGATCCTGATTGTTTAGTAATTTCTTGTGCTATGCCTTGTCCAACTTCAGATAAATAAATGCTATCTGGTGCGAGATCATCTGTGTAAGCCCAAGGCCACAATACTAACTGACCATGTGTATGCCAAGAAATAGCAGCAGATATTTCATTTTCTAGGAAGATATCTCTGATTGATTGTGTTTCAAACTCTGAAAAAGGCTCAGGTCCACAGAACAAATCATCACTTGGATAATGTGAAATAACACCATTTGGTGGAATTGACCCCCAAGTCCCATCTGGATCTCCATTTGAAGAACCTGCATAATTTCTATTTAAATCTACACCTATTCCACCAATGTATGGTTTCCTATTTTTACGCCAGTCATGACCTTGATCATGACAATAATAGTAGCCATCAGGATTTACACAGGTAACAAGCCATATTCTACGATTATTTACTAAATTTGTGATTTGTGTATTTGACCCATATTCAGAAGTTAATTGATCAGCAATATACAAACATATTTCAACGGTTGGCCATTCTCGAGCATGATGAAGTCCCATAAAAAAAACTCCTGGTTCACCCTCATCTACTCCAGGATTATCCGTTATTTCTAAACACCAAATATCCCGGCCTTCATATGTTGTTCCTATACTATAAAGATCTGTTATATCTGGATAATCTTCGGATATATCTTGAAGAATGGATTCCATTTCAGCAAGTGAATGATATGATCCTCTAACTAAGTTATCATATGCTATTACATCCCAAATGAGAACCTCAAAACTTAGACCCAAATCTGATAGCTCTTGAAGTCTATCTCTTGTAATTATTATGTCAATCCAATTACCAGGGGAATTTCCTATGATTTCCATATCTTGAGGTATATTGATTTGGTCTTTTGAAACATCAATTCTTACTAAAATAAGTGTTGGATTAGTCTCATCTATATTTTTAACATTTATAGCAGTTGAAGAAACAACTGTAATTAAAAGTGTGCAAAAAATTATACCGATTATCTTTTTTTTCATAATTTCTCCCTTTAATTAACATATGTTAATACTCTTATTATTAAAAAGGTTTCGTTATACAATTAAAAATTAAAAAAATATTATTGTGAAAGCGTATCAAAAATTATCTTTACAATATGGAAAATAAAAGGATATTTTTCTAAAAAATTCAAAAATGAATATTTTACTCTTGGGGTATAAACATTTATTGATGCCCATGGACTTTCTTCTCCAAATATATCTTTTGCAATAGATTTTATTTGATATACTGTCTTTGGTTTATCCCAACTGATAGTTTGTTTTATAGATTTACCAGAATCGATTGGTCCAATCCATTCAGTTTCCTCGTCATCCCATAAAACTTTAATAAAAACTTTATCTCTTTCAAGATCCCTAGCTTTAAAGGTATAATCGTATTCAACACCTGATTTTAAAAAGTATTTTGGACCTGAAATAATTGGTTTGAATGGAGGACTATTTGATATTGATATTTTAGTTTCATCTGACCATTCACCTTCTAAACCATATTCATCTTTTGCTTTTACTTTTACTGAAAAATATCCTCGATTTTTGAAAAAATGCGATGCATTTCCAGGTTCATCAGAATTAAACAGTCCAAACCATCCTGAATTATTTCCGTCTCCCCAGTCAAAATAGTATAATATTTTGTCCCCATCAGGATCAGTTGTAGATGCGGAAAATACACATTCGTCATTTTTCTTTGCTTCGTGAGGACCATTTGGTATAGAAGGTTGATTTGGAGGTTTATTTATATTGATTGGTATTTGGGTTATATAAGGAATTTTATTATAAGATGTTACTACTAAATCTAGGGGAGGTTCTTCACCCTGAATTGGATCAAACGTAATTGTAGCTTCACCTAAGTTATCAGTGTATGAAGAACCAAGACTAATTCCGTCTCTAGATAAGGCACATAATGCTCCTTTTATCCCTGTAACAGTTAACTTAAAACTGCTGGATTCTTCGATTATTTCAGAGTCGTGAATAACATCCATTTCTATTGGTGTATCAGTTCTAATTAAAAGAGATGGATCTCCAAAAACATGCCAGGCATCAGTTTCAATGTAACCATTGTAACCATACTCATCGTTCATATGCATAACTCCATTATAATGAATGCCACCAATTGTGTGTTTTACATTATCTTCATATGTTTCAACAATTAGATCAATAAACTCATCTTGTGCATCCATTGGTGGAGCCCAAGTCATATCCTTTGATGAGCCTGTTACTGCGATGGCTCCTGTAGGTTCTCCTGTTTCGTCATTGGTTGCTCGTAACCATGCTTCACAAAAACAATTGTCTAATTCATGAAATTGTCCATTACT
>JABAOH010048770.1_pt2 | contig 19736 bp, 17 predicted proteins | sample 7062181 | NCBI WGS metagenome assembly JABAOH01 (sample SAMN14538630, study PRJNA623070) | marine sediment metagenome | biome: marine biome [ENVO:00000428]; feature: marine pelagic biome [ENVO:01000023]; material: deep marine sediment [ENVO:00002113]; isolation source: pool of 5 deep marine... | reverse complement strand
TCTTAAGTTAGGCGGATATTGCTGGTCATTAAGGAAGTCGATAAGTGCGAAGTATCTTAACAACCTAAAATCAGGCAGGTCAATCCTGTTCTCATCTCTATATTTTCCCTGGTAATAACTATGAACTTCTTCCGCCAGTTTCTCTCTGCCGGATGCCTCGTTATCGTCACGCAGTGCGTATCTGAAGTAGCTTTCCCGAAGAAGCGATATTATCTGCTCTTTTGCATCGTTAATGCCGATTGTCTCGAGCTCTTCAAGCAGGCGCTTCCTTGCAAATTCCACGAGCGTTACTTTAAATTCCTCTAAGGGATATAGTTCTCTCAATTGATTGTAAATTTTTTGCGCCTGGCGCTCATGCCCAGATTGATAAAAATTAAGCAACGCATTCTTGAGCATATTGCGATGGCCGTTTTGAAGGGACCTATAGCTGCTTTCGTCGTCTTTGTATTTTTCGAGATTTGCCAGCACACATTTATTGTACGGCTCAAACATCCTTAGGTCCATTCGCAAAAATACTTCCTTGAATATCTGCACCCGTGGTTCTTGCGAAGAATCCTGTGAGGATGCTTGAAGCGGCACATCATAGATGAACATTTTGCCGTTGCGGAATAAATTCTGCAGACTATGACCGACGATACGGTCGGTGTTGGTTTCAGTCATCCCAATCTCACGGTCCTGCTCTTTAGCGGCTATTTGGAGGCCTTTAACACCCCAGTAAATTGCGTGACTGTCGGGATGCCGCCAATCCAAAGGCAGGTGCCTATTCGGGTCACTGAAGTCGATAGGGCCATAGTTTTTATTTAAGTAGCGTATCAAAACAGGTTCAAGTTTCCAGACTTTACGCAACTGGTAGGCCTTGGCAAAAATATCAAACATTTCCAGGCCTTCTGTGCCTCTGAAATTATCTATCGCCTCAAAGGCGGCGCGATTGAACCTGCCAGGATTTTGCCTTAAGGACAGATAATTGCTGACGAATTCCTCATCGTCGGCAAATATGCTATCAGCCGATTTCAGCGCATTGATTAGCGAGGCCACATTCGGGTCTTGGGCAATTTCCCGCCAGGTAACCGGCGCTGCGGCAAGAGCCTCGAAGTATTGCTCATCCGCAGGGCCAAGCAGCGGCTCCAGTGCCAAGGCTAATTGAAGCTTGTAATACTTGTGTGCGTCGTCCGACACGCCGCCTATTTTGTGCTGAAATATTCTCGCAAGTTCGCGGTAAAGTGTAATGTTTTTTAGTTTTTGCTTATCAATGGCCTTGTCGCGAAGCAGCTCGTAACCGTTTTTGACCCATTGCCATCTTTGGTCCGGCTGGGTCGCAGGTATGGCGACGGAAATGTTATAAGCCATATTCCAGGCGTGGAATTCCCAGACCGATGCGAAACGGGGCTGCAAGGTCGTTATCCATTCTGCAAGTTGTCTTGCATCGAAGAACTGCCCCTCCTCTTTCAGCCTGTCGGCCCGCATCCACAAAGCATCCACGACCAGGCCGCGAAAAGCCCCCGTTGCGGCTGATGCAAATATGATTGTAGGAGGTATATTTTCGGGCCTGTCGATTATCAAACCCATACCCTCACGCCGGCGATTTATGGAATCAAGCTGCACACCGGCGCTGATAAGCAAACCGACCACAAGAACAATGCAAACAAACAAGATTATCCTGTCGCGCAAACGCATTTTCGATACTCGATAACGACAAAAAGTTTTCGATGCTCGATTTTAAATTATAATTTTCGCGATTTCTCGATAACTAAAAATCATTAAGGCGAAAACCAACAGCAAAAGCCCTTTAATACAAACCATAAGAGCGGCGCATTCGGCCAATAAAGACCAGCCCAATAATCGCGCAGGGACCAGGAATTTCGTAGGATTAAATTTATCAAACTGCGGCAACAGCCGAATCATCCATTTAAGGGTGTAAGAATAGAACACGCTAATGCTTTCACTCAGGTAGTCAAACGACTCTATAACAAAAGCGCTGAAACTTGCCGTAAAGAAAAGAACGAGACAGAGCAGTATGGCCACAGGAAACGAAAGGAAAGTCGAAGTTAATATGCCCAAACAAGCCAGGAAAATCAAACGAAACAGAATCAAAAGAACAGCTCTCATAAAATTGCCGGTGAAGGTATCGGCCTTATAAAGCACCTCCAGACCGTCCTCGAGCGGAAAGATTACAGAGGTATTGTTAAATCGAGGGTCATTAAGAAATCCGACAGCCAGATAATTGTCCTTCGCCACAGCGTCGGCGGGTACTTCTATCTCACGGAATGTTCTAACAGGGTCCTTGCGGTCAAAAGTATATATGGGGTTTTCAATTTTCGTACCATACTTAATCTGTCGGTAGTCACCTGCGAGCCATCGGCTGTAAACTTGCGAGTCAGGAGGGGTTACCGCAACATCATATTTGAATCTTATAAACAAACTCTCGTTCGGGTCGAGGGGTTTAACGTTGTCGAACTCCCAGATTAATTCGTAACCAACCGCAGCAGCTCGTTTAGCAAGTTTTTTCCGGCTGGTAAGCTCGGCAATGATTTCATCACGCGACATATTTTCAGGCAGTTGGCCACTTTTTTCTAATTGGCTGTAGGCCTCATCGACCTCCTTGGTAACATCGGCTTCGGGAGGCATTATGCTAGCCCGGGCGGTATAAAACTCATTGTCGGCCTGGAGACGCTCAATTTCAGGTGCGTTAGAAAACTGTGGTGTATAAATGGTAATTGCATATATTATAGCTGAAAACAGCCCGAGCAGAGCCACATCTAATAATATTACGCCGAGTAGTTTACCAAGAAGAAACTGAAAACGACGAATGGGCTTGGTGACAACGGTATATATTTGTCTTTGGTCGATGTCGTTGGTTACTGAATAAATTGAGACTATGATTGTGAGCAAACAGAGCAAAAGACTGGTGAGCGAAAGACCGTAGCTTACAAAGGTTTGCAGCCTGCCTTTCAAGGTCCCGTCGCCTGTTATCGAAACACCCATAACCACAAGCAGGACAATCAGCAGGATTGTAAAAACAACGGCTACTTTCATCCGCAAAGCCTGCTTTATAGTATTTGTGGCGACAGCCCAGATACTATGCATCGCCCGAGTCTCCTGCCTGCGATTTATCCGTTTGTTCACTATCGGCATTTCGAGGCCGCCGGTTACCCGTGAGCTGGTCTAAAATGCTTTTTTTGATTTGTTCTTGCCCAGGCCCTTGAGATTCAACAAGTTCTGTTTCGACTTTTTCATCTTTAACGACAGGTTTGGTCCCGAGCGGTTCAGTCGGCTCGGTTAGCTTCTTGAGCATCTGCTCATTGGCTTTGGTCTCCGAAATTTCAGCCGGGATGACCTGTTCTGTTGCTGGAGTCTCCGGTGATGTATCCCGCGATATCGGTGCAGAGGCAAGTTTATCGAGTATACTCTCGACAGGGGTCTGTGGGGCGAGAAAACCGCCGATTCTGGTAGTGCTGACTGCACCGCTCGTGGGCTGGGCCTGCTGTTGGGCGGCTGCAACGGTTTTAATGAAAAATGTTTCGAGCTTATCCATCGGAGAGGTTACCATGCAGTCAGCATCTTCGTCTTCAATTACCTGCTTTATCCTCTCAATGGCGCTATCGCTGATTGCATCGGTGGTAATTTGCTTCTTACCCGTCTGCTGTAAAAGGTCTCTAACCTGGCCTTGGGTCTGGATTTTGCCGCCGTAGAGAATTGCGATTCTATCGCATACATCTTCGACATCCGCAAGCAAGTGACTGCAAAGCAGGATTGTTTTGCCGCGTTTTGCGAGCTTGAGGATTAAATCCTTTATCTGCCTTGTTCCGATAGGGTCAAGGCCGGTTGTCGGCTCATCCAATACAAGCAAGTCCGGGTCATTTATCAGCGCTTGTGCCAGACCGATTCTGCGCGCCATACCCTTCGAATATGTCCCAACGGCTCTGTTCGCGACTGCCTTCAGCCCGACCATATCGAGTAGAGCTTCGATACGCATTTTGCGCACTTTAGCACGTAAGCCGAATAATCTGCCGTAGAAATCCAGGGTTTCGCGGGCGTTCAGATACCTGTAGAGATAGGACTCCTCGGGCAAGAAGCCGATTCGAGCGCTGATCTTAGGGTCAGCGCCGTCGCCGCCGAGACACAAGGCTCTGCCCTTTGTCGGATAAAGTAAACCCAGCAGCATCTTCAGGGTGGTTGTTTTGCCGGAGCCGTTGGGCCCTAAAAGGCCGAATACCTCATTGTACCGAACCTGCAAATTCAGGTCGTCCACAGCATAAACCTTGGCCCGACCCCACCAGTCGGAAAAAATCTTGGTCAAAGAAAAAGTTTCAACAGCGTATTCCATAGTTTCGTATCTCGTATTTCGTGAAGCTTATCTCGAAAATTCGAATATCGAATTTCGAAACTCGAAACAATATCTAATGACCAAAATTCAAATGACCAAAACAATAAGTTTTGAAAATTTGAACATTAGAATTTTGAATTTGTTTCGGATTTAGGATTTCGAATTTCGGATTTTGTTCTTGTGCATTCGCAACACGCATCACGATTCTAATTCCTCGCCGTAGCGGACAAGTCGAGCACTATTAAAAACGACAATCAATGAGCCGACAAAATGTAAGACCGCAGCGTAAACCGCCGGCAGCCACGCCGCCGCTCCCGCAGCAACACCAAGCAGGATAAACATCATTCCAAACCCAAGATTTTGATTAATAACTCTTCTTGTCTTTCGGGAAAGTCGGACAAGGAAAGGCAGCCGCTTCAAGTCATCGCTCATCAGCGCAATTGAGGCGGAATTTATGGCCACGTCGCTGCCGGCCGCACCCATAGCAATACCCAGGTCGCCAGCTGCCAAAGCAGGCGCATCATTTATGCCATCACCGACAACTACAACCGTATGGCCGTCTTTTCTAATCTGCTCAACAATCGACAGTTTGTCCTGAGGCAAACAATGTGCCCTAAAATCGGTACAAGCCAGCTCAGCAGCAACACGGTTGGCTACCTCGTCGCGGTCGCCAGTGAGCATAGTTACTCTTTTTACGCCGATATTAAGCAACTCCTTGACGGCCTGCTGGGCCTCGGGTCTTGTTTTGTCCTGCAGACCGATCCAGCCGATGCACTTTGCGTCCTTGGCGACATAAAGGGTGCTGAAGCCCTGCTCTTCGTGCAGAGTCGGGTCAGAAACGTTGCTTATATCTACGTTGTTTTCTTTGAGGAAGGTGTCCCTTCCGACCATAATCTTTGCTGAATCAACCACCGCAGTTACACCTTTACCCGGGCTTTCCTGGAAGTTATCCGTTGCAGGCAAAGAAATGTTTGCTTCCTTGGCCACCTCCTGTAGTGCTCTTGCCGCTGGATGCTTACTCATCTGCTCAGCAGAGGCCGCCTCCGCTAATAATTCAGCCGGCTCTATTCCTTCGGCAGGCGTCAATTTCGTCACATACAACCGGCCTGTCGTTATCGTTCCGGTCTTGTCAAAGACCATTGCCGTGATCTTGCCCGCAATCTCAAGGTCGGCGACATTTTTTATCAGGATACCAAGGCGGGCCGAGGCTGAGATCGCCGCAACCATTGCCGTCGGCGTCGCCAGGATTAACGCGCACGGACACGAAACAACAAGTATCGTAATCGCCCTGTCGACATCACGTGTAAAGAACAAAACTATCCCGGCAATCATCAGAATCGTCGGCATGTACCACTTAACATAGCGGTCGATTATCCGCATAATCGGTATCTTGGTTTGCTCAGCCTGTATAATCAATGACTGGACCTTGCCGAGGGTTGTATCTTTACCGGCTTTGGTCACGGTGATATCCAGCACACCGGTAAGGTTGTTTGTGCCGGCGAAGACCTGCATTCCCGGCACTTTATCGACAGGCAGAGATTCGCCCGTTATTGTTGCTTCATTTACAGAACTAAGCCCCTTTGTCACTTCTCCGTCGGCTGGTACGTTATCGCCGGGACGAACACGAACACAATCACCGGGCTTGAGGCTGCTGACTTTCACTTCTTTTTCACCACCTTCACTCTCGATGAGATTAGCCGTCGTAGGTGTAAGCTTGATAAGCGATTCTATTGAGGCCCGAGCACCCAGAGCTGTACGGGTCTCGATAAGCTCACTTAAGAGCATAAAAAATGCAACGATACCTGCGGTGGCGTATTTTCCCGTCGCAAATGCAGCCAGTATGGCCAACGCCACAAGCTCATCCATATGCATTTCTTTTTTTATAAGACTCTTTACTGCGTGCAGAATGATGGGGGCACCGAGCAGTACTGCTGCCACCATTGCCAGGAACTCGGTGTTGAAAGTGCCGCTGCCATAAACAAGCCAGGCGATACCGCTGTTTATAAGCAGCGTGAAGCCGGCCAGTGTCCCTAATAGAGCTATACTTACGCGAATCTGCTTGCCGTGAGTGCGCTCGGCAGCAATGTCATCCTTAAAGCGTAAATGTTCGTGAGCCATAATTTTGCGTCTCGTGTTTCGTATTACTCATCGCCGATAAGGTGTATTCTATTTTCGGTCTTTCAATCTCCCTGCGTCATTGTTCTTTCTCAGACTTTGGTTTTAACGTCCGGTCCTTGTTTAGAATGATTCTGACTTCTGTATCCTCAGCTCCTTGCTGAATTATTATTTTCTCATCCGTATTATTAAGGACGTATTCTATAGCGTCCTGATAGATTGTTTGAATAACAAGTTTCGGATGTTTGCGATATTCTGGCAGCAAACGCTGCAAATAATCGGCATTGGCCCTCGCAGTTGCTTTAACCTTCGTACGGTAGGCTCGTGCCTCAGCGATTTTTTCCTCCGCTTGGCTGGCGGCTTCGATAAGCGTGCTTGCAGCATAAGTTCCCGCCTCCCTTATTGCTTTTTGACTGTCCTGACTTGCCTTATGGGCGGCCTGGAACGCTTCGTCAACCTGACGAGGCCAGGTTTTGTCTGTCAGCTGCACCTCAACAACTTCTATGCCGCTTTCTATCGTTTCGAGATTCTTCTGCAGCAATCTTTTGACGTGGCCCGTTAGTGCCGCGATCTGGTCGAACATAACGTCGTCAACAGTATAATTGACCATTGCAGTTACAACTGCGCCTTCAAAAAGCTTTTGTAAAAGCGGTTCTACGGTGTCTTTGATGACATCGAAATAAATCTCCCCCGGCTCTACATCCTCAACGTAGACATTCTTGAAGAATAGCTCAGGCTTAACAATCTGATAGGTTAGCTGCCACTTGGAATGGACAATGTTGTAATCGCTGCCGTCAGAGCCGGCGATAGCCTCATTTTGTGTCTCACTTCGGGTCAGGCAATAACCATCATCTATAGGCTTTAGTGGGCTCTCGGGGCGAATTCTACCTCTCCCCCCGGCCAGCTTTTCTTCCTGTGTCTGGAAATACCAGAACGAGTTGACCGCTAAATTTACCTTTTTGGCTACAGGGATCTTCACAATTTCGTCTATTGGATAAGGGAATATCCAATGTAGGCCTGGACCAAGAATTCTTTCTTCGCCCACACCTCGAATCTTTCCAAATCGCAAAACCAGCGCCTGCTCATCGGAGCCAATCGTCTTAAAACCCGAGGCCAGAAAGGCGACGACCAACACAATCATTATTATCTTTAAGACAATAAAGCTGATTCTCAATGCCTCGGACAGGCTCTTACCTGCCGCATCAAGCTCATCCGGCACTGGCCGACCCAAATCCTTTTTATTCTCCTTATTTTTCTCTTTCATAACGGCAATAATTCCAGGCTATTTTTCCGGTTCGTTGGGATTTAGCGGTTTAATGTCAGGCATTTCCTCTAACAACCTGAAAGGTCTTGTTTTACTGCTGATAACAACCGTCGAATTTTCCGCTAATATTTTTTTAAGGGCTTCGATGTCCCGCAGGAACATCGCAAGGGCAAAGTCTTCTTCCAACATTTTGTAATATTTCGCGGCCTCAGCGTCACCTTCGCCTCGTATTGCCTCTGCTCTTGCCTCTGCTTCAGCAAGCAACACTGTCTTTTTTAATTTGGCATCGTCTTCAATCTTTTTTGCCTCCGCCTCTCCCTGCTTTGTGATTACATCATACATCCCCGTTCGCTCCGTTCTCATTCGCTCAAAGACATCTTTGGTTGTATCCTCATTAATTTTGAGCTGCTTTACACCAAGAGCCACAATCTCAATACCGTAATTGTCTAAGACGGGCTGTTTAAGATCGGCGAGCATTTCGGTTTGAATGTCTTCAAACTTGATTTTTGCCGGGTCGCTATTTACAAATTCACCGAAGGAATACCGGCCAATTACTCTGTATTGAGAATCACTGATCTGGCTGCGCAATTTACTTTCAGCTTCCCTGATAGTCCCAACAGCAGTAAAAAATTGCAATGGCTTGGCAACCTTCCAAACCAAGTAAGTATTTACGATAATCGGCACAGCCCCTTTGGTTGTTGTCTCGATGAGGTCGCCCTCGAAAACTCTCTTGCGGAAGTCAAATTTATAGACCCGCTGGATTGGAGCCGGCCATTTGAAATACCAGCCGGGCTCGGTGATTTCATCCTCGCTGGTAGCCTTGCCAAAGGTCGTTACCAGGGCGGTTTCTATCTCTCTTACCTGGAACGAGAAAAGATACAAGCCCATAACGGCAACTACTAATACGATGAAAATTGTAATAGCTATATTTTTCATTTCTCGCTGCTCTCCTCTAAGACACCTAAGTCATACAAACTTGGCGTTAGTTCTTCCGTAAAATCGACTGTGATTATCATCTTGTCGTTCGGATCCGCTACCACGATATATTTCCGTACCTTCTCGAGCGACTCTTCGAAGGCCGTTAATCTGAGCTGGCGTTTGTAAATTTCCTCTGCGGCCCTGTATGCCTTGAGCTGGCCGGCAAAACGCTCTCCAGCCGCCCGGGCAAGAGTCTGTCTTTCAAAGGCGTAACCCTTTGATTCTCTCCACTTCGTGAAGATATCGCCTCTGGCCTTCTCCCTAAGGAACACATCCAGTTCGTTCATATCTTCGAGACTGTTTTTCTCCGGGTCCTGCTGGTATCTTGTCACAATGTTGTAAAGCTCGTCTGCAGCTTCTACAGAACCCACGAGAGTGCTCAAAGTTTTGTTTCGCTCTGCTTGTGCTTCAAGGATAAATGCCTGTTTCTTCTGAACGGCACCGATAACCTTTTGATAATCCGCTGCAACCTCGGCCGGAGGGTGAATGCCCTGCAAACCCAAAAATACGATTTCAACACCGAGGCCGGCTTCATTAGCAGCTTTCTGAATGTTATTAGTTAAAACCTTCTTGGCCTGTTCCCTACCTGCTCCAAGCAGGCTATGCTCCACATTAGCTTCGTTGTCCACCTCAATCCTAGCACTGGCTGCAAATTTCGTAAGTTCTCGATAACAAATAGATTCGAGCAGCTTCTCCGGCTGGCTATGGTTGTAGATGAAAGGATACAAATCCTTTATTCTGTATTGAACGGGGACCGCAGCAACTACAAGACTTACCGGAGCCGCTCCAGCCTCTGAAGCGGCACCCGTCTGTTCGCTGGCTACAAGTAAAAGGTATTCGGCTTCGTGATGAGCCTTACCCCATAACAACGGCTCATGAACTACTTCTTCGCTCTGGGGGTCGAGCTTAGGAACAAAGCCAATACTGAGCTCCATGACTTTTTTCGTGGGATATTTATAGGCAATATCAATCGGCCAGGGCCATTTGAGAGTCAATCCAGGCTTAACATGCCTGACTTTACCGGCCTTGTCCACAGGATTGCCGAAATGCTCTATTATCGCCTCCTCATTGGGGGCTACTACGACTACGCAGCTCAACAAATACAGCGTAACACCGGCAAATAAGACCAGAGGCACAATCGCTTTTTCGAGGAGTTTATAAAACCAGGTTTGAGAGACCTTAAAACCAAACTGATAATCAATGGCATCTGCGGCGCTGCGTAATATGCCGCCCGGCTCATTTATAACCCCCAAGAGTCTGCTGTCAAATGCACTCCTACCGTATCGGTCTTTCAGCCTCGGACGATATATGTCCAGAACGACATTCAGAGCGGTTTCCACACCAAGGACGACCAGCAGAATCGGAACAACGAAGTTAATTACAACCACCACAATGCTAATCTCGAATTGTGCCAGTGCCAGGCCTATTGCCAGAGCAAAGCACAACACGGCAATGCCAAGCAAAAAACTGCCGCCGGCCCTTAACGGCTTCCACTGCGGCTGGGCTGACATGCCCGTGGCATAGCGGGAAATTAAGAAGCTCACAAACGCTATGGCCATCATAAAAACTGCACAAAGCAACGGCGGTTTGAGCTCGACTTCAGCCCCGGACTGACCAGCTTCTAAAAGGTCGGCCCAGGCTCGAGCACCCTTAAGTAAGTACAGACCGATGCCTATTTGATAGACAGCGATTAGTACTGAAAATATAGGAATGAACCATTTCTCGAGTATTTGCAGACGCCGCTGAGCGACAGCAAATAGAGCGGCCCGCTCACCCTTGGCCTGAAAAATTGTGGGTGCTTGCTCATCCTTGGCCAATTGGCCCATATCAAGCTTTTCCTGCTCGGCTAAAGCACGCTGATGGAACTGAATAACCAGGACAAACCAAATCAAAGCAGCCGAGCCGGTCAGCCAGCTAACCGCGGTGATAGCGAAGAAACCGCTCCATCGGCCCAAAAAAAACGCAATGCCGAAAAAGACCACGCTCAAAACCAAAGATACTAATGCTACTTGTTCAGGGCGTTTCGACGATACTGTCATTTTTTTATCCCGGCTCTACACTGAACAAAAAAACAGTAAACATAGTATTTACTGTATAACTCTTTACAAGTTAAACATTCTGTAATATAACAATAAACACTATCCTGGTACAGGGACATTTGCGAAAAAATTAAGTCACTAACTCAGACTGAAATCCCGATGAGCGGGCATAGAACCTAACCGCTGCGAGCTGGTAGTGAAGGATGAATAAGTTATTTACAATAGCAAAAAACACCTTCATAGAAACCCTGAGGCAGCCGGTCTACGCCATAATTATTGCCGCCGCCCTGTTTTTGTTCTTTTTCAGTCCGTCTTTGACAATGTACACAATGAGCGATGACAACAAACTCCTTCGCGAATTAGGATTATCTACGTTATTCCTCACCAGCTTGTTCATTGCAATATTTTCGGCCTCCGGGGCCGTGGCCAAGGAATTAGAGAATAAGACTATAACGACTGTCCTGAGCAAGCCCGTCCAACGTCCGATATTCATTATCGCAAAGTTTTTCGGCGTTGCTGCTGCTGTGGTTCTGGCCCATTATATCTGCACTATCGCCCTGCTGATGGCAATCAGACACGGGGTTCTCGAGACGGTAAACGATACGCACGATTGGACGGTCCTGGGCACCGCTGCGGCCGTCATCCTCGCAGCATTCCTGCTAAGTGCTTTTTTCAACTATGCTTATGAGTGGAAATTCTCATCAACAGCCATAGTACTAACCGGCATATTCGCTACATTAGGCATAGTTTTCTTATCTTTTATCGACCGCAACTGGCAGTTTAAGCCCCAGGATAATGGCATAAACACAGTAGATATTTACGGCTCAGTATTGCTGTTGTTAGCTGCGATAATAATTGTGGCTCTGGCGGTGGCACTTTCAGCCAGGTTTAACATAGTGGTAACGCTCTCGGCCTGTATCGGGATTTTTCTGTTAGGTCTCGTAAGTGACTACACATTCGGCAGGCTCGCCGAGACACAATTGTGGGCTAAAATAGGTAGATTTCTGGTGCCGAATCTGCAGATTTTCTGGATTAGCGACGCCATTTACGAGGGCAGTGAGGTCCCCCTGAAATATATTGCGATAAGTGCTTCTTACGCCTTGTGCTACACGACAGCTATACTCGCACTGGCTGTTGCCCTCTTTCAACGCCGACAAGTAGGCTAACTCGTCGCTCGTCGCTCGTGCCCCAGCTCACGGGTCACGACAAACGGTTTTTATAACTGCTATTTCATCGCAATTTTGCTGCTTTGGACACTTGGCGCAGTCGCTCCAGACCTTCATCGGCAGCGTTTCCTTTTCAACTGTCTCGAAGCCCAGCTTTTCAAAGAAGTCCGGTTTAAGCGTAAGTGCAAAGACCCTTTTTACACCAAGCCGACGCGCCTGCTCGGCCGCGGCGCCGACCAGCATTTTGCCGATGCCCTTTTCCATGTTTGCTTCATCGACCGCCAGCGACTTTATTTCAGCCAAGTCCGACCAGATAATCTCTAACGCACAGCAGCCAACCACATTGCCGTCCAGTTCAGCCACGGTAAAAGCCTGCAAATTCTTGTAAATATCAGCCATTGAGCGAAACAACATCTCGTCCTGCTCAGCATAGAAATTTATCAGAGAATAAATGGCCTTGACATCCGAGATTTCTGCACTGCGTATGTTCATAGACAAGTGAGTATAACTGATAGTATGACATTTTCCAACATTAATCGCCTTGTCATCGCGACCAGAGCCAGGAAGCACAAAAAAGCTAAAAAAGGCTGGAAAAACAATTGCGTCTCGTATATCGTATTGCGTATTTCGTATGGCTAATAGGAAAATCTGTGGCTAAAAGAATCTGTGAATTCTGTGGATGAGGTTTATACTTATTGACAAGATTGTTTCGCTGGAAAGCGGCAAGGAAATAAAAGCGGTCAAGAGCGTTTCTTTAGCTGAAGAGTATTTGGCGGACCATTTTCCTACGTTTCCGGTACTGCCCGGCGTATTGCTGCTGGAAGGATTGATCGAGTCAGCATCGTGGCTGGTGCGAGAGGCGGAAAATTTCGCCCACAGTATGATATTGCTTGAACAGGCAAGAAATGTAAAATATAGAAGTTTTCTGGCGCCGGGCGCCCGGATAGAATATACGGTACAGGCCAGGGCCATCGAAGAAAACCTCAGTAGTTTTAACGGCTTCGGCTTATCAGAAGGTCAAAAAATTGTGGAAGCACGATTCGGATTGAGGCACTTTAACTTGGCCGACGACCCCCGCCGGCAACAAGCCGACCCAGCAATGGCCGCGGCCGATGCCAGGATAATCGAAAATATGAAAAACAGATGGAAACTGCTGAGGAGTTAAAAGCGAAAAAGGAATACTAAACGCTGTCTGCTATACGCTGCAAAGAACAGGAGGCAAAAAGATATGGCAATGAGTCGGGACGAAATTTTACAGCATGTTCAGGAAGTTCTGGTCGACGCCTTGGGAGTCGACGACGATGAGGTTACGATTGAAGCGACCTTGATGGGAGACCTGGGAGCCGAGAGCATTGACTTCTTGGACATAGTATTTCGGCTGGAAAAGGCGTTCGGAATAAAAGTCCCGCGGGAAGAGTTATTCCCTGCTGAGAGTCTGATGAACAATCCTGAATTTGTCAAAAATGGCAAATTTACCGAAACAGGGCTGACTGAATTACGAGACAAGGTGCCGCATACCGACCTGTCGGCATTTGAAAAAGACCCCGATATTAACAAATTAGGTGATTTGTTTACTGTCGAAGCAATTGTAAATTACGTTGAGAGTAAGCTCAATGCTGCCTGACAGTGTAGAGCGTCTTTGGAACGTTAGCGGCAGGGTTGTTCAAACTCAATCCCTGCCGACTTAACATTGGTGGAAAATGCGTTGGATTTGGATAGACAAATTTGTTGAGTTTCACAGCGGCCGGCGTGCCGTAGCGGTCAAGAATGTAACGCTTGCCGAAGAGCATTTGCACGACCATTTTCCGGGCTTTCCCGTTATGCCGGAGAGCTTAATGATTGAAGCAATGGCCCAGACAGCAGGGATACTTGTCGGCGAGGCAAAAAAGTTTCAGGAAAAAGTCATCCTTGCAAAGGTACAAAAAGCCGTCTTTTTTGACTATGTCAAGCCCGGCGACACAATAGAGTTAGATGCAAAGATTGAATCCATCACCTCTGAAGCGGCAAGCACAAAGGGTAAAATCACCCGTGAGGGAAAATTAGTTGCCGAGATAGATTTGATGTTCAGCCATATAGACCAGAACCTGGGGGGCAAAGAATTCCCGGCCGAGAACTTCGTCTTTGGTTCCAACACATCAGTATTCGATTCACTTCTGCGAGACGTGCTTACAGGTACCAAGCAGGAGTCGGAGGCAAGTTAGTGAGTTCGGCTCGTGTAGTAATAACCGGCCTTGGTGCGATAACCCCACTTGGATTAACTGTAACCGATATGTGGGCCGGTCTCTGTGCCGGCGACTGTGGGATAGGCACAATTACAGCATTTGACCCCGTCGGCTTTAGCTGCAAATTAGCCGGCCAGGTACCAGATTATAAAATACAAAAATATGTGCCGAAGACCTATCGCAAAGCCATTAAACTGATGTCCAGAGACATCGAGCTGGCGGTTATAGCGGCAAACGAAGCCCTCATCCACAGCGGTCTGGTTACAAAGGGTATTGACCCGGAAAACGTCAATATCGACCCCGAGCGTGTAGCAATCAATCTGGGTGCAGGCTTGATAAGCTGTGATCTGGTTGAACTGGCTCCCGCGGTGGCGGTAAGCGCTAACGATGGTAAGTTTGACATGCGTAAGTGGGGCAAAGACGGTCTTGAACTGGTAACGCCTTTGTGGTTATTGAAATATCTGCCCAATATGCTCGCCTGCCATATAGGCATTATTCACGACCTCCAGGGGCCGAGCAACTCTATCACCTGCGCCGAAGCATCCGCGCATCTGGCGATAGCTGAAGCAGCTCAGATTATTGCCCGCGGTGACGCTGACATCGCTCTGGCTGGTGGCGCAGAAGCAAAGGTCAATCCGATGGTTATGATTCGCCAGTGCCTGCTTAAAAGAGCGACCAGCGAAAACAATGATGAGCCTGCTTCTGCCTGCAGGCCTTTTGACGCCGATGCCAAAGGCTCGGTTTTCGGTGAAGCCGCTGGCATATTGATACTCGAAAATCTCGAAAATGCCCAAAGGCGAGGGGCAAAAATCTATGCCGAAGTCGTTGGCCTCGGACAGAGTAATAATATCAATCCTGTGTATGAACATCTCGAGCCGGAGGGCTATGGATTACAAATAGCGATAGAAAAGGCAATGGCCGACGCTCAGATAGAGCCAGAGGATTTAGGCCTGGTTATCCCGCACGGAACAGGGATAGCTGCCGACGACCTAGCAGAGGCAAAAGCAATCCAGGCCGTTCTTGGCGATGCAGCGGCAAAGACACCCGTCTGGCCGACAAAAAGTATGCTAAGCAATACAGGCGCAGCAAGTGGAGCGATTGACCTGGTCGCCGCAGTTTGTGCAATTACCAACGGCAGGATACCTGCTGCGAAAAACTGCGACAGAAAAGCCGATGGCTGCAATTTGAATATTGTAAAACAGACGCAAGAGACAGATATTCGTTACGCACTATGCTGCAGCTACACTTATGGCGGACAAACAGCCGCAGTGGTACTAAAAGGGCCGGATTGAATATCGAAATCCGAAATTCGAAACAATACCGAATGACCAAAATTCAAATGACCCAAATAAAACTTCCATGTCATGCTGAGCGAAGCGAGGCATCTGGCCTTCGAATTGGAGATTCTTCGCTCGCTGAATGCTCGCTCAGAATGACAGCTAAGCTGTCAATTTGAACATTAGAATTTCGAATTTGTTTCGTATTTCGTGCTTCGGATTTCGAATTTTTGGGCTATACGCCAAACGTAAGACAGAGAAATAAATGCTTGTGAAAGATATGACTGAGCGTGTGGTAATAACTGGAATGGGCATTGTTTGTCCTTTAGGTCACGATGTAGATACACTTTGGCAGGCAATATTAGCAGGTAAAAGCGGAATGGCCAAAACCACCATTTTTGATGCCTCGACATTCCCGACTACATTCGACGCCGAAGTAAAAGACTACGACTTTCGAAAATACACGAAGAATCCGCAGTTGCACGAACACGGCAGTCGGGGCTGCGGATTCGTTATCAGCGCTGCGGTCCAGGCCTGCCGACAGGCTGGGATTGACGTGGAAACCGCCGAGCCTACCGACAGGATAGACCGCGGCAGATTAGGAATTTACTTGGGAGCAGGCGAGGGCTCCGTTGACAATGACGCATTTTTCGCTGCGATTCTCGAAGGATGGGATGCAGACAAAAACGAGATGGATTGGGGGAGGTGGGCAAAGGTCGCTTTTGGCAGGATGGACGCAATGCGTGAACTTGAGCAGGAGCCGAATATGTGCGCCGCTCATATCGCAATACTCACCGGTGCACGCGGGCCCACGAGGAGCTGCCTTACCGCTTGTGCAGCCAGCACTCAGGCCGTAGGCGAAGCAATGATGATGATTCGCAGGGGCGACGCAGACGTAATCATTGCAGGGGGCGTACATTCAATGATACACCCGCTGGGCCTTATGGGCTTTAACCGTCTTACCGCCCTATCGACAAGAAATGACAGTCCGCAAACAGCATCAAGGCCGTTCTCAGCCACCAGAGACGGCTTCATACTTGGCGAGGGCGCCGCGATTCTTATTCTCGAATCTTTGAGTTCAGCGAAAAAAAGAGGAGTGGAAATCTCAGCTGAGGTCATCGGCTACGGCAGCAGTTCCGACGCGTTCAGAGTTACTGACATGCATGAGCAGGGCAGAGGTGCGATACAAGCCATCACCGCGGCACTTGCCGACGCCGGCATCAGCTACAAAGATGTCGATTACATAAATGCCCACGGCACAAGTACAATGGAAAACGACTCGATAGAGACCAAGGCCATCAAAGCGGTCTTCAAAGAGAAAGCGAAAGATACTCCTATCAGCAGCGTCAAGAGTATGTTTGGACACTTAATCGGCGCAGCCGGGGCCGCAGAACTGATTACATGCGTCCTGGCTATCCGAGACAATATAGTTCCGCCGACAATGAATTTAATAGACCGCGACCCTGAGCTTGATTTGGATTATGTGCCAAACGAGCCGAGAAAAATGCCGGTCAACGTTGCAATGAACGAGTCTTTCGGATTCGGCGGACAGAATAACGTTGTAATTATTAAACGTTTCTCGTGACCTATGACCCGAGAAATTGAGTTACGAGCAACGAGCGACGAAATATGATTGACGTTGGTTCGACGGGAAGGTACACTCCACGATATGCTACAGCCGAAAGCCCTGATTTTACAAGCAGGGCCAATAACACAGTAAAAAGAGAGGAAGCATGAAGAAGCCAGTCATTATAAACCCCGTTGCGGCTGTTCTTATAGTGGTCCTGGCAGGTAGCTGCCAGGTCGGTGGGCCTTCCGACGAAGAACTCATCGACTGGACAATGACCGATTGGAAAGCAGCTCTAAAAGCCCAGGACTTGGACAGGCTTATGGCGACGTATTCTGAGAACTACTCCTCGGCCAGAGCCAGCAGCAAGGACTCGGCACGAGAGCGAATGACGGGAATCTTCGACCGCAGCTACATGGATAATGTCAAGGTCAATCTCGAAAACGCCAAAATCAAGATTAAGGGGGACAAGGCCCAGTTCGGTCCCGTTGAATTCATCTCCGATGAAGGCAAGTTTTCTTACGAATACATACTGCAGAAAGAATACGGGGCCTGGTTTATTGTAGGCTCCGAAAGGCAGGAATAGCAGCGTTTTAGCCAGCGCGCGAAAATCGCCCATAATTTTTAAAAAGGCGAATATCAAAATACCAGGAAATCAGGATGCAGAGTATCAGAGAACCAGAATACCAGGAGAAGCCGGTAGCGGGTTTTGAAAAGCTCTGGGTATGGCAGAAAGCACATGAACTCATGCAGGAAATTCACAGTTTCTGTAGGACGCTACCTCGAGATGAAAAGTTTAGATTCAGAGATCAGATTGAGCGTTGTTCGTCATCAGTATGTGATAATATCGCCGAAGGGTATACGACATATTACTATAACGATAAAATAAAAGGATTTAATACAGCAAGAAAAGAAGCCGGAGAGACACAAAATCATATACGTAAGTTATCAGGAAAAGGTTATTTAGATTCTGAGCAATCACAAAGATGGGTAGAGCAATATGAAGAGGTTATTCGAGGTATTAATGGTTATATCCGATATATCAGAGAAAAGAAGGGTGCAAAAAGGTAATCTCTTAACTTGTTACTCTCTTACTATGATACCTTGTTATTCACAACCTGATGACCTGATAACCTGGTACCCACAACCTGATAACCTGATATACTGATAACCTAATAAGCACTATGATTGATATCAAACAAATACGCGAGAACGCTGAGAAGTTCAAGGCCGCCTGTGAGACAAAACAGTTCGACGTTGATATTCACAGACTACTTGAAATTGAGTCTGAACTTCGTCAGCGCAAGTCATTATTACAGGATATTGCTACTCAGAAGAACACGCTCGGTAAATCAATCCCTAAGCTCTCTGGGGACGAAAAGCAATCTGCGCTCGCTCGACTTTCTGAACTAAAACCCAAGGAGATAGAATTCCAGGAACGAATTAAAGACCTTCAGCCGGAATTTGATGAGCTTATGCTACAAGTCCCTCAGCCGGCTGATGATGATGTGCCGGTGGGCAAAGATGACACCGAAAATGTCGAGATAAGAAAAGAGGGCCAGATTCGGCAGTTCGATTTCGAGCCCAAAGACCATGTGCAGTTGGGCCTGGCCTTGGGCATTATAGACATCGAACGAGGCGTGAAGTTAGCAGGGACGAGAAACTACATCCTGAAAGGTGACGGGGCCTTGTTACACTGGGCGGTTCTGCATTTTGCAATGGACTGTATGGTCAGCAAAGAATATGTCCCGATGTCGGTGCCGCTTCTTATGAAGGATGAGACGATGACCGGCACCGGTTTTTTTCCGGGCTCGGAAGACCAGACATACCGAATGGAAAAGGACCAGCTCAACCTGGCGGGAACCGCTGAGGTACCGCTGACTGCATACCGCATGGGCGAGATACTGAGCGCCGAAGAGCTGCCGTTGAAATATGTGGCGCTGTCGAGCTGCTTTAGACGCGAAGCCGGCGCCGCCGGCAAAGACACCTACGGCCTTTACAGAATCCATCAGTTCGACAAGGTCGAGCAGGTGGTCATCTGTAAAAACAGTATCGAGGAAAGTAACAAATTCCACGATGAGATTTTAGCCAATGCCGAGGCCGTTATGCAGGCGCTCGAGCTGCCCTACCGTGTTGTAAATGTCTGCACCGGCGATTTGGGAAGGGGCCAGGCCAAAAAATTCGACATCGAAGCCTGGATGCCCTCACGAGGCAATTATTGTGAAACACACAGCGCAAGTAAGTTCTATGAATTCCAAGCCAGACGAATGAACCTTCGCTATAAAGACCCCAAGACCAAAAAGAACCTGTTCTGTCACACACTCAATAATACTGTCATCGCCTCACCTCGAATACTGATATCCCTTCTGGAGCTTTACCAGAACGCCGACGGCTCAGTTACAATACCTATCGTCCTCCGGCCATATATGAACGGCAAAAAAAAGCTCACAAAATCCTAATTAGGGAGACTCGATTATGACCAAAGAAGAAGTTCTCGAATTTGCGACGAAGAATCCCGTTTTCAGCCTGGCCACGACAGACGGCGACAAGCCGCGCGTCCGGATGATGATGCTATGCTGGGCCAATGAAGATGGAATCATCTTCAGCACCGGCAGAGATAAGGATGTCAATAGACAATTGCAGGCCAACCCTACCATCGAGATGTGCTTTTACAACGCCGAGCAGGGCCGGCAGGTCCGTATCGAAGGGTTGGTCGAACCGCTCGACGATTTGGAACTGAAAAAACAAATCGTCGAGAAATTTACCTTCTTGAAGCCCTGGGTC
>JABAOH010083107.1_pt1 | contig 19740 bp, 19 predicted proteins | sample 7062181 | NCBI WGS metagenome assembly JABAOH01 (sample SAMN14538630, study PRJNA623070) | marine sediment metagenome | biome: marine biome [ENVO:00000428]; feature: marine pelagic biome [ENVO:01000023]; material: deep marine sediment [ENVO:00002113]; isolation source: pool of 5 deep marine... | reverse complement strand
AGGGGCCAGCTCTGCCAGGAACGGAGAGGCCGGGATCACCTGCAAACCGAGGGACACGAGATAAGCGAACGCGATCCCGCGAACCGGCCGGTCTGGAGCGCGCAGGGTGAGATACAGCGGAAACAAGCGGATCGAAAATCCGAAGGCTACCGGGAGAAGCACGAGTCCAATAAAGACCTGTATGGCCAATTCGTTCCAGGCATGGCTCACCACAACTGTCTGTGCCATCGCCATCTGCACGAGCAAGAGGAGGTTCAGCGACGCATAGAGGATCCAGCCGGACAACATCATGGCGAAAAATGGCCTGACCGTGTGGAGAGCCGGCTGCCCGCTGCCTCCCCGAATTCCCCGAAGGGTCCTCATAAGCAGGGCCACGTACAAAAGGATCCCACACCATTCCAAGAGTCCCGAGCCGGCCACCAGCCAATTCACGGGTTCAAAAAACGGGCTGCCGGCGAGGTAGGGCAGCACGGTGTGACCCACGCTGCGAACCAAGAGACCACATGCCACCAGCCAAAGGATGCGAGCAATCCAATGGGGGTGCGCAATGGGAACACTGGCCAACCGAGGAATGAAGTGCAGGCTGATACCGATGATGAATAGACCGGCCCAGCCAATCAGTTGCACATGGCCGTGCGTCTGGATAAAGCTATAAAAGCCTCTCCCCAGCGGAAAATCGTACCCAATGACAAAAGCCACATGCGCCCCGATAGCAAAACCCGCAAATACCGCGGTTGCCAGCGCCACCCAGATATAGCCGATCTGAAACTCGGCTTGTTTGGATTTCGGATCGGAAACAGTGGGGAGGAGAGTCATTCTTGTTCCTTCACACCGACTCCGGGATGAACTGATACAAGTGGTATCCCTAAAATCCCCGGCTGATTGCGACTCCGAGGATGAGCACCAAGACGGCGAAGAGGACATTGATACGGGCCAGAAGCGTCACCCTTCGCCGAAGCCGAAATGTCTCCTCTCCTTGACCTCCTTGTTTCAGCTGCGCGGTAAGTCTCGGACCGATGAGAAAGTCGTGGAGGAGGCTCAAAAAGAGAATTACGCCGATCAGGATCAACTTCGCGACGATGACCGGGGTCGTCTGGAAGGCCCGAATGCCCCAAAGGATGGGCCCGGTTACAAGGAGGACCCCGATCGCAGCCCAGCCAAGCTTCAGAAACCGTTGGCCGACGGCGTTCAGGAGGACTGCCCGCTCCGCCGGCGAACGGTTGCGCAGTACTGGGGTGAGCACCAACCCCAGGAAGAGCATCCCGCCGATCCAAACCACCGCCCCGAGCAGGTGAAGCGTGATGAGGGTCAAATACCCCAACCGTCTCTCCGTAATGATCAACCCGAGAGGGACGGAATTTACTCTTCCCCAGCACTCGCACCAAGGGTCCCAATACGATACCACGATTCGGCCTGGAGCGCGCCCTGCGCATAAACCGGTCGGCCAGTCGAAGTGAATTGAATCATGTACGATACCTCCGGTGGCAGTAAAGCCGATTCCATGAGCGAACGTCGCGTGGTCGGATTCAGTTGACCGGGAAAGGCTTCCAGGCATATAGTACACTGCGGTCTTATCCCGTATGCCTTGATCCTAAACGTTGCCAAGCACGCCTGTCCCCTTCACGGACTCTCCCGCGAAGGTCCAGCGTTGGCCCTGCAGTGTGCCCAGCGACGGGGATTTTAGGCAGATCCACACGACATGGAGGTCGCCCTTCCGGAGGAGACAGCGAAATGGCTGAGACAAAGGTTCACGGGTTTCTCTACTTCCGGGTACCGCCCGGGTTCCGAACCCGGGAGGAAAGAAAAAAGGTTCACGACGCGGCGGAGGAAGCGCAGAAACTCCCGGGAGTCGTGGCTCTATACCCGTACAGCCTGGTAGGGCTGCGAGCCTCTGCGGAGATGGGCTTCTGGGTGGCGACGGAGGACATCGAGGCCTATCAGAGCGTCGGGAGCCGGTTTCTCCAGACACATCTGGAACTCACGGCGAGCCTCTGGGGTTTCGTGCGCCCTTCGCAATACACCGGGCAGAGCGGGATCAGCGTGGCAGTGCCGGGGGAACGGAAGCGGTATCTGGTGGTGTACCCTTTTATCAAGACCCACGACTGGTATCAGCTTTCGGCAGATGACCGCCGGGAGACGATGAAGGAACATGCTCGGGTGGGACACGCCTTCAAGGAGATCGAGCAGCTGCTGGTGTACTCCACGGGTATCGCCGACTGGGAGTTTGTGGTAGGGTACGAAATGGACGATCTCCCACGCTTTTCCGAGCTCGTGATGGCACTCCGAAGTACGGCCGGTCGGCCATACACGCGTCGTGATACCCCGATTTTCGCCGGCCGGTACGGCTCACTGCAGGACGTGCTGCAGGCGGTCTTCGGGGAGGAGGGTTGAGAATCCGCGCTTATGTCCCAGGATCCCGCACTGCTTCGTGAGGTCTTTTTCTCCCTCCTCGAGGAGAACCGGATCATGACCTTGGCAACCTCCGGGGAGGAAGGTCCATGGGCTGCACCTGTCATCTACGCCTGGGAAAACCATTCAGCAGCAGTTTCCCTCTACTTTATGTCTCGACTCTCGACCCGCCACGTCAAGAATCTCTTAGACGCGCCGCGAGTGGCCGCCGCCATCCATCCGAATGAAACCCGTCCGCTCCGAGGTCTTCAGGTCGAAGGCACCGTGGAGCTGCTGCGGGGTAAAGAGGCCCTGCGGGTCATCAGGCTTTACCTTCGTCGATTCCCTCTGGCCAGAACGCGTTTTCCCATTCGGGCGGTCCTCCGGGAAAAGATCGACATTCGGTTCTTCCGGTTCGTGCTGGACCGGGTCTTTATCCTTTCGGAGATCCATTTTGGATGGGGAAACCGGTACCTCCTTGAACTGCCCACCGGGATGGTCTCCCAGGCGGAGGGGTGGGAGTTACAGTGAGGGGGAGACCCAGGACCTCTGGAGCCACGCATGACTTATACCATCGTCCTCTTTCTCCACGTCCTTTCAGCCGTGACGTGGGTCGGCGGGAACATTCTTTTCTTCGCCGTGGCCCCACGACTCCGGGCGAACCCCGAGGGGGGTCCCATGGCCCTTCGGGTGCTCGGGAGAACTTTCCGGGTGCTGTCGTGGGTCGCCTTTATCCTTCTCCTGACGACCGGCGTGTATTTTATCAGTCAGGGGTGGGACTGGCGAATGTGGCCCCTCTCCTTCAAGCTCGTGCTCGTGGGGGTGGTGCTCCTTTTCAAGGTGTTGCATGACTTCTGGATCGCCCCGACCGCGGCGCAGAAAAAGGGAGGATTCTTTTACGCTGCGCTCTGGATCGGACGGACAAACCTCTTCCTCGGTATCGTGATCTTGTACGTATCGGTGGGGATGCGAGGATAAAGATCAGGCATCGAATGATGCGCGATCGCATTCTGAAAGCAGCCCGCGGAGAGCCCGTCGAAACGACGCCCATCTGGATTATGCGTCAGGCGGGCCGGTATCTCCCCGAGTACCGAGACCTCCGGAAAAAATACTCCATGGAGGAGATCTGTCGGACACCGGATCTCACCGTGGAGGTGACGCTTCAGCCTCTCCGCCGCTTTGACCTCGACGCGGCCATTCTCTTTTCGGATCTGCTCGTCCCGCTTTGGGGGATGGGGGTTTCCTTTGATCTGGTCGAGGGAAAAGGCCCTGTCTTACGAAAAGCCCTCACGCCCACCGAGCTCGCATCGCTCCCTCCCCTTGATCTCGGCGAGCTGGACTTTACCTTCAAAGCCATCCGACTGCTCCGCCGGGACCTGGACCGCCCCCTAATCGGCTTTACCGGCGGGCCCTTCACCTTCGCCTCGTACCTGATCGAGGGGAAGCCCTCTCGGGATTATCCCAAGACGCGGACTTTTCTCCACGCCCATCCTCGCGAGTGGGAAGCCTTGATGAAGCGACTCGCCCAGAACCTGGTCCTCTATCTCAGGGCGCAGATCGAGGCTGGGGTGCAGATGGTCCAGGTCTTTGATTCCTGGGTCGGCGTCCTTTCGCCGGAGGATTTCCGGGAGCGCGTGAAACCACATTTGACCGCACAGCTCGAGCAGGTCGGAATCGGAGTCCCTCGCATCTATTTCAGCACGGGAAGCTCTCACCTCTTCACGGAATTTGCCGGATTGCCCGCGGAGGTGATGGGAGTAGACTGGCGGGTTTCTTTGACCCAGGCCAAGGGATTCTTTGATGACGCCTACGCCCTTCAGGGGAATCTCGATCCCATCCTGCTGCTCGGCAAAGAAGAGGACCTTTTCGCCAAGGCGGTGGCAATCGTGATGGAGGGACGGGCCCTCGCCGGGCACATTTTCAACCTCGGCCACGGCATTCTTCCCCCTACTCCACCCGAACGCGTGCAACGCCTCGTAGATCTGGTACATGCAAAAGGAGAAAGACGATGATCGGTGTCTTGCTCATGGCCTATGGAACACCGAGAAGTCCGGATGAGGTGGAAGCCTATTTCACCCATATCCGCCGGGGACGCAAGCCCTCGGAGGAAGAAGTGGAAGAGCTCAAAGAGCGGTACCGCGAGATCGGGGGCGTATCGCCGCTCACCGAGATCACTGAGGCACAGGCGAAGGGGCTTCAGGATGTCCTCGACCGGAAAGCGCCAGGGCGTCTTGGAGTCTATCTCGCCATGAAACATTGTCCTCCCTTCATCCCGGAGGTGGTGGAGCGGATGATCGGCGATGGTATTCGGGAGATGGTGGCCTTGGTGCTTGCCCCTCACGAGTCCCGCATGATCATCGACGATTACATGAGGTACGCGAGAGACACCTTGGCGGCGCACCCGGACGTGAAAGCACACGTCATCCGGACCTGGCACCTGAATGCCAACTACCTTTCTGTTTTAGAAGGAAGAATTCAACGCGAACTCGCTGCCTTCCCTCGTCCCGGGGCCGAGCAGACCATGGTCCTCTTTACGGCCCATAGCCTCCCGGAGAAGATCCTCGACACGAAAGATCCCTATCCGGTGCGTCTTGAGGAGAATGCCCACGCCCTTGTGGAACGTCTTTTCCTCCCCCACTGGCGCCGGGCCTACCAGAGCGCGGGGAAGACCCCCTTTCCCTGGCTCGGTCCGGATCTCTTGGACGTGCTCGAAGAGCTCAAGGAGGAGGGGTATTCCCAAGTGCTCGTGGTTCCCATCGGCTTCGTGGCCGATCATCTCGAAGTCCTCTATGATATCGACCTTGAGGGACAAGCGAAGGCCCGCGAGTTGGGGCTCACCCTCCGCCGAACCGAATCCCTGAACACCGATCCCGAGTTCCTGGAGGGATTGGCGAACGAGGTGCTGCAACGGACAATCTCCGCTCCTCCAGCCGGGCCGGAGAAGCGCCCATCCAGATAAAGACGCCCGTGGGGGCCGGGCAAGCCCCTAGGGAATCGAAATGTTAGCCTCAACTTTTTCTCTTGCAGGTTGTGGTCAAGTGATTTTGTGCGCCTCCCTTACCCGCGGGCCGCAACCTGCTCTGACATTAGTGAAATTCCCACTTTGCGATGAAGAGCGCGGCAACGTTGCGTTCTTTCATGTCGGTCACCGGTGCCTTCACTGAGACGCCGAACGCCAGGTCTTCCAGGGGGCTGTCGTGCTCGAACGGAGCCAGCCAGAAGCCCCCGGCGAGCTCGATGATTGTGCCTTCCTCGCGGTCCTCGATGGCCTCCAAAATTTCCGTGCCTAAGACTTCGAACGTGGGGATGAGGATCCCATCGAAGAGCGGCATGTTGATGGCGATGTTCCAGACGAGCTCTTTTTCCTTGACCTTATGGTTGCCGGGCTCTTCGGCCTCTTCTTTCTGCTCGTCCGAGAGCCGGACCTGTTGCTCAAAGCCGAACTGGACGTGAACCCCGAGGTCCGGAACGCTCCCGCCCAAGGGGACGGCGGAGCCCGCTGTCATGAAGACACCCCATTCTCCTGTCCCGCCAATCTCCTTGTTCTCTGAGCCCGACGGCACAGCGACCTCCGCGTCGATTGAGAAGATGAACCGGTTCTCGGGCGCCTGATACACCAGATACTTGCCCGAGAGCTCCACGTCCCCGAGGTTGCGCTCTTGGCGGCCACGCTCAGGGTTCCGAACAACGTAGGGGATCTCCAACCCAAGCTGCAGCCGGTCGAAGAGTACCGCGGAGGCGCCGATCCCGATCTCGACCTCGTTCTCCTTTTCCTTATCGTCGAAGAGGACCTCGACCTCGATCTCCTTCTCGGGAAACGATCGCTTCGTGAAGATGGGCTCGGCCAGCTCCTCGGCGTGTTCCTCGACGTCCGCCCACGCCCCGGTGGGCAAGGACATGAGGACCGCCGCCATGCAAATTGCCAGGATTCGTTTCTTGATGCACCTCCCTCCTCAGTGTTGAATTCCCATTTCAAGGCTTCATGGATACACTCCCAGCTCCACCGTCGGGACCTGGCTGGAATCCCGACAAGAGTACTCAATGCCCATGCCCTTTTCGGGGCCCCTGGTCATGGTGATCCGCCTCCGCTGGCCGGGCAGGCTTGGGGGGCGGCCGGGCCTGCTGGTCGCCCGGGGTCTTGAGGGTGCCGACATACGCGGCGAGGGCGGTGCGCTCCTCTCGGGACAGGCCGTAGCTTGGTACCACCGGATGGGCGTCCGCTGTCTTCTCACCCCCCAGCCAGCCGATCAGGTACGGAAGCTGGAGCCGGAGCCCCGCTCCTTGCAGATTCGGGCCTTGAAAGGCCCTCTGGACCCTGGCCGGTCTCGTCGCACTCGTCTGATGGCAGGACCCGCAGCGCAGATCCCGGAACAGCCTCTCGCCCCGCGCGGCCACCGTCGCATCGGTGGGCACCGGAACGGGTGGTTGCCCCTCGCGGAACGCCTCGAGAAACGCGGCGATGGCATCGGCCTCCGCCACGGAGAGGCGGAAGTCGGGCATCCGAACCGCCGTGCCGGGAACGTGTCCGGCCGGCCGGACCGTGTGGGGCGCGCGGAGGAACGCGCGCAGCCACTCGGGGCGGACGCGCCGTCCTTCTTCAGCGAGAGGTGGGGCCACCACGACGCGCTCGTGCATGCGCGTGATATCGTGGCACCCAGCACAGTTCATCTCGGCCATCAGCGCCCATCCCTCTCCCGGAATGACATCCGGATAGGTCGCCTTGGCCCGGGCGAAGGCGGCGTAGTCGAGTTGGGGGGGTGCCTCTTGGCCCAGGGCCAGGACGGTGGCGACCAGCGCTTGCTGGTGCTTTGCCTCGTCCCCGCCCAGCACGTCCTCGGGGCCCGAGTCGGCATCCTCAAAGAACGTCGGCATCTTGGTATTCGGCACGATCGACTGCGGGTTCCGGATCCAGCGAGCGATATACGTGGGCTGCAGCCGCTGCCCAGCCTCGAGGAGGTTGGGGCCGTGCTCCTCCGGCTTGCCTTCCGGCTTTTGCTCACCCCGGTAGTGGCATTTGAAACAGTCGAAGTAGTCTTTCGACATCAGCTTTGTTCCGGCCGCGACGAGCGCGGGATCCACCGACGGGGGTGGCGCCGTGGCGGCCACCGCGGTGGGGCGACGGGTTTCCCGCATGTCGGTGAGGATGTGGAGGGTGAGGGCGAGGGCTTCGCGATCGGTCAGCTGGAAGCCCGGCATGCGGGAGGTGAGAGCGGGGCGGATGGGATGGGGCTGCTTCAGGAAGGCAAAGAGCCACTCCGGTCGGACCTTTTCGCCTTCGCGCGACAGATCCGGCGCCACGGCGGCGTGCCCCTCTTCTCCATGTCCGTGTCCCCCGCCGTTTGCTGCCATCCCGTGTTCCATGCCGGGGATACTGTGGCATGCGTTACAGTGCAGCCGCTCCACCAGCCGCTGGCCCTCCTGGGCGGTCGGGCTCAATTTCGGCATCATCTCGTGGTCTTTCATGGGCATCGCCTTCCCGTGGCCCTCATCCCGATGGTCGGGGGCCTTGCGCGTCGGCCGCGGCTTCCCCTTATGCTCATGGCCTTTGTCCGCGTTGACCGGCAGGGCAAGCGCGAGGGCTGCGCCGACGACAAGCGCGCACGCGACGAGCAGGGCGCTGCCTGGTCGCCGCTCCCGCGCATGTGACGTTTCTGCTCCTCCGTACATCTGATTCTCCTCCGTCAATGGATCACCGGGGATCTTGACCAAATCCCTCTGCCCTCCTCTCATTCATTTTGCAGGCACGGCTGCAGTCTCTTATAGCCAGCCCGTGTCGAAGTCGAGCCGGAGGAAATAGCGAACGCTATCCCCGAAGGAGCGCGCAAACTCGCTGTCCCGGGGGAAGTTGAGCTCGACCCCGTACACGAGGCGACGAAAGAATTTACTCTGTAATTGGTTCATCGCCATGAGGCGGACCACGGCCCCGTCATGCCCAATCGGCGCCCGGTTGATGTTGAGATTGATGAAGGCAAAGGGATCGATGTGGTAGTAGCCGCCGCCGACCAGGAAGCGGTCAATCCCGAGAAGGTCCTGAAGGAGGCCCTCTGGGCTCGGAACCATGAGGGCGCCAAAGCCCGACACCGCGAAGTCTTCGTCCGCGGCGGCGAGATTGACGGCGGTCTCCAGGGCGAGCTTGAGCATCACACCCTTGCCGAGCTTGACCTGGCCGTCGACGTTGTTGCGTAGGACCTCGAAGTCTTCTTGTGCCGCGGTCACCGCGAAGGGGAGCAGATAGCGGCCCTTCGCCACATCCCGGGCCACCTGATCCGGATCATTCCAGTCCTCGTAGCTCCCCGAATAGCGGAGGGTGACCGGCCCGAGGGAAGCGGATTGCACCACCCATTCGAGCCGGAACAGCTCAGTCAGGTCCAGGCCCCCGCGCTCGGTAATCTCCGGCTCAAAGGAAGCCGCGTTGGCCGAGGCGCCAAGGGCCACCTCTTTGATCACCGAGCCATCAAAGGGGAGATGGACGCTTCCGCCCGCTTGGTACAACCGGACGTCGTCGTCATATTCGAGGAACTCGCCGTTCACCACGTGATAGGTGGGTGGGAGAAAGCCATACCGAACGCCCAGGGAGGGCCCGCCGAAACGTTCCTTGAGCAGCTCCGAAATCACCACGCCGGCCGTCTTGAGGGCATAGCCGCGGGGCGCCCCTGTGCCGGCCAGCTCACTGAAGGAGAGGACCGGTGACTCATCGCTTGTCTCCCCCTCCAGCACGAAGGTGAGGATCCCCTGGCCGGCGAGCCAGGATCCCTCTGCGCCCCGCAGGCGCCCTTCGCCCCGGGTGCGGCTGCGCCACTCGAGGGCGTCCGCATCGACGGGGTCGACCGATCCATCTTCGTGGCGCCCCCGGAGGAACAGGTCACCTGAAAAGCGTCCCTCCACCCAGAGCGGGCCCACCTGCAGTGGCTGCGAAGCAGTACTTGACTCATGGGTCATCGCCCCCACCGGCAAGGACGGCACGCTCAGCAGGACGATCACGTTGACGAGGATCGCCAGCTGCCTTCTCCCGGATAATTGCATGGTCCTCCTCCTGGTGCCTGGGGGCGCTCGCAGGCGTCTGACCCGGCCCCTGGATACCCCTGGTCAGTGTCCATCGGGTTGCGGTACCCCTTGCCTCAAACCCGGATCGAGTGACAGAGGCACTGGTGTCAGGCCCGCTGTGGACCCCAGGACGGAAAGATGTGCACGTAGACGTTTACGAGAGAGCGAAAAAAGAAGCGCGGTGCTTTCCCGCGTGGGGGTGGGAAAGGAGGCCGAAGCGATATGTCTTTGTAGAAGGTATGCTGCTCTGTCTCGAGAAAGGATGTTCGCACGAGGCTGGTATGGCCGATGTGGTCTTCGGACGGAACGACAGGAACTTCGCAGAGTACAGTAGTATGGGTTCTTGTCACTGGCGTTTTAGAATCTATGGTGGTTGTCATACAGTTCGTCAAAGAAGCAGGGCCCGAGACTCACCAGGAACGCAGAAAGGAAAAGGATCGTCCCCGCCTTATTTTTCGACACGCGGTCCTCCGAGAGTCATGATCCCGGCTCCCTGCCCAACACTACATCTTTCGCCAGCACGTCCAACGCAGGATTCCGAAGTCTGGGGCCGGAAAAAAGCTTTTCACCGCTGTGGTCTCGCGCATGTCCCTCTCACACATTACCGAGTCGGTCATCCATCCCCGCACACGCCCGACCCTTGATAGGGCGGCTCAGCGGGTTACAGCATCACGAAAAGAAGGGCGAATGCCGAAGAGATCAAGGCGAAGAAGGCCACCAGGGGGATCGATGCGCGCAAGGCTTGCCGCCTCTCAGGGAAGTTCTCCAAGGAGATCCGATAGGCCACAGCGGTTGTGGCGATGAGGCCGACAACGAGAAGGACTATCTGAATGTAGGGGACCGCCTCCGGAAAGTAGGGCCTCCAAGCATAGTTCCGGGTGCCGAAGAGGTCCCAGCCCCAGCCAAAGGGATCGGAGATCACTGGGATGATGTAGCTCCCATTCACCATCAGCATTCCGAGGACAAAGCCGATCCAGGCCAGGAGCCCCAACGGGACCAGGGCGTAGGCGTAATCCACAAAGAGCTTCTTGAGCGACAGCTTCCTCGCCCCTGCCATGGCCCGGGCGACCCACACGGTACCGAGATGAATCCCCGGGATCCCGACGAGGGCCGTCGCCCACAGCGCCCCTGCATATACGGCGAGGTTCCCCCACTTGACGGGCCCTTGGAGAAAGACGCCATCGATCGGATCCGCCACCTTTTTCCACGACCCCCACCATCCGAAGAAGACGATGAGGAACATCAGGCAGCTCCCCAACATAATGAACGATTTATAGGCCTCGTCCATCTTCCGCTTCTTCGTGAGGTCGAGGGCAAAGGGCCTCGTCTTGAAGGCTACGTTATCGTAAGCACACGTCTTGAGACACTCGGTGCAGAGTCCGCAGTAGAGGTTTCTGTCCATGCTGCCCGGATATTCATACCAGGGACAGCCCCATCCCCGTTCGTTACCCTTGACGCAGTTTTTATATGTGCACTTCTTACAGACACCTTCGTCCTTCACCTTGACCTCCAGGGCCCCCATGAGGGAGTAGAGGCCGATAAACCCCCCGACAGGACAAACATAGCGGCAGAAAATCCTCCCGATCTTTGCCTGCTTCTTGTACAGCACGGACAGCACCACGGCGAGAAAGACGAAGAAGGACAGGAGGTAGGAGGTCGCAGCAGGCCGGGTCAAGATGAGGGGGCTAAAGGTGGCCACGCCGAGGAACCCGAGGTTCTGGAGCCAGATATTGTCCAAGCTCTTCGGCCACTTGAGCCCCAGGTTCGGAAAGATTCTCCCGTTCTTTCTGACGATGGCCAGGCGAGAGAGCCATTCGGCAGGGGCCGGCAGTGGACACATCAGACACCAGGCCCTCCCCCCGACGGGGGTCAAAAGGGCAATCAACAAGAAAAACCAGAAGATCCAGATCATGATGATTGCGCCGTTCTGGTTCCCAATGGGGTTGCCGAAGATGCCGGCCAGGATCAGGATTGTGAAGACAAAGAGGTTGAGCAAGATCAGGGCAGGCTGGATCATCCGCGACATCAGGGCCCTTCTGCCGATCTTCGTCTGCATGAGGTCGAAGTCAGAGAGTCGGCTCAGGCCGTTCCGGGACCTGATCTCTTCAACGACAGGCAGTCCGATGGCGCTCTGCTGGGCTGGGCCTCTCACGATTCCTCTCGTGCTTTTCGGGTCAGATAGGCCAGGGTCCCAACGGGGGCGAGAATCATGGCGGCCAGGGCCCACCAGAATCGGTAATTGGGCCCGACCACCAGTTTCCCTACCATAAAGGGATGAAACGGACCGCAGGTGGAGGAGCACCGGACCCGAAAGGCCCCCGCTTTCTCTGCGACAAACTCGATGGTTTTTGCCCCCTCCTCTGGGACCGTGACATCGACGCCGTACCCGTCGATGTAGAAGCCGTGCTCAACATCGACGGAGTCCAAGTTGAGCCTCACCAAGTCGCCTCTGTCCACCCTGATGACTTCCGGGGTATAGCTGAACTGCTCGACCCTCACGTTGTACTCCTTGTACCCTTTCTCCGCCCTCACCAGGCCATATCGATCAAAGGCAGGCTTGCCGTGCTCATGGGCGTGCATCGTCACCTCCTCCTGGCCATGTCCGCTATGGCCTTCCTCTACGGGTTGCCGACGACCTGCGTGGCCTTCGCCGGGCTCATGGCCCTCTCCGGCCAGGCTGCCGTCCTGGAAAAGGGTAACGGGAAACAGCAGGGATGCTGCCAGCACCGCCATCCCTTTGAGCACCCTTCTCCGATCCACCCCGTGTTTCATATTCCCCTCATCCTCTGCCCACTTGCACGCGTGCTCCTGATGGTATGGCAGCCGAAGCAGTTCAGGTTTTCCATCACCATCTCACCAACGACAGGAATGACATCCCGATGCCGGGCCATCGCATTCCAAAAGCCTCCGGATGTTGTTGGCCGCCCAATGCTCAGGAGCCAGTCCCGGAGCGCGAGGATCTGGAGGTCTTCATCTCCTCCCAGGATATCCTCAGGGCCTGAGTCGGCGTCCGCAAAGTAGTCCGGCATTTTCGTCCCGGGTTGAATCTTTTGGGGGGCAAGGAACCATCGCACCATCCAGTCCGGCTTTAACCGGCTGGCGGCCAACGTGAGATCGGGAGCCCACTCCTCCTGTGGTCCGTCCGGCTTCTTGTCGCCCTGCATGTGGCAAGAGTTGCAGTCGAAATACGCCTTCGAGGCGAGCCGTCTCCCAGCTTCAACGAGTTCCGCAGAAAGCTTCCGTGCGAATCTGAACTTCTCGGGCAAGGGCCGGGCGTTAAAATTTCGCAGACCGTAGAAAATGTGCTCCGTCACGGCCAGCGCATCACGGTCAGAAAGCTGGAAGTTGGGCATCTGGACAGCGAGCCAGGGTCTCAGGCGGTAGGGGCGTTTGAGAAAGTTGTAGAGCCACTCTGGGTTGGTTTTTTCCCCTTCGAAGGTCAGATCCGGTGCCGCCCCTTGAAATTCTGGTTCCGTCTGTTCAGAATTGGGATCCTGCTCAACGATCAGCTTCCCGGCCATTCCTTGATGTCCGAGTGCGCAATAGCGGGAACACCTGAAGATGAACGTACCGGCTCTGTCAGCCCGAAAAGTTACCGTCGAGATCTTCCCGGGGTACACTTTTTCGTCTATGCCATAATCGGGCACAGAGAAGCCGTGGATGGTATCCACAGCGGTGATCCGCAGCGTCACCGTCTCGCCTTGCCGCACCCGGATCACCCGAGGTGCCCGTTCTGCTGTGTAATCCCATCCGGCCTCCTCCTGGACAATCCACACGCCAGCTTGGCGGGGTCTCGCGTCGTTCCTCCCAACAATGGTGATGACCCTGCCGGGATATCCCTGGGCGACTTTCGCGTCGTAGCTGAAAATGGCTATGGGCAGTGCCACAAGGATGGCAAGGCAAAGGATGACGGAGAAGAGTTCCCAGAAATAATCTGTCCTCCCTTTTCCCACAACCTTACCTCCCGACCCTTTTTTCCAAAAGAGTCTGCGGGCCACACCCCACTTGGCCATCGCCTCCAGCCGACAGATCTATTCGTCGCTGGTGGCCTGTATTGTCGCCGTTACTAATTAAGGTTAGACGAAAATGTCCGTGTGTAAACTCACCAAGCGGGGGATTTTGGGGTGCAAAAAGGGTCCATCACATGGATGGCACTGTCGAGGAAGGAGGGTGTCCTTCTGGAGGAGTGTGGGCTACTCCTTTTGGATACCTGAGGGGGGAGTTTCCGAGACGAGGCCCTTTTGGAATGCATAGATAGCGGCCTCCACGCGGTTTTCGAGGTGCAGCTTTTCCAGGATATTTCGGAGATGTTTCTTGACGGTACTCTCACTGATCCCGAGGGCGGCGGCGATCTCCTTGTTGGCCTGCCCCCTCGCCACCTGTTCGAGAACCTCCTGTTCTCTTGCGGTGATCGAGGGTCTCCGCGTGGGGCCAAGCTTCGGATCAGTCGCGCGGACGAAGCCCTTGAGGATCTTCGTCGCGACTTGACGGGAGAGGGGCGCCTCCCCTCGGAAGACATCCCGCAACATTTGGAAAAGCTCATGAGGCCTCACGTCCTTAATCAAATACCCCTCGGCGCCAACTTTGATCGCCTCGAAGAGGGTATGGTCTTCCTCAGAGACGGTGAGCATGACAATCTTCGTCGTGGGCATTTCCTCTTTAATTTGCCTGGTGGCCTCCAGCCCGTTCATGTGCGGCATGTAGGCATCCATCAGGACCAAGTCGGGCAGAAGCTCCCTCGCCTTCTCGACGGCCTCCCGCCCGTTCTCGGCCTCGGCCACGACCTCGAACTCCCTCCCCTCAACGAGGACGTTGGCCAGCCCCTTCCGGAAGATGGCATGGTCGTCCACCAACAGTACCCGGATGGCGTCTTCCATCCTTTTTCCTCCTTAGGTAAGCAGCGGGAGGATGACAAGGACCTTGGTCCCTCTCCCAACAGCCGTTTCAATGTCGAACTTCCCTCCGACAGTCTGGATCCGCTCGCGCATGATCTGGAGCCCGAAGTGGCCCGGACTCCGAGCTTGGACCTCGCCCAAATCAAAGCCGCAACCGTCGTCGCCAATGACAACCTCCAGCTCTTCGCCGCGCACCGCGAAGCTGACCCAAGCAGATCTGGTTTGCGCGTGCCTCCGGACGTTGGTCAGGGCCTCTTGGATCACTCGGACGAGCTGGATCTCTGCTTGAAGGCTCAGCCGGACGGCGGTCTCCTGCGGGACCTGGAGGTCAATGTGGATCCCGGTGTGCCTGCTGAAGTCGTGCAGATACTCCGCAAGGGTCGGAATGAGGCCCAGGGTGCGTGTCACCATGGTACGCAGGCCGAAGATCGACTGCCGGACCTCCGTGTAAGCTTCCTCCGCAATCTTCTCGACCTCATGCAGCGTCTCCCGTGCCCTGGCGTCAGGGAGATTCTGCAGCGCCGCACCCCGGATTTTGAGGAGGAGGGACCCGAGAGCCTGGGCCAAGCCGTCATGCATCTCCCGGGCGAGGCGTTCCCGTTCCCCGAGGACCGCAAGGCCCCTGAGCTTTTCCTCGTGCTCCTCTAACTTTTCCGCCATCGCGTTGAACGCATGCGACAGCTGGCCGATCTCGTCCCGAGAGGTGGCAGAAACCCGTCTCGTGAAGTCGCCACTGGCGACGTCCTGGGTCGCCTGAGCGAGCCGGCGGAGGGGCTGCACGATCGTTCTGTAGAAGACGATGTTGCTGCCAAAGATGAGCGCGCTGCCGATCATGATGAACGCCACGTAAAAACTCAGGATCAGCCACATCCGATCCCAGCTCTCCTGGATCGACCGATTAATCTTGATCTGATGGATCTCGTTGATCTCGTGGGCTTGATCCGGCATCTTCGTATTGACGCTGGTCAGATACTCCAGATCCTGGCGACCGATGGTCTGGCCGCGGGCGACGGCGTTGAAGAGCTTCTCCGAAAGAGGAATCAGATCAGTAATTGTTTCCGTGATCTCTTGATAGATCTTCGTTTCCCGCTCCCGCTCGGGGAAATCGCCCTCCATCTCTTCGAGATCTGCATACTGGTTTAAGAGCACGTAGAGCTCTGCCACGATCTCCTGCCGCTCTGCGTCCGGGTACGGGACCCCCGTGATGATCGATTGCTGCAGCGCCGAGATCAGATGGTGGACGGCCGCGTGAACGCTATCCATGACCTCGACGTGCCGGCCCTGCCGTTCGATCTCCTGGGTGCTCAGGTAGATGGCCCTCGCCGCGAGGAGGGAGACTCCTCCGATGAGGAGCACCATCACGAAGATGAGGCCCAGGAGGAGGCTCAGCTTCCGGCTGACCCCGCCTCTGAAAGTTTCCCTGAGATCTTCCCTCCCCCTGTTACGACTTGCCATGATGTGTTGCCGCGTTCCGAGACTTCCCGAATATCGGCATCCTCCCGGATCGTCGCCCGGCCCTATCGGTCGATCCGCTCCATCCCTGCAATTTGCTGCGGTTTCAAGATCCCCTCCAGCCCGAACAGGTTCAATGACGTTGGCGAGTCAAAAAGACAATCGAGATCATATCATAGGAGTGTGCGAATTCCAGCAGGTCAGCCTGGAATGTTGAGGCACGCTGCAAAGATTTCTTTTCCTTTTTCAGGCTCAGCCAAGATGCCGAAGTTCCCTCTGATATCGACCTTGAGGGACAAGCGAAGGCCCGCGAGTTGGGGCTCACCCTCCGCCGAACCGAATCCCTGAACGCAGATCCCGCATTCCTCGAGGGGTTGGCGGACGAGGTCCTCCGGGCGACTGCTCCTGCACCCCAATAGGCCTTCTTTTTCCTTCCCAGAGCAAACCGTTTCTGCTTCCCCGCTGAGATCGAGCCAGACAGTTTCATCCCCTGAGGCCCTTCCATCCCCGCCCAACTCAAAATGTACTCCACGAGGCCCCTCGAACTGTGACTCACTGGAGAGATCCCGCGACCCACAGAGCGGCGGACGGGGACTCCGAAGATAACCCTCTATTTTCTCCTCCTCGCCCCTAGCTCGGTGATACACCAAATTATATGACGATTGTCATGTTTCTCTCCGATTAGCATCATTGACAACAAATCTTAGACGGCTTAGGTTTCGCAAAACGCAAAACGGAGCCAAAAGAGCCGAATGGTCCTTTGAGCCCAAGGACCTAAACCGCGAGGGTGAGTGTGGACTGAAGGCCATGGTATATCTGGCCAAGCAGCCGCCGGCGACGCTCCTCACGCTCCGGCAGATTGCCGAGGCAAGCAGTCTGCCGGTAGGGGGCTCCTGGCCAAGATCCTTCAGAAACTGCCACGCCACGGGCTATTCCAGTCGTTCCGCGGTCGCCAGCGCGGCCACTCTTCGGCCCCCGAGACCTCAGAAATCAAACTGCGAAAGCTGCTCGAAGCGCCCCAGGGGCCGGACCTCCTCCAACGGCGCATTTTCTGGGGCGCCCGCCGCGGGAATGACAATCCCTGCCCTCTCTACAGCGGGTGGGGAATGGTTAAACCACATTTCGTCGAGCTCATACAGCAGAGAACGCTGGACGGCCTGGCTCAAGGTCGTGCTTTGAGGAAGCCCATCCAGCGCCAACGGAGGTGAGATCGAAGATACGAGTCAAGAGGTGTGAGAAGGCTGGTCTCATAATAGGGGGAGTCCGATGAGATGGCTTTTTTTGACTATCGCCGCGGCATTCTTCCTGCTCTTCGCAACAGGGATGAACATCTCTGCTGAATCAAAACCTCCACCATCACGCAAACTCCTCGCTCTTGGAAAACAGATCTACAGCAGACAATGTGCAGCCTGCCATGGACTGGATGGGCGAGGGGATGGCGAGGCAGCCTATCTCCTCTATCCGAAGCCTCGCGATTTCGTGAAGACGAGGTACCGCCTCGTATCTACCTGGGACCGCGTGCCCACTGACCAGGACCTTTTCAATACGATTACACGCGGCATGCCAGGATCGGCGATGCCCTCGTGGGGACATCTGTCGGAAGAACAGCGTTGGGCCCTCGTCTACTATGTCAAGTCGTTTGCCGAAAAGCCCATAACCGTCAAGCCTCAGAAGAAACCGGGACCTGATGACACCGTTGGTGAAGGGGTTATCGATGTCCCCCCAGAGCCCCCATACGATGCCGCAGCAAAAGCGCGCGCTATATACCTTTTCCGAGAGGCGTGTGCCTCCTGCCATGGCGCAACGGGAAAAGGCGATGGTGTGGAAAAGCAGATAGACGAAGAGGGCTTTCCTACCCGTCCGCGCGATCTCACAGCCGGAATCTTCAAGGGGAGCCCGGATCCCGTCCACGTCTACCGCCGCATCATCGCTGGCATGCCAGGGAGCCCCATGGCCATGAGCGATTGGGCTTACGGGGATGACGCCTGGCACCTGGTTCACTTTGTCCGCTCGCTCTCAAGCGACAAGCAGCGAGAGCGCGTGGCAATGAAGAAATTTGAAATCGTGGCCACGCGCGTCAAGGAACTCCCAGATCATCCCGACTCCGGTACCTGGCGTCTTACCCAGCCGGTAAATCTCCATCTCATGCCGCTCTGGTGGCGCTCCCAGCGGCCAGAGGAGTTAACCGTGCGGGCGGTCCATGACGGCAAGGAGCTCGCTTTGCTCCTGGTCTGGGCTGACCCCACTCATGATCACACAGCCATTCGCCCGCAGGACTTCCGGGATGCTGCTGCGGTGGAGTTCTCACTGACCAGTGATCCCCCGTTCTTTGCCATGGGCGAGAACGGCAAGTTCGTCAACATCTGGATGTGGAAATCGGAGCGCCAGGCCGACCTTGAACCTGCCTTCCAGGATCTGGATAAGATCTATCCCAATCTCGGGATCGACTCTTATCCGAATCTGTTACGCTCGGCGGTTGAGCAACCCTTGCGCGACGCGCTCACGCTCGAATCCGATAAGACCTTCGTGACCGGCTGGGGTGCCGGGAATGTTGTTTCCGATCCACAACGTAAGAGTCCGGCCGAGGATCTCACGGCTCAGGGATTTGGAACGCTCCGGGCTCGCCCGCGGATCGATCAAAAGGTCTATGCCAAGGGGGTCTATTCGGTCAGTGCCTACCGTGTCATTTTCCGACGGACGTTAAGGCCAAGCGGTAAGGACGCAGTGAGGTTTCAACCTGGCACGACGGTGCCGGTGGCCTTTGCGATCTGGAACGGGAACGCCGGTGACGTCGACGGGAAAAAATCAGTGACCATTTGGCAGGATCTCCGGATCGAGCCGTGAAGGGCGGAGACTGAGAAAGGAGTCCGACCATGAAGGGAGAGGAGCATCTTGAGATAACTGGCTTAACTCGCCGGGAGTTCCTACGTTGGCTCGGCATAGGAAGTGGCACCGCCGCACTAAGCGCAGGATTGCCGCTCAGACTCCTCGCGGCTGCCAGGCCCGATGAGAACCCACTTGCCGGCTCGGTCGAGCGCACCTGGGAGAAGATCTACCGCGATCAGTACAAATATGATCGTGTTTTCGACTGGGTCTGCTCCCCCAATGACACGCATGCCTGTCGGGTGCGGGCCTACGTGCGAAACGAGATTGTGACCAGACTCGGGTCAACCTATGACTACCAGAATTACGCCGATCTCTACGGAGATAAAGCGACGCCGAACTGGAACCCACGCCAGTGCGCCAAGGGCTACACCTTTCATCGGGTCATCTATGGACCCTATCGCCTACGGCATCCAATTGTCCGCAAGGGATGGAAGGCGTGGGTCGACGCAGGGTTTCCCGAGCTGACCCCGGAGAACAAGGCAAAGTACAAGTTTGACCGGCGGGGACAGGATGAATTTGTCCAGATCTCCTGGGAGGATGCCTCCCACGACATCGCCAAGGCCCTCGTCGCTATTTCGACCCGCTATAGCGGCGAGAAGGGAAAGGAACGGCTTCTGGCCCAGGGCTACCAGCCCGAGATGGTTGAGGCCACCGGGGGCGCTGGCACGCGCTGCATCAAGATGCGCGGAGGGATGGGTCTTCTCGGTGTCATTGGCAAATATGGGATGTACCGACTGAACAACTCGCTCGCGTTGCTGGACGCCCAGGTCCGCGGGGTGGCTCCTGAGAAGGCACTCGCCGGTCGCAACTGGTCCAATTACACCTGGCACGGCGATCAGGCGCCAGGACACCCGTGGGTCCACGGGCTCCAAACTTCGGACTGCGATTTCAACGACCTGCGCTTCTCCAAGCTCATGATTATGGACGGAAAGAACCTTGTCGAAAACAAGCTCCCCGACGCCCACTGGTTTATCGAGTGCATGGAGCGTGGGGCAAAGATCGTAGTCATCACCCCGGAATATGGGCCCCCTGCGACCAAAGCCGATTATTGGATTCCCATCCGCCCCCAGACTGA
>JABAOH010128355.1_pt4 | contig 19742 bp, 18 predicted proteins | sample 7062181 | NCBI WGS metagenome assembly JABAOH01 (sample SAMN14538630, study PRJNA623070) | marine sediment metagenome | biome: marine biome [ENVO:00000428]; feature: marine pelagic biome [ENVO:01000023]; material: deep marine sediment [ENVO:00002113]; isolation source: pool of 5 deep marine... | reverse complement strand
GATGTATGACGCAAGGGCAATGGCGAGGAGAGGAATCTCCGGCAGGGTGATTTCTACCACAGTCTAGCGCCCCAACTCTGCGCACGTTCCAGGGGATTAAGACTTTTCTCTCCCTAATCTCACCCTGGCCGCTGTCAGAGGACCTCGTCTGCCTTGGCAGCGATGCGTTCCAAAGCCTCCTGCGTGACCCCGCCCTTCAAGACGTGTTCTCTGACGTTCAGGTCCTCATAGTGCATGACATCGATGACCGTAGGTATGCGGATAGCATCTCCCAGGACGGCGACGCACCGAGCTGGGATGGTGGAGACGATCTTCTCCCACATGCCCCGGTCAGGAACTCCCGCCAGGGCCGACGTGACGTCGCTGGGCTCCTTCAGGGACATTACCAGGCGGTTGGCCAACTGGCTACGCACCTCGTCGTCGATCTTCGAGGGCCTCTGGTCTACCAAGGCCAGGATAAGATTGAACTTCCGGGTCTCACGGGCCAGCTTGCTGAAGATTGTGTAGGAGGCGATTCCCGGGTCCAAGAACTTGTGAGCCTCCTCAAGGAAGAGAACGAGGCGGGGGAACTCCTCGTTCTTCTCCGTATACAGGTCAAACAGTCGGCGGGCCAGCACGTTGGCCACGAAGAGGTAGACCATCTGGTCGGTACCGAAGTCGCCGAAGTCTAAGACCAGTGATTTATTGCTCCGGATGAGGCCGACGATGGTGGAAAACACGTCCTTGCCCGTGGGCCGGATGAAGGGCAGCCGCTGCAGCCGAGCCATCCGCCTCTTCAGTGCGTTCAGGACCGTGGGATGAACCTTGCTTTCGTCGTACTCCTCGGGTAGGGCCGCGCGGATGGCCGTGACAAGATCTGTGCTCCGTCGCCGGTCCACCTCATAGATCGCATCGATCATATTCTGGTTGAGATCTTGGAGGGCGATGATGAGGTCCTCTGGACGAATCTCGTCGGGGTCTATCAAGAAGGGTCTCGCCTCCCTGTTCTTCACGTCCAGGGAGAGTACCTCCACGCGATCAGGGAAGAAGAACTTGAGGCCCTCAGTGTTATCGGTCTGGGAGTATACGCCGTATTCTCCGTGCATGTCGAAGACCAAGACGGAGCCCCCGCTCCGAGCGAGGACACCGCAGCAGACAAGCTTGTTGAGGATGCTCTTCCCCATCCCGGTCCTGCCGAAGATGGCGAAGGGCTTCTCGGTCAACCTCTCGAAGTCCAGGTGGACGTAGAACTCTGACACTCCCCGTATGGTTCCCAGAGGCGCGGATCCAGTGGTCCGTTGGTAGATAAGCTCCACATCCTTCTCTAACGCGTGCCTCGTCTCCGAGAAGTAGGGCGGAATGGTCTCTGGCTCGGAGAGTTGGGCGGTTTCCCTGTCGATTAGCTGGATGGGCCTCAGGAGGGCCTTGGAGAAGAATATCGGGCCCCCGTAGCCTTCCTGCATACCTGCTGGCATGACGGAGTCCCTTAGCCGGGATCCGGCCAACCTCTCGGCGATATTCGAAGTCTCATTGATGATGTCCTCAACTATGCAATAGAAGTCATATCGCCGCCCTTCCACGATGACAGGATATCCTATCCTCAGGTCCTCTGGGTTCTCTAGCTCCAGTTTCGTCGTCAGTCCGGCCAGGACAGAGGCTGAGACGATCTCTCCGATCTTCACTTGAGTTCCCTCGTGACCTTGTCCAGATACTGGTGGAAGGCACTACGGCGCTCCCCCTCCATGCTGGTGAGTCCAGCCAGCAAGAGGTTGGCCGGAAGTCCCATATGCAGGCCTTCCTTGACTATGGCATCTTCGTACATTTCGCGCATCTGCCTCACCGTAACGGCGAACCGGTGGGCCTCAAACAGGGGATAGGGGTAACCGACGCAAAGTGGGGATGCGCAGAAGGCCGCCACCTGTGAGAAGGCTGTGTCTGGGGCCTCCTTGTAGGTCCCCACGTCAACTCTGAACCACTTGGGAGAGTCCTTGTGAAGGCGCGCGAAGTAGACGTCGCCATGGAGAAGGCCTTTTTGTCTCTTGCTGAACTCCTCCGGGACGGCCACGAAACTCATGCCTCCATCCCGGCGAAGGAGTTCCTCGTCAGTCAGCCGGTGACCGAAGGCGTGGGTGGCGGAGTCCTTGGAGACACCAACGAGAATGTGGTCGTTCCGCTCGCAGGCGCTCACAACCTCACCAAGGCGGTCCGTCTCCTTGGGGAACGATGCCAAGCTACCGTCAAGGGCTAGGACGAGTCCCTCGTTGGACCTAGCCACCTGCAGAGCAATCTCACTCTCAAAGTACTTCCTGTACTCGTTCACCATCTCCCGATGTTGCTCGTTGGATCGCTTGGTAAGACGGAAGATGGATTGGTACAGCTCATCCTCTTGAGGAAACTCCCCAGATGTCGAGATGAGGATTGGCTTCTCGAACTTCTCCAGGGAGTCGACGTGATAGCCATTTGCAGTGCGCTTGAAGCGCAGGGCACCAACTTTCAGGACGGCCAGCCATGTAGACGAGACGTTCCATAGAAAAGTGTAGGAGCCGTCGACCGCCACCATTTCCCTTGGCTCGTCCGTCGCCTTGAACTCCACCAAGGTCAAGGGCGGATCCTCGCCATCGCCGTCGTGATACTCCAGGATGCGATGCAACTCGAGCCTTAGCTCCTCAAGGACACTCAGGCCACCACCTCGACGGTGGACTCACCGTGAGGGGTCATGACCACTCGTATTCTCCCGGGGAACTTCTCGGCAACCTCTGCCAAGTGCGTTATGAGGATCACTTTCTCGAAGGAATCGCCCATCTTGAAGAGTTTGGAGACGAAGAGTTCCCTGGAACTCTCAGTGTCTAGGGAGCCGAGGTCACCTTCGTCGATGAAGAGAGTCTTCATCCTCCCATACGTCCTGCCGACCTGAGGCATGCTCGCCAACTCCTTGGCGATGGCAAACCGCAGCGCGGCGTTAATCTGGGTCCTTTCTCCACCGCTGAAGATCCCGACGTCGTGCCACTCCCCGTCGACTCCTTCAACGAGGATTCGTATGCCGTATCCCCTGGCCTCCTCGTGGGTCTCTAGCTTCACCCTCCGTAGCCGCCCGTTCGTCAAGTCGCTCAAGTTCCTGGAGGTCTCAATCTCCAGCTCCGGCAGCAGGCGATTTATGGCGTACATGACCACGCCCTTCTTGTGAAAGACTCCCTCTTTCAGGACGGTATGAATCTCGGCCCGGGCCCGCATCGCCCCCAGCCGCGACTCCACCTCCTTGGTCTTGGACTCGAGCTGCTGGATATCGCTCAGTCGATCCTCTGCCGCCTTCAGGCTTGCCTTCACCTCGTACAGGACCTGGGCAGCCTCGTCCCGTTTCTCTCGGAGAGACTCTACTTCTTTCCGCACCATTTGATAGGTTTCCTCGCTCTCTTGGGCGCGCGCGAGGACGCTTGACTCCTCCCCGAGCCGGCCCTCCTTCTCCCGACGTTGACCCTCCATCTCCTCGATTAGCTGCTCCAGGTCTTCCAGTCTTTGCAGCTCCTCCCTCGCCCGTTGCAGGAGGTCCTTCTTCTCATCTAGATTCTCTAGCGCTTCCCTGAGAGTTGTAAGCCGCTTGCGCTCTTCAGGTCCAAAACTCGCCGCCTCTGCCTTACGTTCTAGCTCGCGGCGCTCCCGTTCGAGCGCAGCTCCCTTGGATTTCCACTCTGAGAGATGTTCCTCCAATTCCCTCTGGATGACCCTGACACGGTCCCTGATCTCGCTGACCAGGAAGACCTCCTTGTTGATTCCTTGGGTCTTCTTGACGGTTTTGGCGAGGGCTTCACGACTCTCCTCCCGCTCCTTCTCGAGTCTCTCCACCAACTCGGGCCGTTGCGCAAGCCACTCAAGTTCTTTGCCGATTCGAGAGACTCTCTCCTGAAGAGTGCCCTCGTCGCGAAGCGCCTCGAAGGCCTCCTCGGCCCCAATGTCTGTGGATAGACCCGCCAACCGCTTCTCCTCCTCCACCACCTTCTTCTCCAGGTCAGAGATGATGGTTTTGTAGCTGGTTTCGGCGTCTCTTATCCTTGCATCGACGGAGTCGAGCTCCTTCCTCAGGAGGGTCCTTCTCTGCTGTCGGTCCATCAGATCCCGGGACTCCTCCTGGAGGGATTCCAGCTGTGTGACCTCACGGGCAAGCCCCTTCATTCTCTCCTTCAACTGAGGCACCTGAGTGAGGACCTCACGCTTCTCCTTCAGTCTCCTCTCCAGGTCCTCGATGGATCTCTGCAGCCCTTCGAGACTGGTCCGAGCCTTGATGTATGCCTCGTGTCCTTTCTCCGACTCCTTGAGTTGCTCCTGTTTTCCCGATAACCTCCCCTCAATCTCCTCCAGAGACTTTCTGGACTGGGCCACTCGCTTCTCCAGGGTCTGCTTCTCCTCCTGCAGGCCAGCGGTCTGAGACAGTTGCTCCCGGAGGATGAGAAGTTCCCCTTCCGCTCCCTGCATCTCGCCCCTGACGACGTCGAGCCTTTCCTTGGCTACCTCCGCCGCCTTCTCGAAGGTCTCCAAGCGGAACAGCTTCTGAAAGACCTCCAGACGCTCTGAGGGACGGTCCGCGCCCAGCTGCTTCATTTCCTCCTGCCGGACAAACGTGGAATTCCGGAAGCCATCGTAGTCAAGACCAATGATGTCCTGAATGACGGCTTCGATCTCTGGGATGGTCCCTCTGATGGGCTTCCCGTTCTTCTCCAACTCCAGGTAAGGGGAACCACTGGCGGAGAACCCCCTTCTCACCGAATAGGTGGACCCTGCCTGGTGGAACGCCAAGCGCACGTGCCCCCCCTTGCCGCAGATTTCCGAAATCTTGATGCCCTGAATGTCGGTTCTCGTGGACCGTTTGTAGAGGGCGAAGGTTATCGCGTCCAGTATCGTGGTCTTGCCCGCACCCGTCGGCCCCGTGATGGCGGTGAACTTCCCAGGGAAGCTGATCGGAGGGCTCGTCCGGCGGAGATACCGCATGAAGCCCTTCATCTCCAATTCGTGGACAACGAACCCCTCACGAGGACCGGGGAGGGACTCTTCGGCCACCTCCTCTGGGATCGAGGCCTCCCTGAAGAACGACTCGAGGGTCTTCACCTGAGGACCTCCCTCAGGATCTCCTCTCCCTCCCTCAGGATGTCCTCCAGACGTGAGTGATCAGCGTAGTTGAACGTGACGTACTCCTCGAAGAGCCTCAACGGGTCCAGCGTGAACTCGTCCAAGGAGGGCGTCTCTCGATCGACGTAGGTGTGAGAGACCTCGTAATGGAAGGCCTCAGCCAGGCTCTTGGCGATGGCTGCCTCGTCCAGTAGTTCTCGCTGACCCTCCTCCAGTTTTATCTCCAGCCGCACCAGGGCATCACGCAGGTCCTGACCAAGGGCCCGGAGGACCCGCTCCATGGGGTTGCCGCCGGTAGCATCAACCTCCACCTTGATCATGGGCCGGGTCGGCAAGGGATGGAAATCCCAGCCCTCTTCCGGATGGTAGGTGATGAAGCCTTTCTCGTCGTCCCTCTCTCCCCAGTCGACCCTCTCGGGGGTACCAACGTAGACTAGCTTGTCCCCAAGGGCCTGGTGGAGGTGGATGTGCCCAAAGATGGCCAACTCCACCGACGGTGGAATCATGTCCATCGTGAAGGAGAACTCACCAGGCAGTACCTCCGGGTAGGCGGTGGCCCTGACTTTTGCCCCTTCGACATAGTAGTGTCCTAGCATAAGGACGAGGTCCCCCGTAGCCTCCTTCGCTCGATTGCTGATCCATTCCTTCAACATCCGACGGCCGAGTTCGAAAGTCTGTTCCCGGGGTACCTCTTCGCCAAGCCGCTCCCTCACCCTGTCTGCGATGTGTTCCGGGTGGAGGTAGGGCAGAATCAGGAAGGTCACCCTCCTCCCGTCGATGGAGGCCTCCTTGGCGGCAGGTTCTCGGAAGACCTCCACGTGCGAGTAACCGCGGAAATCCTCCAAGGAGGTACCGCGAGTCCACTGTCGCGGCTGGTCATGGTTCCCCGCCACGATCCAGGTCTCAATACCGGCCTGCCCGAGGGGCTCAATGACGTCCTTTCTGACCAGCTCTCGAAAGGCGGGGCTAACATGGGTCCTGTCGAAGAGGTCTCCCCCTATGACGAAGAGGTCCATTTCGTGCTCAATGGCGTACTCTGCCGCCTTTGCGAAATTCTTGTGGAGGTCCAATGACCTCTCCGAAACCCCCGTCTCCGGATCGACTCGGAACCCGAAGCTAATGCCTTCGTGGATGTCAGAAACCGCCAGGAGACCTCCCATCAGGTCGGTAACGGGACCTCGACTTATATGCATGCGGGAGAGGTGAATGAAAGTGGTGCTTTCCCTCCAACTGGCTTGAGGCCCGGCGCTGATGCTTTATCGTCTCGTGGGAATGTGGTCTGCCGTGCGCGCAACTGCTTACCCTGGAGTCCTCACGGACGGAGAGACGCTGTACACGGAGAACCTAGTGCCGAATGTCTCCGTATATGGTGAGAGACTCGTGCGACTGGGAGGCAAGGAATTCCGGGGCTGGAATCCTCGCCGCAGCAAGTTAGCGGCTCTCCTCCTCCAGGGCCTCGAACACTACCCGCTGGTTGACTCATCGAGAGTTCTCTACCTGGGAGCGGCACAGGGCACTACTGCAAGCCACGTCTCCGACATTGCGTCGTCTGGTGTCGTCTACTGTGTGGAGATCGCCCCGAAGGCCTTCCAAAAGCTCCTCCGCCTGGCCGAACAACGAGCGAATCTCATACCGATTCTCGCGGACGCGAGGAGTCCCGAGACGTATCGGGACATGGTGGGAGAGGTGGATGTGTTGTACCAGGACGTGGCCCAGAGAGACCAGGCAAGCATATTCTTGCGTAATGCCCCCCTCCTCAAGGCGGGCGGCGGCGGCATTCTTATGGTGAAGGCCCGCAGCGTCGACGTCGCCGCATCGCCGAGTCGTGTTTACAGCGGTGAGGTCAACTCCTTGGCTAGCGGGGGGCTGCGAGTACTGTCAGTGACCACACTCGGGTCGTATCAGAAGGACCACGCAGCCATCATTGTCCAGAGGTAGTCTCGGGTCCTGATGGTTGCGGTTCAAAGATTATATAGCGGTATCACGTAGAAGGTGCTCCTGAGGTCAACCAATGGCTCGGATGCACAGGCGAAGAAGGGGGAAGTCATCCTCGAAGAGACCCCATCTGGAGAAGGCTCCAGCCTGGGTTAGCCTGAAGTCGGAAGAGATTGAGAAGCTGATTCTCAAATTCAACCAGGATGACCTAAGCACCGCCGAGATAGGCATCCGCCTCAGGGATCAGTACGGTGTCCCGAGCGTCAAGTTGGTGACTGGCAAGACGATCACCCAAATCCTCCGGGAGAAAGGAGTGGAAATGGAGCTTCCGGAGGATCTACGCAACCTCATGATGAAGGCTGTCCGGCTCGACAGTCACCTGAAGGAGCATCACAAGGACCTCCATAATCGCCGCAGCCTGGAGCTCATCGAGGCAAAGATTCGTCGCTTGGCCAACTACTACAAGCGGGAAGGAGTCCTACCCCCAGAATGGCAATACTCTCGGGAGGCGGCGGAAATCCAGGTAAGGTGAGCTCTGCCACTATGTCACTTCTGGAAGGCTTGCCTCAAGGCCTTGAGGAGAGGCTAGAGGGGGCTGCTCGGGTCGTCGATGGTGCAGAGCGTGTCCGAATCCTGTGCCACTATGACGGCGACGGGACAGCTGCGGCGGCCCTGTTGGCCCTCTCCCTGTTGAGACAAGGGGCCGACGTTCACGTCACGTTGTCCCGCCAGCTTAACGAGGAGAGGTTGAGAGCCATGACCCTCGAGGGCACGGATGTTCTCCTGGTGAGCGATATGGGGAGCGCCCATGTGGACCTGCTGGAGACCCTGAAGCTGCCTGTGGTGGTGCTGGACCATCATCAGCCTCTGCGAGACTCTGAGACCGTCGTCCAAGTCAACCCTCACCTTTTCGGGCTCAGTGGGACGCAGGACGCCTGCGGTGCCACAACTTCGCTGCTATTCTCGCTGACATTGAACGAGGGCAATCTCGACTTGGCGGGCGTGGCCCTCATAGGCTGCATTGCTGACAGGCAACACTTGGGGGGCTTCAAAGGCATAAACGAGATCCTCTTCGACCGGGCCCTCAAGGAGGGCGAGCTGAAGGTTGAGAAAGGACTTGCCCTGGCTGACCTCCCCCTTGGGGACGCGCTCTATTACTCCGTCGGTCCATATTTCAGAGGTCTGTCTGGCCGCAAGAAGGCGGTTGCGAGCTTCCTGTCCGAACAGGGGTTGGATCCTGGGAGGAGATACAGGGACCTAGGGGGCGAGGACAGGGAGAGCTTGGTGTCCACCCTGAGCCTCCTCCTCCTGAGGCAGGGAATCCGGCCCGAGACCCTCGAGCACCTCGTAGAGCGACGGTATTGGTATCCGGCCTTCGAGGTCTATGTGGACGACCTGGAGTCCTACGTCAACGCTTGCTCCCGCCAAGGAGAGGAGTCGCTCGGTCTGTCCCTCTGCACGGGAGATTTCGAGGGTAAGGAGAGAGCGGAGGAGATCCGGAGGAAACATTGGGGAGACGTCTTGAGGGGGCTCAAGAAGGTGGAGGACGACGGTGTCTTCGCCAAGGACCACGTTCAGTTCTTCTACGCGGAAGGACCCGCCTTGGCCGGTTCCGTGGCGGGAGTGAGCATGAGATACCTCCTGGATCAGGAGAAGCCTACCCTGGCCCTGGCGGTGACGGACGGGATGACAAAGATCTCAGCCCGAGGGACCGATTACCTGACAGAGAGGGGACTGGACCTGGCGGAGGCCCTCCGGCTGGGCGCGGAGGCCAGTGGGGGTTCGGGAGGCGGCCATAACATAGCCTCTGGGGCTAGCATCCCCAAGGGAGGGGAGGAGAAATTTCTGGATCTGGTGGACGCAATTGTTGGGCGGCAGCTCGGGGGCGACCTCTCGACCTCTGAGCGGAATGAGCCAGCCACCTAGTAAGTGTCCATGAGCTTGAGGACCTTTTCGCGTTCAATCTCCTTCGTAAGCGCCTCTCCGTCGATGGCCTCCAGATTCCGTTCTAGGAGGGCTAGTTGCTTTGAGTCGAGCGCGCTGGGGTTGAGAGGGATCAACACAACGCCGGGATTCTGCATGACAAACTCGTTGACGTGCTCCACGAAGAGGAGAGTCTGGACGAAGTCATTGTAGAGGGTGAGGTATTCGAGGCCATCGAGGAGCACCGCGGCCCGCTCGTTGTCCTGAATGAACCTGCATATCAGTTTGTTCAGGCTGCCCAAGGCGCTAGGATTGTGGAAGTCCTCACCGGGTGTGTGGGACAACCACACCAGTCGGACGTCCTCGAGGCCACTTTCACTCCTCAGCCTCGAAGGGTGGCGGCGGGAGATGACGAGGCCCTGACTGCCCTCGCTCACGAAGAGCTTGAGAAGCTGATAGCTCAGCTGCGGCCTCTCCTCCTTGATCAGATAGCAGCCGTCCCCCAGTCCGAGCGAGGCTGGCCTAGAAGGGAATTGCCTCTCCTCCTCTCCCATGTCTCCTCCGTGGGAGCCATCCAGTTTGTGCCATATCAACTTTGCGGGGCCAGATTGGCCAACGCCTCCAACGGACCATTTCACCCGGCCAGGCGAGTCTTCAGCCTCTCGATGAGGGCCCTAGCCGGTACCTCCTGCATGGAGATGATGGTGGTCTTTCCCGGGACGCCCTCTCCCGACGGTTTGGCCTCGATGAAGCCCAGGGAATCGAGGTCCTGCAGATACTTCCAGAACTGCGTGTGCCCCCTCTGCTTCTCGCCTAACTCTTCGCAGACGAGGGCGTAGGCCTCCTCCGCTTCTCCCGTGGTAACGTAGGCCTTTTTCTCCAACTTCCTGGCGATGGCCAGAAGGGCAGCCATCTTGGGCCGATCCAGGGCCTGCAAGGCCTCCTCACTCAGCAGGGCGTGGGTCGTTGCTCGGGCCTCCCGAACGTGCTCGGGCAGGACCTCTCTCATATTCTCGTCCAGGGACAGCTCCCCGGACTTCAGGAGAATCTCGATGGCGTACCGCGCGTCCCCGTACCCTGAGGCGATATCGGCGATCAGCTCGATGCACTCGTCCCGGACAACGTCTGGGAAGAAGGCTAGCTCCACACGGTCCCGGAGGATGTCCGCGAGCTCAGCCTGGGTGTACTTGCCGAACTCTACAATATTGCTTCGCCGGAAGGTGCTCAAGGTCGCCCCGTCCAGATAGCTCAGGGCGTTCTTCTGGGATATCAGGATGACGCTGACGCTCCCCCGCGGCGCTTGGTACTCTTCATCAAATCGGGTGAAGCTGTAGATGAGGTCTGAACTCCTTCGCACGAGGACGTCCGCCTCATCGAGGACTACAAGCAGATGCGCCTTCTCCCTCTCTAGATGTTTCCTCAAGACGCTGAGCTTCTCAGGGATTGAGAAGCCTCGGTCGGGGAACCTCTCGTCCCACTTCTTCAGGATGGCCAAGAGGACGGCGTCCTCCGTGGTCCGTTGTCTGCAGTTCACGAGTGCCCACTTGACATTCCTGTCCCTCTCTTGGGCGTACCTGGTGAAGTCCATGCAGAACCGCTTCGTGAGGTGGGTCTTCCCCGTTCCCACGTTGCCCGTGAGGAAGGCGTGTTGTGAAAGATTGGCCTCCAGGAGGGGATAATACAAGCTCTGGAGGGCCTGCAACTGCTTCTCCCGGTGGGGCATGTCCACCGGGACGTAGTCGTAGGACAGCTTGGCTACGTCTTTGAAGATCGGCGTGCCGCCTGGCCGGGGCATTTCACTGCATTAGCCTGGGTGCTCGATAAAAACGTTGCCCTGTGGGCGGAGTGAAGGTGGTCGGGGCGAGACGTCGAGAAAGCTTTTAAGGGGCCCCATCGGATGGAAGGGCATGACCGACGAGGAGGCCATCGGGTCCCTCTTGAAGAGCACGCTAGGGATCACTCACACAGAAGATATCCTGCTGGAGGCGGTGAGGGACCTGGTCAAGGAGGAGGTCAAGGGCTACATCCGCCAGAAGCTGGAAGGGCATCCCGACCTTAGGGAAGAGCTCAAGGCTGGGATCAAGGCCCTGATGGAAGCGAAGGTGAAGGAGGCTTCGGCCTTGGTGCTAATCGCCAAGAGCGCAGCGAAACTAGGCGTGGAGCTCGTCCCGCCAGACCTGCGGGAGGAGATGGCCAAAGAGCTCGTGGGTGCTGTCGAGAAGGAGATTGCCACCCTCTTGGAGGGGCGGTAGCCCATCGCTAACTTCTGTCAGAAGTAACCATGTCGAAAGATTTAAGCCTCTTCGGAGGCGACGTTTCCGACGACTAAGGATGGCCAGAAAGCCCTCTATCGACGCTCCCGATGAGGAGGCCTCCGAGGATTTTGAGTCCTCCGACCTGGGAGAGGCTCCAGTTGCGGCTGAGCGGAAGTCTCGAGAGGTGGTGAGCCTGCGTACCAAGTTGGAGTCCTACACGGTGAAGGCCCTCAAACAGAAGGCCAGNNCGTCGAAGAGAGGAGCCCGTGCCTCCTCCGCCCTTGGCCGAATACTCGCCCGAGGACGTCGATGACGATTTGCACTTCGGGAAGCTTGAAGACCTCTGGATCGAGGCCACCAATGCCCTCGCCGGCGAGGACTACAAGGCAGCTTTGGCTCTCTCGAGAGACTCCCTTAAGCTCCTTGAGGAGTGGTCCACCCGATACAAGCGAGGTATGTGTTCCAGAGCCCTCCAGGCAGCAGAACTCTTCACGACTCGGTTCAACACCGTTGGGTCCGCCCAGAAGCTGAAGCGGACCGTCGAGGACGCTCGAAGGGCCTACCTGTCAGGGGACCTAGACTACTGTGTCCGCCTTATTGACGAGATCCAGGGAAGCGTGGCGACGGTCTACGTCGAGGAGATGGGCAGGGTACGAGAAATCCTGGTCGAGAAAGAGAACATTCTTGAGGAGTTGGGCGTCATCAACGCCGATCTAGCCCGGGGCCGAGAGATGCTCATCCGAGCTGAAGAGGCTCTCCGGCTAGGAAACCACTCCAGAACCCTGGAGCTCATCTACAGCTTTGAGGAGGTCGTCGAGGAGGCTCGACAGAAACGGCGTGGAGAACTGGCGGAGTATCTCGTCTCCGTCGAGGCGATGATCAAGGAAACGGAGGATTTGGGAAATCCACTCAAGGACGCCAGGAAGCTCGCCCAGCAGGCGAGGACGGCCTTCGATCGCGGGGATCTCGTCCTGGCCAGTGAGATCGCTCAGCGCAGCGAGCGGGTGGCAATGGAGGCCCAGAAGAAACAGATAGAGGCGGCCATGCAGTTGCGCCGGAAGCACTACAAAGACGTACGGGACCTCGTCGCCTATCTCAAGCCGCTGCTGAGGGAGGCCCAGAACTACGGCGTCGAGATCGACGAGGTTAAGCAGCTGGTCAGAGACACCGTTGACCTCCTTCGCAAGGAGGACTACTTCCTTGCAATGGAGAGGGGGCAGGAGGCCCGCAGGCTCCTCGAGTCGCTCCAACCGGCCATCACAGAGGAGAGAGAGAAGCGGGGAATCACGAAGCCCCTCGGCGGGGCCTGCGAGGAGTGCAGGTCAGAGGATCTGGAGTTCTGGGACGACGGGTGGAGCGTGTGCAATTCCTGCGGTCACCGCTTCTTGTGGCCGAATAGGGAGGGGGGCCGGTCAGTCACCTTCTTCCGGCGGAAGAGATTGATTCGGTAACCTCCTTCTACCGGCGGCTTCTCCCCCACGGGATCGAGTCGGTGCAAGCCTTTTCTACTCACTGAACCTAGGGCGGTCCATGAAGGTCACCCTAGACAGAGAGGTTGAGGATTACCACTTCGTCAAGGCCACGAGCTGCCGGGAGCTTCTGACACAAATGAGCAGGGCAGGGGGCTTCACGGCCACGAAGTTGTCCTTAGCCCTCGATATCGCCGAGGAGATGATCAGGAGGGAGGATTGCACAACGTTCCTCTCCTTCCCCGCGGCGCTCGTCGCCACAGGTTGCAGAGGCGTCCTAAAGGAGATGGTGCGCAGGAGGATGGTGGACGTCGTCGTTACCACCTGTGGCACGGTGGACCACGACATCGCCCGGACCCGCTCCCCCTATTACCACGGTGGCTTCCATATGGACGACACTGCGCTGCATGAAGCCGGGGTCTACCGCCTTGGGAACGTCTTGGTTCCCTCCGACTCCTACGGGAAGGGTCTCGAGAAGGTCGTACACCCCTTCCTCGAGGGGATCTGGAAGGAGGGGAGGAGACAATTGAGCACGGCGGAACTCTTACGGCTTGCGGGTGAGAGGCTCGGCAACGAGTCCTCCATTCTCTACTGGTGCGCGAAGCGGGACATCCCAGTAGTCGTCCCCGCCATTACAGATGGCGCCTTCGGCTACCACCTCTGGAGCTTCTGGCAGGAACATCGCGACCTTATGGTGGACAGCTTCCGTGATGAGTCCCTCCTGTCTGACCGTGTGCATGACTCCAAGTGTACCGGGGCCCTGATTCTTGGCGGCGGTGTATCCAAGCACCATGTCCTTTGGTGGAACCAGTTCAAGGGTGGGCTCGACTACGCCGTGTACATCACCACCGCCGTCGAATATGATGGGAGCCTCTCGGGGGCCCGGGTTAGAGAGGCCATATCGTGGGGAAAGGTGAAGGGGGAGGCTCGGAGGGTGACTGTCGAGGGGGATGCCAGCGTTCTCATGCCACTATTGCACGCAGCCTTGGTTGAATCGTTCCCGTGAGGGGGGGTGGCCCTGGAACTGCCAGAAGGGCTTCTCGCCGCCGCGCAGAAATACGGGGATGTTCCCATCCTGCGTAGGACCATATTCTCGACGCCGAATCGGTTGCGCGCTCTCCAACAGCTCACGGGGGGGCTCTTGGGTGCGGCTGGGCTCGTCTGGAATCGTCAGGGACAGGTCCTCTTGGTGCGAGAACACACGCCTGCAGAGGGTCGGGAGGTATGGATCACCCCTGGGGGCATGGCTCGATTGGGAGAGGACCCGGAGGAGACCTTCCGACGGGAGATCAGGGAAGAGGCCGGCGTAGAAGCCGACATCCTCAACCTCACCTACGTCTTCGAGCTTACCGTCACCGACGGTGACGAGCAGGCTCGCGGTTTCTTCTTCCAGTACGAGGGGATGGCTCGGGAGACGACGACGCGGCCGGGAAGGAGAGTCTCGGAGGCAAGATGGTTCGATGAGCTCCCCCAGGACATGGCCTTCAGGGAGGATTATGCACCCATCGTGGACAGGAGGAGAGAAGACTTCAGCCCGACAGATGCATCAGTCTGAGCTGTGAGACTCACGGCCTCATCTATATAAGGTACATCCCATCTCGTGCTCGAGAGGACGTGGGGCATGCCAGAGCTCCGCAAAGACTACATCACGGACACCTGGGTAGTCTTCTCCGCATCAAGATCCCAGCGCCCAATCCAGACCAGAGAGCCGGCGACGGAGAGAGCGGAGACGCCCGATTGTCCCTTTTGTCCTGGCAACGAGCACATGACCCCTCCGGAGATCCTGGCATACAGGGAGAACGGGGAAACCGATGGTCCGGGATGGTGGGTCCGCTGCGTTCCCAACAAGTATCCGGCCCTGACGATCGAAGGAGAGGTGAAGAGGAAGGTGTCTCAGACCTTTCACTCCGTCAACGGGGTCGGCGCGCACGAGGTGATCATTGAGACGCCTGACCACTCCGGCAACATCCCCTCCCTGGACGAGAAACAGATCAACGAGTTCGTGTGCGCCTACAAGGACAGGTATGTGGATTTGACCAACGACAGGCGGTTCAAGTACATCCTCATCTTCAAGAATCACGGCGCCAGGGCTGGTGCGACCATTGCCCACCCTCATAGCCAGCTCATCGCCACCCCCATCATCCCGCGGCGCATCATGGACGAGCTCAGAGCCTCGAGAACCTTCTACGAGGAGACTGGGGGCTCCTGCCTCTACGACGAGGTGGTGGAGAACGAGCTGGAGGCTTCGGAGAGGATCATCACCGAAAATGACTCCTTCTTGGCCCTCAGCGCCTACGCCGCCAGGTACCCCTTTGAGGTCTGGATAGTACCCAAGGCCCATGAGGATCACTTCGAGGATATGAGCGACCGGGAGCGACGCATTCTCGCCGCTTTTCTGAAGGACGTTTTCTCCCGAATGGGCACACTCTTGAACGACCCGCCCTTCAACTACTACATCCATACGGCCCCCTGTGATAGGAAGGACCATCGCTATTATCACTGGCACGTGGAGATAACGCCCAGGCTGTCCAGCACTGCCGGTTTCGAGCGGGGAACCGGCTTCTACATAAACTCGGTTCTCCCGGAGGACGCCGCCCGACTACTGAGGGAAGTGCGTTCCGGTCAGTGAGGATAGTCTCTCGTACAGGTGTAGGTACTCTTTCGCTGACTGCTTCCAGGAGTAGTCGCGGGAAGAGGCGTTCTGCTTCAGACGAGCCCAAGCAGCAGGGTCCCCGTAAACCTTTAGGGCCCTGTCAACACATATCAAAAGGGCGGACTTGCTAAACTCGTCGAAGACAAGGCCCGTCGCCTTCTCGGAGTCCTCCGCGGGATCTAGAACAGTATCGGCCAGTCCTCCCGTCCTCCGGGCGACCGGTATCGTCCCGTATCTCATGCTGATCAACTGGCCCAGACCGCAGGGCTCGAAGAGAGAGGGCATGAGGAATAGGTCCGATCCCGCGTAGATCCGGTGGGCCAAACCCTCATCGTAACGGAGGTTGATAGAGATGGTAGGGTCCTTTCCGGCCCAGGACCGGAACAGCTTCTCGACTGTCTCCTTCCCAGTGCCAAGAATCGCAAGCTGGAGCCTTCGGGACGCGAGTTCGGGGAGGGCCTCCGCGAGGAGGTCGACACCCTTCTGCTCGACCAGACGTCCCACGAAGCCGATCAAAGGCCTGTTCGAATCCGGAAGGCCGAGTTCCCGCTGCAACGCCTTCTTGTTCACGGCCTTCCCCTCGGCGTCGAGGGGGTCGTAGCCGCGGGCGAGGAAGGGATCCTCTGAAGGATTCCACACCTCATGGTCGATACCATTCAACACCCCCCATAGGGAGTCAGAGCGCCGTTTCAGCACCCTGTGGAGCCCGCAGCCATGCTTGGGTTCCTGGATCTCACGAGCGTAGGTCCGGCTAACGGTCGATACGGCATCCGAGAGGAGGATTCCCCCCTTCATGAGGTTTACCTTCCCTTTGTGAAGGACTGCTTTGGCAGGCTTCCTCGGCAGCCGAAGGAAGTTCAAGAACTCCTTGCGAAGAAGCCCCTGATGATGCAGGTTGTGAATCGTGAACAGGACCTTCGTCCCGGCGAAGATCTCGTCTTCGGCGTAGAATGTCTTGAGGAAGAGGGGGACGAGGGCCGTATGCCAATCATTGCAGTGGATAACATCGGGCCGGATGTCCACGTGGCGGCAGGCCTCCAATACGGCCCGGCAGAAGAAGGCAAACCTCCTTCCGTCATCCTTGTAGCTGTATATCTTGTCCCTGCTGAAGTATCCCGGGTGGTCCACCATGAGGACCGGGACCACCTCTGAGAGGTTGCCTTCCTTGAGAGCGGCGACCTCTTGACGGTCTCCCATGGGAACGTTGAAGGGGCCTAGGTCCACCCTCCACTGATTCATGGCACGATGCCTTGGCATTATCAGATGTACTTCGACCTTCGACACTGCAAGGGCCTTCGGTAGGGAGCCGGCCACGTCGCCCAGTCCACCAGCCTTGGCGAAGGGGTAGGCCTCAGCCGCGACAAACAGCACCTTCAAGGAATCCCGAGGTCCTAGAACGGGAGTCGGCTTAACCTTGAGGGTGGCCCTGCCTCTCAGCAAAAAGGGAGGCTCCCGAAATGACGTCACCCAGGCCAACGGTGTGGACGGGGTTCTTCACGACCTTTGTAGGGACGGCTACGAGATTCTCCTCCTCCTCGCACGATCCTTCCTGCAGAAAGGATTGGCGGTCCCGTCCTTTGAGGTTCAGATGACTGCTCAGGCGCCCCAGCTGCTTCAGGCCCCGCGCTGAGAGGGGGACCTGGGACGCCTGCGGCAACTCCTGGGGCAAGGGCCTGCCACCATTGGCCCGTGCGGCCCCGATCAAGGCGGCAAACAGGAGGGCGTTCCGGACAGTCGAGGCGGGGTTGGGGCTCAAGGTCATGTAGTACCCCAGCGTGTGCATGTTCACTCGTTTCACCCCTAGGGCTCTCAACAGGTGGAGAGCCTCAAGTTGACGGGCAGCGCTCCTTCGGACCTCCTCCCAACGGGGAACGCCCAGTAGGAAGGCGAAGTCGGCAAGCTCGGCCTCGTTTACTCCAATGCTGTCCGCCAGTGGTAGGATGCGGTCCACGATGGCCTCCCTCTTCCTCAGATCCGGTACGGACGTTATCTCCAGGTGGACGATGATGTCCGGATTCGCCGCCTTGACCGCATGGATGTGCTCCCGCACCTTGTCGAAGCTCCCTTCGTAGTCCTCGCCCATGTGGTTCAGTCCAGCGATGAAGAAGACATCGACTTCTCGGCCGACGAAGGGGAGGGATCCCTCCCACTCTCCGTGGAAAAGGATTTTCGTCTGGGGAGCCGCAATAACCCGGTTTGCTCGCGGGGAGAGGCTGCCTCCAAAGGAGAGGCCAGCGGAGTACTCCAGAATGTAGTGGACTTCGGGGGTGCACTCCCAGTGGAACTCCTCGGCCTGCACGTACTCTGTCTTGTCCTCGATTTGCAGGCTGACCTCCGCCCGACTGCCCTGATACAGTGAGGCCACCTCCCAGCTGAACCTGTCCGGATGGACCAGAACTCGAGCGGCGTCGAAGTCCGACAGGAGGCGGGCAACGGTGACGACTTGTCCTCCCGGCCTGTCCTCAAAGCCACCCAACTCGTCAAGGAAATGGATCACGCTGGGGGAGCAGATGACTTCGAGGGCCAGTCCATTCGAAATCGAATAGCACAGTCCCTCCGCCAAGTCTTGAAGGTCCTCAGCTGTCTTAGCAAAGATCGGCGGAGCCTCCTCAGGGGGTCTCAACCTCTTTAGCAACCTATCGTCCACAGCCCTGACCTTGTCGATCACGGAGTTGTAGGCAAGGAGCGCTCTGACCCCGCCCAGGGGGTTGGCACGCAACGCAGCCTCGTATTCTTTCTCCCAAGCCCTCANNCTCTTTAAGGCTTTTTTTGCTGCTGAGTCACGACCTCCCGAGGCTTCCTCCTGGCACGCCTAACGTCCCACCAGGCTGCAAGGAGGATTGCCCCCAGACCCCCGTACACCTCCCACCTGAGGAGATCGATAACGGATGGTTGCCACCGACCGATGGTGATCGCCAACGTCAGGACGACGACTGTGAACACTGCCCATCCAATGACTCGTGTCTTCCACTCTCGCATTCCCCTTCGCAGCAACAGCTCTGGAATCAGGAAGAGAGGGACCACCAGGCTGGCCGCGAAGGCCAAAAAGGTCAGTAGCTGATCGATGAACCAGGATAGGGAAACCACGGCCAAGTTAAGTCGATTCGAGGCAAAGCCTTTGCGTCTTTTGAGCTCCAGAATAAGTTTAAGGCTCCCTCTGGATTGAAGAGCGCGTGAAAGTCTGCCTTCTCACCTACGAGTTTCCACCTCGAGTCTATGGCGGGGCAGGAGTGCATGTCACTCACCTGGCCAGGGAGTTGAGGAGACTTGTGGACCTGGAGGTGAGAACCCTTCATCCGGCCGAGGAGATGGACGATGTCAAGGTGCGCAGATACTACCCGTCCCTCCCCAAGGGTCCAGAGGATCGGGAGGGGAGAGCGCTCGAGGTGCTTTCGCTCAACGTCAACCTGCTCTCAGATCCCATCGATGCCGACCTGGTACACACGCACACCTGGTACACCGGCTTCGCAGGACTGCTCGCCAAGGAGCTGTACGGGCCCAAGTTGGTCGCGACCGTTCACTCTTTGGAGCCCATGAGGCCCTGGAAGGAAGAGCAACTGGGTGGAGGGTACAGGCTGAGCTCATGGATCGAGGAGACGGAGCTGCGGAGATGTGACAGTGTCATAGCTGTGTCGAGGGACATGGCGACGGACCTTCGGAAGCACTACAAGATTCCAGCCAAGAGGATACACATCATCCCCAATGGAGTGGATGCCTCCGCCTTCCAAAGGAGAGAGGACCCTGCGGTCCTGGAGAGACTGGGCGTCAGGACCCCCTACATCCTATTCCTCGGCCGGCTGAGTAGACAGAAAGGCGTGTTCGACCTCCTCAAGGCGTTCAAATCTCTCCGATCCAAGGTGAACCTGGTCCTCGTCACAGGACCTGCCGACACGGAGTCGCTCGTGGAGGAACTCTCCCAAGCACTCCGCGGGGTGGAAAGAGTTCACTGGATAAACAAGATGTTGACTCACAACGAGACGGTGGCCCTGTACTCCTCATGCGAAGCCTTCGTCTGCCCATCGCGTTATGAACCTTTTGGGATAATCAATCTGGAAGCTATGGCGTGCGAGAAACCCGTAGCCGCCACCGAAGTCGGGGGCATCGTCGAGGTCGTTGAGGATGGAGTGACGGGCATCTTGGTTCCGCCTGAGGATCCAGGTTCCCTGGCGGAAGCTATCGACACCCTCATGGAGGATCCGGAACTCCGCCATGAGATGGGCAGGAGAGGCAGAGAGAGGGTCGAAGAAAGGTTCACGTGGACGAAGGTGGCTCGTCGCACGGTCGACATGTACAGAGAACTGATATGATCCCCACGACTTCAAGAGGCCTGCTAGAGGCCTTCATGGAATGGGCGACATCAAACGCCTTCTGTCATTAGATCTCCAAGAGACGGTGGTTGTTGGGGAAGGG